>Ga0209060_10001426_pt1 | contig 26435 bp, 21 predicted proteins | sample Coa_R1_8_FD_187155 | JGI IMG/M metagenome (GOLD analysis project Ga0209060, IMG submission 187155) | Surface soil microbial communities from Centralia Pennsylvania, which are recovering from an underground coalmine fire - Coalmine... | ecosystem: Environmental > Terrestrial > Soil >...
GGCCACAGCGCGCCCTAGCAGTCTCCCCCGTAAATCCTGCTCATTTAGAAGGTGCTGTGATCATTGTTCTTTGTACATACAAGCTTCCTCTATTTATTTGACGGATTCTACGATGAAAAAGAAATTCGAGCATGCAATAAATGTAGGGAGAAGCTATAGCCTGATCACTCCCATCCGAATCCCGTATCGCAATTGTTCCGGCAGAGGAATTTCTTTGATCTCAGCTGTAATATTCTTACCATTCCTATATGCGATCCATGGCACTTTAGATTCTGTACCCTTCTTAGGATCACCGCGATTCCACACCGAAATCAAATAGCGCCCAGGTCGTGAAATTGCTTGACGTTTGAAAGCCATCTCATAGCGATGCATATAAGTATGACTAGGGTTCAATACGAGATTGATCCCAAGATCGCGTAGCCGAGATCTGAAATGCAGATCGTCGACGATATCACCTTTGCCCCTCTGAGTTTTAACGATATTTACTTCCCCGCATAGAAGCAGCATCGTGTGACCAAACCGCCGCCTTAAAAGATTCTCGATTAATGACTCCTTTTGGGCCCTTGGATGTGAAGCTTTTGCAAAGTACTGTCTCAAGCGAGAGGGTGATCGGTGGGCTTGGTGCCAGACTTCAATATCCTCAACAAGCTCTTCGCCATCAAGTCGTGTGACACCCAATATTACTGTTGAATGCTTTGTACCCCTTGGAAATAGATGTTTCCTCGATAGCTCGTCGAGGGAGCTCTCATTATGACTCGAAGAACTGAACATTAGGACATCGGCGTCATGCCTATTGGCTTCGTAGGCTATTTCTGGGAAGAATGGCCAAAAGCCTCGCTGTCGTTGGTTAAAACGATCAGGCCCATCTTGAAGAGAGTCTCGTGCAATAAGTGCGAGACATTGCGGTGCGATTACCGGATTTTTCTCGCGTCTTGCTCCCTCTTTAGCTGAAAGCTTGGAGAATTTATCCTCATCACTTTCCCTCATGCGAAACCTCCAAGGATTGCACGCTATCATAAGCTAGACGACATCTAATTTCCACGGCAGCGTTGTCTATCTCCACTACTTATAAATGCGCTCTTTGCCATTGGGCATGGTAAGCGTGCAGAAGGCGCACAAACGTTTCATGTGATTCATTGTGGTTCTTTGGTTGCAATCGTCGTTTGCCCCTCAAAATGTCTGAAACCAATTCAGCATTTCCAAGTTATTTCTTGTGAAGCGATTGAACCAACATAGCTTCTCAAACGACATTGATTGCGGAGGCTACAATGCGGCAGATAATTCTTACCTTCTTAAAGCTACCGCCTCGCCTGTGGTTCGTACTTGCAACCTTGATGCCCTGTGCCCTTTCGGCGCAACCCAGCCACAATCAGGAAGAGCATTTAATGGCAGCAGCGCAATCTGTTTCGCCGGACGAACAATTCAAGATCGCCCGCGCTTTTGAACTCGGCCTGGGTGTAAAACCCGACATGGCAAGAGCCACGCAGTTGCTCCTATTAGCCGCCAATCATGGCAGCCCCGATGCCCAAACCGAGATAGCCATCATATACCGTGATGGAATAGGAGTGCCAAAAGACGAGCCAGCCGCCTTTCGGTGGATGCAGCGCGCGGCCAGTTCCAATTATCCGCCCGCCGAATTCGGCCTGGGCACCCTCTATCTCATGGCGTCATCAGGCAAACAAGATGCCGGGGAGGCCAGCCGCTGGTTAGCTCGGGCCGCGGAGCATGGATTTGTGTCCGCACAGGTGAATCTTGGAATCCTGTTCTGGAACGGATGGGGCGTGGAGCGCGATCTTTCCAAAGCGGAGCATCTGATTCGTGAGGCCGCACAGAAGCACTCACCGATGGCAGAGTTCCTCTTGGGAACAATGTATGAGACCGGAGAGACTCTTCCAAGAAACATGGTGCTGGCGGCGAACTGGTACGAGAGAGCGGTAAAACAAGGGTATGCTCCAGCGCAAAATAACCTTGGGAGCCTTTATATCCAGGGCAATGGGGTTTCACGCGATCTCGACAAGGGAACGGAGTTACATCGGTTAGCCGCTGAGCAGCGCAATGTTGCCGCATGTGCGAACCTAGCGAGGTTTTATTCCAAAAGCCATGGCTCACCCCCTGATTACGCCCTCGCATATTTCTGGGCGCAGGTGACAACTCAGACAACGAACACCAAGTCGGGACCTCTCACCGATGCATTTTTGCTGGAAATTCGGAATCGCCTGAACGGCGCCGAAATCGCCCAGGTTGAAGCGGAAGTTGCAGATTGGCTACAAAGCCATCCCGTCAAAAAAGCACCCGAAGATTTCGTAGACTTCAACGGACGTTAAGGCCATGGATGAACGTATGAATAGGATCTGCATCAAGCCGCCGAGCCGCGTTCTTTATAGGTAGAACGGCATGGCCCCTGCAAAGCGGGCAGATCCAGATGGGGCTTCCTGAGTTCTTGGCTCTTTAGCCTGATTCCGCCGAGCCCTATGCACCCAGCGCAACACGCTCTTTCGAGACGATATCTACGAACCGTTCTATCTCCTCCGCGGAAACATCTGCTGTGCAAGAAAGGCGTAGCCGCTCCCTGCCGGGTGGCACGCTCGGAGAGCGAATAGCTTTCACCGCGAAGCCACGTTCTCGCAGAATCTCCGCCAGGTGGACTACTTCCCCGTTGCCTTGCACGATCAAAGGAACGATATGAGAGTTGCTTTGGCCGCAGTCGAAGCCTTCAGAACGTAGGCTATCTCTCAGCTTGGCCGATAGTGCAGCGAGGTAGTCGCGCTCCGCGTCCATGCCGGCTGCAAGGCGCAGAGCCGCTCGAATCTGAAGGCCAAAATAAGGAGGCATGCCGGTACTGAAGATGAAGCTGCGCGCGTGATTCACCAGGAACTGTTTCAAGATCTTGCTGCCACATACAAACGCGCCGGCTCCGGCCAGAGCTTTTCCGCAGGTGTGCACAACCGCCAGAGCTTGATTCTGGAGTCCGAAATCGGCTGTAAGTCCGCGGCCCTGCCAGCCACAGGTTGCCGTGGCGTGTGCCTCATCCACAATCAGGCGTGCGCCGTACCGCTCGCCGAGTTGAAATAGCTCACGCAGCGGCGCGCGGTCGCCATCCATGCTGAAGATGCTCTCGGTGACAATGAGTTTTGCGCCGGACCCATCGGAATGGGCGCAACGCTTTAACTCGTCTTCCAGAAAATCAAGATCGCAGTGCGGGTAGATAACCTTCCGGCAGCGCGCAAGGCGTGTCCCGTCGATAAGGCTTGCATGGTTCAGAGCGTCCGAAAATACGACATCATCGACGTTCAGGACGGAGGACAACAAACCGAGATTCGCAGCAAAACCCGAGCCGAAATACAACGCAGCTTCGGTCCCGGCAAACGCGGCGAACTCGTCCTCCAGTTCATCCCATATGGGATGGTGTCCGCTCAGCAGCCGCGATCCGGTTGAACTGACTCGCGTCATCTGGCCCACAGCATCCTGAAGAGCGCCTTTCAACAAAGGATGGCGAGAAAGCCCGAGGTAGTCGTTGGAACAAAGATCCACTCCCGAAGCAACGTAGACCGACCGCAGTCGATCATGGCGCTCCAGGTCGGCGAGACGGGCGGCCATTCGATCCAACGGATCGTGACTAGGCTTCGGAATGGGCATGAATCAAGGCTTGCATTGGCTTCAGTCCCAGATCGCGCAAAAGCTCCGAATCGTGATCGGGAGCGGGATTGGGCGTGGTCAATAATTTTTCGCCATAGAAGATCGAGTTCGCCCCCGCGAAAAAGCACAGCAAGATCGCCTCACGGGTCATCTGACCGCGGCCGGCGGCGAGCCGAACTCTTGACGCCGGCATAAGAATGCGGGCGGTTGCGATGGTGCGAACCATGATAAGAGGATCGAGGTCGGCTTGTTCTTGAAGCGGTGTGCCCTCGGCACGTACCAGCATGTTGATAGGCACGCTTTCAGGATGTGGCTGAAGCGACGCCAACTGATGGAGGAGTCCGATTCGATCCTGTTCCGACTCTCCCATGCCCAGGATGCCGCCGCAGCAGACCGTAATCCCAGCCTTGCGCACGGAGGCAATCGTATCGAGCCTCTCCCGGTAAGAACGGGTACTAATGATATTGCCGTAAAACTCTGGAGAGGTATCCAGGTTGTGGTTATACGCGGTAAGTCCTGCCTGCTTCAACTGGAGTGCCTGGTCATCAGTGAGCATGCCGAGAGTGCAGCAGACCTCCATGCCCAAACCAGCCACGGCCCGAACCGACTCTAGCACCGCGTCAAATTCCCTGCCTTGGGGCGCCTGCCGCCACGCGGCGCCCATGCAGAACCGGGTCGCTCCTTCCGCTCTTGCGCTGCGGGCTGCGGCGAGCACCTCATCTTTTTGCAGGAGAGCCTGCCGCTCCACATCCGTCTTATAGTGGGCGCTCTGCGGACAATAACCGCAATCTTCGGGGCATCCGCCCGTTTTAATGGAGAGCAGCCGGCACATCTGCACTTCATTCGGCGGATGATGCTCCCGGTGAACCTTCTGCGCCTCGAACAAAAGATCCATTAGGGGTAGGTTATAAATCTCGGCTATTTCCTGGCGGCTCCAATCGTTACGCATAGAAAGGGAATTATACCTATCGCCGCAGCAGGAAGTTTGCCCCTGCGCTTGATCCTTCTTGACTCAGGCGGTTCTTTCTTGAAGTCATTGTCCTGAAGTTCAGGTCTCTTTTTGATTCCACCAGGTTGCCCGGCACCGCGGCAAAAAATCTGGTTGTAAACAATCGCTTTGCACGCAAAAAAGACAACAATGCTTCTCTGATTTTGAACTACAATAACCGCAATTTACGAAGATTCATCAGCGGATTTGAATCGACCGACCTGTATAAAGAATGAGCTGTCTGGCAACCAACGGCCCTCGACTCAGCAAGACCAAGAAACGACTCCTTTTTCTTATCATCTTGTGCCAGAGCCATTTTCTGTTTTCGCAGACGCCTCAGCCGGAAAACGCCGCCTTATCAACCTCAGAAGCCACCCCCGCCATTGCTGCCGCCAAGCCGGTTCCACCACCTTGTACCAAGCCGGCCGGCGACCTTTTTGACATCGACGATTACAACGGTCCCTTCAACAAGGTCATCGCCCGCTTTTCACAAAAGGTAGAGATTAAAACCGTTCCGTCACTTCGGCACCGGCCGCACTTGCGCCTGTGCTCGATGGCAGCCGGAGAGAAATTCCACCTGTTTCTGGAAAACAGCTTTGAGCCAGTCAATTTTCTAGGGGCGGCGTGGGCCGCCGGTGAGTCGCAGGCCGAGAATGCGGATTCGGCCTTCGGCCAGGGAGCAGCCGGCTATGGAAAACGTTTCGGGGTCGCGCTCACCGACAATGTGGCCGGCGACTTCTTTCAAACGTTTCTTTATCCAGCTCTATTCCGGCAGGATCCGCGGTACTACCGCCTGGCGCGCGGCACCGTAGGACAACGATTGTTTCACGCGGCCCAGCATGTATTCGTAGCCCACAGCGATTCGGGCCAACTGATGTTTAATTTCTCGGAATGGATGGGAACCGCCAGCTCTAAGGCTCTCAGCAATGTCTACCACCCTGGAAACGAGCGAGGATTCGGTACAACAGCGGAACGAACCGGAGTCAGCATCGCCACAGATATGGGATACGACGTGCTTCGGGAGTTCTGGCCCGAAATCACCCATGCACTACACCTGCCTTTCAAAGCCCGTGACTATGTCCGCCAAGGCCACAACGATCCTCAGCCGCCACAGCAGACTCCCGCCGGAAGAGACGGGGCGGCAACCGCAACCGGCAGCGCCAGCCAGCCGTTCTAAAGCCTAGCTGTTTAAAGTATGAAGCTTGTTGCCTACGGGGACGGCTATTGTGTAACGACCATCGTCATGGGCTGATCGTAGAACTGCACATGCACGCTCAATGATTTGCGCGCATCGAATGCGGCCTTGTTTACAGGAAAAGCGAAGATCGTCATACCCGCCTGGCTCGCCTTCGGGGCAATCTTCAACTCCTCTTTCAACGGTTCAATCCGGTCTTGCGCCAATACAGGGAACGCTTGGAAATACCGCTCCAATTCCACCGAGGGAGCCGCGCTATCCGTGAGCTTTGTCCCCTCTGCGGTTTCCAGTTCCGACTTGATGTTCTTGATCCAGAGTTGCTTGTCGGTAACGTTGTCGAACTTCAGATGAATTGCCACCAGCACGTTGTCGACCTGCTCGGCGGCGACGACCTTCGTAATCGTGCCGGAGGCAGGAGGCTTGGCGCGATTCGTCATAGCGATCACGCCCACGATAAGCGCGATCCCTACCAGCGCACCCAAGACGGGAACCACCGGCGGCAGAGTCCATTTTGCGCTGTCAAACTCTTCGGTGATTGGAACATGGCCGGCATCGTGAGGGACTGGTTCCGACGGAGGCTGTAGAGAGCCAGGATTGGTCTTCTCAGGCATACACTTGCTCCTCAAATCAGCATACTACCTCTAAGATGCCGAGTACTACGAACGAAAAAGCTGACGACGTAACCACCTGGAGTTGTCACCGAGGGTACGTAAGAGAGCGGAAAGAAGAGTGAAGAGTGCGGAGAGACGGCCGAAAAGTAAACAACGGTGCAAGAGGCTATGGCGATCGAGCAATTCCCTACTCAAAGCGTTTTCAAACATAAATTCATGTTTAAAAGGATCGGCCGCGACGAGCCGATCGGAAACTGCGGCAAGCCTGCAATCACATGTTTTCAATAGGTTGGCTCATATTTTCAATCTGTTTCATGAGGTCATTCTGCACACCGGAGCGGAACCGCGAGCGTCAGCGTTAACCTGTTCCCGAATCCCGCGTTCTCCTCTATGATTGAACACAGCGGAGAGACTCCTTACATGGCAGATCAAATGAGAAAGAATCAGGGGCAGTCTGGATTGGCGGAAAATCCGATCGCCGAGGTTTTTGAGAATCGTCATCCTTCCGAATCGGAAAAGCGCTGGGCCGAAACCACTTTGGCCAAGACGCTCGAAAAAGCTCCGGAAAAGGCCATTGGCGAATCGAGCGGGGTCAATGTCGACGAGCACGGCAACGCCCGCTTTACCACGGTAAGCGCCGTTCCCATACGGCGTCTCTACACCCAGGCCGATCTGCCCGAGGACTGGAGCTATGACAAGTACCTGGGCTATCCCGGCCAGGCCCCCTATACGCGCGGCATCCACGCCACCGGCTATCGCGGCAAGTTGTGGACGATGCGCCAGTTCTCAGGGTTTGCCTCCCCGGAAGAGACCAACGCGCGCTACAAATACCTGCTTGCCAATGGCGGCGGGGGCCTCTCGGTTGCTTTCGACCTGCCTACCCTGATGGGCTACGACTCCGACCACCCGGCCAGCGAAGGCGAAGTGGGCAAATGCGGCGTGGCCATCGACTCGCTGGAGGACATGGAGATCCTCTTCGACGGGATCAACCTGGAGAACACCACCGTCTCCATGACGATCAATTCCCCGGCCTCGGTTCTCTGGGCAATGTATCTGGTGGTCGCGGAAAAGCAGGGCGCGGATTGGAGCAAGGTTTCCGGCACGCTGCAGAACGACATCTTGAAGGAGTACATCGCCCAAAAGGAGTACATCTATCCACCCGCTCCCTCGATGCGGCTGGTCATCGATACCTTTGAGTTCGGCTCCAAATTCACGCCTAAGTTCAATACCATCTCGATCAGCGGATATCACATCCGCGAGGCAGGTTCCACCGCCCTGCAGGAACTGGCGTTCACGATCTACGATGGCGTCGAGTACGTGGAATGGGCCAAACGCCGGGGCCTTGATGTTGATGAATTTGGTCCGCGCTTAAGCTTCTTCTTCAACTCCCACAACGACTTCTTTGAAGAGATTGCCAAGTTCCGCGCTGCCCGCAAGATCTGGTACCGGCTCATGAAAGACCGCTTTGGAGCTAAGAGCCAGCGCACATGGCTCATGCGCTTCCACACGCAGACGGCCGGCGTTTCGCTGACCGCGCAGCAACCGATGAACAACATTGCGCGCGTTGCCGTTCAGGCGCTCGCTGCGGTGATGGGTGGAACACAATCGCTCCACACCGATTCTTACGATGAAGCTCTTGCGTTGCCGACAGCAGAGGCCGCGCGTATTGCGCTGCGGACTCAGCAGATCATCGCCTACGAATCGGGAGTGGCGAATACGATCGATCCGCTGGCCGGCTCCTACTTTGTGGAGAAATTCACCCTCGACATGGAACAGGGCGCTTTCGATTATTTCGACCGGCTGGATGCAATGGGCGGAATGGTGAGGGCTATCGAGGTAGGTTATCCGCAGAAAGAATTGGCGGAGGCTTCCTATCAATTTCAGCGGGCGGCTGAAGCGCGGGAAAAGATTATTGTGGGCTCCAACGACTTTACGATTGAAGAAAAACAGCCTGAAACTCTCTACATTGATGAATCCGTGGCTCGGCGCCAAACGGAAAAACTGAAAGCCCTCAAGGCCCGGCGCAACAACGAAGAAGTTCGCCGCACTCTGGATGCTCTCAAACACGCTGCCGCTCAAGAGCCGGTCGTGCGACCCGATGGACGCATCAGCGACGCAAACACCATGCCCTTTATTATCGATTGCGTGCGCGCTTACGTCACGGTTGGAGAAATCTGCGACGCCCTTCGTGATGTTTACGGTACTTACGAAGAGACGAGCATCACGTAGCAAATAGGGCGCGCGAAACAAGCGGTCTAAATGTCTGGCCTATTTCCTTGTGGCGGCCGGTAGCTTGGCTATCTGCCGCCTAAGTGAATCGAAAAAGCGCGGCGGCGCTGAGTGGTAGTTCCTTTCTAAACGGAGTCTCGATGACACGTGGCCTGAAAGCCGCTCTCGCGATCGCCTTGTCTTTTGCAATCCGCTGCACACCCGCCCAAACGGCTCAGCCACACGCCAGCCATGTTCCCTTTGCCGGATGCAAATCCGATGGCCAAGTGGGGCCACAGGAAGCTCCCAGTGGCCACAGCAAGGCGGTCAGCATACCCACCGAGGCCGCGGAGAAACTGGCTTACTACCGCGCGAACGAGGGGGTTGGGGTTTTAGCTCCACGGGGATGGTATTGCTTCGGGACTTACGGCTCCAACGGCAGCACCCTTTATGTAAGCCCAACCCCGATTCGTAATAACGATTTGTTTTTTGCGACCAAGGGCTTTACCGGGCCGGTGATTCAGCTAAGCTCTATCAGCGGCGACACCTCCGGCAGATTCACTGTCGCTAGAAGCATCGCCCGAGTTTTTCCCGGCCATCAAGAGTTTGTAAAAAACGTGATTGCCGAGGGAATTGAATCTTCCGATGCGTTCCCATCGGGCCCCTATCCCGCCGACAAGCTGACCTACAAGAGCAAAGAGTTGGTCGAATATGAGACTCCTGCCCAGAGTGAGGGCCTTGGAACAGCCTCGCGGCTGCTAAAAAATGCAAGTCCGATTCGAGGCGCGGCAATCCTTGTGGGGGACACGCCGGATTTGGTATTTCTTGCGGTTCGACTCTCTCCGGACTTCGAGAAGCTCACGTCTGCAATCATCGAACAAACCGAGTCTGACGCGGCTGATCAAGACGATCACTAGGCAGCTCAACAACAGGGCGAGCATCAGGGCCGTAGCTACTCCAAAAGCTACTCCACGGGCTCTACGGTTCCTGTTGCTTCTCCTTTTTCTTGCCGCTGGTGTTCTTGTAGATGGCCCATTCTTCCGTCCCGGCGACTGTCATTAACCAGTCGCAGTCTTCCAAGAGATGCTCCATTTCCAGGTACCGATAGGCGATGTATACCGGGCGCGTCTCCCGCTCCAAAGAGAGGCGCAAGTTCTCCAGCACCGAGGCGAAGACAGGCTCCGGGAAAGGATTGAATAGAAAGATGACCAGCGGCTCCAAGGGAAATTGAAAGTCTCGGGCATCCACGCAAAGCGGCTCGATTCTTTCGCAACCCTCATGATCTTTGCCATAGATAGCAATGTTCTTCAAGGCGATCTCATGAAGCTCCGGCACGAATTCAACCCCTACGATTCTGCGAAAAGAATAACCCGCCGCCATCATCAGGATTCTTCCCTTGCCCGATCCCAGATCAATGAAGGTGAAGTCTTTAAAGTCGTCCCGGTCTTTGAATCCTAACGGAAGCTCCTTCATCATCTGGGCGAACATACCCGGCTCGGTAGGCCAATACTCATGCCCGATCAGGGCGTTGATGAATTGCAGGCGGAAGCTGAGATTGGCCCTGGTGGTATCCACGGAGTGCTCCCAATCGAACTCCAGATCGTCGTATTTCTCGCGCTTCCGGTGCGGCAGTTGGTCGGCCACCAGGCGGTGCAATTCGGTGAGAAGCTGGCTGGCGGTGTTGAAAAAGCCATAGTGGCGGATGCTCTCGCGCAGATGGCGGGTAAACGTCCGGAAAAGGCTGAACTCCTCCGCTGGAGGGCGATCGACTTGATGCAAACCGGGCCCGCTTGTGCTTAGATTAGAGGGAGCATCCATGAAAAAAGCCGTGGCCCATTTACAGAATTCCGATCCTATATTGGCTTCCATCATAACGCGAGTAGGGGCCCCTAAGATGAAGTACAGTGAGCCCTGCTTCGAGACGCTGGCGCGCGCGATTGTCTTCCAGCAGCTCAGCACCAAGGCGGCCACCACCATCTACAACCGCCTGCTGGAGGCCGTTGAAGGCAGGATTTCGCCGGAAAGCATCCGCAATCTGAGTGTGCCGGACATGCGCCAGGCCGGCCTCTCCAAGCAAAAGATCGGCTATATTCGTGATCTTGCCGAGCATGCTCTCTCCGGCACATTGGACTTTGATCGCCTGCCAAAGATGGAAGACGAAGCCGTGATTGCCTCGTTGACCGAAATCAAAGGTATAGGTGTCTGGACGGCTCAAATGTTCCTTATTTTTGCGTTACGCCGCCCTAACGTGCTGGCCGTCGGCGATCTTGGGGTCAGGACGGCGATCAAGCGCCATTACAAGAAAAAGGCCTTGCCAACGCCCAAGCAGATTCAAATCATCGCCAGGAAGTGGCATCCGCACTGCAGCGTCGCCTGCTGGTATCTCTGGAGAAGCCTCGAGTTGAAGTAATTCCTTTTAGGGCGAGATTGTTGCCTCCAGCGATGCCTCCGATGCAAATCCAAGGCGATTGCGGAGTTCTAATTCGGATCCTTTTGGTAGAATCATCTGTTCCAATGTCAACTGATCGCAAAATCCGTGTACTGGTCGCCAAACCTGGCCTTGATGGCCATGACCGCGGCGCCAAGGTCATTGCCAGAGCGCTCCGCGACGCAGGAATGGAGGTCATCTACACCGGGCTCCGCCAGACGCCGGAGATGATCGTCAATTCTTCCCTGCAGGAAGACGTGGACGTAATCGGACTCTCCATTCTCTCGGGCGCTCACAACGCCATCGTGCCAAGAGTCATGGAGATGTTGAAGCAAAACAAGATGGATGATGTTCTGGTGCTGGTAGGTGGAATCATCCCGGAACAGGACTTCGATCTTCTGAAAAAGGCGGGAGTCGCTGCAATCTTTAATCCAGGTACTCCCATGGATCAAATCGTCGAATTCATCCGCAAGAACGTTAAGCCTCGCGGAGTCCCGGCAGCAAGCTAAATATCCCGTCTCTACAAACAAGCTGCAGCGACGTTTATCCCAAAACTAACAGCACCACGAAAATCTAATTCTCGCGGGAAGGTGGGTGTCCATCCCTTTGCCGAGAGAGCGCTCTTGGTTTTTGTGCTCGGAGCAAAGGTTGGGTCTTCGAATCCTGCTGCTGACGGCTGTGAACAATGCTGGCGCAACGGTCTCCACCGGACGCGCACCACATGACTCAAAACCCGTATGCAAAAACTGAGGGAGCTCTGAAAAAGCTTCCGGGCCGGAAAAACCGGCCCGGAAGCAACAGCGCAAGAACGCCCGCGCTTAGAGTGAACGCAGATAGTCGAACAATTGTTGTTTCTGCGCGCTCGTCAAGTTGTGATAGTTGTTCATAACTGCGTTGGCCTCTGACCCGCAAGCAATGGTTTCAATTCCAGGTTGGAATTGAACTCCATTCACCGCAAATGCCTGCGCCCCCGTGACCACAGCCGAGCACTCGCGTACATCGCTTGCGTGTGCTTCGATAGCGCAAACCAGATCCTTGCAGCGGCCATCGTGCATGAAGAAGAGTCTCTGACCAAGGCCCCAAAGCGGAGGAGTACGGAACTCGTCCGGACCGGCAAGACCCTGGGTGATTCCATCCGTTAGTACTGCGCCCATATGATGCAGGGCAAAATCGGAGAAGGGATGGAAGGTGGCGTTGTTGAACTTTGGAACCGGGGAGGTCCCTGTTGTTAATGTGTCCGTGTGGCAGAGGACGCAGCCGATTCCGGAATTGGAAGAGGTGCCAAACAGAGCTTTTCCGGCAACGGCTTGGCTGCCAAGCGCATTGCAGACCGCCGCACCGCTGGAATTCACACCGCTCGCGAAATCGCACTGGCTCGGCGAAGCATTGAAACGCATAAAGAATGCGAAGTTCTCAATGTCCGACGAGATTTCCGATGCAGCCTGGGCTCCCGACAAAGTCGTTCCCGTTGGGAAGGCTGTTGGGACCAGGACCGCCGTGTTGTCTTCTGGCGTGCTGCCGGCACAGTTGGTTCCCGGAACCTTTTCGTTTTGGAAGAGTTCGTTGGTCACGCCCAACTCGACGTTTGCCGCTTCACCAGCGAAAAGCAGCAGCGACTTATTCTGCGCTTTCCAGCCAAAGCGGGTAATCGTGCCGTCGTTGCCATTCCGGTTGAATCGGCCAATGATTCCCAGGTTGCTCTTCGCCGAAGCATTCGCGGCGAGGTTGGCTTCCAGAGTGGCGTCGGTGACGTTCTCGACAAACCCTTCGCCAAACGTCGGGAGCGGAATGCGAGTGATTAAGTTACCTTGAGAACGTGCGGTGGCAAAATCAGGCTGCGATATCGTGCAACCAGAAGGCGCGTCCGTGCGGCCCTGAATTGTGAACAATTCGTGTACTCCACCATCCAAGGTGCTGCCCGAAGGATCGTTAGCCAAATCCAGAATAAAGCGAGCTTCCTGAATCGGACCGGTTGAGGAAAGGAAGGAGGGTACAGTGTTAGTCGCGCCATGCAAAGTAGCGAGCGCAATTTGCGGATTCGTCGCCGGGCTGCTTCCTCCGATCGAAGGCTGTGAATGGCACACAACGCAGCTGTTGCCGTTGAAAGCCGGTCCCAGACCGGTAACAGTTGCAGTGCCATTGCCGTTAGAGGCTCCGTTTACAGTTGCTTCCTGCCCAAACACGGTAAGCGCCTGAAACCAGAATCCTGTTGTTGGACCGCCATTGGCGATGACTTGGCCTGCGCCATCATTGTTATCGGAGGCTGCCGCTGGATCGGCGGGCTCCAAAACGTTCACGATACTGTTTTGCAGCTTCGCTCCGGTAATCGTTCTGCTGACGTTTCCGACCGGACGCGGCCCAGGATCGGAAAACGAGGGCAGAGTCTTGGGTGCGGGAGTTCCATTCGTAGTACCGCCAGGCGTTGGCGTTGTCGAAGTAGGAGTTGTCGAAGGGTTCGAGACCGTAAATCCGCTATTAGTTTGAGTCCCGGTGCTGGTAGTTTGGGCCTGCAGTGCCATCGAAAAGAACAGAGCAACTGCGCATAGAGTGATGGAAAAAACTCTGGTACCAACTTTCATCCATGTCCTCCAAAAAAATCAACTGGTACAGCTCTTGAACAACGTTGTTTTCGTGTCTTGTTTTGGCGAGCCAGAACGGGGAACTCCTCTTAGAAAACTTAATAATGGGCTGACAAAACTTTGGTAATATAGCATGAGATTTTTATAATCATTAACCAGATATTAATAAATATTAATATTGTTTTGAATGTTGGATATTTAATATGTACAAATATAGTAAATATTCACACTCGGCTTCTCATAAATACACGGGAATACAAGGCTTAATCGGTATTGCCCACATCGGGAAATCGTGGGGTAGGCGGGCAAATTTAGTTTGATAAATCAAATATCTTTTTACATATTTTCTATTTTGGGAAAATAAGGATATTCAAATATGCTTCGATTATTTCTAATCTTTTTGTTGGTAATAACTGGCGCTGCCTGGTCTCAGGTGAACAGCCAAGAGCGCTCCAGCGCACAGTCAACATCGGTAGGGCCAAAGTCCACTGTTTCACTTTCAGAAGCGGTGATCACTGTACCCGGTGTTTGTGATGCGAGCGATTCCAGTCCCAAGCCATCCAGTTCCCAGCCGCCTGCCGGTGTCGACTCCAACGACGCAAGCCCATCCAGTTGCATGACGGTCATCACCAGGGAACAATTTGAGAATTTGTTGAGCGGCTTAGGCGAAGAGGGGCAACTATTACGCAAAGACCAGACAAAAGCGCTCGCCGGAGCCTATGCTGACTTTCTGGTTTTTGCAGCGGCTGCAAGGAAAGAAGGCATCGAGGAAAACCCTCAATTCAAGGAATTCCTGCGCTATCAATATCTGCGTATGCTGGCTGGGATCTATCGGCACTCTCTCGAAGAGAAATACAAGACCGCGACACCCGAAGACATTTCGGCCTACTATCAGCAACATATCGGCGATTTTGAGGAGATCGGCCTGCGGCGGCTGATGATTCCCAAGAACAATCTTGGAGCCAAAGACAAAGAAGAGTACAAGAAGAAGGCGCCTCAGCTTGCCCAGGAGATGCGCGACCGCATAGTGAAAGGCGAAGATACTGACGATTTGCAGAAAGAGGCTTATAAAACCCTGGAACTGAAAATCGTGCCGCCGGAAACGCAGATCGGCAAGCGCCGTAGAACCGCTCTCGTGCCTGAAGAGGCCGATGAACTCTTCTCACTCAAGTCGGGCGAAACCAGCAAGGTGGAGCTGGAGAACTCCAGTTATGCGATCTATAAAATCGATAGCAAGCGAACCTTGCCGATGGATCAGGTACGGGATGAAATTGCGCGCTTGGTGTCGAAAGAGCGGGTGAGCAGCGCGTTCAAAGCGGTTACAGCCAATGTACAGCCGAAGTTGAATCCGAAATATTTTGAACCGAATCCATCGCCCTCTGCGAGTGCGCCGGAACCCCACATGGATTCGCCGCAGACAAAAACGAAACCGTAGGGAAACCCGTTTCCGGTCGATTTCCTACCGGCGCTCTGGGCTATTGTTCTCGCCCGCCTTGAAGATATAGCGAATGGCGGGCTTATACACCAGGAGGTTGGATGCTCCGCTACGCGACAGCTTAATGCAATTGCGGTCGTACCATTCGATCACGCCCTGAATCTGCTCGCCGTCTTTCAACACAACGACAATGGGCGTCTTGCTCTGCATCTGCTTTTGGTAGTAAAAGTTTTCCGCGTGCGTCTGATCCTGCGGGGCCGATCTTTTGGCGGTCGGGACACGATCAGTACGCTCCAACCGCTCACGCCGCTCGGAAACCGGTTCTGTGCGCGGACCCGGAGAACTCAGTGAGGGGCGGATGAGTTTCCGGTTGATAAATTCCTCATGTGCAGGCTCAGGGGCTTGGCGTGCCGCCGTCGAATCCATACCATCTTTCATAGTGTCTCTGCTCCGTCTTTCGCGGCATGAGAACCATATCGGCGCATACAATGCCGATGGGGAAGCCGAACCCAAGTTTTCGCCGGGAAACGCCGGGAACTCAGTTGGGGATTGTTGTTACCCTATCACAGCAAAGCTGCAGATTCAAATGATCTAAGGAATCGCTGTTCGAACATGTGAGCTTTCCACGTTTTCTAAACAGAGGCATAGGAATAGCGCGAGGTTGCAACAAATGGATGGAAAAAATAAGTCCTTGAAAATTCGAAGTACTGCCAATGGTTCAGCGTTCTAATGAAAGAACAAGGGCATCCAGGGAGAGGGGACGAAGAGCGTTCCGCCTCATTCCACTATGGACTTGGCCCATACGTTGCGCCGCGGCGGCAATCCACGAGAAGTCGACGTTCCCGGCCAGCGATTTCAAATCGGCCGAAATGTCTACGTTTTGCACCAGCCCTGGCGCACTAGAGAGGATTGCCATCAAGTCGCGAAGCAACCCATAAATTGCAGCGAGCAGGCGGTCGGTCTTTTCTTTTCCTTCGGCTCCCGCGCGATACGTCTCCGTAGTATGAAAAAGGGCTGAATGGTCGTCCGATCGGATCGCCGCACCCAACAGCGTAAGAGCGTCATTTCGAGATTCAATGTACTCATCCAGCTTTAGGGATTTGGCCCTTCCGACGGCCCCATTGCTCAAGCGAGCTGCCAGTTGACGCTGCCGGGCGTTCCACTCAGGGCGCTCGCGGGAGATAAGATTCTCAATCTCTGAGCCCGGAAGATGATTCAGCGTAAATGTCACGCATCGCGAACGGATGGTCGGTAGAAGGTCGCCAACATTCCTGGCGAGCAGGAAGATGACCGCATATTCAGGTGGCTCTTCCAGGACCTTCAGGAGCGAATTGGCAGCCTCCTTGATAAACGACGAATCAGTGAAGATATAAACCCTTGTACGAGCCTCGCTGGGCCTGTACCGGATGTTCCCAATCATGTAACGCACCTGGTCCACTTTGATCATCATCTGCGGGGGATCCGGAGGAACGATCAGCACATCCGGATGAGGCTGGACGAAGATGCGCGTCTCGCGCTTGTCGGTTTCGCGCATCCCTTCCCGAGCTTCCACCGCCTCGGCACAGCGTGCGTCCAAGTCTTCGGCCTCCGCGATGCGGCGGCAGTTGGCGCACGTTCCGCAGTAATCGGGAAGCCCCTCCGTTTCGCGTAGCTCCAGGCAGTTCATCGCCCGGGCTAATTTCAAGGCGAGGGTATACTTCCCTGCCCCTTCCGCTCCGGCAAGAATCACGGCGTGGGGAAAGCGGCCGCGGCCAAGCATCTCGCGCAGCCGAACGACGGTTTCCGCATTGCCGTAAAAATCTGCAAAACTCATTCTTAACGATTGTATCCGTGAATCCCATGGGCGGCTCGAAGAAGAGCCATTTCTCTCTCTGCTGGAACTTTCCCTGTCGGCGGAGCGTAGATCCCCATAATGCGTCGTTTTCGGAAGCTCCTGCCCGCCATCTTCATTCTGTATCTGAGCGCCTGTATTGTCGCGGGCATCGTTGTCAGCGAAGGTAGCCTTCACCTGCGCAGGCTGGCGCTGCGCCACCAGCAGGAATTCAGCGATCAGGTTCTGCAGAGCTATCAGGCCAAGCTGGAATACGTGAGCATTACAACGGAAGACTCCCTCCTGCTCATGGGGTGGTACGCACACCCTTTGAACTCCAATGGAAATGCAGTGATCCTTCTGCATGGCATTACCGACAATCGCGAGGGCGTCTTCGGTTACGCTCGAATGTTTCTTGACCAGGGATATTCCGTTTTATTACCGGACGCGCGAGCCCATGGAGAGAGCGGCGGAGACGTGGCCACCTACGGCCTGAAAGAAAGCGGCGACATTCACCAGTGGGTCTCCTGGCTTTACGCGAACGACCGGCCACAATGCGTCTATGGCTTTGGTGAGTCGTACGGTGCGGCCCTCATGCTGCAGTCGCTCGCCGCTGAAAAGAGATACTGCGCAGTCGTGGTGGAAGACGCTTTCTCGACCGCCCGCGAAATGAGTTACGAACGCGTGTCGGGTCCGTTCCACGTGGGTAGCTGGTTTGGGCGAACGCTTGGGCTGCCGGTGATCCTTGCCGCGCAGTCGTACGGAGAATGGAAGTATGACGTCGACCTTCTCCGCCCCAGCCCATTGCAGGCACTGATCCGGTCATCGGTTCCCGTCTTGCTGATCCATGGAATGGAAGACCATACGATCAATCCGCGCCATTCCGAGCTGCTTGCCCAGGCAGCCCCCAGTCATGTGCAACTGTGGCTGGTCCCCCATGCACATCACACCGGAGCGTGGAGCGCGGCGCCGGAGGAATTCCAGTCGCGCGTGTTAAACTGGTTCAAGCAGCACCACGCTCAAATAACTCCGTGATCTGTCTTGGGGAGATATCATTTGTACCGGATACGTTTCTTGGAACGGATGAGCATCATTACACTTCACTATTTTTGATATCTCGAAAATCATCAAAAAAGTGAATCCTAAACAACTAAGACATAGCTCATAAAGAACCCCGGAAAATGGGTTTCGTTGAAAACGGCTGCTTCCCGTAACCATCTCAAACCCCAGGCCAAGCTCTCACCGTTCCCCATCGTTACCGTAGCTAAGCGCTAGCCTTACGTACCCAGGCGCTTTTCAACCGCGGCAGCAATCTTCTTCTGCACCTTTTCCACGGTTTCGCGGGCGTTGATTTTCACCACACGCTGGGGCTCACGCACGGCGATTTGCTTGAACCCCTCGTGCACACGCTTGTAAAAGGCCAAGTTCTCTTTTTCAAATCGATTTTCGTCGAGACTAGACTCTTGGGATTTTTGAGTGTTTCGCAGGCGGGCGCGTGAAACGCTGGAGGCAGGATCGGAGACCATCAGGATTGTAAGATCGGGCTGGAGATCGTGGCAGAGTGTCTTATGAAGTCGGCGAACGGTTTCACTGCCCAATCCTCGGCCGGCTCCTTGATATGCCTCGCTTGAATCGGTAAAGCGATCGCAGAGCACCCATTGGCCGCGCTCCAAAGCTGGAAGAATCTGCTCGTCGATATGCTGGGCCCTGTCGGCAAACATGAGGGCCATTTCGGCCAGCGGAGAGAGGCCGGAGGTCTTGGAGTCTAACAGGACGGCCCGAAGTTTTTCTCCGACAACGGTCCCTCCGGGCTCGCGAGTAACGATAACGTCTAGACCTTTTTCACGCAGGCGTACAGCCAGAAGCTCCAATTGGGTGGTCTTGCCTACCCCGTCCAAGCCCTCGAATGTGATGAATTTGCCTCGTTTAGGATGCACTCTAAAGATTTAACCATAGAGGAAGACAACGAGACCGTTTTCAGGCGAGAATGACTGCAAGAAAAATGGAAAGGCGAAACAGGCAGAAATGAGACTGGGCGATTACATTGACGATCACTGCTCACGCTGCAAGCGAACCACTGATCATTCCATTGTGGCAATGTATGGCGAAGAGGTACTCAAGACTCGATGTCGCACCTGCGATTCCGAACACAAATACCGGCAGAACAAGAGCCGTAGTAAGGAGATGACTGCCTCGCAGGCATTCGACACACTCCTTAGCAGTGTCGGTGGCGAGCAAACAGAGGCTGCATCGCCCAAGAAGTCCGCCAGAAAGAAGAAAGCCGATGCAAACTGAAACAGTCAAGGCCACGGATCCGGTAGACTCTTGGCAGCCTTCATCTCTGTTCTATACTTCAAGAAAGCATTCTCTGTTGAGCGGCAGGCGTACCAACACCAGCCAACAAGCGGATCTATGTCCGCTGGGCGGTCGATGCCGCTCCCGGTCGCACCACATCTCCGGAGACTAGCGAATGGAACACGCGCCGCGTAAGAAGACGATTCGGAATTGCGACGGCTGCAACTCAACGTAGTGTGTTCGTTGAGGAACGATTTCTATACTTCAAGAGAAGAGGTCATTCGTCGTCATGAACGGCTATTCTCGATTATCGATTTTTGTGTTCGCTCTGTTTATAGCGTCCGCGGTAATAAGTTATGAAGTCCAGGCGCAAGACGTAGAGGCTGTTACGCCGAACGAAGAAGAAGTTGCGGCGCATCTGATTGGCACAATGCCTGTTATTCGAATGGACTTCAAGGGGTTTCCCGAGCTGGCGACGTTTGGCGAGGTTCCCGTAGAACTCCTCGTGAACAAGCAAGGTAACGTTATTTCAGTCAAATTGGACGACTTGAACGACGATGATGCGGACGCCAAGGAATTGTCTAAGGCGCAACGCGTGCTGCTCAGAGCCCTAATTGCAGAAGCTAAAAAAACAGGGATGGGGCTACGCTTCCGACCATTCGAAGACCAGGGCCATCCCGTGCAGGCGCGATTTGAGACACAGATAGCAATCCGAGATCTCAATGAAAAGGTGGTAAAACACATACCGTTTCCGCAGATACACGATTGGAGTTCGATCAAAATCGTCTTGTCACGGACGGGATGCTTCGGGACGTGTCCAAGCTATAGGGTTGAAGTACACGGAGACGGCACGGTGCTATATGACGGCGGATCGTTCGTGGCCATTAAGGGGTCCCATCGTGCCTCGATTTCGAGGGATACGGTTTCTGAGATGGTTGAAGTGTTTCGCGTGGCGGACTACTTCTCTCTCAAAGATAAATACATATGGGCCGCGACCGATCTGCCAACGTACACAACTTCCATTTCTATCGACAGCAGGGCGAAAGAGATTACCGATTACGCCGGCGAGCACGTCGGAATGCCGGAGAGCGTGTCCAAGCTGGAGGATGCCATAGACCGACTTTCAGGTGTGGAACGTTGGACCAAAGGCAACAGCGAAACGGTTCCGGCGTTGATGCAGGAGAAATTTGACTTCAGGTCGCCACAGGCATCGGAGATTCTGGCGAATGTGGCGCAAAAGGGAAAGGCCGACGCAGTTCGAGACTTGGTAGCGGCAGGTGTGATTGTGTCCACTGCTCCGGTTCAGCCTCGCCTGGGGATAGCTGGTACTGCACTTGAAAACGCCGCACAAAGGGGTGATGTTGAAATGTTGCGAGCCTTGCTGACTGCCGGCATCAATCCAGCCGCGAAGACACGAGCCCTAGAGCACGCCTCCCTCGCAGGAAAGATGGATGCCATGCGCTTGCTGATTGGATCAGGCGCCAATCCCACTGCACCTGACGTGCTGATCGGCGCCGCAGGCTCAGGGATGCCTGCCGTTGTCCAGGAGGTCTTGAGGTATAGGCCTGACGTAAACAGTCGCGGGCAGGGTGGTACAACTGCGCTCATTAACTGCCTAGGGGCAAATCATCCCAACGATAGGGACGTAGATCTGAAGGAAGTCGTCCGCATCCTGATTGACGCTGGAGCCGATCCCAGCATTGCCGACAACCAAGGCAAGACGGCGCTCATTGCCAATTCGCAAGATCTCCAAATTGCAGAATTGCTCATCGCACATGGAGCGAATGTAAACGCACGCGCGAATAACGGTGTCACACCTTTACTGAATGCTGGCACAGTTGAATTGACTCGCCTCCTGCTGGAACACGGAGCAGATCCATTCGCCAAAACCGAGCAGGGCGAAACCGCTCTTGATTGGGCGAATCGGATGAATCGCAAAGATCAGGCAGCGTTGCTTGAAGCTGCCATGGCCGGCAAGAAACCCTAAAGACGTTTGCCATCCCTGCTCTCCTGGAATCGCGGTGCGTTGAGTCAACGTTAAACCGTAGCTTGGCAAGAGCGTTACCCCATTGACAAGGTAGTGGAACAGCGGGAGCGATAGGTTAGACAACTTAGAAAATCGCGCGTACTAATTCTTGATAGCGGCGGTCGTTGCGGAGTGAATCGATTTTCGAATCTACCTGAACGAATGAGACCCACATCTCATGAGCGGAGCTGGATTCCAAGAGGGTGCGGAAAGCAGCATCTTTGTCCCCAAGAGCAGCATGCGCTACAGCAAAATGATAGTGCGCCAAGGTGGAACGCCCCGCGGCTTTAGCCTCTTTCAATTGCCGGCGTGCTCCAACCTGGTCTCCAGCTAAAGCCAGGCTTCGAGACAGCGAGGCCGTCAGCAAAGACGATTGTTCAGGACAATACCGTTGAGCCCGCCTCTGATCTGCTGCCGCCTGTCTGTATTGTTTTTTTTCGTCATAAGCCAAGCCACGCATCCAATACGCATACCAGAAATCGGAATCCAAACGTAGGGCTTGGTCATATTGCTCAATAGCGCCATCGTAATCGCGAGCCCAATAGAGCATGGTCCCTACGTTGGTCTTGATCATCCGTGAATACGGATCAATCTCCTGGGCCAACTTCATTTGCTGAAGCGCTTCGGACAGGCGATTTCGGGCTGCCAAGTAGAAGGAATACCATTGATGGGCCGTGGCGCAATTGGTATTGAGTCTCAACGCCTGCTGAAATTCCTGCTCTGCCTTCGCCCAATCATGTTCAAAAACCGAAAGGACGAAGCCCAGCGCAGCGTGTGGCTCCGCTAACGTAGGATCGAAGCTCGATGCTTTGGTTGCGGCCGACTTGGCTTTGTCACATGCTTGCTTAGGAGGCATCCATGACTGGCTGGCAATGACGGCGTAACAATCCGCGAGAGCGGAATAGGCTAAGGCGAAAGAAGCATCCAGAGCGATTGCCTTTTCAAAGAGCGCAATTGCGTCCCGAAGAGATTCAGGGGTGCGCTTGTTCCATAAGTAGCGTCCGTCGAGATAACTCTTGTATGCTTCCGGCACCACGGGAGCAACATAGTCGAGACGGGCTTGTTCATGAGACACCAGTTTGACCTGCAAGGCCCGAGCGACATCCTGGCCTAACTCGCGCAAAAGCACCGGAATGTCTTTCCACTCCCTCTCATATGTTTCCCCCCAAAGCTGGCTCTCATCGGTAACCAGGCTCAACTGAACAGAAACGCGGACTCTATTTCCTGACCGGAGCACTCCTCCCTCCAACACGTACCCAACTCCAAGCTCCTCTCCAATCTGGGCAATCGTCTTCTTTGTATTCTTGTACCGCCTGGCGGTTGAAAAAGCGATCACACCCAGCCTCTGCGGATTCAGGCGGCCGAGCTGAATCGTGACATCCTCAGTCAAATCGATGAATTCCTTCGGATGTTGTCTGCGTGCAATAGCCCGGAATGGCAACACCACGATCTTGAGTCGTGCGTGCATGGCCTCCGGCATGAGTGTCACATTTGCATGAAAGAGATAACCGAGTTTCGAAAGCGTCTGTATATAGAGAGACTTGCTTTTCGGATCGTCCAATGCGCGCCGCAGGGTGGCAATAGCTCGCTTCAAGCAGTTATCAAATTGGATATCCAAACGGATTTCAGGCCAAACTTTTTTCTGAAACTCGTCCTTCTCCACCACGCTCCCGGCGTTTTCCAAGAGTACACGGAGGACGGCAGCTTCCTTAGGCGTGAGGTGTACTTGCTTCCCCTTGCGAGTCAGCAGCCCCCTGGTTTCAAAACGAAAAGGACCAAATGCATAGGTATTGGGCATCTTGCTGGTAACAAATCGGTAACAAAAATATCAGCTTTCGCAAAGGACTTCCACAGGACGCCGCTCCTATATTTGCACTCGTCACAGATCAAAGGGACGAAGGAGCCAACCAATGCAAATTGCAATCGATAGCGGCGGAACATTCACGGATTGTATCTACAAAGAAGGCGGAGCATTGAAAGTCTTGAAAGTGTTCTCCACACCTGGCAATCCTGGGACTGCCGTCATGTCGGCCATACGGACCATATCGAACGGCGGGAAGGCTACCGTCCGGCACGGGACAACGGTCGGAACGAATGCCCTGCTCGAGCGGAAGGGCGCGCGGGTAGCATTCGTCACTACTGCCGGCTTTGAAGACATCATTTCCATTGGACGCCAGGCTCGGGCAAATCTATACGACTGGTTTGCCGAATCGGAGCCGTGCATCGTGCCGCCGGATCTGCGGTTCGGAATTACGGAGAGGACAGCGGCCGACGGAACCATTCTGCAAAGAGCTGAGGAAGATGAGCTTCGCGATCTCGCGGAAAAGATCAGAGCAGCAGGCGCGGAGTCCATTGCCCTCTGCCTGCTGTTTTCCTTCGCAAATCCTGGGAATGAAATCGCAGCGGCGAATGTCCTGCGCGAACTAGGGTTGCCGCTTTCTCTCTCCCATGTAATTCTTCCGGAATTTCGCGAATACGAGCGGGCGTCGACGGTGACTGTCAACGCCTACCTCTCTCCCAAAGTTGGGGGATATTTGCAGCGCCTGGACGACGAGATGCAGCCGCTCTCTATGCAAGGCGCATTCGAAGTGATGCAGTCCTCTGGAGGCATCATCCCGGCGAGATTCGCCGCCGAGCAACCGGTTCGAACCGTGCTTTCAGGCCCTGCCGGCGGAGTAGTCGGTGCATACCGTCTTGCGCTGCAGAGTGGTTTTTCACGCATCATTTCGTTCGACATGGGAGGTACGTCGACCGATGTGGCTCTGATCGATGGCGCGCAAGAGGGGCCGCGCACAATAGGCGATGCTCTCGTATCGCAGCTTCCGATCAGCGTCCCCATGCTCGACATCCACACGATTGGCGCAGGGGGCGGCTCGCTAGCTCGCTTCGATGCCGCCGGAATTATGCACGTGGGTCCGGAATCGGCGGGTGCAGCTCCTGGACCAATCTGCTATGGGCACGGCACACAGCCCACAGTAACCGACGCTAACCTGATCCTTGGCAGACTGCACCCGGATCACTTCCTCGGCGGCACAGTCAAACTGGATGTTTCGCGCACCCGCTCCTACATGGAAAAGGCGCTAGGTCCCCTTGCTACGCCGGAAGAGTTATCCGGTGGAATCGCGTTGCTTGCCGAAGCGGCTATGGAGCGGGCAATCCGCGTTATTTCAGTTGAGCGAGGCCACGATCCTCGAGAATTTACCCTGGTTGCATTTGGCGGAGCTGGTCCTTTACACGCATGTGCGCTGGCGAAAGCGCTCCGCATGCCCCGTGTCCTGATCCCTGCGCATCCGGGCGCCCTTTCCGCCCTCGGAATCCTGCTGGCCGATACTGTTCGCGACTACTCAAAGACAGTGATGCTCAAATCTAATGTGGATCTTGAACCTCAGTTCAAAGAATTAGAAAAACTGGTGAACGCCGGCACCGCGGATAGTGCCATTCCCAGCACGGTCCTGCGCTCTCTGGACCTTCGCTACGCCGGGCAGGGATATGAATTGAATGTCCCGGCGGGAACGGACTTCCTCGAGACTTTTCATCGCACTCATCAGAAAAGATATGGCTATGCGGATGAACGGAAAGCCGTAGAAATTGTGAGCCTGCGGCTGAGAGTTACCACGCCCGGCGAAGCCGTCCATCTCGATGCTTTTGCGCCCGGCGACGGAGATGCAAGCCAGGCGCTGCTTGGGGCACACTCAATGATTTTTGATGGCAAGGTTGAAACGGGCAAGGTCTATCAGCGGGAACTTCTTGAACCGGAAGACCGCCTGATCGGCCCCGCCCTTGTGGTTGAATACAGCGCCACCACGGTGCTTCCACCTGGATGGACCGGATTTGTAGACGATTATAAAAACCTTTTGTTGGAGGTGAGCCAATGAAAATCGACCCTATTGAACTGGCAGTTTTCAAGAGCACTGTACATTCGGTAGCTGAGGAAATGGGGGCGGCTCTTCGCCGCACCGCATTTTCTCCCAACATCAAGGAACGGCGGGATTACTCGTGCGCAGTCTTCAACGACGAGGGTGACGCAATCGCCATGGGAGACCACATGCCGGTGCACCTGGGCTCCATGCCCATGTCTGTGCGGCAAGCCATCGATCACGTGGAACTAGGACCGGGAGATGTCGCCATTCTCAACGATCCTTATGCCGGCGGCACCCATCTCCCCGACATCACCATGGTTCTTCCGGTGTTTGCCGATCCTATAGCAAGGCCAACATTCTACGTAGCAGCGCGAGCTCACCATGCGGACGTGGGCGGGCAGTATCCGGGCTCGATGGGGCCCTGCCGCGAGATCTATCAAGAGGGCATACGTATCCCTTCAATTAGGCTTGTCAAGAGCGGAGCGATTGTCCGTGACGTTCTTGATCTATTGCTTTACAACGTGCGTACCGCTGAAGAACGCGAAGGCGATCTACTTTCGCAAATCGGGGCTTGCAGAGTGGGTGAGGCCCGATTGCACGAGGTGATTGCACGGTACTCCGGCAAGCTGCCCGATCTTTCCCGAGAGTTGCTGGACTATTCCGAGCGCCTGGTGCGAGCGGAACTGGCAAAGATGCCGGCGGGAGCCTTTGCAGCGACAGATTTTCTAGACGATGACGGCCTCACGGAAACTCCCGTGCCGATCCGTGTCTCCATTCGCATCGATCCACATGCCCGGCAGGCGAAGATCGACTTTACCGGCTCGGCACCTCAAGTCAACAGCAGCATCAACGCTGTCTATGCCATTACTTATTCAGCAGTCTACTATGTATTCCGTTGCTTATTGCCTGGTGAAGCTCCCGCCACGTCCGGAATCATGCGGCCCCTAGAAGTCATTGCGCCCCGAGGCTCGATTGTGAATGCCGTGCCGCCCGCGGCGGTCGCCGGGGGAAATGTAGAGACTTCGCAACGGATTGTGGATGTAGTAATGCGCGCGCTTGCGGAGGCCGTCCCTGAACGCATTCCATCTGCAAGCTCAGGTACGATGAATAACCTGACCATTGGCGGACTCGATGACAGGACCAAGGCGCAGTTTGCCTATTACGAAACCATAGCGGGGGGCATGGGCGCTCGGCCGACAGGAGACGGACTCTCGGGCGTGCATACCCACATGACAAATTCTCTCAATACCCCCGCCGAGGCCCTGGAATATGCCTATCCGTTACGAGTGAGACGTTACAGCTACAGGCCATGCTCCGGAGGCATTGGGAAACACAGAGGCGGGGACGGTTTGGTCCGCGAGATT
>Ga0209060_10001429_pt1 | contig 26411 bp, 22 predicted proteins | sample Coa_R1_8_FD_187155 | JGI IMG/M metagenome (GOLD analysis project Ga0209060, IMG submission 187155) | Surface soil microbial communities from Centralia Pennsylvania, which are recovering from an underground coalmine fire - Coalmine... | ecosystem: Environmental > Terrestrial > Soil >...
CACTTCCGCAAACTCCTCCGGAACCTCTATCACCATCTTGGGCATCACACCTCCTGACACTAGATCACAATCTGGCAGCCTGTTTTAGCATATTCATGGCGATTTGTCCAGCATGAGAGCCACACCCTCCGCCGCAAGCTCGGACTCAAGCCCTACTATTCTGTCGAACATCGCGGCTGGAAATTCATCCATCTGAACAATTTCCTGGGTGATACCTGGACGCAAGGCCATGCCGCGTTCGATCCCAAGACCGGCTCACTGGGAGAAGAGCAGTTGAACTGGTTCGAAGCCGAACTCAGCCAACACAAGCCAAGCTTCGTCTTCATCCACTACCCACTGACGATCGTACGCCCAGTCGAGGTGAAGGACTACGGCGTCCAGGGCCTGATCAAACGGCACCGCGATACGATTCAGCGGGTGGTATCCGGCCACTGGCATCGCTGGTTCGAATTCGGCCGCACCTTCGGCCCGCAGCACCTGGTGATGGCCGCCACCCGTTACGATCCGAATGCCTACCTCATCGTAGAAGCGGACTTGAAAAGCGGCACTCATTTGCTATTGAATATTGACTGCGTAGATTGGAACACGCATTTCAGTGCGCCATATAGGGGTCGCGCCTGAAATAATTTGGAGGAAATCTCAAAAATGAAGTCGATCAGACGGGGATCCCGGATCCCTTCGCTCGTTCTCTGTGCCGTTGCGGCCGCCGGACTTGCCCTCGCGCAGTTCGAATCCGCCACGGTCTTGGGAACGGTCCACGATCCGAGCAATGCCGTGGTGGCACACGCCGCGGTGACACTCGTAAATGAAAAGACCGGCGTGTCCGCGCAGACTACAGCGGATGCCAACGGAAACTACCAATTCGTCAGCCAGCGTCTCGGTACTTATCGCGTGCGCGTTGCGATGGCCGGATTCCAACAGGCCCAGACCGAGCCTTTCGAACTCACCGTAAACGCCCGCCAGCGCGTCGATATTACCCTGCAGGTTGGACAGGCGGTCGAATCCGTCACCGTGACGGGTGCCGCGGCCCTGATGGAGACCGACACCAGCTCGCGCGGACAAGTCATCAATCCTCGCGAAATTGCCGAGCTTCCGCTGAACGGCCGCGCTTACGCCGACCTGATGCTGCTGTCGCCCGGCGTCGCCAAATCGCCGCTTGAGAACGGCACGGATAGCAGCCGCGACGCGTCGTTCAACGTCAACGGCGGCCGCAGCGAACTCAACAACTTTATGTTGGACGGCGTGGATAACAACGCCTACGGCACCAGCAATCAAGGCTTCTCGAACCAGGTGATTCAGCCCAATCCCGATGCTCTCCAGCAGTACAAGGTGGAGACCAACAACTACAGCGCCGAGTTCGGCCGCGCATCGGGCGCCGTGATCAATGCCAGCATCAAGAGCGGCACCAACCAGTTCCATGGCGAGTTGTGGGAGTACTTCCGCAACACCAAGCTCAACGCCGTGGGTTTCTTCAAGCCGGTAGGCGGCGGCACCCTGCCTTTCAATCAGAACCAGTTTGGCGCCGCGTTCGGCGGTCCGATCCGCAAAGACAAAATGTTCTTCTTCGCGGACTATGAAGGCTTCCGCCGGGTTTACCACCCGCTCCAGTTCGCCACCGTGCCCACTCCCGATATGCTGCGCGGCGACTTCAGCGCCTACGGACTGCCCATCGCGAATCCCCTGAACGGAGCCAGTTTCCCGAACGGGATCATTCCGCAGTCGCAGTACTCGCCGATCGCCGGAGCCGTGCTGGCTGCTCTTCCGACGCCCAATCTGCCTGGCCTTTCGAACAACTATTCGTCTGCCCCGGCCGACAGCATCTACAACGACAAAGGGGATTTCCGTTTCGACCAGTACGTCAATTCGAAAGTCACTTTCTTCGCCCGTTACAGCCAGTTCGACACCCGGATCTTCAGCCCGCCGAACATTCCCGGTCCGGCGGGCGGAAATGCCAACGGCAATGTGTATGTCAAAACCAAGCAGGGCGTAGCCGGCGCCACCTGGACCTTCAATTCCACCTCGATTCTGGAAGCCCGTCTGGGCATCGATTACACCCGCGGCGGCAAGACGCCATCCACGCTAGGCACCTCCACGCAGGGCTTCTCGATCCCGGGCGAGCCCACCGATCCATCGCTCGCCGGAGGATTGCTCTCGGTCGGCCTCAGCGGATTCTCCGCGCTCGGCCGCCAGTCGAGCAATCCGCAATATCAGGATCCGTTCGTGGCCGACCCCAAGGTCAACTTCACCAAAATCCTCGGCCGCCACAGCTTGAAAATGGGCGTCGAGTTCCAGTTGATTGATACCGCCGTCAGCGATTTCCACCCGCAATACGGAGTCGAAAACTTCACCGGCTTCTTCAGCGACCCGGCCTTCTTCACCAACCCGACAGCGCTGAACAGCCTTAGCAACACAGCCAAGGAAGTCTACAGTCTGGCCGATTTCATCTTCGGCGCTCCCAGCCACTACGAGCTCGACAACAATCCCATTGCCCATTACCGGCAGCGGATGTACTTCGGCTATCTGCAGGACGATTTCAAAGTCAGCCCCAAGCTCACGCTGAATCTCGGCATCCGCTACGAATTCGCCACCCCGCAATACGAGCGCGACAACCGGCTCGCGAACTTCAATCCGGCCACGAATTCTCTGATCTTCGCTTCAGATGGCAGCCTGTTCCAACGCGCCCTGGTGAAGCCCGATTACGGCAACTGGGCGCCCCGCCTCGGGCTCGCCTATCAGGTAGCACCGAAGACCGTCATCCGCGCCGGGTACGGCATCAGCTACGTGCAGTTCAATCGCATGGGCGGCGAAAATCTGCTGGCATATAACGGTCCGAATATCGTGGATGCCGCGATCGACCAACTCGCTTCGCAACCGATTTGCCCGTCCGGCGATACTGCCCCGGGAGCCTGTTTCCGCACTACGGCGCAAGGCTTCCCCGCCAACTTCGCGTCTCCGCAAGCCTTCAACACGGCCACTACACAGGTGCGCTACATCCCCGAGGACAACCGCACCGGCTACGTGCAGAGCTGGCACTTCACTGTGCAGCGCGAGATCACCAGCAGCCTTCTCCTGGATGTGGCTTATGTCGGCAACCACGCGGTAGGCTTGTTGGTGCTTTCGGACGCGAACCAGGCGTTCCCCAATCAGCTCAACCAAAACCTGACGCTGCAGGCGCGCCGGCCCATCTCCAACTTCGCCGGGATTGAAGTGGCTTTCGACCGCGGTTTCGGGAGCTATCAGGGGCTCCAGGTGAAACTCGAGAAGCGCTACAGCTCGGGCCTCTATCTACTCAATTCCTTCACTTGGTCGAAGGCCATCGACAACGGCCCAGGCCATCTCGAAAACTACGATGGCGACAACTCGCGCATCAACTATTACAACAACGCGATCGAGCGTGGCCTTTCCAGCTACAATCAGCCGTTCAACGACACGCTCTCCGTGGTCTACGATTTGCCGTTCGGCCGCGGGCGCGGCCACCAGTTCGCCAGCCGCACCTTGGACCTCGCGGCGGGTGGCTGGTCCATCGACCTGATCAACACGATGACTTCTGGTCTGCCGCTCAACATCGGATACTCGCCCACCTCGCAAGCGCAGATCAGCAGCCTGGTCTCCGAACGCCCGAACCTCACGGGTCAGCCGCTTTACCTGAGCTCGTCCAATCCCGTGAACTATCTGAACGCTGCGGCCTTCAGCGTTCCCACCTACACGCAGCCCTTCGGCACCGCACCTCGCAACGTGGCCCGCATGCCCGCATTCTACGAAACGGACTTCGCCGTTCACAAAAACTTCGCGATCTCCGAAGCCCGCTACGTGCAGTTCCGTGCGGAGGCGTTCAATCTGCTGAACTATACGAACTTCGCTCCCCCAGGCCAATTGAATGCCAACAGCGGCGGATTCGGAGTCTTCACGGGGACCTTCCCGGCGCGCCAGATTCAGCTTGCTCTGAAACTCGTGTTCTGATCCCTCGAGGAATTGCCGTTCATCGACGGGAGCTCACATCGCACACAGTCTCACGGGATTGTGTGCGATTTCTTTTTTCGCGAACTGCTGCACTGTGTGGGATGCCGTAGTGGTGAGAAGATCGAATGGAGGCGATGGATGAGTAGTCAGACTTTAGGTTCCGAGCCGATCCTCTGCGCGCACCTTTTGCGAAAGGTGGACCGGCAGCTCATAGAACTTCTCGGCTCTCTTACCGCGGAAGAATGGGACCTGCAGACCGTCGCTCCATCGTGGAAGGTCCGCGACGTTGCGGCACACCTACTCGATACCGCCCTGAGAAAGCTCTCGATGGTTCGAGACGCGTGCTACGTGGAGGCCTCGGCTGTCCGATCGCCGCAAGATGTTACGGCGCTGGTGAATCGGCTGAATCGCGAAGGCGTCGCCGTGTATCGGCGCCTCAGCCCGCGCGTTCTGATCGATCTGATGACGCTGGCCTGCGAGCAGAGCGCCAGTTTCCACGAAGCTCTCGATCCTTTTGCGCGCGCCGCGTTCGCTGTCGGTTGGGCGGGAGAAAGTGAGTCCCTCAATTGGTTCGATACGGCTCGGGAATTGACCGAAAGGTGGCATCATCAGCAGCAGATTCGGTTCGCCACGAATCGGCCCGGCATCATGACGGCGGAGCTTTATCGGCCGGTGCTGGATTGTTTCCTTCGCGGACTGCCGTTCCTGTACCGCAATGTCGATGCGCCGGATGGGACGGCAATCCTCGTGGAGGTTATGGGAGAGTGTGGCGCGAAATGGACGCTTTCTCGAAACGGCGCTGGATGGGAGTTTAGGAAAGAACTCGCCGGCGACTTTGCGTCTGGCGTGACCTTACCGCAGGACTTGGCGTGGCGCATCTTCACCAAGGGCATTGCACGCGAGACCGCTCGCGCACAGGTCGAAGTCCAGGGCGATCGCAGTCTCGGCGAGAAAGTTCTCGAGTTGACTGCGATCGTGGCCTAGTACGTGGTTTCAGGAGTTTCCGACATATCGCCAGATCGCTTGCTCACGCGCGCGGCTCGCAACGAGCCACGACCGTAAGGGAGTGTTCTTGCCTGATCGCTTGCTCACGCGCGCGGCTCGCAACGAGCCACGACCGTAAGGGAGTGTTTTTGCATGATCGCTTGCTCACGCGCGCGGCTCGCAACGAGCTACGACCGTAAGGGAGTGTTTTTGCATGATCGCTTGCTCACGCGCGCGGCTCGCAACGAGCTACGAGCGTAAGGGAGTGTTCTTGCCCGATCGCTTGCTCACGCGCGCGGTTCGCAGCGAGCCACGACCGTAAGGGAGTGTTTTGCCTGAATAGGCGTCCCCCTGAAAATCAGAACATGAGCCGTAGGCCGAGTTGCGCCTGTCGCGGATCGCCCAATCCGCTCTGCACGGTGCCATCGAAGTTGAACAGAAGGCCGGTGGTCTCGGGATGCTTTGGATTGGCACGATTCGTGAGGTTGAACGCATCCACGATCGCCTCCAAATGGAAGCGCTCCGTCAATTTGAATGTCTTGGCGGCACGGAAATCCAGCCCGAAGAACGTATTATCTTTCCACAAGGTGTTGCGCCTGACGATATAGCCGTTGGGAAGAATGCGATTATCGACCGACTTAGGCTGTGGCGAGTGGAAGCTGATGAGCGGTGAAAACTCGATCCCCCATGGGGCGCTCCAAAGGCCGAACATATTGAAGCGGTGCCGCTCCATGCGGTCGCTGAAGCCGTAATCCGGCTTGAAGTTGTTCGCCACCGCGTAGCGGTAGCTAAAGGGGTCGCGCTCGTTGTCGTCATCCGCCAGGTCTTCGGAGAGCTGATAATTCATCTGGAACTGGAAGCGCTTCGACATCTGTTTCTGCAATCCGATTGTGAGGCCGCGGTAGAGCGCCTTTGCCGAACTTTCCAAGGTGGTCAACTGGCCGATGCCGTTCGTCTTATCGGACCCCAGGCCGGTGCTCCAGGGCGAACCGAAGACGGCGTCGTTGCGATCCACGAAGCGGCTGGCGTGGACTGTTTTGGCCCAAACGAATCCGGCCGTCACTTTCAAGTCGGAAGACAGAGCCTGTTCCACATCCATGCTCCATGTGTAGGTTCGAGGATTGGTGAAATCCTTGGACGTCACATAAACCTGCGGGTCGCTGGGCGGAAGATTAGAGGCATTGGGCACCAATTGGTCATAGGCAGGCGGGGTCACGCCGAAGCCGTTGAACGTGGAATCACGATAAATGGACTGGCCCACCGATCCGTTCGTCGAGCGAGTGCTGGCGAAGTCCAGTCCCGGCGTTCGCGCGTAGTAGATCCCTCCGCCCAACCGAAGCAGGGTCTTGTTCTGCGTGCCGGGCGACCAGACCAGTCCAAAGCGCGGCTGGAACTGCTTCTTCGACGAGGGAATATTTCCCGTTGACGGGAAGCCCGGTTTGCCGATGAATGGCGCGAAGAAGACCTGACTCGCGGGGGTGATCGGGTCCGGCTCAATCTGCGCATCCCAGCGCAATCCATAGCTGAGAGTCAGATTCTTGCGGATTTGCCACTTGTCTTGCACGAAGAGCGCGGGTTCCAGTTGCGGGATCGTCTGCGTGCCGGCATCATTTGTGGACTTCCCGTTGACTCCGGCGAATTGGAGAAAAAGCTCGAGCGGCCCCACGATGTTAGTGTTCGCGGGGCAGGTCCCGTTGTTGTTGCTGGAGCCATCGGAGCATTCGACGAACTTGGGCCCGATGTTCACGTAGTTCATGAAGCCCTGTACGCTGTCGAAGATATATCTGCCGTTAGCGAAGCCGACGAAGGTCTGTGTTGTAGAAGTCCGATTGATCTCGGCGCCAAACTTGACATTGTGCGCGCCGTGAACCCAGGAGACGTTGTCGTTGAATTGAAACCGGGTGTCGTGGTCCTTCACCGGGATGAAGAACGGCATCCCGAAACGATACTGGCCCGCGAAATCGATGCCGGTATCCGGCAGAGGACGGTTCTGACCGGGAAGCGTGGGGCCGGAATAATCTCGCGGGCGGTCTTCACGCGAGAATTGGAAGCGCGCTTCGTTCAGGATGGAGGCGGAGATGGTGGTGTTGAGCTGCGTGCTCACCGTGTTCGCGAAATCGCGCTCGATCGCGTTGGCACTCGTGCCCCATTGTTCGACGTCAAAGGTGCCGTTCGGCTGCCGCGCCCGCGCGAAGTTGTACCGCGCGGTGAACAGATTTTTGGGGCTGGCATACCAGTCGATTTTGCCCAGGGTCGCGATCGCGTTGTTCTCCCGGGTGATGGGGCCGTTCTCGTTGGGATCATTGAATTTCGTGGCGAAGAACTTCACCAGCACCGGATCGATGCGGTTGGGGTTATTTTGCTTCGTCTGGGTGAAGTATTGCTGATCGTAAGCGGCGAAATAGAAGAGCTTGTTCTTGCGGATGGCGCCGCCCAAGGTGCCGCCGAACTGTTCCTGCGAGAAGCCGGAGAGCCGGGTGCCATCGGAGAGCCGTGAAGTGAGGCCCGTCCATTTCTGATATTCGTGCAGCGTTCCGTGGGTCGAGTTGGTACCGGATTTGGTCACCACGTTGATGAAGCCACCGGAACTGCGGCCGAACTCGGCGGGCGCGCTGTCGGCCACCACCTGAAACTCCTTGATCGCGTCGAGACTGACGGTGAACGGCGGGCGTTGGCCGCCGCGCTGTTCGCCGAAGAAGGGATTGTTGTTGTCGGCGCCATCGATAGAGACGTTGTTATTGATTCCCTTTTGGCCATTGATCGAAATTTCGTCGCCATCGGGACCCTGAACGATGGAAACGCCCGGTGTCAACGGCACCAAGCTGAGGAAATTCCGGCCGTTGTTGGGCAGGTCATGGACAGACCGCTGATCCAGGTAGGTGGAGTCTTCGACACGGCCCAACTCGAGAATGGGTGCATCGGCAGTGACCGCGACCACCTGTTCCACCTGGGAGAGACTCAGGGAAATGGTGAGAGATATCGTCTGGCCGACAGCCAAGTCCATGCCCTCGCGGATACTGGTGGCAAAATTGGACGCTTTCGCCGATACACGATACGGCCCCAGCGGCAGCAGCAGTCCACGGAAACGGCCTTCATCATCGGTCGTGAGTTCTCGCGTGAAGTTCGTTCCCAAATTCGTAATCGTGACTTGCGCATTTGCGACGGCCCTGCCGGAGGGATCGGAAACAGTGCCCTCGATGGCGCCCGTATTGGCCTGTGACTGCGCGAAGGACGGGCTGGGCAAGAAAAGCATGCTCGCGATTAATCCGCAGAGCCCTGCAAAACGTATGGTTCTCATAAAATCACCCTCAGAATTATTGGTTTCACCCGATCCGATGAGAGAGCGGAACGTGGCTCATCAAGGCCTGCGGCAGCAACCCGCACTGCGAGTGGTGGCACCGGCCATATCCCCGGAATTGTGCTGAGTATGAATTGTGCGTTACCGGTTTGTCAAGACAAATTGATATGGGCGACCCAACGGCAACAATGCAGGGCACGTGCAAGTTACAATTTCGTGAATCACTGAGGGACTGCGAGATGGCGGGCGAGGTTCAATTGGGACCGAGCCTCGGCGATTGATGGCTGGTTGCCCTCCGGTTCCTGGGCAAGATACATGCGAAGATAGCGCTCGGCGCGAACCGGATCGCGACCGTCCGCGACGATCCGCTCACCCGCGGCGTAGTAAGGCGCACGATCGTCGGGGACGTGCTGCTCCGCTTCCGATAGCACCGTCTCGACTGCAGCCCAATCGGCTCGCCGGGCGTAAATCGATGCGAGCACGCAATAGGCTTTGACGCGCTCGGGGTCGATGCGGAGCGCGCCCCGCGCCACCTCCTCGGCGGCAGCATCGTTATCGTGGATCAGGTAGAACTCGGCCAACATCGTCAGTGCCTTGTAGCGCTGCGGTCGAACAGCCGCGGCCCGTTTCAAGAGGATCTCCTGCTGCCCGCGATCCTTCCGGAACTCCGCAATTCGAGCCGTGGCGAGAAGCCCCTCGCACTCGTCGATGGCGCCGATCTGTTGTGCCACAATCTCCGCCTTCTTGATGTCGCCGCCGGCGATGCCGGGCGCCAGGAGATAGAACTCCAGCAGATCGCGCCGTGCCTGCACATCGTGAGGATCGAGCGAGATGGCGATGTCGATCTCCTTGCGAAATCGGTGCGCGAGAATCAACTGCTGCAGCGCATTCGCATGTTGCGCCATCACACCCTGCGCTTCTGCCAGTTGCCGGTGGTACCGGGCTACAGATCCATCCAGGCGAACGGCCTTCTCGGCAAGGCTCAATGGCGAGCTTTGATCTCCGAAGGCATTGCGAATCTGTGACCAGAGAAAAACACTATTGGCGTCCTGCGGAGTTTGACGAAGCCTCGGCTCCACCAAATCCCGCGCGCGCTTCCAATGTCCTGCTTCGATCAGCTTTTCGGGAGTCGTCTCCTGCGCCGCCGCTGCGATTGCGACCGACAGAATCGCCAAAAATGTCCGCACCTTTTACTCTCGCCCGCGGTTGTTTCAACGCAATAACGATTCCGCAAACTTGCGGTTTCGCTTTTTCGAATTACGATGAAGAATGGCCGCGGACAGTATTCGCATTAGCACGGATCCGATGGAGATGGATGTTCCTCTGATCCATTGGTTCCTCTCGGAGCATTCGAAATGGGCCCGGGGGATCTCGTTGGAACTCGTTAAAAAATCGATCGGGAATTCTCTCTGCTTTGGCGGGTTCCTGGGCGCGCAACAGGTAGCCTTCGCGCGCGTGATCACCGACCGTGCGACCTTCGCCTACCTGGGAGACGTGTTTGTGCTTCCAGAGTATCGCAGCAGAGGCTACAGCAAGGTCCTGATGGCAGCCGTCATGGCCCATCCTGAATTGCAAGGCCTCCGACGTTTCACGCTTGTGACCCTGGACGCTCATGGCCTCTATGCGCAATTCGGCTTCGCTGCGCCGTCGCGGCCCGAGCGTATGATGGAGCGCTACGTTCCTGACATCTATGCCAAGTCCGAATGAGCTGCCCGCGGACTATTTTGCCTTGTAGGTCTTGCTGAAGCCGTTGCGCAGATTCGTAATCGTAAAGGATCCGTCCGGCGCTACCGAAGCCTTGAGAAGATTTCCCGTGCATTGGGCGCTCGGCTCCAGGTTGGCGATCATCTTCTCATCGGTGTTGACTTCCTTCGGGGTACCCAGCGCCAGGTGGCCTTGCCAGATGTCTTCCAATCCCGGAGACTTTCGCAGTGTCTCGAAGACACTCGCTGGCCCACCTTTGCGAGGCCCGTTATTCATCACAGCGACCGTCGGCTGGATGGCCCAGACGAATTGCGGTGAGTTCGACCGGTCGAGCCCATGATGCGTGGTCTGGTACAGGTCCACCTTCCCGATCAGATTGGCGGGACAGACCAGCTTCTGTTCGTAATTCCAGGTGAGGTCGCCCATGTCGATGAAGTCGAACTTTCCAAATCGCAAAACGAAGCCCACGCTTTGGTCGTTATCCGGGTCTTGCTCCGGCGGGTGTTCCTTGAAATCGGCACATGCCGGATTCTTTGCGCCGGCTCCCTTCAAAGGCTTGGTAATCCCTTGCCCGGCTGACATGATCACTTCCACGTCCACGCCCTTCAGCGGAATGCGATCCCCCGCTTTGAGGATCCTCCGCTTTCCTTCGCTCTGTTCTACATATGCCTTGTAAGCGGCCGCCACGGCGGGACGCGCGATCTCGATGGACTCACCGTGGTCCAGGTACATCTCGATGGGAATCATCTTGGCGAGCGCGGGCATCGCCCCGATGTGATCGCCGTGAAAATGGGTAGTCAGCAGAAAGTCGATCTTCGTAATGCCGGCTTCTTTGGCCGCGGCCGCGATTCGCTTTGCGTCCCGATCGTCGGGCGTACGATTGGCGGTATCCACCAGCATGGACTGGCCACTCGGCGTCACGATCAGGGTGGCGGCTCCCCCTTCCGCGTCGATCCAGTAAATCTCCAGATTGTGCGACGCTCCAAAGGCGCATGCCGCCGCCGAGATCCAGACTACCAAGAGCAAGGTTCTGAACATGCCTAGATGATAACGCCCGGCGCTTACCTTGATGTTGATGGACAGCTATGGCGCGTCAGGCGGCTTGGCGTTCGGGTTGTCATTCAAGAAGCGGTCGAACCAGTAGCACTGCCAATTCAAGCTCTCCACCAGATGCTTGGGTTCACCGGTGCGTGTGAGATTGTGATTCTCGCGCGGAAAGATCACCAATTCCGCATTCACACCGTAGTGCCGCAACGCGCGGAACCACTGCTCGCCCTGCTCGAGCGGGACCCGGTAGTCATTGTCGGAATGCAGCACCAGCGTTGGGGTCTTCACGTTTCGTGCATACTTCAGCGGAGAGGCGTCCCAGTATTGATCGAAGTTATCGAAAAGGAAGCCCTTGAAATCGTCTTCGTGTCCGTAAGCGCCGTCCCGTGTGCCATCGTCGCTGATGAAGTTGGAGACGCTGCGCAACGTCACCGCCGCTTTGAAGCGCGTGGTGTGGCCCAGAATCCAGTTGGTCATATAGCCGCCGTAGCTGCCTCCGGTCACGCCTAGCCGTTCGGCATCGATCCACGGATTCTGTTTCAGGACAACATCCACGCCAGCCATGACGTCCTGGTAATCCATGCCGCCCCAGTTATTGACAATGCCGCGTTCGAACTTCTGCCCGTAGCCTGTCGAACCGCGCGGATTGCAATAGAAGACCGCCCAGCCTTTGCCGGCGTAAACCTGGAATTCGTGGAACCAGTCGACGCCGTATTGGCCCGCCGGACCGCCGTGGATGCTGAGGATCATTGGGTATTTCTTGCCCGGCTGCCAGCCAACTGGCTTCACCAGAAATCCATCGATGCTCCACCCGTCGCTGCTCTTGTAAGGCACCCGCTCCACCGCGGCAGGCTCTAACTGGTCCCAGAGCGTCGCGTTCACGTGAGTGAGCCGGCGTTCCCCCGAACCGTCGAGCGCCGCAACGTGAAGGTCGTCGAGGTGTTGGAAGTCGTTGACAAGGTATGTCATCACTCCGGCCTTCTGGTTGAAATCGATTCCGCGGACAGCACGCTCTCCCGAAGTGACTGGCGAGACCTGATGCGAATTGAGATCGACACGAAAGATTTGATTGGTGCCTTTGAAGCCAGTCTCGAATCGTAGTTCGCGCGAGCCCGGACCCCAGTGGAGGTCGGTGGGGATCAAGTCCAAATCTTCCGCGATGAGGGTTGATTTCGCCCCGCCGCCAGATGAGGCGATGTAGAGCTTGGGAAATTGACGGCGCGCGGTCTGACCGGCGAAGGCGATCTGCTTGCTGTCGGGCGACCAGCGAGGTTGCGTATCGTCGAAATCGTGATCGGAGATGCGGACCAGCGGTCCACCCCCCGCGGCAATCACCCACACATCCTTATTGTGGCCATCGTCGAACTCCTTGCCGGAACGGTCAGAGACGAATGCGACGCGGGTGGAATCGGGCGACCATTGCGGATCTGTATCGTTCCAGTCGTCGCCGCTGGTAAGTTGTTTGGCGGCGCCGTTGGCCCCGTCAATCACCCAGATATGGCTCCGCTTGTCGTCAAACCATCCGGTGTCGTTGAACTTGTACGAGATGTGGGTGTAGTGGCGAACGTCGCTCTTGCGCGACGCAGGCGCCACGTCGTCGCTCGGGCCAGTGCGGCTCAGGGTGACCAGGTGTTTGCCGTCGGGTGACCACTGGAAGACACCGGCTCCATTCTTTAGATGCGTCAGGACTTGTGCCTCACCGCCATCCAGGCGCAGCATGCAGATCTGGGGACGCTGCGCATCGCCGGAAGTCTCCGTGGCATTGCGCGTCGAGAGGAAAGCGATGCGCGATCCGTCGGGACTCCAGCGCGGAGAACTGGAATTGAAACCCTCCGCAGTCAGGCGTCGCGGAGAGGACTGGCCATCGATATTGACCAGCCAGATCGACGTGTCGCGGCGATTGCGCTTTTGGTCGATTGTGGTGAGAACGTACGCCACCTGCTTGCCGTCAGGCGAAATGTGCGCATCGCTAATCGATTCGAACGCGAAGTAATCTTCCGCGGTGATGGCCCGCCTGGCCGCGTCGACGGGATGAGCGATCACCATCAGCGCGGCCACCAGAAGCCAAGTCTCCTGAACCCGCATCGTGTCCCTCCAGGCAGTTAAGATGCAGGCAGTATAACGCGAAACCGCGAATTGGCGGCTTCGGATTTCTGCGTCCAGTGATCACTGCAAAACGAGCACCGCGATCTTGCCGTCCGTCTCCAATTTGTCTCCCGTCGCGTTTTCAGCGTGCTTGGGTACGTTCGGCCGATCCAGCAACTCCATCGACTGCACGTGCCCCGTGAAGACCAGATCGTTGACTACTTTCGCCCGCTCGTTGTCGATGGAAGAATCGATTCGATGGATGAAAGTCCGATTTTCTTCCGAGAAGTTGATGCCGATGTCGTGAGTCGCGGCGATGGCCCACACGGGCTTGCCCTGGAACGTGGCGGTGCGAAGCCAGACGCGCAAATGGTGACGGCGCGCGAACGTGTTGTTGAGCTTCTCAAATACCAGGTCGGGCGGCTTGCCGTCCAGTAGCAGGACCGACACAGGTGCCTCGTTGTAGCCGCGATCTTCCGCCAGGGCGCGAATCGTCTCGAACTTCGCCAATGCATTCAGCTTTTCCGCTGTCGTCCAACCGGCCGATTCAAAAGTCTGCTTCACCTGCTCCGGAGTCCCGATCAGCAGCAGATTGGTAATGTCTGACGGCTTGGAAGGGCGTTCCGCCATGGTTTGAAAAGGCTCGTGCCCCAACAGCGCAATCAACGCCGCACGGTTTCGAATGGGCTGCAGCTTCGCAAGAGGTCCGCCACTCGCCTTGACCTTAACCGAAAGCGGTGCGGTCAATTGTAAAGTCATCTCGACGCCGGAATCGTAGGTGATGTCGCCTTGCGCCGCGTTGAAGACTACATTTTTGGCGTCGCGGAGAACACCAGCCAGTCCGGCATATTTTCCCGACAGCTTGTCGAGGCCTGCATCTATCTTGCCGGTAATCGTCTCGGAGGCCAAAATCCCCTCAATCTGGCCCTGCTCATCCACTTTTTCGCGGGCATTGTCCACCGACACCACTCGCGCCGCGAATGCGATTTTCGTGCCGTCCACTTCGAGTTCCGTGAATCGCAGTTGCAGTGCCGCACGCTCGGTTTGGGTGGCCTGCGTAGCCTTTTCCACGGTGCCGTGAACGCTTGCGCCGGGTGGAATGATGACCTGACCCGTCGAGAGTACCGGCGCAACAATTACGGCGGTCACCGAATCATTAGCTTTGGAACTCCCGGTGGAAACCTTGCTTTCGAGGCGGATTGCCACCTCGGTTCCACTGGGTAAATCGACTGCCCAGGCGCACAACGGAAACAGTACGGCCGCGACGCTACCGTTCCTTAATCTCCGAGACCAGTCCATCGACTTCCTCGATCCGTAGCAGAAACCGCTTACGCCCTTCGATTCGCGACTCGGGGGCGTTGAACCGCGCCGCCACCATGCGGTCCTGGTTGGTATGCGCCCCAATCTTATCGCGCTCCACGAGCGTGTCTGTGAACTTCGGACCCAACAGCGGTACCGCCTCGAAGAGACGCTTGGCATCCATCTCGGCCACGGTCTGGCCGTCGAACTGTTTGCCGTCCTTCTCCTCCATGACCACGGTCACGCTGCGCACAACGAACAGCACATTGCTCGGATTCGCGAATCGAAAATCGAGAACCACCACCGTGCTGTTCTCGTCCAGCGGCGCGGTCCGAACTTTCAGGATGTTGCCCGTCAAACCGATCCGCGCTCCACGCTGCATGAACAGGACCCCGACTACCACGAGGCCAAGAAAGGCGGCGCCGACTCCGCAGGCCACCCAGAACTGATTCCGCATCGTTAGATCTCGCCCACAATGTGCATGATCTCTTCCATCGAGGTGTGCGCGGCGGCAATCAATGTTCCATCGAAAAGATGCGTCTCGAGACCGATCTTTCCTTTGTATCCGTCCTTATCGAGCGCCGTCATAATGGCTCTCCAGTCCTCCTTCTCGGGACTCGACGGCATCACGCCCTTGCCCTTCACCTGGACGTTCAAAATTCGCTTCTTGGGCAAAAGGGCGTATCCATCCGGATAGGAGGTCTCTTTTCCATACGCGTTGTGAGGATCCCAATTCAGCCCAACCCACTTGGATGGGATCATTTTCATGATGTCGGCCAATTCCGCCGACGTGGCGATGTTCTGCGAGCCTTCATTCTCGATCAGCAGATAGACCTTTTCCTTCTCCGCCAAGGCTGCCATCTCCCCACCGATGGTTTCGGCAATGCGCGAGTACATCGTCTTGGGATCCTCCACGCGCGATCCGCCGAAGACACGAACTTTGTCGCACCCCATAATTTGCGCGCAGAGGATCGCTTTTTTGAGGTCGTCCATGCGATTGTCCCAACGAACTTTCTCGGCGGCGAGACGCTTTTCGCGCGCGGCTGGTTCTTCCGGCCGGCGGCGTACCGGTTCGCTGCCGGGCCAACCGAATTTCAACAGGCTGGTATTCACGAACGAGACCTTCAGCCCCTCCTTGGCAAAGCGTGTGGCGTCGGCCTTGATCTCCGCCTCGCTCAGAGCGAAGTACTCCTTCTTTGCATTGGGCTCGTTTTTGGGTGGGTTGCGGATCTCGACGAACTGCATCCCATAGTGGTGAGCGAACTCGATTGACTCATCGGTGGTGAGGCCGATCTCGTCGGTGATGGCGCTGATGCGCGTTTTGTCCATGTGGCCGCGCGCCCAAACCGAAGTTGCGCAGGCCGCTCCCGCCGCCAGAAGTTCACGCCGTGTCATAAATCGATTGTAATGGATGGGCCGCGAGGCGTTTCTGAGTGTGCGCCGTAGTTTTCACATCAAAGCTCACAGCTCGCCAGTCTGGGGCACGTGATCATGGACTACGCGTGGGCGCACCCAGGCTGCGCCGCGGAAATGTGCAGCAAAGGCGTGGCGCAGCAGCGGATCCCATGCGGATAGTTAAAACGCTCCGATGCCCCCTTGGGGCCCTCCGTCAGAATGACTCGGAGCCCATTTGCGTATCACGCCCGCCGCAACCAGTCAACAACTATGGCCGGATGCCTTTGATATTCATACGCATTCTGTAGAGCCCACCTTCAGCACAGAGGTACAACGTCTTACCATCCTCATCGCCCCAAGCCAGGTTGTGGGGATGCTTCGGCGCGATCACCGTCCCCAGGTGCTTGCCCTCGGGCGAGAGAATCCACAGGCCGCCCGGACCGGAGACATACAGATTGCCTCGTTCATCGACTTTCATGCCGTCGAGCGCATCTTCACCGCGGGCCGATGTCATGTCGAAGAACACGGTTCCGTTCGAGACGGTGCCATCTGCATGCGACTCGTACCGCATAATCACCTTCTTCTTCTCGTCCCAGTTCGTCACGTAGAGGTACTTTTCATCCGGCGAAAAGGCGATGCCGTTGGGACCCGTGAGGTCGGTGGTGACCAGGCGTAGCTTGCCGTTCTGCAACGAAAACACACCGCTGAAGGGCAGTTCCTTGCGCGGATCGTCAAAGAACTTCGGTAGTCCGAACGGCGGATCGGTGAAGTAGAGCGTCCCATCCGAGCGGTAGACCAAATCGTTGGGACTATTCAGGCGTTTGCCGTCGTACCGGTCGGCGAGAACCGTCAGCATACCATCGCTTTCGAGGCGGGTCACCCGCCGGTTGCCGTGTTCGTTGATGGTGAGCCGGCCCTGGTGGTCGAGCGTCAGACCGTTGGATCCCGGTTGGCTGTACTCGGCAATGTCCGGGCCCGAGTATCCGCTCGAGGTGCGGAACACCGAAAGCTCTCCATCTTTGTACTTGTACTGCGTGTTGGCGTTGGGGTCGCTGAAAATCAGGTAGCCGCCATTGCGCACCCACACAGGTCCTTCCGTGAATTCGAAGCCCTCTGCCAGTTTGAAGATCTTCGGATTGGGTCCGATGACCTCATCGATCGCCGGGTCTTTGCGGATCACTTCGACATTCACCTCGCTCGGTGTAATGGCTACCGGCCCGCGCTGGCCGGCATAGAAGTCCAGCCGGGCAGTCCGCATCCAAATGAAGTTGGTGGGCGGATTCGAAAGCGGTCCGTTTGCGCCGAAGACCGCGAGTTGGACCTCCTGACCGGGCTTGACGTTGCGCCCGATCACCAGCCGGTTGGGAGCGTTCCACCCAGCGATGACCGATCCGCCGCGCTGCCCTAATGCGCGCGTCAATTCGCCATCTACCCAAACCTCAGCATAATCGTCTACCGATGTCTCAAAAACGACAGTTGATCCGAGGGTCGAGAACTCGCCGATTTTCTCGGGTATGGTGATGCGGGTGCGGTACCAGTTGAAACAGAGCCGTCCGTTGCCGCGGCGCTCGACGAGCGACTCAGGGCTGATGCGTTGCCAATCCGAGTCGTCGAAATCGCGGCCGCCTGCGTGAGGCGTGTAGTCGTAGGTCTTCACAGGCTTGCCCGTAGGTTGTCCATCGGCGCCAGGTCCCATGAAGTCCGTTTCGACGATCTTCGTGTCGCTGTAGTGCCAGTCGGCGTGCAGCAGACTGGCGCCTGATGTGGTCATGAGGTCCACGGTCGCGGCGGGACGGGTCTCGGGTACGCCGATGCCCGCGTCGGCGGCTGCAAGTGAGCCGCCGAGACAGAGTACCAACAGTACGTTCTTCATCGCGCTTTCACCACGTAGTACAGGAACGGGTTGGAGACTTCCTTGAACCAATGCGGCACGCCTGCGGGGATGATGATCACGTCGCCTTTTTGAAGCGTCTGCGTCTGGCCGCCCTCGATCGCGGACCCGCGCAGTTCATCGGACTCTGTGACCTTCGCATCGGTGGCCGTGCCGCCGGTAACCAGCGTGGCGGTTCCGTCGAGCACGTATACGATGTCTGCGTCTTGCGTATGGATCTCGGCCATCCCAGGCTTCTCGCGACGGCTGGCATGCACCATGTAGCTCTCGCCTCGATTGAAGAGCACGGAGCCTTTGTCGAATCCAGCCCTGACCTGCGCGGCATCGAAGTACGTGACCTGCTTTGATCCGCGCGATACCGCGGCCGCCGCTGTCATCGCCAGTTCCTCATCCTGCTGTGCATTGGCGGCGCCGCTAACTCCGATTGCGCCCACGATCTGCCCATCGACGACGATGGGAACGCCGCCCTGCAATGGGGTGAAGTCGTTGAGAGCCACCATGGCGGTGCGGCCTTTGCCGATGATTTCCTCGAAGGTCTTGGTGGGCTTCTGGAAGAGGGCGGCGGTCCGTGCCTTGCCTATGGAGATGTTCGCGCCGGCAGCGAAGGTTCCGTCTACGCGCTCCAACGCCATAAGGTTGCCGCCGTCGTCGACTATAGCTATGACGGCTCCGGCGTGGTTCTGATGCGCCTGTGCGACGGCCGCCACGATCGCGCGCCGTGCTCCATCCAGCGTAAGCGTGTTCTTTTGAGCCAGTTCTGACGCGCCGGCGCTGAGGCAGGCGGTCACAATGAGGGGAAGAATCTTGAGCTTCATTTTCGGTCTCCTTGAGTGGATTCGGTGAGGAAATGCCAGGTGAGATGCGATCTATTCCCGCGAGGCACATCATTGCGCAATGCCATGACGCAAATGATCGCGCAGGCGCGATTCGAGTCCGGAAGGTAAGGACACTTTCTGCACCGCCGCACGGAGGCGAGTGCGTAATTCCCGGCTCTTCGCGATCTCCCGCGAGCACGACGTGCAGTGCTGAACATGTTCCATCACTTCGATGTTGCCCTCGGTAGTGAGTTCGCCGTCGATGTACCAGTCGAGCTTCGCCCGCACCTTCGGGCAGGTCTGTCTGTTCGCCCCGGTATCCATCAAAGCCTCCCATTCCTCGGGGAGGGCTTGCCGATGCCGTAGCTTCGCGCCACTTCCGCAAGGCGCTTCCGCAGCAGCCCACGCCCGCGGCTCAACCGCGACATCACGGTGCCAATAGGCACTCCGAGGATCTCGGCCACTTCCTTGTAGGCGAACTCTTCCACGTCCACGAGCAGCACCACTGCGCGAAATTCCGAGGAAATGGCGTCGAGTGCGCTCAGAATCTCTTCGTCAGTGATCTTCTCCGCCGATGGCGGGGGCTGGACAAGGTTGACTTCCAGGAATTCCTCGTTCTGTTTTAAGAGTGGAAAGCGGAACAGCTTGCGGCGGTGATGGCTCACGCAGTGGAAGAGAATCTTGTAGAGCCAGGCGCGGCAGTTGGTGCCGGCTTCAAAATGCTCGAACGATCGCCAGGCTTGCAGGTAGACCTCCTGTACCAGGTCCTCGGCATGTCCGCGATCCCCGGTCATTCGCAGCGCAGTGCGGTACAGATCGTTGAGGTGGGGCATCGCCTCGGCCTCGAAGCGATCGTCTCGTGATTCGGGCGATACCGCGTGCCCGAATGGCGGATAAGCGGCTCCGGTCCAGTCAGTCAGTCCTTGTGAAACTTCCATGCCCATAAAAGAGAGGGGGTGTGGCGTTTATTCCGAAACAAATAAAAAACGGGGCGCGGATCGCTCCGCACCCCGTAGGAAGAAAACAGCGTTCGATGATTTCTACTTCACCGCCATGGAGAAGTTCGCCTCACCCAGAATCACCTCCGCCCAGGCGCAGTAGACCTGGACCTTGACGATGTTCTGGATATACGAGGGCACGGCCACTTCGCGCTTCTCATGATTGCCGCCCTTGATCTTGAAGGCATCCAGGGTGTAGACGTTGCCGTTCGAATCGACCACGCGCCAGGTCGGGGCGGGAGTGTCGGGCACCTTGAAATCGTCGGACACCTTCAGCATGCTCTTGCCATTCTCCACGTAGTGGCTGACGGTGCCGGTATTGGCTTTCGCACCCTGGAACTGGGACGAGGTGTGTACATCCATCTTTTCAGCGAACAGGTTGACCGTGCCCAGCAGCGCCAGGACGGCGATAACAGACACAATTCGAGTATATTGCTTCATCGTTTTATCTCCTTTGCATCAGCCACGGGAGGTGGCTCGTTTATCGTTCGATTATCTGGATCACGTGACCGTCCGGATCTCTCGCGGTCACCGCTTTCCGGAAACCCGCCTTGCCATCCGGCAGTTCGATTGCACCGGCAGAAACCAAAGCGGACCGGCTGTTCCGGAGAGTTTGCGTGGCTTCCTCCACGCTGTTCCCCAGGAATCTGGTTTGCCAGTGGATCAGATCGTTGGCCTGCTCCTCCGGCGGATACGGGCGCCCATCGCGCGGGGCCAGGTATTCCAGAAACTCGATGCCTGGCCCCGAGGCGGCCCGCAATGCGGTGATTCGCAGCCGGGCGCCGAAAACGTTATTGAGGCGCTCCTGCTCGGGACCGTAGTTCTCGCTTTCGCCGGCTACATCCATGCCGAGCTGGTCCCGATAGAACTGCAAACTCGCCTCTGTTCCGGAAATGACGATCGCGGTGTGATCTATTCCCAAGAACAGTTGGTCCGTTGCCGTCTGCCACTTCGGATTACCTTTGCCCGCGGGGAACCACAGGACTTCGAGCGGGTGACCGTCGGGATCGCGGAAGTAGAAGGCGCGGATGCCTCCGGCACTGGGGTTCCACATGGGCAAGCTCTGCGGGCCCGGCGACGCGTGTTGCACCTTGTGCTCGCGGAGCCACGTGTATGCACGGTCCATATCGCTGACCACGATGGCGATGTGTTGGAACCACCGATCGTTACTGCGTGCGTCCGCAGGCGCTGACCGGCCACGCGGTGCGAGGAACTCGGTCAGCTCGATATACTCGTCGCCGAGGCGCATTCTCACGGTGCGCATCCGCAGTCCAAAAACACCGGTGAGGTGCTCGTAGGTGTCGCCATCCAACTCGCTCTCGGAGACTTTCTGAAAATGCAGGACACCGGAGTAGAACTCCACCGAGCGATCCAGATCCGAAACCGTAAGGCCGATGGAATCCACTCCGGTGACGAGCGTGCGGGGGCCGGCACACAGCAGGGTGACAGACAGCAGCAGGGTGCAGAATGCGCGCCGCAGCATCAGGAAAACCTCCCGATGAGGTGGTCGCCGACGCGAAGGGCGTTGGCCATGATAGTCAGCGCGGGGTTCACCGCGCCGCTCGATGGGAAGAAGCTACCATCGACGACGTACAAGTTGTCGACCTCATGTGCCTTGCAGTTGCGGTCGAGCGCCGAAGTCGCCGGGTTGTTGCCGAAGCGAATCGTGCCGTTTTGGTGGGCCACGCCTGCGAGCGGAATTCTCTGGCCGACGAACAGATTCCTCGAGAAGAGGCCCTGGTGGCAGTTGGTCCCGTGAACCGCGCACTTCGTCTGCTTCTTCATGAGGTCCTTCAGTTTGGCCGTGAGGCGCTGGTGGCCCTCCTCGTTATTGGGGCGATAGCTGAGGACGATGCTGCCATTGCGGTCGAGCATGACGCGATTCTCGGGGTCGGGCAGATCTTCGGAGGTCAGCCAGAAATCGAGGGAGTGGTTCGCCATCAGATCGAGTGTGAAGCCGGGAGCGATCGCCGGGGCTCCCGCGCTCAGCGTGACACCGTCGAGCTTGCCGACGAAAGAGATGTGTCCCATTGGGAAGTTCCAGTCCGCCGCTCCGTGGTAGAAGTCGTTCACCGAAAGCGTCTTCTGGAAGATCACCGGGTTCGGGCACTTGGAGACCGCCATGAGGATGGAATTGACGTGCCCCATGTAGTGGCGGCCCACCATATCCGAGCCGTTGGCGAGGCCGCGCGGATGCCGGTCGTTGGCGGAACGCAGCAGCAGCGCCGCGGAATTGATGGCGCCGCAGGAGGAGACCACGATATCCGCGGAGAACGTGGCTGTGGCGCCGTTCTGCCGCACTACCACTCCGGTGACTTCGTGGCCTGAGGGGCTTGTCTCGAGGCGCTCCACGTGCGCGTTGGTCATCAGCCCGACGTTCGGATATTCAAGCGCAGGATCCACACCGAGCACTTGCGCATCGGACTTGGCGTAGACCAGGCACGGGAATCCATCGCAGGTGTTACAGCGGATGCACTTGCTGGCGTGCGGATTCTTCTCGTCGAGCATCACGCCGAGTGGCGTATGGAAAGGGCGCATGCCGGCCGCCGCAAAATCGTCCGCCAATTGTTGGATGCGAGGCTCGTGGCTGACGGCGGGGAATGGATATGGGCCGCTCGCCGGTGGATCGGTAGGATCTTCGCCGCGCTCGCCGTGCACGTGATAGAGATGCTCGGCCTGCGTGTAGTAGGGCTCCAGTTCGTCGTATTGAATTGGCCAGGCTGGCGCGATTCCTCCGTGGTGGCGAATGGTGCAGAAGTCTTCGCGCCGCAAACGGAATAGCGCCGCACCGTAGAACTTCGTGTTGCCACCCACGCAGTAATTGGTGTGCGGGTGGAGTTCTTTGCCGTCGCGGTCGCACCATACTTCTTTGGTCTGGTATTTGCCTTCGACGTTGACCGCGCGCGTACTCCAGTTGTCTTTTTCGCGGGGGACATAACCGCCCCGCTCGAGTAGAAGAATGCGTTTGCCCGTGGGCGCGAGCTTGCGGGCGAGAGTGCCGCCGCCGGCTCCGGTGCCGATAATGATCACGTCATAATGCCGGTCACTGTTCATGGATCGCTCCGTAATTGCAGCGGAAGATGCACCGCTGGCGGTTGTGGTGATGAAGTTTGGCGCAGAACACGCGATGCGCGCCACGCCAATGACGATAGAGTTGCCCCGCTGAGAGCATGGCCACCGTCGGGGCGAGAAAATAAATCCAGATTGCCGTCCACACGCCGGCCGGTATGGCCGAACCGACCGTGCGCGCGGGATTCATGCTCATGCCGGAGAGCGGCGATTCCAACGCGATGTACGATGCCACCAGGAATCCGGCCACCCACGGCGTGAAGCGAGCCAGCCGCTTGGAATTGGATACGGCCAGAACGATCGTGACCAATAAGAAGGAGATGACGGATTCCGCTGCAAACGCAGTCCATGGACCGGCGGGGCCCGGGACGGTGGTCACATATTGGACGCGCGCGAGGGCCGGTCCGAGAAACGCCGCTGACAGCAGGACCCCCGCGAGGCCGCCCGCAAACTGCGCCGCCGTATAGAAGAGGGCGTCCCACGGGGCGATTTTCCCGAGCGTGAGAAACATCAATGTGAGCGAAGGATTCATGTGCGCTCCGGAGCGCTGGCCCCAGGGCGACGAAATGATCGCTACGGCGGTGAGTCCCATGGCCAATCCGCCGAGAATGCGGCCAGCCAACGGGGAGGCGTGTTCCAGCAGAACGCCGAAGGCGCATGCCGACACCATGAATGTGCCTAGTGCGGCAGCTTCCATCAGATACTCAGGCCAGTGTGTGCGCAGGGCCTCGACGGCCCCGGCACGAAGGGAAACGGTTGCGACTGCGGCTTGCACGCGGGTGAAGGACGCCGTTGCGACAAAATATTCCGTCGGAATAAAAACGCGCGCACGATGGATTTGAGGGCAGCATGCAATTGACACACGCTGCACCTTCGCGCCTGGTAGTGCTGATCCAGACGAATATCCGATGGTTGAAACAGGCCCTTCAGTTAGTGGGCCGGCTAGACGCCGCGACGTATGCCGAATCGCGGGCCGGCGCACATCTCCGCCACGTGCTGGAGTTCTACGAGTGCTTCCTGGACGGCATGGATTCGTCGCATATCGATTACGATGCGCGCCGCCGCGATGAGACGGTAGAAAGCCGTCCGCAAGCGGCGGAGGCAAAGATCCGCGCCATTATCCGGCGCCTCGAAACCGACCCGCTGATCCGTCAGGAACGAATCGTGTGGGTGCGGATGGAAGACGCGGAGACCGGGGGCGTTCGAGACGTGTTCATGGAATCGTCGCTCAGTCGCGAGTTGCAGATGCTCGGTAGCCACACAGTTCATCACTATGCACTGGTCGCGATGGTCTTGCGGCCCTACGGAGTGGAAATGGCGCCCGAATTCGGGATGGCGCCCTCCACCCTGCGCTACCTGGCTGCCAAGACCGCGGAGGCTGCCTGAAATGTGTACCGTTAGCTGGACTCATCAGAACGGGGGCTACCACCTCCTGTGCAATCGCGACGAGAAGCGCACGCGCGGCACTGCTTTCGCACGGGCGGTTTTCCTGCGAGGGGGCGTATGCTACATTGCGCCCGTCGATTCCGATTGCGGCGGCACCTGGCTCACGGCCAACGAATTGGGGCTGTCGGTCTGCCTACTCAACGGGGAGGCTGAACGACGGCAGGCAGCTCCATTACTCAGCCGCGGTCTGTTGTTGAAGGAGTTGGCGTGGAGCGAATCGTCCGCCGAATGCCGGCTGCGAGTCCGGCACCTCGACCTCAGAACGTACGCGGCATTCACCCTGCTGGTGTTGGAGCCCGGCAACCCCGCCACTGTCGCCCAATGGGATGGCGCCGATCTCACGATCGATGCTGACGCCGATTCGCGCATGCCGCTCACCTCTTCTTCCTTTGACGCCGCGGGCGCTCGCGAATATCGCATGCGCGAGTTCGCGCGGCTGGTGGGGAGCCGCGAGCACATCGATCCCGCGCACCTCTATTGGTTTCATTCGGACCATGGCGCCTCCCCCGGAGCCTACTCACCGTGCATGCATCGCGACGATGCCGAGACTGTCAGCTTCAGTTGGGTGGTGGTCACGCGGGATGAGATCCGATTCCTGTATTCGCCGGCGCCGCCATGCCGGTCGATCGCCAGCGAACAGAAGATCCTGACGCGTGCTGCGTAATCGGGGCTTCCATGGGACAACTGATTCTCATTGCCCTGGCCACGTTTGCCAGTGAAGACCTGACTTGTGCGGCTACCGGCGCTTTGATTGCGGCGGGCAGAATCGGATTCCTTCCGGGCATGCTGGCTTGTCTCACGGGGATCTTTGTGGGCGATCTGTTGCTGTACTTCGCCGGCCGTGTGGTCGGGCGTCCCCTATTACGGTGGAGGCCGCTCCGTAGACTGCTCACCGAGCGGAAGCTCGATCGTGCGTCCGGATGGCTGGCCGATAGTGGCGCGAGCGTGGCGATCCTCAGCCGCTTCACACCCGGGCTTCGGCTACCGACTTACGTTGCGGCCGGATTGCTCAAAACGCAGTTCTGGACGTTCGCTTCCTACTTTCTGCTAGCGGCGGTTCTCTGGACGCCCTTGCTGGTGGGCGGAGCCGCGCTTCTCGGCAAGAGCCTTCCGCATGTGGTGTTTATCGGCCCGGCGTTACTGCTCGCCGGCGGTGCATTGCGCAAACTCCCCAAGCATCACATTCGGCGCCGCACCATCGGGTGGATAGGACGCAGGATCCGATGGGAATTCTGGCCGCCTTGGCTCGCATATGTCCCGGTCGTCCCGTACCTGTTGTATCTGGGCATCAAGCATCGTTCCCTGACGCTGTTCACGGCGGCCAATCCCGGCATTCCGTCGGGCGGTTTCGTGGGAGAATCGAAGTCGGCAATTTTGGCCCACCTGCCGTGCGTCCCCGATTTCCGGCTGCTACCCGATTTGCGGCTGGATGCAGTGAAGGCATTCATGGCCGAACGAGGATTGTCGTATCCGGTGGTCCTAAAACCGGACGTGGGCGAGCGGGGGGCGGGCGTCCTCATCGCGCGCAACGATCGAGATGTCGACCCATACCTCAGAAGCGCCGCATGTGAAACCATTGTCCAGAAGCATGTGGCCGGTGTTGAACATGGGCTGTTCTACTATCGCTACCCGGGCGATCCGCGGGGGCAGATCCTTTCGATCACGGAGAAGCGATTTCCCGCGGTTGTAGGCGACGGCCGGCGCACGATTGCCGATCTGGTTCTGGCAGACAACCGCGCCGTTTGCCTGGCGGAGCTTTACCTGGCGCGCATAAAGCGCGATCGCGAGGAGGTTCCCTTCGCCGGCGAAACGGTTCCGTTGACGGAAGTGGGATCCCATTGCCGCGGCGCAATCTTCCTCGACGGGGCACACCTGGTAACACCAGCTCTATGCGAGGCTGTGGACCGAATTGCGCGATCGTACCCGGGCTTCTTCTTCGGGCGCTTCGACGTACGTGCTGCATCGATTGCCGACCTGAAGGCGGGGCGATTCGCGATCCTGGAGTTGAACGGCGTGTCGGCAGAGGCTACTCACATCTACGATCCCTCGGTGAGCGTCATCGAGGCTTACCGGGTTCTATTCCGCCAATGGCGGATCGCGTTCGAAATTGGCGCCCGGAATCGTAAGGCGGGATACCAGCCGCTGCCGTTCCGGGATTTTATGTGTCTGATCTGGTCACGCGGATCGCGGGGCGTTCGTGACAATGTGCGCGTTCCTGCGTCCAGCCTAAAGTTGGGCGCGCTGCAGTCATGACGGAACCGCTGTTCAGCGGCCATAATTTGACGAATCCTCGGCTCGACTTTATCCCATTGTTGAGAGCGCGATAACGGCAAAACAAGAGGAAAAGCAGACCTCAATGGGATTTTTAAATCTCGTCGCTCGGCCCTTACATTAGAAATTGTTGAAAGCGGTGTCGGCGT
>Ga0209060_10001434_pt1 | contig 26348 bp, 24 predicted proteins | sample Coa_R1_8_FD_187155 | JGI IMG/M metagenome (GOLD analysis project Ga0209060, IMG submission 187155) | Surface soil microbial communities from Centralia Pennsylvania, which are recovering from an underground coalmine fire - Coalmine... | ecosystem: Environmental > Terrestrial > Soil >...
GCGGTGCTGCTGTGCTTGATCGTGCCGGCCTCAGCGCAGCAGGCCCAACCGGAGAGCCTGCCGCCTCCCCAACGAGAGCCTGGCCCGAATTTCTACGCGCCGGACGAACTAGTCTCGGCCGGACACCGCTTCTTCGGCAACGTATCGCGAGGGCTTGCCTCGATCATCGAACGCGCCGTCAGTCAATGGGGCCTGCCCAACGGCTATGTCCTTGGCGAGGAAGGCTCGGGCGCCTTCGTGGCGGGCCTACGCTATGGCGAGGGCACCCTCTACACGAAGAATGCCGGCGACTTGCGGGTTTACTGGCAGGGCCCATCGGTCGGCTTCGACTGGGGCGGCGACGGCGCACGCACCATGACGCTGGTCTACAATCTGCCGGCGACCAACGCGATCTACCAGCGCTTCGTCGGTATCGACGGCTCGGCCTATATCGTCGGCGGTTTCGGCATGACCGCACTGACCGCCGACGGCATCGTGCTGGTACCGATCCGCTCTGGCATCGGTCTCAGGCTCGGAGCCAATGTCGGCTACCTCAAATATACTCCGCACGCGACCTGGAACCCGTTCTGATCGGATCCGATGGACCGCGCGGCAAGAGAATCCACACTTGCGCTCCGGATTTACGTTGACGCCGCAACCAGAGCTCGTGTGGCGGCTCAGGAGTCCGCTGGTTAGTGCCGCTTGCTCGTCATGCGGACTTCTGAACCAAAGCCACACGAGATCAATAAACCTTACTAGTGTCCTTCGATTCCGAAGTTCGCAAACGGGGGCCGCAAAATGGTGCGAACTTCGGAATCGGGACACTAGCGTTTGGCCCGCCCGCCATGGCATGGTGAAGACCGAATCCTCTTTTGCTGGAGTAGCGTTTCATGATCGAGCCGATCATGTATCTGGCGATCGGTTTTCTGCTGTCGATGCTGTGCGGCCTCATGATCGTCCCGCTGGTACATAACCGCGCGGTGCGGTTGACCACGCGCCGGCTCGAGGCGGCGACGCCCTTGTCGATGGCCGAGATCCAGGCCGACAAGGACCAGCTGCGCGCGGAATTTGCGATGTCGGCGCGGCGGCTCGAGATGAATGTCGAGCAGCTCAAGAACAAGACCACCAGCCAGCTCGCCGAGCTCGGCAAGAAAACCGATGCCATCAACCGCATGAAGATCGAGCTTGGCGAAAAGAACGCCACCATCTTCGCCCTCGAGGCGCGGGAGAAGGCGGTCAAGGAGCAGCTGCGGGCGACGGAAGAGGAATTCGCGATCAAGACGGAGGGACTACGCAGCGCCGAGAAGGCGCTCTCCGACAAGCAGGGCGAATTGGCCAAGATCAATGCCGAACTAAGCGACCGCTCGACGATGGCCGAAAACCGCCAGGTCGAGCTCGTGGCGGTGCGCACCCAGATCGGCGAGTTGCAGCGCCGTGTGGGCGACGCAGAAAAGGATTTTGCCGCGACCCAGGCGCGGCTGGTTCAAGAGCGCGGCGAGTCCGAGACCGCGACACGCGACCTTGGCGAAGCCCGCAGCCGCGTGGAGAATCTGAGTCAGCGTGTCACCGATCTCGATCGTCAGCTGATTGCCCAGGTCAAGGAGGCCGAAATCCTCGGCAACCGCGTCAACGATTTGGAGGGACGGCTTGCGACCCAGGGCAAGCTGCTTGCCGAGCGTGATTTCGAGAACAACCAGTTGCGCCAGGCTCTCGCCGCCGCCGAGCGGTCGGCCAAGGAGGCGCACGACGCACTGAGCGTCACCAACAGCGGGAATTGGCCGGCGCTGGAAAAATTGAAGACCGAAAAAGCCGCGGTCGAGGAGCAGCTCCGCCTCGCGCGCGATGAGCGCGCAAAACTGCAGCGCGACATCAACGCGATCCAGCAGCAGGCCGAAAGCTCGTGGGCGACCGAGCGGATGGAGAATGCGCTCCTGCGCGAACGTATCAACGACATCGCCGCCGAGGTGGCAAAACTTGCGATCCAGCTGGAGGGGCCCAATTCGCCGATCGAGGCGATGCTGGATTCCGAACACGCCAAGCCGGCGAAGGCCGCCAATGGCGCGGCCGCGGCGGGCGGGACCACCGCGGGCGGCTCCCCGCCCCCCGGCGGCACGCTCGCCGAGCGAATCCGCGCGCTGCAGTCCCACGCCTCGCGCGCCCGTCAGCAGGGGGCATGAGCCGACCGCGTCCCTGAATCGCGCGTGCAAAGATATGATTCTAGTGCGGTTTTGGATTTGACAGTCGCTTGAAGGACTCGCCGATATGCTGAAGCGAATGTCAAATCCACCGCACGAGGCGTTGTTCGCTTGACAGTCGGGGCTGGCGTTCCGTAAATCGCGGGCTTCGATCGTCGTTTGCGCCGTCGGTCGCGCCTGATTTGCAGGCCCTTGACGGTGCAGGACAATTTTCGGGCGCATAGCTCAGCGGGAGAGCGTTCCCTTCACACGGGAGAGGTCCAAGGTTCGATCCCTTGTGTGCCCACCAAAAATACAACAAAATCAATCGCTTATTTGACTATCTCCCGCCATCTGTACCCCGCAAATCTCGGGGTACAGTGGGGGCACAGACGCCCGCTGACGCGTGATTTGATCGCCCGCTGTCTGCCATCGACACGCGCGAACGAATGCCACAAGTGCAGTGCATTGAGCCCGGTCGACTCGAAATCGCCGACGTGGTCCCATCTTTGTCGGGTAAAAGTCCGGCCCGCTCCTAGTTTGTTATACTGACCCAAGATGTTCGGCGACATCACTCTGAAATGCAGACCGTTGCGGCTGGCCTTCCTTATCCCGCCAGACAAGGGTGCTTTGCGTACGGCAATTCAGACTAATTCAGCGCTCTGGGGCGGTACCTTCAATCCGATCATCCCGCTGTATGCGCACGCGCCGAAGGCTTGGAAGGATTACCCGGGGCAAAAGATTTCGATGAAGGATCGAATCGCCGGATATGTCCGCGCGTTCGATCCGGATTTTATCGTCGACTTGACGGGCTCCAAGCTTTCCAGCCACGTCGGAGAACTCGACCGCCCAGTCATTCCGATTGACGACATCTGGTCGGATTTCTACTCCGCAAAAAAGGGAGTCGCGCCGAAGAACGGGGTCGGCGTCTTCGAACTGCTGGGCGGGATCTACAAAGAATTCTTCGAGCACGTTCGCAGATTTCCGGTGAAGACCGCATTCCCGATCTTCCCGCAGAACAACGCTCTGCTCTGGGCTGCCGCCGTCGGCGAGCTTCCGGATGCAATGCAACAGGAAGTCGAGAGGGTATTTGCCCAAGCGATCGACATCGAGAAGCCGAAGATCGGGCCGAAGGAATACCAATCAATACGGAAAGCGTATGGGTTCCTGCCTGTGAACATCACTGACTACCAATTGAAAACAAGCGGCGTCAGGGCGCGCCATTCCTATGCGTTCTACATGGACGCGACAAAGTTTTCGGACATCGTCGACTTCTGGAATTTGCGCGCAATCGACGGCTCCGTCATGCCGATCCCCAAGCAGTTTATAAATGTGCCAGAGTACGTTTCGTTCGTGCGGGACCACGTTCTTGATCGGTACCGGGTGCACCCGATGAATCCGGCGGTTCAGTACGGCACTAACGTTGTTCGGAGCTATTCGTCGACAATGGCTGAACTCCAGGCCTTCGCGACTAAGCTCGCGCGAACAAGCCCGGAGTGCCTGCCAGAGCAATGAACCCGCCAATCCCCTGCTCTTCGCCTCTTTCATCGAATACGCGGGCGAATATCAAATGCAGCTTGGAAACTCCGCCACCCGTGATCCAATGCTTCTTGCCGTTGATGACGTAGGTGTTACCGCGCTTGTCGGCGCGGGTGGTCATTTCGGTTGCCGCAGATCCGGCATTGGGTTCAGTGATGCAGATTGCGGGCTTGTCACCCGAAAGAACGAGCTCCGCCGCCAGTTGCTTCTGCTTCTCCGCGCCGTACTGCATGACGGCCGAAATTGCTCCCATATTGGCTTCGACAGCAATACGTCGGGTCGCACCGCAGACGCGCGCCATCTCTTCAATGATCAGTGCGGCCTCGAAGAAGCTGCCACCGCGACCACCGTAACGCGTGGGGATTGTGTAGCCCATGAAGCCCGCAGCCTTAAGCGCCGCAACGTTATCGAAGGGATAAGCTTCAGTGCGATCGATCTCCGCCGCCTTGACAGCGAATTCGGACTCAGCCAATTCTCGCGCTGCAGTACGGAGCCTGAGTTGCTCGGGTGACAGCTTCATGTCCATCGGAGTCATCCTTCTCGCCCGGAGAGGCGCTAAGCTCAGTGGCTATTCGGCCTCGACGCACAATGAAAGGCAAGCCAATAATATCTGAGCTTAACTTCAAACTATATTAAGTCGCGCAAGAGCTTCTCTTGTGCGAAGTTGGCGGTGCGACTCAAGGAAACGTTCGGGCGGAGCGCCAAGGCATGCATTCAGACAAAAACTCGTTGGCCGATCGCTTCGGCCCCGACGCTTCCGATCTGGAAGTCCATAGAGGCGCTCCGCCCGTCCATCATCAACTCGCGGGGCGAGGCTCCGTGAGGCGATTCCGACCCGAGACTATCCCGGACGAGACTTTGCGTCGGCTATGCGCGCTCGCATTATGCGCTCCGACCAAGAGTGACCTTCAGCAGCGCGACATCCTGATCATTGACGCGCCAGCTTTCCGTGCCGAGATCGCCGCGCTGGTGACGACAGGACCGTTGGGACAAAAATGGATCGAGTCCGTGCCAAATCTTCTGATCTTCTGCGGCAACAATCGTCGGCAACGCCAGGTCCATGCATTGCGGGGCAGGCTTTTTGCCAACGACCATCTCGATGCATTCTTCAATGCAGCAGTCGATGCGGCGATAGCCCTGTCCGCCTTTGTCATAGCGGCAGAGGCGGAAGGCCTCGGCACCTGTCCGATCAGCGCGGTGCGCAATCAACCGGACGCGCTGTCCAAACTACTGAAGCTCCCCAGTCATGTGTTTCCGGTCGCGGGACTTGCGGTCGGCTACCCTGCAGAATCCACCAAACAGAGCATGCGACTTCCGTTGTCGGTGACGGTGCATCACAATGCATATGGCGAGGAGCGTCTTGAAAGCGCGATTGAGGCTTACGATCGGCATCGTGAGGCGGCCCAGCCTTACCGCACTCAGCGCTATGTCGAGGAGTTTGGATCGGCAAAGACCTATGGCTGGTCAGAGGACAAGGCGCGGCAGTATGCGCGCCCGGAGCGCCAGGACTTCGGCGCATATATCAGGCGTAGCGGCTTCAAGCTGGATTGACAGCGAAGAAGATTTCCGCTTGCGTCAGCGCGTTGAGTTGAACCAAATCTTCGGCCGGCGTGCCGGCCCAAGCGGAGGGCGGTTTGATAACGCGATGGATCACCTCTTCAAGGGGTAGCATTGATGCTGCGGCGAGTGCATCGATGGCGCCAAGCGCACCCGACGGCACCAAGATTTGGCTGCGGTGTTCTTCCGCCGCTGCAACTAGCTTCTGAAGAATTCCGTCCTCACAAAAGGCGCTGGTCGATGCGACGACGAAGCTTTGTGCATTCTGCAGGGCCATTAAACCCCAAGGTTCAACAGCATCGCGGCTTGCCGCTTCGATTACCATGTCAACCTTGAGGTCGGCGAGCGCTTCGGGCCGGCTTAGCCAACGGACGTCAGCCGGCAACGCGGTTGGCCTGCCGGCGCCGTCCGCGTGCCCACCCCGAGCAGAATAGTATTACTGCCGCGCTCACTGATGAGCTGTACCACCCGACGTGCGATTGCGCCCCAGCCGACGAAAGCGAGGCGCAGGTGCGGTTGCTTGTCGGAGTTCCTATCCATGGTCAGGATTCAACGAGCAGAAACTAAGACAGCGCCCAACCTGTTCCGATGCGCTGCTGGACACCGCACAACCTGGCAATCCCAGGGCCAAGGCTTCCACCTCTACGGCTGCTCCGTAGTGAAGCTCAGACACTCCTGCGACAGCGCGTGCTGGACGATGCTCCCCGATCCATCCAGCATAGATCTTGTTGAACAAAGGCCACTCTTTAATGTCAGTGACGTAAACGCGAACCTGCACAAGGCTGCGCCGATCCACTCCGGCCTTCCTGAGACAACCATCGACGTTAGCCAGCACTTGTTTTACCTGATCCGCGAAAGAATGATCCGCAAGCGGCGTGCCGGTGGCATCCACTGGTAACTGACCAGAAATGTGAACGAACCCGCCAGCTACACAGATGTGCGAGTAATGGCCGGCGGGAGGCGTGATCTCGGCACTATTGCCACAAAGGATGGGAAGTGAAGAAATCAGCGCTGTCATAGCGTTTTATATCCGATCTAGTGATTGGGCTCTTGCCTTGGCAATCTCGTCGAGGAAATGATAACTGGGGATCTTATACATAATATCTATTATTGTACAATTCGTCTATAGAAACCGAGGCAAGCGGCGGCGTACCGCCGCAGCCAAGCATTCCTGGAGACTTGTTGCCTTCGATCGCGCGCTGTAAGGCACCGCACGCTCTATCCCGCCGGACCTCGTCGGAAATCAGCAATGATCGATCTTGGACCCTAGCGGCAGTGAAGGGGAGCTTATCTGGCGTCGGCGTAAACCGTGGCTCGCGAAACACCAAGGTGCAGCGCAACGATTTCCATCGCGCGACGAACCTCCATGTAACCCGACTGGTTGAGTTCGCGCAGTAGCAAGCGCCTTTCCTCAGCCTTCAGGGAACGAGGCGTCGTCGCAAGCCTCGCGGCGAACTGGTCAATTCGGGCCCTGATCGCTTCGGCACCGGCGGGATTAAGAGATTCCTTGCTCGGCCCGCTCGCGTCGACGTTAACAAACTGACCCAAGGTGTTTTGTAGGCTGCGAAAGAGCGTCAGATCAATGTTCAAACACAGCGCGGCAACATATCGCCCGCTCGAATCCTTGATACCGATAGACGTGCTCTTTGCTTGACGGCCGTCTGCAAACTGATTCGCATAATTTGCAATGATCTGAGGATATTTCGGATCAGCGATGCGGGCCAATCCAAGCTCGGTAGCAGGGTCGCCCACCTCGCGTCCTGACAGATTGTTGTGAATCGTAAGAATCGCGTGCTTGGGATCCTTCAGGTCGTGAACGACAACCTCACAAAAAGGCGCAAAAGTTTCGCTTAAGCCCTGCGCGACCTGTTCTAGCTGCGCAAGGAGCGCCCGCCGCTCACTAACCGGCTTCTTCATAGCAAGGCCTTTCGTCTGTCCAGTGTCATCATACTCGATGACATCAACACGGGGATTGGGCAAGGTTAGGCTTGGCGGGCTCGCCAAGCCATGCCGTCCGAAAGGCGCACTCCCGTAGCCACTCACTGCCGCTCGCCAAGCAACTCGGCGATGAGAGACGAAGTCTTGATGCCAGTTCCGGTCACAAGAACAACGGTCCGCTCGTGAGCTTTAACGACATCACGCTTTATCAGATCGTCCAGCGCCGCGGCACCCGTAGCTGAGCTTGGCTCAACGAAGAGGCCCGTGAGGGCGAGCCGCTTCAGAGCGCTGACTATCTCGCCTTCGGGGATGGCGATCGTCTCCCCACCAGTTTCCCTCAGGGCAGCAATCATCTCGCGCAACCGGCGCGGATGCGCGATGGACGTGCCTTCAGCAATTGACTTAAGCACCTCGCGAGCGACAGGTGTATCCACCCCCGTCTTGAAGCTGGCGTCAACCGGTGAACAGTTCAGCGGCTGCGCGGCGAACAGACGTGGCAACCTCTTTATTTGTCCGGCCGACATCAATTCCTTAAAGCCGATGTAGCAGCCGAGCAGACCACTGCCTGCTCCTACCGGAATAACAATGTTGTCGGGCGCCTCAAAATTGAAATCCTCCCATAACTCGTAGGCCAGCGACTTGGCACCTTCCAAAAAGAGCGGCTGCCAATTATGGCTTGAATAGAAAATCCGTTCCGACTGACGCATGGCCTCGGCTTCCGTTTCTTCGCGAGGACCTTCGACGAGTTGAACCTCCGAACCATACGCGCGCATTTGGGCGACCTTCGCCGCCGATGTAGAGGCGGGGGCCAGGATTTTCACTCGCATACCACCGGCGGCGCCGTACGCCGACACCGACGCTCCGGCATTGCCCGAACTGTCCACAAGCACGGCCTCGACGCCCAACTGCCGGAGAAATGACAACATGACGGTCGTGCCGCGGTCCTTGAAGCTCGAAGTCGGGTTAAACCATTCCAATTTGAAGTAAGGCCGAAAATCGCCCCACGCCTTTTGAACCACTGGCGTGCAACCCTCACCCATAGAGATCGGATTAGCAATTTCCACGGGCAGCGAGGCGCGGTAACGCCATAGCGAACGCAGACCGCGATCAATGTCGTCGCGAGAGATACCTCGTTGCGGAGTGATGAGGAGCGGGGTTCGCTCGTCGGAACACCAGCGGGGCACGTTCAGTGGGTAACGAGCGCCGTTTTGCGGTTCGATATAACACGGCTCCAGCATGATCTCTCCTCAGGTCAACACGCGTTCGGGAAGTTCCATCGCCTGAACCGAGTCCAGGTCTTCGATCTCGTGTTTGGGACCGATGCGCTGGTCATGCCAGTAAGCGATGGCCATCGTTGCAACGCCATTTCCGACCACATTGGTGACGGTGCGCATGGCATCCATTATCCGGTCGACCCCCAGGATGAGCGCTAGACCGGCAAGGGGAATGTCGGGAAACATAACCAACGATGCGGCCAATGTGACAAACGCTCCGCCGGTGACGCCAGCTATGCCCTTGGAAGTAAGCAGAATCACAGCCAGCAGCGCGAATTGCTCGGCCCAGCCGAGTTGAAGGCCGGCAGCTTGCGCGATGAAAAGTGCGGCGAGAGCCATATAGATCGAAGATCCGTCCAGGTTGAAGGAGTAACCTGCGGGAACAACGAATCCGACCACACCTTTGCTGCAACCAGCAGTTTCGAGTTTCCTCACCAAGCCCGGGAGGGCAGCTTCGGATGAAGTCGTGGTGAACGCGATGATCATTTCTTCTTTGATGTGGCTCATGAACTTCAACAAACTGAATTTCGTGAGGTGGGCTACAGTCGCGAATACGACGGCAAAGAAGAGCGCGCAGCCAAGATAGACCAATCCAACCAGCTTCGCGAGCGGGATAAGCGAGGCAAGCCCGAACTTGCCTAGAGTGAACGCCGCCGCGCCGAAGACACCGATCGGCGCAAGCTTCAGGATCGCCCCCACGACCTTGAACGTCGCGTCGGTGACCACGAGTAGCAAGTCCGTCACAGGTTTGGCCCTCTCACCGAGCGCGAACAACGCATAGCCGAAGAGAAGCGAGACGAGCAAAATCTGCAGCATTACTCCACCTGAGAGCGCATCCACGGCGGTCTTGGGGATGACGTTCAGCAGGAAATCGACGGTCGAAAGTGATTTACCGCTTTCGGCGAACCTTGAGACGGTAGCGGCCCCATCTGGAGGAATGGTGAGACTCGCGCCCGGCTGAAAGTAGTTGCCAAGGACCAATCCGAGGACAAGCGCCAGCGTGCTCACGATTTCAAAGTAGACGATGGTCGTTATTCCGAGGCGACCGAGACCGGAACTTCGGTTCATTTGGGCGAAGCCGGTCACGATGGTCAAAAATACGATCAACCCAGCGACCATCTTGATGAGTTTGACGAATCCAGTTGCGAGAGGATTCAACTGTGCCCCGAATTGGGGCCATAGGAGACCGACCGTGGCGCCCAAGATCAAACCGACCGCCAATTGAAATGTAAGGCTTAGACGAACTGGCTTCTTGGCAACCAAAGTGTCTGAACTCGCGTGCATGGATCTCCTCCCAATTGAATAGCTGCAGAATTCCCCGAACCGGCCTTGATAAACGAGCTTCTTGATCGGCCCCACCTTCGAACGGGATGTCAAAATTCGCTAAACCCTTAGTCGTCTGGTCGGCTACGCGAATAGTGGCCACAGCTCCAGTCATCATCTAGACATATTTTATGATTTCATACAATATGTTTAACGTGGAATAATCGTATGATTCGGGGCCAGAGGGAGCGCGTCATCGCCGCAAGCAGGAAGCGCTGACCCGACAAGAAATGAGGCGTCTACACGATGGAGAGATCCGCGTGCTGTCCCGCGGAGCCGCTTGCAACAGAGCGGCAAATGGCAGCGGGCGCTCTGAGCGCTTCCTCCCTAACCTGCCGGGATCTCCTCGGGGACCCCGGCCTTTTTCTTCGTCAGAACCGCGAATGGTTCCGGTAGCAACCAACAACAGCGATTGTGTCAGGTGCTCGATGCATCGCATTTTTCAAACCTTCATTGATCACCTCGCCGAAAGCTCCGATGTTGTCATGCTCCGAGACAGCATGGCGGATGCCGCCGCCGCGCTCGATCTGAACTGCTTTGCTTATCTCTCGGTACCAAACCAACCGAACTTGAGACCCCAGCACATAACGACCTATCCATCGAGCTGGACAGCTCACTATCTGCGAAACCACTACGAGCGTCTCGATCCCGTGATCACTGAGGCACTTAGGAGTCAGGAGCCTTTCGACTGGGGTTTGGAAACTGGATGGACAAAGCTATCGAAGCCACAGCAAAGACGGACAACGAATCGTTTTCACAATTCCCGGCTATCCGGAAGGTGCCGGATACGGGCTGCTGATATTCCTGATTTCGATCCTCTTCGCTGCCGTTCTTGTCTCAATCTGGACCGCGCATCGTCTTGCCGCTCCGATCCGCGATTTTGCGACCGCCGCCGAGCAGCTCGGCGTCGATTTGACGGCGCCGCCGCTTGCCCTGCGCGGGCCGCAGGAACTTCGGGCGACCATCCGCATCGTGAACCGCATGCAGCAGAGGTTACAGCGCTTCGTGGAAGACCGGACACAGATGCTGGCCGCGATCTCGCACGATCTGAGAGCGCCACTCGCGCGTCTGCGCCTTCGCGCTGAACTTGTCAGAGATCGTGAACAGCAACGGAAGATGTTCGACGATCTCGAAGCGATGAACGCCATGATCGATTCCACACTGGCTTTTGCGCAGCATGAGGCCCGGCAGGAGCCGCGAAGGCTGGTAGATATCGAGATACTCGTCGGAGATGCCTGCGAAGATGCGGGTGAAGCGGGCGGGGAAGTTTCTTATAGCGGCCCACGGGGTATCGATATTCCTTGCCGAGCGACCCTGGTGCGCCAGGCGGTCACGAACTTGATCGACAATGCCGTTAAATACGGTGGAGGGGCGCGTGTGAATATCGTTCGCGAAGCCGATCGTGTTGTCATCGTCATCGATAATGACGGGCCCGGCCTTCCGCCAGAGGAGCAGGAAAGGGTTTTCGCGCCATTCTATCGGCGCGAGCCCGCGCGCGATCCGGCCAAAGCGGGCGTTGGTCTCGGCCTTAGCATCGCTCGAACCGTTGCGCGCGAACATGGCGGTGACGTCACCCTCAGGAACCGGGACGAAGGCGGCCTGAGCGCACTCATCGAGCTACCAGTGTAGGTCTACCTTCACCAGACGACCAGGCGGGAGTGGCAACGTGTTCACGACAGAGGTAATAGGCTAGGCAAATCGTCTTTTGCCGATCTGGGCCGGAATTCGGAGGCTGACAACGTGTCGCCGAACGCTAATGATAGACCTTTGAGCGTTGGTAGCGCGGGAAGGACGCGAATGCTCGAGTTCTGCCGGCGCGTTCCAAAGTGGTGACCAGCCTGATCGCGCAGATGTCCGAATTGCTCGCCCCAATATCCAAATATACGACCCCACGTAGTCGACCTGTAGCAATGGGTCTGTGCACGGTATCTCGTTGGTGCAGAGGGTGCGGAAACAAGCTAAGCTCGGCTATCGACCAAATTTCAGAACGGATCACGCTAGACTAGCTTTCCAAACCTGTCCCGCCCAGAAACAATCCAGGGTCAACCATCGGAAAACGAAAATTTACGTTATATTTCAATATGATATGGCGGAGAGAATGTCGGCCAATCCCCGTTGAAAAATAAAGCATTTTCGACGTTCCTAGACCAGAACCCACCGTTTGAGCCACTGCCAAAAATGGGGTCGTGGCTAGTCTGATTCTCCCCGTGTCGGCTGTCTGCCACTCGAACTCGGTGCCGTTGCGCCAGATTGTTTGCAGGATGATGGCAAGCTTGCGCGCCACAGCAATCGCAGCGCGCTTCCAGCCGATGCGCTTCGCCGGACGTATACTGCACGGCACGGCCGTTGGCAGCTGCGTTTCTGCCGCGCGACCACATCTATAGCCAGGAGAGGCTCAGCAAGAACGCCGCGACGGACGCGAAGACGCCGAGTGCAGCCGCGCCGAGCGGCCAGGCTTGTGTATAGACCGTGCGCTGGAGATCGCTCTGCCCAACCAAGGCACAACCCATAGACACACGTACCGGCGACAGCATCGTCATGGCTGCGGCGGCAGTATTCTGAAGCGCGGCAATCCACACCAGCGCGACATGGCCGTCCGCGAGACTGACCTGCGAGCGCATGAGCAAACCGTTGGTGGCGTTGCTGCTGCCGGTCAGAAAGCCGAGAGCACCGGCGAGTAGAGGCGTCACAATAACAGCCAGCGATCCCAGCGCGCGCCGCACACCATCCGCTATGCCCTGCGCCATACTGGAATCCGCCATGATCTGCGCAACGACTAGGTAGATGGCGATCGTCAGCACCGCTTTGCGGCCATGCGCCCACGCGTTATATGCGGCAGCGGGAATTGCTCTGCCGCGGCCTGAGATGACCGCGGTGAGAATGCCGACACCGGCAAGCCACGTGCCAGGATGCAGCAGCGGCACCCAGACGGGACCGTCGGGGAAAGGCTGCAATGTCAGGGGCGCGGCAAGCGCTACGCTGAAAACCGAGACCGCACGGCTTGCGGCTAGACCCAGGATGAGCACGGCATAGGGCAACCCGACCCGGACTGCCGATCGCCAAAGCTTGCGGTTAGGGCGTTCCACGCGCCAGAAGCGTAACACGATCAGCGGTCCCAGCGTCGCCATGCCCGCGATCTCCGGCCCCAGAAATCGATTGGCACAGACCAGTGAGCTGAGCACGAACAAAAGCCAAGCAACCTCATGGGCCCGGATTGCATTGGTATTGGCCAGACCGGCGGCCCCGGCCATGCGCCAGAACACGAAGAGCCAGGCAAAGAGCAGCGGGCCGCTGACCATCGCACTGGCCACGCCAAGCTCAGATGGCGGCAAGCCCGCCAAGTGTGCGCCGATGATCGTGCCGTTGGCCATAGCGCCCCAAGGCACGAGGATCTGGCTGAAGAGGCCAAGCAGGACGACATCGAGCGGTGCCAAGCCAACGGCGCTGAGCGCGGCGACGGTCGCGACCTGGCCAACGCCGAAGCCCGTTGCTGCCTCGGCAAAAGGACCAATCAAGAAGCAGATCGCGAACACACGGCGACGCGTCATCGCCGAGTCTACGGACACTGGCGGGTGTGCATCCAGCACCGGCTTGGCGATGTTGTCACGAAAGAACAAGCCGGCGAGGATTACGGCCGCCACGAGCCAGCTCAGCCACAGCCCTTTGCCCCCGGACATTAGTAAATCTGTAAACGTGAGCGGCGCCGGCGCGGCAGTACAGGCGACGGCCAGCGCAACCAGCATCCCACTGAAACCCGCACTTATGGCGCCGACGCGGCCCGAGGCGATGGCGACGATAATGACCAGGATCGGCAGGGACCATAGGAAATACGTCATGGTCAGCCCTGCTGGTGGCGCCCGATTGTTCGACGACTAGGCGCCGGCAGCGACGCGATGGGGCTGAGGATGGGCTCGGCCGAGCTAGACAACAAATACATATCTCTTATAAGAATCAGACGAACTTCTTATGGCTTGCGATGGAACTCCGACAACTTCGTTATTTCATCGTCATCGCCGACGCGGGCAGCCTGACCGAAGCTGCCCGGCGCCTCGGCGTTGCCCAACCCGCCCTCAGTCAGCACGTCCTGGCACTTGAAGCCGAACTGCAGGTCCGGCTGTTGGACCGAGGAGCCCGCGGCGTGCGTCTCACGCCGGCCGGGTCGACATTGCTGGAGCACGCTCTCGTCGTGACGCGAGATGTCGAGCGCACCAGAGAGGCAGTCAGCGCGGCTGGCACCGAGCTCGTTGGACGAGTTGCGATCGGGCTGCCAACCACCGTCGCCATTGTGCTTGGCCCGCCCTTGCTCAAGGCCGCGTTCGCTGCATACCCGCGCGTGCATATCCATCTGGTAGAGAGCCAGAGCGGCTTCCTGCAAGAGTGGCTGCGAAGCGGACGGCTCGATCTGGCTGTCCTGTTCAATATCGCTGACGCGGACGAGTTCGAGGTCGAGCCGCTTGTGGTGGAGAATATCCACCTCGTCAGCGCTGCCGGCAGCGCCGGGACGAAACGACGTATCCGGCTGTCCGAACTTGAGAAGCTTGATCTGCTAATGCCGGCGCGGCCACACGGATTGCGGCAGCTGCTCGACGGTTCCATTTCCGTCGTGTCGGGGCGGATGTCCCCGGTCAGAGCTGAAATCGACGCGCTGCCGACGCTCAAGCGTATGGTTCAGGCGGGCCTGGGGCACACCATCTTTCCTCTTGCCGCCGTGATTGAGGAGTTGGCGGCTGGCACGCTAACCGCCCGCAAGATCGTTGACCCTGTGCTAGAGCGCCACGTCGCGCTGGTATCGTCAGCACGGCGCCCGCGGACGCGCGCGCATCAGGCCATTGCCGATTTGGTCGATAAAGTGTCTCGGCGGTTGATTGCGGACGGCACTTGGCCCGGTCGAGAAGCGGGTGCGTCAAGGAGACGACAATGATTTCTGATTACACCGGTCGCATTCAAATTAGTGGACGACAAACCGTAGCTTCTGAGCGTGGGTTGAAGGAGGAATGTCGCGATGAAATTCTTGGGACGTTTCAAATCGCGACTTGAAGCGAGTGTCGGCATCGGTGCGCCTCCCCGCAACCACCGATCCCGGCGACGTTAAATCGCCCGGCAGCTCGCGCGTTCCTCAAGACGCCGAATTTGATGACTGATGGTCGACTGCGTCAGATTGAGCAGATGTCCGGCACTCGTGAATCCTCCGGCATCACAAACCGCGCGGAAAGCGCGCATTCCGTCAAAATCCAGGGCCGGTGCACGTTCAACGATTTCTGTCATATATGTGATCTAATAAAATCATTTTACGCATGGGTCAACTAACCCTTACTCTTGCCTAATTCAAATTGGTCATGGGCAGCTGACCAAAAATGCGCTCTCGCAAAACAAGCTGAGTTCACTTGCCGCTATATTCGCCTCCGAAGACCGCTTCCGCGAGCACGCGTCGCCACGCGTGCAGTCAATGGTGTCCCTTGTTCGATCTGGAGGCTCGGGCTGTGAAAGAACTCGGCGACTCGATCAACCGTATTTCCCCTTCGCAAACGATTTCGATTTCGTCGCGAGCTCGCGCTCTAAAGGCGCAGGGAGCGGATGTCATCATCATGAGCCAGGGGGAGCCCGATCTCTCCACGCCTGCCAACGTGAAGGAAGCCGCGATTGAGGCGATTCGCCGGGACAAAACAAAATACACCGATCCGGATGGACTTCCCGATCTTAAAGAGGCTGTCGCCCAGAAATTTCGGCGAGAGAATGGCCTCACCTACACACCGGAACAGATCACGATCGGGGCTGGCGCAAAGCAAATTCTCTTCAACGCAATCTGCGCCACCGTAAATCCCGGAGACGAAGTGGTCATCCCTTCTCCATACTGGGTGTCCTATGTCGATCTCGTCCGGTTTGCAGGTGGCACACCGATCGTGGTGAGCGGCTCGCCGCAACAAGGCTTTAAATTGCAGCCCGAGGCGCTCGAGCGAGCGATCACTCCGAGGACCAAATGGCTGATGTTTAACGCACCGTCTAATCCGGCCGGCACTGGCTACAATAAGGAAGAGTTGGCGGCGCTTGCGAACGTGCTGCTGCGACAGCCGCACGTATGGCTGCTTTCGGACGATATCTACGAACATCTCTCCTATGACGGGCGGCCATTTTTTACGGGAGCTCAGGTCGAGCCACGCCTGTTGGATCGGACCCTGACCGTGAACGGCGTATCCAAGGCGTACGCAATGACGGGCTGGCGGATTGGTTACGCCGGCGGCCCCAAGCGATTGATCGAAGCCATGGCAAAACTTCAGGGTCAATCCACCGCAAGCCCCAATACAATCGCACAGTGGGCGGCCATAGAGGCGCTGACTGGCCCGCAGGACTTCGTAGAAGAGGCGAAAGGAATTTTTCAAAAACGCCGGGACGTAATCGTAAGCATGCTTGCGGGCGCGAAAGGATTGTCGTGTCGCAGTCCCGAAGGAACATTCTACGTCTTTCCATCCTGTCAGGGAGTGATCGGCAAACGCACGCGCAGCGGAAAATTGATCAGCGATGACGCCGACTTCGTGACCTATCTTCTAGAAGAAGAAGGCGTGGCCACCGTGCCAGGCGCTGCATTTGGTTGCCCGTCATTTTTTCGGATCTCTTATGCGAGTTCGATGTTCGATATCGAGGAAGCCTGTCGCCGCATCCAGGCGTTTTGCAGCCGTCTGAGATAATCTCCGACGCGAGCCTCAGACTGGTTCGCTGAGGTGGGATATGCTTTTAACGATGGTGTAGCCGGCCAAGCCCTCGCAGCCACCTTCCCGCCCGAATCCGCTGTCCTTCACCCCTCCGAACGGCGTTTCGGCAACCGATGCGGTAAAATGGTTGATCGACAGGTTTCCCACTTCCAATCGGTCGGCGATTTGTGCCGCGGCCCGAGCCGAATTCGTGAATGCGTAACCTGCAAGGCCGTACGGAATTGAGTTAGCCTTCTGAATCCCCTCGTCCAAGCTGGCAACAGGATTGATTAAAGCAAGGGGACCGAAAGGCTCTTCGGACATCACCCGTGCATCGTCGGGAACTTCGGCCAAAACTGTGAGCGGGAGGAAATTGCCGCCATTTCCAACTCTCTTTCCTCCGCAAAGAAGTTGCGCCCCTTTTCCAACCGCGTCCGCAATGAGTTCTTCGAGCGCCTCCACACGTCTGTGATTGGCAAGCGGCCCCATCTGCGTTTCCGGATCAAGGCCATCGCCAAGCTTGATCGCGTTCGCTTTTTCCACAAATCGATCTCTGAATTTGCCGTAGGCGGCATTTGCCACAAAGAAGCGCGTGGGAGCCGTGCAAACTTGGCCCGCGTTTCGCGACTTGCCCGTAACCGAAGCGTCGGCGACCGCCACGGGATCCACATCGTCGCACACAATGACCGGCGCATGGCCACCGAGCTCCATGATTGCCGGCTTCATATGACGTCCCGCCAAGGCCGTAAGTTTTTTCCCGACCGCCACCGAGCCGGTAAAGGAAATCATCCTCACGGCGGGATGCGGAATCAAATATTCCGAAATCTGATCGGGCTTGCCGAATACAACGTTTAATACGCCCGACGGCAATCCGGCGTCGACGAACGCCTTCGCGAGCTGGACTGCGCTGCCTGGCGTCTCCTCAGAGGCCTTGAGAACCATCGCGCATCCTGCAGACAAGGCTCCGCCAATTTTTCTCGCTGGCGAACTCATCGGAAAATTCCACGGGGAAAATGCCGCAACGATGCCGACCGGCTCGCGGACGACGGCATGACGCATCCCGGTCTCCGAGGGAACAATACGCCCGTACATTCTCCGCCCCTCAGTGGCATCCCACTCGAGGAATTCGCAACCACGGACAATTTCGAGGCGCGCCTGACCGATCGGCTTACCTTGCTCCAGCGTCATGGTTTCGGCCATCTCGCCGAGCCGTTCGTGGACAATGCGAACGGCTCGAAGGATGATTTCGGAGCGCTTCAATGGCGACATCCGGCGCCAGACTGCAAAACCTTTTTCTGCCGCCTCTACCGCTTCCTGAAGGTCGGTTTCGGTCGCATGCGGCACCCTGCCGAGGATCTTTCCGTCGGCCGGGTTGCATACCGGTTCACCGGAAACGAGCCTCCACTCGCCACCAATCAGCATTCGCAATTCCGGATAGCGTGCCATTTCGAGTAATTTGCCTTCGGTGTTTCAACCAATCAGCGTCTGCGGAAGACACATCACGAGCGTAGGGAAAAGACAACAGAGCAGGACCACACCGATCATGAGCAATACGAAGGGAAGCGTTCCCCAGACGATGTCCCTCAGCGGAATATCGGGCGCTATGCTTTTGATAACGAAAATATTGAGCCCGACCGGGGGGTGAATTAGCCCCATTTCCATGATGATCATCATCACAACACCGAACCAAACGAGGTCGAATCCTGCCTCCCTCAAAGGTGGCAAGATGATGGGAGAAGTCATCAGGATTATCGAGACTGGTGGTAAAATGAATCCCAGACAGACCGTCAGCAAAAGAACGGAAGCAAGCAACAGCCATTTGGAAAGGTGTAAGGCAATAATCGCGGCCGCCGCCGCCTGGCTGATGTGGAGAAAGCTCATTACATAAGAATAAAGCAAGGACATACCGATGATCATCAGCAGCATGCAGGACTCACGCATCGTGCTTATGAGAATCGGCATCAGCTGTGACGGCCGCCAAATACGATACATGAGACCAATGATCGCGAGCGCCAGCACAGCTCCGACGCCGGCTGTTTCGGAAGGTGTCGCCAGACCCGCGTATAGAACGATCATGACACCGACCAGGATGAGCACGAAGGGTGCGACCCAAGCCAGCATTCGTATCTTTTCATTGAAGGTGTAGTGTTCGCTGGCAAGGATCGCGGAGCGGATGCCGGTTTCTTCAGCCATCGCTTGCGCGCGTTGCTTTTCCTTGCGGTATCTCAGGGCGGCATACGTCGCGAAGCTAATTATCAACATGAGACCCGGTATCAGACCCGCGAGGAACAGTTTCCCTAGCGACACTTCCGCAGCCACCGCAAACAGCAGCATCGTGACAGAAGGTGGAAGTAGAATTCCGAGCGTTCCACCTGCCGCGATGATTCCGGCAGCAAATCCCGGCGAATAGCCGCGCTTTCGCATCTCGGGGATACCGGCGGAGCCGATCGCAGAGCAGGTAGGAACCGAACTCCCAGCCATTGCGGCGAACAGGCCACATGCAATCGTATTGGCGATACCGAGGCCTCCCGGAACGCGGCATAGCCAAGCGTGCAAAGCGCTATATAAGTCGCGGCCGGCTGCCGATCGGCCGATCGTCGCACCCTTGAGAATGAACAGCGGAATCGCCAGGATACTCAAATTTGCAAGCTCTTCGTAAACGTTCTGTGCGATCGTTCCGACCGATGAGCGCGGCATAAACACCAGCATGAATCCGAGTGCAACGCTTCCCAAAGCGAAGGCTATGGGGACTCCCGAAAACATGACAAGCATAGTGACGACACAAAAAGAGATGCCGAGTATCGGAATCGGCACACCGGTAAGCAGCGGCGTCGCGGGTCTGTTAAGCAGCAAGCAGCCCAGTGCGATACTCAAACATAGAAATGTCATAAGCACCGATTGCTGGATCATCTGTGCCGCGATTCGCGCAGCAAGCAGCACCATGCCGAAGGCCATCAGCGAATAAGGCACCCACAATGGGGGCCCCCACGGAGATGGCGAGGAGTAACCCCCATTTACAGATTCAATTAGCAATGCGACGGATTGCCACGCCAAAAAAAAGCAGAAGATCAATGACACGCCGTCGATGAGCAGAGCACGTACTTTTCTTGAGCGAGGTGTGAGCAGTTGATCGAACAAATCTATGCTGATGTGTCCACGCAACGATTGCACGCGGGCCGCCGAAATAAAAACCGCACCAAGAACGAGATAAACCGCAACCTCATCCTGCCACTTCAGCGAGCGACCAAATAATTGGCTCGAGACAACCCCAATTGAAAGAACAACCGCAGCTAACAGCAACGCTACGCTTGCCCCATCGAACAGGACCGCGCCGACCGACTCGATAAGATTCGTCGCCGCTCGTTTCACGGTCGTTTTCTGCTTACGGTCGATGTCGAGGTCGAATTGTAGGCCGTCGGCGCTCACGCCACTTCCCTTGCAAGTTGCATCAGGGCATTCGCTTCGGCAGACGTCGACGCATATTCCTTCCATGCGCTTCGCTGCGCGATAGCCCGCCATCTTGCAATGTTTTCGTCGGTGAGGTCGATAATTCGAGCGCCCTTCGCTGCATAAACATTAGCTACTTGCTCGTCGTCTTTTTTCGCTTCTTCCAATCCCCAGGATTCAAGTTCGGCTCCAACTTGCAGGATGATCTTCTGATGGTCGGGCGACAGCGTATCAAATACAGACTTCGACGCGCACAACGGCTCGAGCATGAACCAATATGAATGCCCCCTGCCTGTGACGAGCGATTTCGATAGCTCCTCAAGCCGGAACGAAATCAGGCTAGTGGATGACGTTACGGCCGCGTCCAGGGCGCCCGTCTGCATACCAATGTAGATTTCGCTGGACGGCATGGTAGATACCTGACCTCCCGCCTCTTCAAACATCAGGTCCATCAATCGACTTCCGCCACGAATCCTGACGCCGTGCAAATCTTCAGGATTTGTAACCGGACTCCTTCGCGATGCGGCTCCGCCGGCCTGCCACACCCAGGAGAGGAGCTTGATGCCGTTGCTATCCAAGATCTTGTCGATCGCGCGCCCTACGGCGGCGTGCTTCCATTTTGTCGCTTGCTCGTAATTCGTGACGAGACACGGCATTAATGCCATGTTGCAGGCGGGAAGCTCGCCGGCAGACTGCGATATCGGATAGAGCGAGAAATCCAATGCTCCTTTGCGCATCGCCGAGAATTGGGCATTGATTTTCATTAAAGACGAGTTTGCATAAACCTCAAAGCTCAGCTCGCCATTAGTTCGCCGTTCGACCTCTTGAGCGAAGATACGGCATAGCCGATCCCGAAAATCGCCGTGACTGATCGTACCCCCCGGGAACTGATGGGAGATCTTTAACACGGTACCTGCCGCGCTCTTTTGGGAAGTCGAGAGGAAAGCGGGCAGCGAAACCATGCCCGCTAGGGCACGACGGCGGGAAATCGACATATGAAATTTCCTCTTGATGAGGCGAACGAGTGTTTCGGTGCCGATCGAACCGGCTGGCCGCGATGCAGATCGACTGCGGCCAGGAAAGAGACCTAGGCGCTCAACAACGCTCCTTCGGGAATGACGTGGAGTTTGGAAGGAAGCGAAATTGTCGTTCTCTTCAGCATCCGTGGCCGCTCCCCGACGGGATCGCGGCGATGCAACATCGTCGCGTTGTCCCACATAATGACGTCGCCGACTTGCCAATCATGCCTGTAGACGAACTCGGGCCGCGTGGCATGACCCGCCAATTGTTCGATGAGTTCACGCGCCTTTGCGTCGGGCCACCCCACAATCCCGCTCATCGTCAAAGGATCGAGGTATAGAGACTTATTCCCGGTTACAGGGTCCGCGTAGACCAGCCTATGCGTCACAATCGGAAATTTCTTTCTAATGGTCTCCAGGTCAGGCTGCGCTCCTGAGTAGCTAGCCGCGCGCTGCGCGTAGTCATATGTTGCGAGAAGACTTTCAATTTGCAGTTTGGTTTCCGCCGAGAGCGCCTCATAGGCAAGCCGCAGATTCGCAAAAAAAGTCGCGGCACCGTCCTTGGGAACCTCGACGCCATACAGGACAGCGCCCGTTCCAGGACGGATCTTGTACGATTGATCGGAATGCCAGGCGATCTCGCCGGATCCAAGCCCACCTATCTCTTTGCCGGCAAAATTCCTGAGGTTACTTAACACAACGATGTTGTTGTTGCCGGTCGAGTTCCAATCGCTGCGGGGGTGCTCTTCGAGTTCTCCGAAGCGCTGACTAAAGTCAGCCAGTTCGTCTTCAGATAACGACTGCCTTCGAAATACAATTACTCCGCAGGCCTTCCACAGGCGCCTGAGTTCCTCTATTTGGGATTTTTCCATTGGTTGCCAAAGGCTGAAGCCTCGCACCTCACGCGCAAAACTTCCTCCAATGGTCTTCGTGTCGAATGTCATGAAACGTCGCCTCCATGATGATAGTTCTGCTTTCAAAAACGGAGGCTAGTTACGAAACAATCATGATGGAAATGATTTTATAGCATAATATATATGCTAATTGTCTTTGAATTGAGACGCCGCCCGGATCATGCGATCCTGCACTTCGGTAGATTTGCTCCGCGCCTGCTCACGCGATGAGGATGGGTGCAGGCGGTCGCGTCATCGCCCGCTTCATCTGCGGGTCTACGCACCCTCGACCGTGATGACCATGTCCTTTTCATCGGTCGAAGCCTTGCGCAACGCCATCAGCGGCTGATACTCGGTCGAGGTGTACCAGGCATTGAGGCGCTCCATATCTGGAAACTCGATGATGACGACCCGCTCCGGCTTCCAGTGCGGGCTTTCCGGAAACTTATGACTGCCGGCCTTGGTAATATAACGGCCACCGTAGCTCTCGATCATCGGTTTGACCTTGACCCGATACTCCTCGAACTTGACGGGATCGGTGATGATGTGTTCGGCGATATAATAGACCGACATTGGTTTCTCCGTCGCGGTGTTGCATCGAGGATAGGAAACTATATCGGATCTTCTCAATAGTATCCTAACATAAATGGATTGGATACATTTTTTGTATCCAAAAATATATATTTAGAATACTGTCATCCGCGATTGCGGGAGAAGCTTACCGATGCCCGGGCTATTTTCTAAAATGTGTTTCGGCGCCTTCGCGCTGGCCATCTACGGGGCTTCGCCGGGCTTTACGGAGGAAAAGCCGCTCCGGATCGGAGTTTTGACGGACCTGAGCGGCGCGTTTGCGGACTTGGCTGGTTACGGATCGGTCGAAGCGATCCGTATGGCCGCGGAGGAACATGGGATGCACATCCTGAACAGGAAAATTGAGATCATATCGGCCGACCATCAGAACAAGGCCGACATCGGCGCGGCGATCGCGCGCCGATGGTTCGATACCGAGGGCGTCGACGTCATTGCCGATTTTTCGAACTCCTCCGTCGGCTTCGCGGTGCAGGAGCTTGCGAAGGAAAGGGGGAAGATCATCCTGCTGGCTGCGGGCTCGTCCGATTTCACCGGAAAGTCCTGCACGCCGACGTCCAGCCAATGGGTCTACAACAGCTACACGAACGGATACGCGCTCGCTCGCGAACTGACCCGTCAGGGCCTCAGGAGCTGGTATGTAGTGACCGCCGACTACGCGTTCGGACATTCCTTCGAGGCGGAAATCAAGAGGGCAGTCGTTGACAACGGCGGCGAGGTCAAGGGGACCGCGCGGCACCCGCTCGGCACCAGCGACTTCAGCTCATTCTTGCTCGCCGCGCAGAGTTCGGGAGCGCAGGTCATTGCTCTGGCCAATGCGGGGGCCGACACGGTGAACGCCGTGAAACAGGCCGGCGAATTCGGAATCGCGCCAAAACAGGTGATCGCCACGCCGGCCCTTTTCAACACCGACATCAGGAGCTTGGGACTGGAGACTGCGGCCGGCCTGCGATTTATTACGAGTTCGTATCCGGACATGGACGATCGTACGCGGCGCTGGAGTGCCGAATTCCTCAAGCGGCGCGGCATTATGCCCTCAATGACCCACGCCGGCATGTACTCGGCGGCAGAGCATTATCTCAAGTCCGTTGAAGCCGCAGGTACGACCGATGGGCGGGCGGTCTCAAAAAAGATGCAGGAGCTCCCCGTAGAAAACATTTTCACACACCAGGGGCGGGTACGCGCCGATGGCCAGATGGTACACGACCTGTTCTTTGCACAAGTCAAGCAGCCGGAGGAATCCCATGGCGAATGGGATCTGTTCAAGATCCTCTATACGATTCCGGCCTCGACGGCTTTCCGGCCTCTGGAGGACAGCGAGTGCCCTCTTGTCAGGGCGACGAAATAGGCCATTCGATCAGTTCAGGATGCCCGGTGGCATCCTAGTGGCGCGCACGGCGACTAAAGGGCCGACGCTTCCGCGAAACAGCACCCAAGTTCTCATGCGTTCAACTGAAACCGATGAGAACGACGGGCGTCCGCGCTGAAAGCGAGCCTTCGGGTGCAAGGCGTCAGGTCACCGCCCTTTTGTCCGTGGCCTACACACCCTCGACGGTGATGACCATGTCCTTTTCATCGGTCGACTGCTTGCGCAGCGCGATCAGCGGCTGATACTCGGGTGAGGTGTACCAGGCATTGAAGCGTTTCATATCTGGAAACTCGATGATGAGAACGCGCTCCGGCTTCCAGTGCGGGTTTTCAGGAAATTTATGGCTGCCGACCTTGGTGAGGTAGCGGCCGCCATAGCTAAGAACCGTGGGTGAGGCTTTGACCTTATACTCCTCGAACTTGACGGGATCGGTGATGATGTGTTCGCCGATATAATAGATGGGCATGATTTCTCCGTGATGAGTGTTGCATCGATACCTGCGTGCGGTGGCGCACGTCGCCATGCCGAAGGTCAAGATCGAAGGGGCGAGAATGAAAAGCCGTCTTCACACCTCCAATTCATGTATCCATTATAAATCAACCTGCATCCAATTTGGTCTCTTTGTCAACGTAGTTGGGCACGCGCATCGGAGTCGGCGCCCTGTTGACGCGCGCGGTCGCCGCAATAGGATGATTCGGGCTGCCCAAATGCTGGAGATCAAGTTGCAGGAACGCGTGCGCGAAATCGGCGAGAACTTCCGCGCCGCAAGAACGGCCGCGGGCTTGACCGTCACCGAGCTCGCCAGGAAGTCCGGGCTCACGGCGCGCTCGGTGAACCGCGCGGAGGCCGGAGATCCCGAACTCACCGTCTCGGACCTTTTGAAGCTCAGCGGGGCGTTGGGGATCGAAATCGGCGGGCTATTCGCCGGCCGAACGACGCGAGCCGCCCAAACAAGAAAGGCGAAGGCGAAGGGAAGCGACGAGGACTCGTTGGCCGCTAGCGACGGCGCCGAACTCGTCAGTAAGCTCACGAAAGCCATCGCCGCCCAAATCGCATCGGGCCGCTACACGCAAGGAGACAAACTCGGTCAGGAAGCCCTGGCGCGCGAATTCAAGGTCAGTCGGACGCCCGTCCGTGAAGCCCTCAGCCAACTCGCCGCATACGGTCTGGTACTGCAAACACCGCAACAGGGCGCGGTGGTCCGTCCGATAACCTCGAAACAGATCAGGGACGCCTACCAGGTCAGGGCGGAATTGGAAGGCCTCGGTGCCCTGCTCGCCGCAGAATGGATCACCGACCGGCAGCTCGAGGAATTGAAGGAGGCCGAGAGGAAATTCGCAAGAGCCGTCGCGGCGCGGCCTCAGGGCATCGCCGAACAGGCCGCGGTCAATGAAGCTTGGGTGAGCTCCAACGAGTCGTTTCACAACATTATTCTCGACGCGTCGAACAACCGTAAGCTGAAGGAAAGCGTCGCAAGACTTCATCAGGGTTTCACCCGTCCGATCCTGATGATGGCGGCAGGAATGGACAAGCGCCGCATGAGGGAAAATGTGGAGCAGCATGCGGCAATCTACGAGTGCCTGCGCCGCCGGGACGGCGAAGCCGCCCGCAACGCAATGATCCACCACATTCACCGCGCAGGAGAGCTTGCGGCGATATGGATCGAAGCGCGCGACCGCCAGAAGGCACGTATGTCCTGACCCTTACCTCAGTGCACCGCGCGGTTGAAGCACGCCACTTTCTGTTCGCTCATTTCGATCATGGCATGGCGGACTCCCTCCCGACCCATGCCGGACCCCTTGATTCCGCCAAACGGCATGGAATCAAGTCGATAGTCGGTGCTTTCGTTGACCATGATGGCCCCCGCCTCGAGCCGCTCGATCGCATCGAGCGCCGTCTCCAGCCGGCTAGTAAATATTGCCGCCTGCAACCCTAGATCGACGGCATTGGCACGCGCGACAGCTTCTTCGAAATTATCGAAGGGCGCAAGCAGCGAGACGGGACCATAGACCTCATCCCGCATGAGGACGTGGCCGTCAGGAACATTCTCCACCAGGGTCGGCTGCATTACCGTCCCCGCGCGCATCCCGCCCACAACGACGCGACCGCCCTGCTTGACCGCCGAATGAACCGACAATTCGATGCGCGCGGCTTCGTTCTCGTCGATGATGCAACCCATATCAGTTGAGTCCGAGAGTTTGGGGCCGGTGACGTAGCAGCGCGCGCGGGCGACCATCTCCTCACGAAAACGATCGTACGCCGGGCGCTCCACATAGATCCTCTGCACATGCAGACAGTTCTGCCCAGCCGCCCAGAACGCACCGGAAATGCAGTCATTCGCCGCGCGGTTGATATCGGCGTCGGCCATGACGATGTTCGGGCAATTGCTTCCCAGCTCCAAGGAAAGCTTTTTGACCCCAGCAACGCTCGCGATGCGCTCGCCCGTGCTTCTTCCGCCCGTAAACGACACCATGCGCACGCGGCGGTCGGAAACCAATTGGTCTCCAATCTCCGCGCCGCTGCCGGTGATGACCTGGAGCACGTTATCGGGAAGGCCAGCTC
>Ga0209060_10001435_pt1 | contig 26327 bp, 32 predicted proteins | sample Coa_R1_8_FD_187155 | JGI IMG/M metagenome (GOLD analysis project Ga0209060, IMG submission 187155) | Surface soil microbial communities from Centralia Pennsylvania, which are recovering from an underground coalmine fire - Coalmine... | ecosystem: Environmental > Terrestrial > Soil >...
TATCGCATGCTGCCGGAGGATCTCTATCGCTGGTATGTGAAGAGCGCGTCGGGAACAATGACGCCGTTTGCGTCCTTCGCCACCTCGCGTTGGACGCTCGGCCCTTCCGAATTGCAGCGCTTCAACGGTTCGGGCGCACTCGAGATTCAGGGCGCGCCCGCGCCGGGAGAGAGCACCGGCGCCGCGATGAACGAAGTGACCAAACTGTTCGCGCAATTGCCGAGGGGCATCGGGCTCGAATGGACCGGGCTCTCCTATCAGGAGCGGCAGGCCGGCGCACAAGTCTATGCACTTTATGGAATTTCGATCCTCGTCGTTTTCCTTCTTCTGGCGGCGCTCTACGAAAGCTGGACGATTCCCTTGAGCGTGCTGCTCGTCGTTCCGCTCGGTATCGTCGGCGCGATCGTCGCCGCAAGCTTGCGTGGGCTCTACAACGACATCTTCTTCCAGGTCGGCCTGCTCACGACCATGGGACTTGCCGCCAAGAACGCGATCCTGATCGTGGAGTTCGCAGTCGATGCGCAGAAGCGCGGAGAATCGATCAGAGATGCGGCGCTCGAAGGCGCTCGGCTCCGGCTGCGCCCCATCCTCATGACCTCGCTCGCCTTCATCGCCGGCGTGATGCCGCTCGCCGTGGCGAGCGGCGCCGGTGCCGCGAGCGAAAACGATATCGGCACCGGTGTCATCGGCGGCATGTTCTCGGGAACCGCGTTTGCGATCTTCTTTGTGCCGCTCTTCTTTGTGCTCGTGCGCAGCCGCTTCCGGCGCTAGACTACCTTTCAAGTCGATGCAGAAAATTGCCAGCGGATACGGGCTCGTTGAAGCGCCCGTCTACGATCCTTCGAAGGGCCTGTTCTTCAGCGACGTGCTGAACGGCGGGATTTATCTTCTTGGGCCCGATGACGAGGTTTCGCTCATCGTGCCGAAGCGGCGGGGCGTCGGCGGAATGGCCTTGCATGAAGCTGGCGGTCTGGTTGCCGGCGGGCGCGACATTTCCTTTATTCCGCTCTCAGGCGCCGCGCCGAAGACCTGGCTTTCGACGGCCGACGTTCCGGGCTCGACCGGATTCAACGATCTCACCACCGACGCCAAAGGCCGCATCTACGTCGGCTCGCTCGCGTTCCGGGTATTCGGCGGCGATGAGCCGAGGCCAGGCCTTCTCCACGTCATCGATCTCGACGGACGCGCTCGCGTGGTATCGGACAGCGTTCTCCTCACCAACGGCCTAGGCTTTTCTCCGGACGGCAGGCGGCTTTATCACTCCGATGCGCGAGCGGGTCTCGTGCGCGTCTATGATGTTGCGGCGGACGGCTCGCTCTCGGCCTGGCAATCCTTCGCCGCACTCGGGCCTGATGGTGTCCCCGACGGTCTGAAAGTGGCGGCGGACGGATCGGTCTGGGTCGCCGATGCGCACGGCGGGCGCGTGGCGGTGTTTAATGCCGACGGCACGCACCGGCGCGATCTCGCCGTACCGCTGCCGATGGTGACGAGCCTCTGCTTTACAGGTCCGGATCTGAAGGATCTCCATATCGTCACCGGTTCGAGAGACGGGCCGACCGAGAATTGCGGCTCAATCTTTCGCACGCGAGCCGATGTCGCCGGCCTTCCGCTTCCCCCTGCACGGGTTGCAATCAGCTGAACGGAGCAAGTCGTGTCCGCCCTTCGCGCGCGCGTGGAGTCCTTTTGCCGCCGGTACGGCTTGCGCGTTCCGATTTTGCTGGCGCCCATGGCAGGCGCGACGCCGGCCTCGCTGTCGATCGCCGTCGGCAATGCAGGTGCGATGGGTGCGCTCGGCGCGCTGCTAATGAAGCCCGAAGAGATCCTCGCCTGGGCGAGCGACGTTCGCGCGGCAACCAACGGCACGTTCAGCATCAATCTCTGGATTCCCGATCCTCCGGCGCCGCGCGATGCGCAGCACGAGGCAAGGATCCGGAGCTTCCTTGCGCAATGGGGACCGGAGATTCCCGAGAACGCGGGCGATGTCTCCCTGCCCGATTTCAATGCGCAGCTCGATGCCCTGGTCGCAGCGGCGCCGGCGGCCGTGTCCTCGATCATGGGCCTGTTTCTACCGGCATTCATCGCACGCCTGAACGCGCGCGGGATTGCATGGTTCGCGACCGCGACGACGGTGCGTGATGCCCGCGCCGCAGAGGAGGCCGGCGCCGACGCGATTGTTGCGCAAGGCGCAGAGGCCGGCGGCCATCGCGGCGCGTTCGACGCTGGCCGCGCGGAGCACGAACTCGTCGGCACCTTTTCGCTCGTGCCCGCAATTGCCGATGCGGTCCGCGTGCCCGTGATCGCCGCGGGAGGCATTGCGGACGCCCGCGGCATCGCGGCCGCGCTCGCGCTCGGTGCGAGCGCGGTGACGATCGGGACCGGCCTGTTGCGCACGCCAGAAGCAAAAACGCACCCGGCCTGGGCCGATGCGCTCGCGAAGGCGGCGCCGGAAGACACCATTGTCAGCCGCGCGTTTACCGGACGGCCCGCGCGCAGCCTTGCCAACGCCTATATTCGCGCGGTGTCGAAACCCGATGCGCCCGCGCCGGCGCCTTACCCTGTACAGCGCGGACTGACGCAGCCGATGCGGATCGCCGCGAACAAAAGTGCCGATACGGATCGCATGCAACTTTGGGCCGGCCAATCGGCCTCGCTGGCGCGCGATCTGCCAGCCGGAGAACTCATTTCGCAGCTGTGGCGCGAGGCTTCGGCCTTGCTGGCGTGAGACGCCTGCTTAGTTGAGCCCTCGCGCCTCAGTGCGATTTCGCGAACAAGCGCCAGTAGACCAGTAGCAGCACGCCCCACATCGCCAGAATCGCACCGACCACCTGCTCGTGACCGATGCAAGCGCTGCTGGCCGCCGTCGCGACCACCCGCGTCAGCATGTTACAGACATGCTGGCCGCCCCAGAACATTGCTCCGTTGAGCATGGTTCACCTGCCATAAAGCATGATGCCCCCGGCGCGATGTACGCGAAAAGGCCGCGAAGCGATCGTTACAACCCCTGTCAGGGTTTCGAACCGTTCAACAAGGCTCGCCGAAACTACGGAAAATCGCGCGCAATTGCGCAGGGTGCGTCAGTCTTCCCGGGCGCAATTGGCTTCGATCGCGCCCAGACCATCGATTTCGACGCGGACCCTGTCACCGGCTTTCAGGAATCGCGGCGGTTTCATGGCGTTCCCGACGCCGCCGGGTGTGCCGGTAAAAATCAGGTCGCCCGGTTCGAGCGTCAGCACCTTCGAGAGATGCGCGATCTGATCCCAGAGATTGAAAACGAGATGCTTGGTGTTCGAGTTCTGCCGTCTCTCGCCATTGACGAAACACCGGATCGCGAGCGCATGCGGGTCGCGGCACTCCGCGGCCGTCGTGATCCAGGGGCCGATCGGTGCGTGGGTGTCGAAGGATTTTCCGAGCACCCATTGCGAGGTGCGGAATTGCCAGGCGCGCTCTGTCACGTCATTGCCGCAGCAGTAACCGAACACCACTGACGGGGCTTCCGTGCTTGTCACGTGCCGCGCCTTGCGGCCGACGACAGCGACGAGCTCGGCCTCATAGTCCACGGCCTCGCCATCGCGCGCGATCACGATCGGCGCGAACGGCGCGTTGACCGCGCTCGGCATCTTGGAAAACCAGATCTGGTGCTCTGGCCTCGGCTGCTTCGTTTCCTCGATGTGATCGGCGTAGTTGAGCCCGATCGCGAGGATCTTGCCAGGCTTTGGCACGGGCGCCAGCAGAGTGACGCTCTCGAGCGCGAGCGCATTGGACTTAGCCGCTTCGATTTTTCTGACATCGTCTTCCAGCATGCTCCAGCGCGCGATGAGATCAATCATGTCGAGCGCGAGCCTCGGAGACGCGCGTGAAATGGAAATGATCTCTTCGCCCTTGACGATGCCGAGTTCAGGCAGCCCGCCGGCCGAAAATGTCGCAAGCTTCATCTAAAGTCCCCTGCTCCTTCTGCGATCACGTTCCGCCTGATTTCGCGCCCAACGCGCCCAAAAAGAAAGCGAGCGCCAGTGCGTGGGCTTCCTGCGTCGCCTCGGGATTGTGCCGCATGATCATCGTACCGCCCTTGCCGCGGTGGCAGAAGGGATCCTCCGCGGCGATATCGATTCCCGGCATGTCGAAACCGTGATGACAACCGGCCATGGCCCGCGTGGTCACCTTCGACCGGTCGGACGCTCTCAGTTCTTCAACCAGTTTGTCGCCGGCGTGTTCGTCATCGTCATATTGATCGAGCGCGGCGGTCAGAATGAACACGGGCGCGTCGACCAGATTTTCGAAGCGGTGATCTTCTCGCGCGCCATAGAGCCAACAGACCGGATAGCACGGCATGTGCGCGGCGAAATGCCCATTCGGCGCGAAACGGTCATTGTGAGCGTGCGTCGCCGCAAGCATGCTCGCAATGCCGCCGAACGAGAACCCCATGACGCCGATGCGCTGCGGATCGATTCGTGGGTGCGCCGCCAGGAAGCGCCGCGCGCCATAGACGTCCGGCAAGGTCTCGATCACTGTGCGTGGGCGGCCCTGCGATCCTCCAGAAAGCGCGCGGGGCGACCACTGGTCAGGCTCGAGCGTCGCGATCCCAGCCCCGAGCAGCACGTCTGCGTATCCGCCTTCCCGGCCGCTCGGCCCGGCCGAACCATGAAGAATCAGCACCGCGGCGTACGGGCCATTCCCATCAGGGATCTGCAGCCGCGCAGGGATCATCAGCGGCGCCTCGTGCAGGCTCTGGAAGGCGACGTAGTGCAGGCTCATGGCCGGACGCTACTTCAAAAGCCGGGCTACTGCTTAAGACAAATGTGACCGATCCGCTTCATCCTGCAGGTGCGAGCCAAAGAGGTCGGCCATGGGCACTATTCTGAAATTGGGAGCCGGGCTGGTCGTGGGCTGGGCCGTCCTGGGCGCTGTGCAGACGGAATACCTCTCCGCGATGCGGCGCGCGGTAGCCGACAGCAACGACCCGGCGTTTGCGGCTGCAACGCCTGTGGCGAGCGTGCCGATGATCGATGCCGATTGCATGCAGTCGCCGTTTGGCGACGGCCGTCCGGTTAACCTCAATCGCTGCCATGCCGAAGAGGAATCCGCGCGGACGGCGTCGTCGCCGCCCAGCAATCCCTGACCCACATTTGCAGGGCAAATTCCCCCAAGTTGCAGGCGTTCTTTAAGCCAATCGTGACGAGCGCACCCTAGACTGCGCGCATCGGGAAGGGGGGACCTACCGATGCTCAATTTGCTGAAGCTTCTTTTCGCGGTGATAGCGGGCGGAATACTTGCGGCCGCCGGGCAAGGCGCATGGCTTCATACTGTGGAGCCGGCGGCCACCATGGAAGCGCCGGCGCAAGCTTTTTCGGATGCCGGCACGAGATTCGTGGACTGCATGCTCGCTGCGCCCGAAAAATCATGCCGGCTGAACACGGGTGCAGCCCTCCCCGAGCAGACGCCTTTTCCTGCGTTCCGCAGCGCGGGCACAATGCCGAATGACGAGACCATGCCCGCAGCACCGTTTTTTGGCGCGGTGATGATCTGGGGCCTTTTGGGTCTCGGCGCCATGGGCGCAGGCGCGATCTGGACCTTGCGGGAATAGAGAGCCTTTACGGACTCCACGTCGTCGCCACGTGCTCGGGATCTTCCTGCCGCCGGCGCTCCGAGCTCAGGAAATCATAATATCCGCAGCGTCCGCCGGGGTAGCTCCGGCAGGTCGAAGGCCGCGCCTTATAAATGCTGCAGCGGCGCGCCTCGGTGTCGAAGAACTGGCAGACCTTGCCGAAATGCTCATCGGCCTTCCGGCGCATGGTGTATTTCTCGTCGTCCCGCGCGACCGTGTACTTCTTCCGGGCCTTCCGGAACGCTATCCCGAAATGCTCGGCGAGCCGGGCGACGTCGCGCTTGGTGAGCGGAATGATCTCGTAGGAGCAGCAATAGCCGGGACACTTCGTGCAATCGTACATGGAAAGGGGGAGGCTCGGGCGACGCGACCGGATACAGGACTAAGGCGTGCTTGTCATCGCCGAAAGAGGGAACATTTGACAACGAGACCCTCACGGCCTTCGCGCATTCGTCACAATTGATCGGCCGCGCCCGTGACTGCATGGCATAGCCCTTGCGTGCGCGGGTCACCGACGAGGTCGCGCCCCATGCGGTTACACACATAGCCGATGGCGATCTCGCGATCTGGATCGGCGCAGGCAAAGGACCCGCCCCAGCCGCTGTGTCCGAACGCGCGCTTGTTAGGGCCGTAAACGCCTGGCGTGTTGATGAGGAAGCCCATCGCCCAGCAATCGACGAATTGCAGGAGCATGTCTTTCCGTCCCGGCGGGGCGGCGGGCATGGTCATGCGAGCGATGGTTTCGGGCGCGAGCAGTTTTGGCGTTTCGCTCTTGCCGGCGCTCACGAAGCTCGAAAACAGCCGCGCGAGCGAAAGTGCATCTGCGTGTCCATTCGCGGCCGGAATCTCCGCGGCCCGCCAGTCCCGGCGGTTGGGGAAGTGCGGATCCTGACTTGGATTCGAGACCGCCATGCGGGCTTCCGGCGGCAGCGGCAGCGATGCCGGATCGATCATCGACGCCGGCGCCACCATTTCCGCCACCCGGGTCTCTTCGCTTTCCGGCAAACCGATGAAGAGTGAGCCCTCGATGCGCCGCGCCAGATGATCCGCAACGAACTGGCCGACGCTGCGACCCGAGACCCGGCGAACGACCTCGCCCGCAAGCCAGCCATAGGTCATGGCATGGTAGGAGGATGCGGTCCCCGGCGGCCACGCCGGTTTCTGCCGCGCGAGCTTTTCGCAACAGCTATCCCAGTCGAGCTGATCTTCCACGCGGGTGGGTTCGACGAAGCCGGGCAGTCCCGCCTGGTGCGACATCACGTGCGCGAGCGTGATCTCCGCCTTTCCGGCTTCGGCGAATTCCGGCCAGACGGCGGCCACCTTGTCTTCGTAGCGCACGAGGCCGCGCTCAACGCAGAGTGCCACCGCCGTCGCCGTGATCGCCTTTGTGGTCGACCACACATTGACGAGCGTGTCGCGGGTGAAACCTGTTGTCTTCGCCTTGTCCCGGAAACCGCCCCAGAGATCGACCACGAGCCGGCCGCGGTGATAAGCGGCAAAGGAGGCACCGAGCTCCTCGTAATCGCCGGCTCGCGCGAAATTCTCCGCGAACGCCGCGCGCGCCGCTTCGAATCCCGGCGCTACGGTGCCCTCAATCTTCGCGCTCATGCGTCAGCCCTTTCCTTTGCACTGGTTTTTCGCAGAGGCTGAGGGGAGATGTCGAATCGCAGGCAAGTCGGGCGCTCGTTCGCCACGCGCGCACGGCCGGACGCAAAAGCCGGCCGGCCGCTCTGGCTCTTTCTGACGGAGCCGGGGCTCGGACCGCTCCTCGGAAATGAACTCAAATTCCGGGGCGTGGTGGAGAAGAAGGCCCAGTTCGCTCGCCTCAACCTGCGCAACCACGATCTTCTGGTGCTGCCCGATGCCGTCGTCCGGCAGAAGAGGATGGCGCCGAGGCTTGCGAGCAATGTGCTCGTCGCCCCGGTGTTCGGCCGCGGCGAGATCAGCGAGCATGGTTTCGATCGCCTCGCGGCCGCGATCCGTCGCGAGCGTTCGGATGAAATGGTGCGCGTCATTGCCGGCGAACAGTTCTCGGCGGGCGGAGCGTTTGCCCGCATTCTCGAGGAACTCGGACGCAGGGGCGTCCGCCTCGGCGAAGGTGACAGGGCCTGTTGGTTCGTAGCCGTCGATGACCGTTTCTATTTCGGTTTTCCGCGATTCAATCAGCACGAAGCGCCCGGCCGGACGATCGCGCGCGAGCGCGAAGGAAGCCTTCCTACCGTCGTTGCGGCAGCGCTCGTGTTTGCAGCGAAACCCGCGGGCGGCGAGGTGATCTGGGACCCTGCGGTGGGAACGGGAACGATCCTGGCCGAAGCGGCACAAATGACAGCAGGCGCAACACTCACGGGCAGCGACATCGATGCCGCCGCCATCGCGCTGGCAAAGAAGCGCCTGTCCTGGCGGAGAAACACGATCCTGACGCGCGCCGACTCGAGCCGCTTCGAATTCTCCGGCCCACCGCTCACGCTGACGATCTCGAATCTTCCATTCGGCAAGCGGTTCAAGCCGGCGGCCGGAACACAGGCCTTCTACGAAGCGATACTCCGCCGTTCGCTCGAACATGCGGCGCCGGAATGGCGCGCCGTGCTTCTCACCAGCGATGGCGAGGCGCTCTCGGCGGCGGCCGAGAGGGCCGGCTTATCGCTCGCGCGCACCGCCGAGATCAAAGTCCGCGGCGAAGCGGCAGCAATCTGGGTAGCCAAGCGCGGGTGAACCCACAGCGTCACCATGGCCCGGCGTGACCGGACCACCCAGTCGCGAGCATCCGCAAGCGAATGATTCCTTTTGGCCTTAGACGCACGCTGGCTGGATTGCAGCGCTTAATTCACCCGGCGCTCGAAGCCCTTCCAGTAAGGCTCGCGCAGTTCGCGCTTTAGGATCTTGCCCGTCCCGTTCTTCGGGAGTGCGGCGATGAAGTCGACCGATTTCGGTACCTTGTAAGCGCCAATGCGCGTGCGCGCGAAGGCGATGATCGACTCCGGGTCCGGGTTCGTGCCCGGCTTCGGCACCACGATCGCCTTGACCGCTTCACCCCATTTGGGATCGGGGACCGCAATGACGGCGACCTCGGCGACGTCGGGATGACCATAGATCGCGCTCTCGACTTCGGCGGGATAGATGTTCTCGCCGCCAGAGACGATCATGTCTTTCACGCGGTCCTGCACATAGACGTAACCGTCTTCGTCCAAATAGCCCGCATCGCCGGTTTTCACCCAGCCATCTTGCGTGAGCGTCGCTGCCGTCGCCTCCTTCAGATTCCAGTAGCCGTTCATGCGCGACGGAGAGTGAATCCAGATCTCGCCCGTTTCGCCGGGCGGCAAAGACTTGCCACTCGCGTCCCGGACATCGATCTTCACACCCGTCATGGCCTTTCCGGCCGAACGCATCCGCTGGTTCCCGCGGGGATCGTGATCGCCGGCGGGAAGATAGGTGACGGCGCCCGTCGTCTCGGTCATGCCATAGACCTGCACGAACCCGCACTTGAACGTGGCAATGGCTTCGCGCAGCAGGTCGAGCGGAATGGGCGAAGCGCCATAGAGCAGGTGGCGGATCGAGGAGAAATCCGTTTTCGCGCAATCCGGATGCTGCAGGAGCTGATGGATCGTGGTCGGCACGAACACGGTCTTCGAGATGCGATGCTCTCGGATCGCGCGCAGCACCTCGCCGGCATCGAATTGCGCGAGCACGATCGTACACGCGCCATTGTAGAGACTCATGATCCCCCAGCCGCTGCCGGAGATGTGAAATCCCGGCATGGCGACAAGGCTCACTTCGTTGTCGTTCCAATCGTTCCAGTCGAGCTCGGGATCGAAATGCGCCTTGTCCTCCTCGCGCGCGCGGCGGAGCGCGTAGAACGCCTGGTGCGGAATCTCGACACCCTTGGGATGGCCGGTGGTGCCGCTCGTGTACATCTGCACCGCCGTGTCGCCGGGCCCGGCGCCGGCCAATTCCGGAGGCTCATCGCTTTGTTGGGCGCGCCAGCGTTCGAGCGAAAACGCGCCCGGAAGCGTGCCATCGATCGCGATCGTTTGGCGCACGGGGCTGCCCGAGCTCGCCGCTTTCGTAAGCGCCGCGTGCCGCTCGCCGGCAAAGAGAATCCCAGCGCCCGAATCCCTCAGGATGTACGCGATCTCGGGCGGCGCCAAACGCCAATTGAGCGTCACGGGCACCGCGCCGGCCTTGAAGGCGCCGAACAGGATCTCGAAGTAGGTATCGGAATTCTGATCGAGGAGCGCGATCCGGTCTTTCGGCTTCACGCCAAACGCGATCAGCCCGTTGCCGATCCGGTTCGTGCGCGCCTCGAATTCGGCCCACGTCGTTCGCCGATCGCCACAGATCATCGCGATCTTCTGCGGATTCGTCTGCGCCCGGATGCCGGGCACGTCCGCGAGTGTCCTGATCTCGGGACGCCAGGTCATGATTCCTTGGCGGTCGCGTTTGCGAATGCTTCGACCTCTTCGCGCGTTGCCTTCACAACATCGCCGGAGGCAATGCGCGAGCGGAACTCGTCGCGTGTGTTCACCCGCGGAAACGGCGTCGCCGGCGCCGGCACGCCGAGGAATTCGCAGAGGGGTTCCCAGCCCTCGGCGACGTTGTAGAAGAGCAGCCGCTTCGCCGGGATTTCCCTCACCACCTCGTCATTGTGCTTCTTGAAGTAGGCGACCATTGAAGCGCGGTCGTGCCGGTTCTGTGGCATGCGCGAACTTGCCATCATGGCATCGAACATCGGACGGATCGGTTCCGGCGGGTTCTCCGTTGGCCCGCGCGGCGCGAAGATCGTCGCCTGTGTCGACTCGAACCATTCGTCGGGATCGCGCAGCGTGTGCAGCACTTTTGCGTCGGGATATTCCTGCGCGAGCTCGCGCCAGAATGCGGCGCCGGGATAATCGACCGTCGCGGTGTAGTCCTTGTAGATCGCGGGCCAATCTGGCCGTCCCTGGAAGGCTGCCGCCCAGAGCGGGATCGTCTCCATGTGCATGAACACTTCGATCATGTGATGGCAGCGGAAGCCGAGCTGCTCGAGCGCCGCTTTGAGGGACGCCGTGCCGGTGCGCCCGAGCCCTGAGCCGATGATCTTGAGTGCCATGCTGCGCCCTCCCCCGAAATCCCATGGTTCTTTGCCGTCTTGGCCATGTTAGTGCACACTCCCCTCAGATCAAGAAAAGAGACGAAATTTCCATGCCTTACGGGACGGGAGCGCGCCGGTGACGGAGCTTGTCGAGGACGCCCCTGCCTTCGTCGCAGAGCAGAACAAAGCGAACGCCGGCGCGGCGCATCTCAGCTTTGCCACCAAGACGTTCTACGGCTCGGGTGCGCTGGTCGAAACCGTCATCAACACGGTTCTGACCGCCTATCACTTCTTCTATCTGACGGCGGTTTGCGGCATGTCGGGCTCGCTCGCCGGTCTTTCCGCCTTCATCGGTCTCGCGGTCGATGCCTTTATCGATCCCCTGATCGGCTCGCTCTCCGACAACACGCATTCGCGTTTTGGCCGGCGGCTTCCTTACATGATGGCCTCGGCGCTCCCGATCGCCATCTTCTTCGGCCTGCTCTTCAGCATTCCAGCATCGTTCACCGGCACCGCGCTCTTCCTTTACGCCACCGGCATTCTCCTCTGCATGCGCTTCGCGCTGTCGGGCTTCGTCGTGCCCTTCATGGCAATGGGCGGCGAGCTCTCGGACGATTTCCACGAGCGCTCGGTCGTTGTCGCCTTCCGCCACGCCTTCGGCATCCTCGCCGGATTTCTCCCGCTGATCGTGGGCCTGCCGCTCTTTCTCAAGGGCAACAATGTGCTGACGCGCGGCGCCTATGTGCCCTATGCCTGGACTTGCGCAGCCATGACGTTGATCGGCGCCGCGGTCAGCATCTTCGGCACTCTGAGAGAGCGCCACCGCCTGCACATGCCGACGAAGGAGCAGGCCCGCGCGCGCAATTTCTTCCGCGAGGTGGCGGAAGTCTTCCGCAACCGCTCCTTCAATATCCTGTTCTCGGCGCTGGTGATCTTTTTCGTGGCCCAGGGTGTCGCTGGCGTGCTCGCGCTCGATTCCGGTCTCTTTTTCTGGAAGCTCACTACCGGTGAGCTGGCGCTCCTGCAGCTCGCCGTGCCCTTCGGCTCCGCCGCCGGCATCCCGATCATCCTTGCGCTCGCGCGACGGTTCGAGAAACGAACCATCGTGCTCGGGGGCCAGCTCACATTCTGCCTCGGCCAGATGACACTGCCGCTGTTGCGGATCGCCGGACTCCTGCCGCCGAACGGGCCTCAGCTCATGCTCATCCTGATTGCCAATTTCTTCACCATCGGCATCACCGTCACCGCGCTCGTCATCGGCTTCCAGTCGATGATGGCCGATGCCGCTGACGAGCACGACTTCCTCTTCGGCGCGCGCCGCGAAGGGATCTATTTTGCGGGGCTCAGTTTCTCCGTGAAGCTGACCGCCGCGGCCGGCGTTCTGCTCGCCGGCAAGGCCGCCGATCTCATCGGTCTTCCGTCTTCCGTTGCGCAGCATGGCGGGATGCACATCAGGCTTCCCGCCGAGACCGTGCGCAATCTGGGACTGATCTCCGGCCCCCTGCCGGCCGCGATCACGCTCACCTGCATGATCATTACCTGGTTCTACGCGATCGACCGCAAGCGGCATGCGGAGATCCGCGACGCGCTGGCGAAGCGCAGACGATGAGGCTCAGCCGAAGACTCAGTGCGGGATCACGGGCAGCACGATCGCGGACGGGTGCGCAGGATCGTGCCAGATCGCGTTGTCTGCAACGCGCGTTTGAGTGTTCGCGTTGAGCGGTTCGCCGGTATTGGGATTGACGTCGAAGCGCGGAAAATTGCTCGAGGAAATGTCCACGCGCAGGCGATGGCCGCGTTTCACCAGAAGCGACGTCGGATAAAGCACGATTGTGAACTTGTAGACCTTGCCAGGTTTCATCAGTGCAGGCTTCTCGAGCGAATCGCGATAGCGCGCGCGCACGATGCCGTCACCGATATTGAGCGCGACGCCTTCGGGAAAATCCGCATTCGCCGGCCAGACATCGATGAGCTTTGCGGTGAAGTCAGTGTCCGGACAATCCGAGCTCGCCCATAATTCGACCCGCAGGGGACCGGTAATCTCCATGTCCTTCGTAAGCGGCGCGCTCTCGAAAACGCGCAGGTCCTTGCGCGCTGCGAGCGGTCTTGAATCCTTGCAGGGCCAGAGTGCGGGCCGGCAGCGCTGATCGAAAGCACCCATCTGCATCAGGACGCCGGTGCTCGAGACATTGCCGCCGATGGTCGGAACGGGATCGGCTGGATCGAAACGGTAGCGCGACGGCTCCGAGGCAGCAGGTACATCCGTCGAAAGTGCGCCGTCGCTATGAAAATACCAATGCGTGAAGCGCGTGCGCGCGAGCGGCCATTCTTGTTCGTCGCGCCAATGGCCGCCGACGAAAATCCGGCCCTCCTTCGTGCGGTGGCCATCGCCGCCTCCCATGACGAAGACACGGACCGGCGGATCCTTCTCCGCGCCGTTGGCAACGCCCTTGAGCCAGCGCGCGTACCAGCGAAGCGCGATCGCGCGCATGTCGAGCGCCGCGTCAGGCCCGAACTCGGCAAAGCCCGCATGGCTCAGGGCCTGGCCGCCATGCGTCCAGGGGCCGAAGAGAAGATGCTGCGGGCTCTTCTTCGCTTTCGAGAGCAGTACATAGTTCATGTCGGCGACCTGCTCGCCCCAGGAATCGTAAGACCCCGTCACGTGCAGGACCGGCACGTCGGCAAAGTCTTCCAGGTGATCGGCTACGCTCGAGCCGAAATCCTTCCAGTAGCGATCATTGTCGCTGTGGTTCATGGCCTCGATCAGCCAGCGCTCGTAATCCAGCGCATATTTGAGCGGGGTGGCGCCTGGCTTGAGTGGTGCAGCGAGCGCGTAGTCGCGCACGCGATTACCCATCTCGATCAGATCGGGTGCGCGCGCAGGATCGCTTGCGGCGCGTTTCGCGGCCACCGGGCCCGACTCGACGCGCAGCTTGAACAGCGGATCTTTTTCGAGCGGGCCGATTTCGCCGGACGGCAGGCGGTATTGGCCTGTCGGTTTGCCGTGTGCATCGCGGAGGGCGCCGGTCACCTCGCCGTCGGGGGTGAGCGCGTTGCCGGTGGCATTGCCGAGTGTGAACACCCAGTTGAGCCAGCGCAGTTCGAAGGCGCCTTGATGGCGGATGCCGTAAGCCCCAACATTGCTCATCGCATCGATCGGGATCATCGCCGCGAGCCCAGGCGCGCGCGCGATGGCGAGTGCGTGTTGCACAGCGCCGTCATAGGAGACACCGACGGTGCCGATCCTTCCGTTCGACCAGCTTTGTTTGCCGATCCACGCAAAGAGATCGAAGCCGTCGCGGCCATCGCCTCGCACAGGATCCCACGCGCCTTCCGAACCGAAGCGGCCGCGAACGTCCTGGACGATGACGACGTAGCCCCTCGGCACGAAGAATTTTTCCATCTCGTTCCAGGGCGGACGGAAATCCTTGCCGTAAGGCGTGCGCTGGACGATGGCGGGAAAGCGGCCGGTTGCCGCGGCATCGGTCGAGCCCATGGGAAAGCTGACGCCAGTCTTTCCGCCAACCAGCAGAACATTCTCGGCATGCTCGGAAGGCAAATAGATATTCGTCGAGAGCTTCACGCCATCGCGCATCTGCACCATGACGTCCTTCTGCTCGAGGATGGCGTATGTTTTGTCAGGCATCGTCGTGCTCTCTGCATTCGCGCCCGCGGGAACCAGCGTAGTGAACGCGAGCGCGGCTACGGACATCTTTGCGCTAATCGACATTCTCAAGTCCCGAATCTGCGTGATCAAACGACTCTCTGCGATCCTTGCGTCTTCGCGTGAGTCCATCTGGCAGCCTTGCAGGCCGCGCACTCTCCGGCGGCGGGCGGCCTGGCCGGGCCGATCTGGTTGGCGGATTAGGCACTTATCGACTTTCGATAAAAGTACTTTACTGATAATCGATAATCGTATATCGTTTGTCAGTAATCGTTTCTCGAAGGTCGATATCATGGTTCCGGTCAGCTTCCTCCCCAAATTCTTCCGCTGGGTGTTTACGGTCTTGATGGTGCTCGTCGGTATCGGCGTGTTCGGCATCGTCGTCGCGCTGATCATCGATCCGCACCTTCCGCCGGGCACCCATTTCGGACCGGTCCATGGAAACTTTGCCGGCCAGCCTGCGGTCATGACGCTTGCCGCACACGGCAGCGACTCCGATCTCAGCGCCAGCCTCTTCAAGGGCACGATCTCGCTCTTCGTCACCCAGGCGAACGGCTTGTTCGAAGAGCTGAAGCACAAAGGCCTGATCGTCGCGCTCATCGACACGATCTTTCTGGTCGTGCTGCTCGACCTCTTGCGCCGCCTGTTTCGCAATGTCGGCCGCGGCGAGAGTTTCACGCGCCAGACCGTGCAGCTTGTGCAACTCGTCGGCGCCTCGATGATCGTGCTCTCGATCGTCTCCTACTGGGCCGAGAACTGGTTCGCGCAGTCGGTCTATTTCTACCTTGCCGAGCACGCGACGATCGTGATCTCCGGCGCAACGATCCACCTCCCGCACACGCATGGCTTTGTCATGCCGAGACCGGGAAACGGCGGTAGCCCGATCTTTTTCTCGGGCCTTCTCGTGCTCGCGCTTTCCGAGGTGTTCCGCCAGGGCCTTGCGCTCAAGGCCGAGAACGACCTCACGGTGTGAGTGCCATGGCCATCAAGCTCAATCTCGATCGCGTGATGCTGGAGCGGCGGCTGACGCTGACCGAGCTCGCCGAAAAGATCGGCATCACGCTCGCCAATCTCTCGATCCTCAAGACCAACAAGGCGCGCGCCATCCGCTTCTCGACGCTCGACGCGCTTTGCCGGGCGCTCGAGTGCCAGCCCGGCGAGCTCCTCGAATTCGTTCCTTCGGAACTGGAGCCGCCGGAATGAACATGCACTACTGCCATGCTGCTGACAGACACTGTCAGGAGCCCTTCGTTACAGTCGCATTCCAGACGGGAGCCTTCTCATGATCGAACTTGCCGCCGGCCTTCTCTCCGTTCCAATCAGTGCCATCGTCGATTTCATCGGCGCGGGCGAATCCCTGCTCGTGCTCCTCATGAGCGACCTCGACAGGTTCGTCCTCGACCGGCTCGACTTCGTCGTCGCCTATCCGGTGAGCGCGCTGACCGTGCTCGCGGTCAACGTCACGATCCTGGTATGGCTCGTGCGATCGCCTTCGACCAGGGACGCGCATCGATTCGCGCCGGCCGATGGCGCGCCTCAGCTGCTGGCCTGAGACGAAGCGCAGGTCATGCCGGTCATGACTTTTTCGCCGACGCTGCTCGCGTTCGCCTACGTGCTTCACATCGGCGGCGGCGCGATCGGCCTTGTCTCCGGGACGCTAGCGGCGTTCGCGCGCAAGGGCGCACGCCTGCATCGCGCGGCCGGAACGATCTTCTTCGTTTCGATGCTGGCGATGGCGGTGTTCGCCGGCGCGCTCGCGGTCGCCGTTCCGGGCCAATCGTCGAATCTCCTGGGCGCGATCCTCACCTTCTATCTCGTCTCGACGGCGTGGCTCACCGTGCGGCGGAAGGAAGGAACGACCGGTACGGCCGAGATGGTCTCCCTTGCAGCGAGCCTCCTTATCGCGCTCTCACTCGGACTTCTCGGTGCCGCAGCGATCGCCGGCCGTGTGCCCGCGCTCAAGGGGCCACTTCTGCCTGCGACCCTCATCACCGGCGCAATCGCGGCGATCGCGGCAATCGGCGATGCGCGCGTGGTACTTGCAGGCGGCACCCGCGGAGCCGCGCGCATCGCACGCCATCTCTGGCGAATGCTGACAGCTCTCATCTTCGCGTTCGGCTCCGCCTTCACCAATGGCTTGCCCCGCCTGCTGCCTGGACCGCTTCACGTGCCGCCGATTTTCTTCGCGCCGATGCTCTTGCCGCTTTCGCTGCTTCTCTTCTGGATGGTGCGCGTCCGGATGACGGGCTGGATGGGGAAAACCGGCGCTCCGTTCGCCAGCGCGCCCGAACCCGTCTAGCTTTCACCCGCGGGACAGAAGGGCAACGAAATGAAAGATCCGGGCGCGCGGGTCTATGGGCTCGCCGCGATTCTGATGGGCGTGCTCGGGCTTCTGTGGCGCGACTTCGCCGTCGACTGGATGCCAGTTCCCGCAGCGCTTCCCGGGCGAACCGCCCTCGCGATTGCCGTGGCCATCCTCCTCGTCGCCGGTGGCATCCTCATCAACATCGAGCGGCTCGCGCGCTTCGGCGCGCTCGTGCTCACGCTCGTCTTCGCGCTCGGGCTCGCGCTGCTCGATCTCACACGTCTTGCGACGCATCTTGTCCAATTCGATTATTGGGATGGGGCTTCGGAGCAGCTTGCCATCGTCGCGGCCGGCAAAATGGCTTACGTCATGAGTGCGGGCATGGATGAACCACTTTCCGAGAGATTGCTGCGCGCCGGCCGGATCGTGATTGGCCTATGTCTGTTCGTGTTCGGCGCAGCCCACTTCGTCTACCTCGATGCGACGGCGTCACTGGTGCCGAATTGGCTGCCGCCGAAGCCGATGTTCTGGGCTGTTGCGACGGGCATCGCGCAGATCGCGGCCGGACTCGCCTTCGTTTCCGGGGTTCAGGCGCTGCTTGCGGCGCGCCTGCTGGCGTTCATGTATTTCTTGTTCGCGATCCTCGTGCACGCGCGGCTGATCGCGGCCGATCCCGCAAGTCACGCGAAGTGGATCGAGAATGCGGACAATCTCGTGCTTCTCGGTGCGGCATTGATCGTGGCCGACTCGCTTGCGAGCAAACGCGGAGGCGCATCCCGACAGACGCCGGACTAACCCGACGGCCGCACGCCATGTTCAAGCGCTGGACCGTGTTTCGCCATTCACGTTGTTGCGGGCCGGAGGGTGATGGTGGCGACGTCCGTCTTCTCACTTGTTAGGCGAGGAGCAGCGCGAGAGGGCGTGATGCCGTGCAAATACGCCACCGGCGTGCTAGTCTCGGTCATCGCTGGCTCGGAACCCTGCACGCCGGCGGCTGAGAGACCTCCGGGACATCTTCCAAAACGGTGTTCGCGCTCCCGCTCATTGGCGAGGAGTGTCCCGTGGACCCGGCGCAAACGCGTATCGTCGAATTGCAGCAGCACCTCCAGCTTACGGCTGAGGTCTGCAAGGAAATACGGGCAGGGATCGCGCAAATGCGCTCGGCCGCCAGCGACGTGCAAAGGTTGATCAGAACCTCGCTGCAGACGCTGGCCCTGTCGCGCGAAACGATGCGGCTCATCGACAAGGGGGCCGGCCCGGTCGCGAACCTGGAAGCACGCGGGGCGCCCCTGACATCGTCCGGGTCTCCGCCTCTCGGTGCGGATCTATCGGCGGCCTGAGGCCGCTCAATAGTATTTGCGTGCCCCCCGCTGCGTCGTTAAGTGGGCGGCTGCGGGGCGGGGACGATGGAAAAGGTCGAAGAATATCTTCGGTACGCGAAGGAGTACCGGGAGATGGCGTTCAAGGTGTTCGGCGCAGACCGCGCCATATACGACGCCATTGCCAACGAGTGGGAACGCCTCGCTCGTTACCGGACCGAGCTGATCGAATACGAGAGAGAATTGGGCCGCGGGAAGCAGTCCTGAGCGTCATCCAGCGACGCGTTCATGGCTTCGCTCGCCCGGTGATTTTTGCTTACGCGCAAACCCCTATGGTTGATCTGTCGCAAAATTATTCCGACGAATTGCGGCTAGAGAGAGCGCGTGTCTGATGTGACCAAATACCGGCAGATCGCCGCCGAGCTCCGCGAACGCGCGGACAGACTCCCGTCCGGCTCGCTGCGCGAACAGACAATCGCGCTCGCCTGCCATTTCGAAACCCTCGCCAGGGAGGCGCTGCGGGAGGGCGAGGGCGGCAAAGAGGCGCTACGGGAGCGCTCGGCCGCCGCTTGATGCGGTCGCTGACGGCGGGCAGACGGCTCTTTTCCCGGCGTCCGGCTCGTCGTCAGGACGGAAAGCTTCGATCAGCTGTTCCTGGGCTTCGACCTCGGCGGCAAGATCGGCCCAGGCGCGCGCCATGTTCTGATAACTTTCCCTGAGCCACGCCGAAGTCGCTCGCGCGGCGCGGTCCCGCGCCCTCGCTTCCCACTCCCGATATCGTGCGGCTCGTTTGCCGGGCACGCGGGTCTCTGCTCCAGAGCAACAAGACGGAACGATGAACGGCTTTGCTTAGTTCCGGTGTCCTATGTCGCCTGGCCGGGCATCATCTCACAGCCCTTCTCGAAGCCGGCCACGCGGCGGCCTCCCTGCCAGACTTCGACCGCCTGGTCTTCGCAGTGCTTCAGCGCCTCGAGCAATGCAGCCAGTTCGTCGCCATAGAACAGGCGCTCGCCGACGACGCTGTCCTTCGGACCCAGAAGCCTGATCCGATATTTCCTGAGATTTTGCATCGGGCTCCTCGCGACGTGAGAGGACGATAAATAACGGGCGGCCCCTGCTCCCGTTCCCGCCGCACGCTTCGGCCATAGGCGGGGGATTACGCAAAACAGATGTCTCAGCACGAATCCATCGCGCAAGCGTCCGTGCGCGCACTGGAAGTTATTCGGCGCGCAGATGCGCGGCGCCAAACAGGTGTGAGTAGAACGCTAAAGCGGCTCGCCCGGATCAGAGTCGTGATCTTGTTTCCGGCGCCTCCTCCGCGACACCTCTTTGAAGGCGCGCCACCCAGCGCGTTCCTTCCCAGATTTCGACGGGATGATGTTCGCAGTAGCGCCTGGCTTCGATCAGCGCCGCGACATCGTTCGCGGCTATGTGCGATGCAAGCACGCGGCTCTGCCCGTCACGCTCGGCAATCCTGAACTCGTATCGTTTCATTCCGCGGCCAGCGGCGGATTGCGGGGCTCCGCAAGTTCTGCCCAGAGATCGGCAAGGTCGAGCCATTCGCGCCTCAGCCCGATCTCGGGAGCGATGCGGGCGTGATGAATGGCGTTGAGCGCGCGCCCCCAGCAATCCTCTCCTGAGCCCTGCAACGCCAGCGCGAGCGCCTCGTAACATTCGGCGAGAATGAGAAGTCGGGCGCAGTCCGCGGCGGAGCAGCGCCGCCAGTCGGCGTGCGCGCGCAGATCGGCGGCCCTGCTTGATAGCTCGTCCGGCGACTTCATCGCAGCTCTCCACCACCTGGGGCGGAAGCCGCAACGACGCGGCTCACGCCCGCGCTGGGCGCCACAGGATCACCTGCGGCGAAGTGTTAACCGCATGGCCAAGCCGTTGTTCCCGAAAGTCTTTCGGGTGCAGTGCGAAAACAAAAAACGCTGCGTGCTCTTGCGCCTTAAGGAGACCGGCGCGGTTGAGAGCACTCAGCCGGACACGCGCGCCTCGGGCACAAGGTGGACGATCTCCGGCGTGATGTAGCCGAAGCGCCGCATCTGTTTTGCGTGGGCGCTCACAATCCGGCGCACCTGGCGGCGCGTCAGTCCCTCGTGCCATTGGCCCGCCTTGCCTTCGCGAAAGAAGCGCTCGGAGCGCTCGGGTTTCTCGCGAAAGCCTTGCGCCTCTTCCTGGGCACGAAGCGCGCCGAAGGATGCGCGCTCGATCGCGGTGTCGAGCTGCGCGCTTGTCGGACGAAGAAGGAGATGCTGCGCGAGCTTGCCGAACGCCTTCTTCGGATCCTTCAGCATGTCCTCGTAGCGCATCACATGGATGGTCCGATGCGGCCGCCTGGTCCAACTCTCCACATGCAGGCTCCAGGAGCCGTAAATCTCGTACACGCTTTTCTCGTTGACCAAGGTTTCGTAACTCTTGTCCTCCATCGCCTCGATCGCCTGGTCCACTGTCCCGCCCATGTGATGGGCAAAGGAGATGGCGACGTCGAGCGGATTGCGCACGAGATAAACGGCGCCCGAGGTCACTGCGAAATTGATGGTGGAATGGCCGCGATCGCTCACCAGCGCGTGGTGGGTCTTTACGATAGCGAGCCCGTCGGTGTTGTCGGCAATCGCTTTCTGGACAAGCGGCCGCGCGGCGGCGATCTTGTCCCTGTTCTCTTCCGAGGGCTTTTCGCCCATGTACTTTTCGTAAGCCTTGGCCGAAATGTCCCAGGTGGTGAATTCGGCGATCCGGTTGATGTCGTAGGCGGTCTCATCGCCCTCGAGCAGGCCGAGCAGATTGTGCAGGAAGGCGCGCGTCCAGGTGTTTCCCGACTTCGGATAGGACGCGAGCCAGAGAATACCGTTCATGGTTACAGACTCTCGTCGATGGTCGCATTGGCGAACCAGACGAGTCTCACCTGGTCCCCGTTCGGCGCATGATCGATGAGCGCGAGCCCGTTCCTCGGCCATACCGCCTGGTTGGCCTTCGCGCCGAGCGCACGCGTCTGAAGCACGCAACCCATGCCCATGACCTTCTCTTGCGGATGCCGCGCGGCCCACTCTTCGAGCAGCAGCCTCGCCATGTCGGTGATCTGGCTTGCGAGCCGGCGGTTGCGGTAGTCCGCGGCGACGGCGAGCCGGATCATGGCGATCCGCGCGCGCACGCGTTCGAGCCGCTGCAGCACAACGGTGTTGACCGCGACGACGCGATTGTCGTCGTAGGCGATGACGCAGAGTTCGTTCAATCGCGTCTTGATGTCCACATCCTGCGACAAAAGCTTGCCCTCTCGCCAGAAAGCGAGCACGTCGCGCTCGGCGCGCACGTCATGCATCTGCCAGACGGGCTTCAGAACAGGTTCAGTCATGGTCGCCGAGCAGTGGAAAGTGATTCTGCCGGCGTGCCGGAATCGTCCCATGATCGAACCAGGCAACGCGCATGTGTTCGCCATTGGCGGTGAAGCCGACGAAAGCGAGATGCGAATCGCGCAGGTAGCCCCGCGCACGGCCTCGTCCGTCATAGGCGGCCGTCTGCGTGATCGTCCCCATGCCCATGACTTCCTCCGCCGGATTTTCGAGCGACCAGGCTTCGAGCAGCTCGCGGGATTCAGTCAACAGCCACGTGCCCAGACGGTGCTGTCGCACGTCGCGGGCGACGGCAATGCGCAGCATCGCAAGCTTGACCTGGAGAAAATCGATAAGGGTGATGCGGGCTTCGGAGAGCGCAATCAGCCTGTCGCCGTCGTAGCCGGCGACGCAGAGATAGGATAGCCGCGCGGCCACGTCCGCCCTGGGCGGAAGAATGCGCTCGTTCCGCCAGAAGAGTTCGGCGTCCCGCTCGATTTTGGGATCGGCACGCCGCCAGGCCGGCCGCAACTCGACCGGCGCGCGCGGCGCGTGGACGCGTGAGCGTGCGCCGGGTTCGGGAGTCATGAATCCTCGCCCCGCGGTGGGCCGGGCCAATAAGGGGAAATCTTGGCATGCGCGAACCAGTAGACGCGCATCTGATAGCCTTCGGCGGTGTAGCCGATGAAGGCGAGTTTGGTATCGGGCCACACCGCCCAGCGGTCGTTCTCAGCGAGTTTGCGCGATTGCACCACGCAGCCCAATCCGAGGACTTCTTCGCCCGGGTTCTCGCGCGACCACGCTTCGATCAGGTCGCGGCTCTCCACGGTAAGCCGGCTTGCGATCTTCCGGACGCGAGCCTCGCGCGCAACCGCGCAGCGGAACATCGCGAGCTTGCAGCGCAGGAAGTCGATGGGGCGCACGCGTGCCTCGGTGAGGCCCACAAGCGAGTCGCCATCGTAGGCCGCCATGCAGACATCCGCGAGTCGCGCCGTGACGTCGGCCTTCGCCGGCAGCAGCCGCTCCCTTTGCCAGAAGAGCTCGGCATCGCGCTCGATGCGCGGATCGGCAAGACGCCAGGCAGGGCGAAGATCGATCGGACGCGCTTGGTCTTTCGGGTCGGACATGATTTCCGCTGCCGGCACCACGCAAAGCCTATCAGCCGCGTGCGCTTTGCGCCCTACGCAGGAATACAAAAGCGCGCGGACGCGCGCTAACCGGGCGTCCTGGACGCGTTCCGCGCCGAGCCATGACGGGTTTGTCTGCGAAAAATCCTACTCGACCTGCCACGTCGCCTGCGCGAACGGCCCGTGGATGATCCGGTCGGTGTGCTTGCCGCCGAAATCGAAACCCTGATCATAAATCTTGAAATAGGCATTGACCCGATAGCCCGCGGTCAGCGCGAACGGTGAACCGGGCTCTTGCCATGTAATTCCCACATTGCCGCCGATCTGGGGCGACACAACATTGCCTTGGCCGCGGACCTTGTCGCCATTGAGTTCGAAGCTGCGCGAACCGATCACGGCCGCGGCACTCGCGCCCCACGAGAAGGAAAAATCCGGAGCGATCGGCGTTCTGGCCTTCCAGGTGATGATCGGCCCGACACCGACGAACTGGCGGTCGACGAGGCGGGCGAAGCTTGAGTAGCTCGTCGGGCCATTGAACTTGCTGTAGTAATAGCTGAAATGGGTCGCGGTGTGGCTGATGAAGTGCGCATAGCGTAGCCCGCCGCTGATGATCGAGCTGCCATCGAGACCGAACATCCCGAGCCCGACATCCTTGCCGACAGTGAAGTCGAGCACGGTGTGCTCTTCGTGCGAACGCGCCTTGCCCGTGCGCGTGTAGTACTTGGGGAAGGAATAGTGTGTCTGGTGAAGCGCAGCGTGCGCGGAGCCGGAGCGGCCATAGTCGGCCGCGATTGTCAGATACCAGTCTCCGGACTGAAGCACGACATCGTCGAACGTGTTCCAGCCGTTGCGGGCGCCAATGCGCGGTTCGTCGAAATTGAAGAAGCTCGGGGCCCAGGCGGTGCTCTGGCCGCCATACATCGCGTACTGGAACGCGCCGTCGATGTAGATGTGGTCGATCGTACCGTCGGCATGGGCGAGGGGGGCGGCGCCCACCAGCGCTGCGCCCGATGCGGTGCCAAGCAGATAGCGGCGCAATTGCGCCTGCGCGTCACGGTCCATGAAAATCCCCCTCGGAAAAAGGCCGGCCGGCCTTCCGTTAATCTTACCGCAAGATTAGGCGCCGGGTCCTTCAGGGTAAAGCGTCCGGCGCGTCCCGGGGGCTCATTTTGTTCCGCCGCTGTTTCGCGGATGCAACAGCCCGCCAACTGAAAAGCTGCCTTGGGAAGCCAGGCGCTTCAGAAAAGACCCTCCCGGACCAGGCCTCTGCGCTTCTAAGGTAGGCGCGAAGAGGACCCCCGATGCTCAAGAAACCGATTTCCGCCGACAGCCACATCACCGAACCACCCAATACCTATGTCGAATTCATCGAGCCGAAATTCCGCGAGCGCGCGCCGAAGCTCGTCTCTCTCGACGCGGGCGACGCCTTCATCATCGATGGCATGCAGACGCCCGTGATGCTCGGCCTCTTGGCCGCAGCGGGAAAAAATCCCGCCGAGATCACCACGGGTGGCGTCAAGTTCGAAGAATTGTGGAAGAGCGGCTGGGATCCAAAATACCGCGTTGCCGATCAGGAGAAAGACGGCGTCGCGGCCGAGATGATCTATCCGACCGTCGGCATGCTGCTCTGCAATCATCCCGACTACGATTACAAGAAGGCGTGCTTCGAAGCCTATAATCGCTGGCTCACCGGTTATTGTTCCGGCGCGCCGGGCCGTGTCTTCGGGCTCGCGCAAGTCTCGATGCGCACGCCTGAAGACGGCGTCGCCGAACTGAAGGCGGTGAAGGCGCAGGGCTTCAAAGGCGTGATGATGCCCGGCGATCCCGGCGGCAACGAGGATTACGACAGCAAGGCCTGGGATCCCGTGTTCGCGACCGCGGCCGAGCTCGAGCTGCCGCTTTCCTTTCACATCCTGACGACGAAGTCCGGCGCCATGGCGCAGACGCCGCGTGGCCCGCGCATCAACGGCTTTCTCTCGATCATCCGCGGCTGCCAGGACATCATGGGCACGTTGATCTATGGCGGCGTCTTCGACCGCCACCCAAAGCTGAAGGTCGTATGCGCCGAAGCCGATGCCGGCTGGGTGCCGCACTACATGTACCGCATGGATCACGCCTACAAGCGGCACCGCTACTGGATGAAAGCGCCTCCACTCGAGAAGCTGCCGAGCGAATATTTCGCCGAGCACATCCATGTCACCTTCCAGGACGACTGGGTGGCGTTCAAGACCAAAGATCTCGTCAATGTGCGCCGCCTGATGTGGGCGAGCGATTTCCCGCACTCCGATTCGACCTGGCCTTGGTCGCAGGCGATGCTCGACGAGCACGCGAAGGATCTCTCCGAGCAGGAGCGCAACTGGATCTGCCACGACAATGTGGCGGAGCTCTACAAGCTCGAGGTGAATTGAGGGGCATTCGCCGAACTGTCCCACTTCGCCATGGCGCGGCTTGAGCGGGCGCCACGCGGGTCAGGTTTCACGACGAGCCGTTCTTGCGCGTCGCCATCAACTTCAGGACCGATGCCCGCGCGCGAGCCAGCGCTTCCCACTCGCGCGCAATATCAAGAAGCTCCTCCTTCGTTTTCGTGCTTTTGCTCGCGCGCGCCTTCTCTCGCGCCTCGCGGGCGAGGCGCCGGTATTGTCTCACTTTCTCCATTATTCGCTCCCGGTTCTGGATGGCCCGCCGGCCCTTCGGGACTCCGCTGGTGTCTCGCATGAGGGATGAAAACGCCGTTTCGCGAAGCGGTTTGCGCGTCAGTTTTTCCGCGCGCGGAACGCAACCCCGATTGCGCCACGCGTGACAGGCGGTTGCGCGGCGCAAACAAAATTTTGTGCGAGGATCAACGCATGTTTTGCGCGCGTTTCCGGTTCCGGTTGCAGCCCCCGGAAGCGTTCCGCCGCCGCAAAAATATCACGTAGGGATCACACCTCTCCCTTGTGGAAAGATTGTCGCTCCGCTCCTGCGATCTCCCGACATTGCTTCCCGCTCTCTGTGCCTTTGTGTGAATCCGTCCGCACGCGCAAAGGCGGGGATCGAAAAATCTCGGAGCGCAGCGGAGAGATTTTTCTGGTGAGGGGGCGCTCGAACCCCTCACCCGAAATCGCTTCGCGATTTCGACCTCTAACAAGAAAGTGGTCAGGACCGTTACCACCGCAACAAACGACACACAGATTTTTGCAGTGCATCGAAGCTTTGTTTATTGCGCGCAACGCTTCGTGAATTCATTTTTCGCGAAAATTTTTATCAGACGGAAAAGAGCGTGTTTCCCTTTAGCGCAGCGAAGCTTTGCAAAGCGCGCCGGAGAACAAGAGTGTCACGTGGGCAAAATTTTCCGGGGAGATCCGAAATGGCAAGAAGTTGGGCATGGACCGCGCTTGCGGCCGGAGCGGCGCTGACGCTCGCTTCGCAATCGAGCTTTGCCGGCGGCGAACGCTGCGCAAGCCGCACCGAATTCGCGACCTTGAAGGTCGCGGCCATGCAGCAGGAGCTGATGGTGGCGGCGCTCACCTGCCATGACATCGCCGCCTATAACCGCTTCGTTGTCTCCTACCGGCGAGATTTGCAGCGGTCCGATCACGCCATGCTCCGGCTCTTCGTGAGCCGCGACGGCCGCGAAGGCGACGCCGAATACAATGCCTACAAGACACGGCTCGCCAACACCTCTGCGCTCTCGAACATCGAGGACAGCGAGGGCTTCTGCGCCCGCGCAGAAGAGGAATTCACGCGCCTGTTCGAGCGCCGCGAGCCGCTCCGTGACTATGCGCTTCGCCGCCAGGTCTCAGTCTCGATGCCGTTCGAGGATTGCGGCGAAGCGCGTCTGACGCGCTTCGACCATCCGGTCGCCTTCCACCGTGGTGTTTATGATCGCGCGAGCGACGACGAAGCAGCCGGAAGCTCCAATAATCCGATGGGC
>Ga0209060_10001436_pt1 | contig 26316 bp, 29 predicted proteins | sample Coa_R1_8_FD_187155 | JGI IMG/M metagenome (GOLD analysis project Ga0209060, IMG submission 187155) | Surface soil microbial communities from Centralia Pennsylvania, which are recovering from an underground coalmine fire - Coalmine... | ecosystem: Environmental > Terrestrial > Soil >...
CTGTTGCAAAAGGCGCAGTTCGTCCGCAGGCAAATGAATGCGAATCAAGGGTCTGTTCCGGTTAAAGATCGGGCGAGCTTCCCAGCACTTAGATACCGGACACCCTTAAAAGGATTCTGAATGAGAGCGTTCCAGCACATTAGTCAGTTCCCGGATGTTACCGGGCCAGTCATAGTTCAGCAGGGCGCGTCAGGAAATGCTCGACTAGCGCGGGAAGTTCGTCGCGGCGCTCCGGGAGCGGGGCGGAGGTCGATGCTGATGGTATTGTGGCGGTAAAAGAGGTCCTCGCGGAAGCGGCCCGACCTCTGCTCTGTCTTCCAGCGGCTTGTTCGTGGCCACGATCACTCGCACGTCGGCTTGACACTCCTTGGTGCCGCTGACCCGGCGGCAATGATAATCCTCCAGCACCCGTAACAGGTTCGCTTGCAGGGCGGGAGCCATCCCCGGAACTTCGTCAACGAAAAGCGTTCCAAGCGCCGACTCTTGGCGTCGAATCCGGGAAGGCCGGAGGACACGCGCGCTTCCGTCCTGCGAGCGCCTCGATCGGCGTCCCGCCCTACGGCGAGCCGCTGGACAGCCAGCGCTCGTTTCGATTTCGAAGCAACATTGCGGCGCCGGCTCCATCTGGCAACGCTCCTGGACGGGCAGCCCCAGTACATCGGCCAGCAGCGCCTCCACGAGCCGACACACTTGCGGGTAGCCCATGACCATCAGCCCAAGGAGCACTCGAAACAGCGAAGGGTGATCTCCCGTCTCCGACTTGCAAAACCCTTCTAACTCCCGCAGCACGCTAATCGCTTGATCGACGCGCTTCTGCGGCTGCTCTGGCGGGACGGCGGAGCGGTAGGTCGGGGCAAGGCGGTGTCCGACGGTCCACTCGATCCGCCCGTCCAAGTCCGGCTCGACCCCATTGGCTCGCTTCGACCCTGAACGCCCTATTTCTTCTTCGTTTCGCGGAACGCAGGCGACTCGGCAAGGGTGAAAACCAAGAGCTTCTCGCCGGTCACGGTGCTGATGTCGCGGTGCATGCTCACCACCTTGACGCCGGTGACCTCTTGGACCATCGCTTCCAGGACCGGCCGTGCCGTCTCGATCAGATGAGTCCGTACCAGCTTGAGCAAATCCCGCCCCTTCTCAGCAGGCAGCGTCTTGACCATCTGCTGCTCGGCAGCCGTCAGGACGCCGCAGAGGCGGACCACGAGAAGGTCACCGATCAGGTGGGCGAGAATGTCCTCGGGTCCCCGGCCCATGTATTCCTGTTCAAAGCGCGTGATCCCTTCGCAGACGGCGGCTTCGATTTCTCCTTGCGTTTTCATGGTGACCTCGAACTTCTGCCGAAAGGCACTGCCAAAACGAACGACAATTGCCACAACCCACAGCAGCCTAGCGACTTGCGAGCATCGCAAACGGTGGCAGCGCGAAGCGGTCGTTTTTTTCATTCTACTGGTTGCCATTGCCGCTGGACCCGCGTAAGATTCCTAGTGAGGGCCGGCGTGAACCGCGGCTCTGAAGGTCGGATGACTAGGCGAAGGGCAATTCGCCGAGCGCTGAAGCGTCGAGCGGTGGGCCTGTTGACGAGTAAGCCGACGTGGCGGAATACCCCAGGGTGTTCCGCCACGTCGGCTTTTTTTCGTCCTTCGTAGCCCAGGACGACCGCAATCATCAGGGACGCACCCGGTCGGGAAGTTCATGAGAAATCACAGGAGAGGCAAATGAGTACCTTAGCTGTTAGCGCCACCTATCTGCCGAAACTCAAGGGCCGCGAGGAAGTGGCGGAGCAGACAATGGCCTTCCGCTTTGAAAAGCCCGCCGGCTTTACGTTTACGCCCGGCCAATTCATCGATATGACCCTGCTCAATCCACCGAAGACCGACGCCGAAGGCAATGGGCGCGGATTCTCGATTGCGAGCGCTCCCTATGAGGACTTCCTCATGGTGGCGACCCGTCTGCGGGATACGGCTTTTAAGCAGGTGTTGAAGAGCCTCCCCCTGGGGACGGAAGTGAAAATGGAAGGCCCCTTCGGCGACTTGAGGCTTCACCATGACAGGTCCCGAGCTGCCGTCTTTCTGACCGGCGGGATCGGCATTACGCCCTTTCGAAGTATTCTCTTGAACGCCGCGAGGGAGAAGCTGCCTATCCCCATATTCCTCTTTTACGGCAACCGGCGTCCAGAGGATGCCGCGTTTCTAGACGAACTCCAGGAACTGGAGAAGCAGAACCCTCATTACAAATTGATTGCCTGCATGAGCGAGATGGAGAAATCTCATCGCCCCTGGAAGGGTGAGAGGGGCGTGATCGACGCGCCGATGCTGGCCAAGTACCTGAAGGGAGTCCTTTCGCCGATCTACTACATCACTGGACCCCAAGGCATGGTCAAAGCCATGCACAAGATACTCGAGGATACAGGAGTCGATGACGACAACATCCGCACCGAGGAATTTGCCGGCTATTGAGGAGAGCGACCGATGAGCATCTGGCACGAGATAACGCAAGGCGTACAGGCGGTCGTTCATCCAGGCCCAGGCAGGTTCATCGCTGGCGGCCAGCCGGTGCGCTGCCCTCACTGCCAGGCCGAGGCATTCATCGAGGGTTCGGCCCTGCTGAGTACCGTGGGCATCTCGTTCGCTCACCTCAACTGGGCGACGGAGAAGAAAGTCACGAACTTGATGTGCGACAACTGCGGCCTGATTCAGTGGTTCGGTGTAATTCCGCAGAGGGAGTGAGATGGAGATTCCGGCAAGCGAACGGCTTGCCGGCCAACCACTTTGGGAGGTTCCAGCCATGTGGATGATCGATACGGCAATTGGCCTGGGGAGCGCCCTGGCCCTGGTCGTTCTGTACCTGTTGACCTGTATCCGTGTCCTGAATGAATACCAGCGCGGTGTTATCTTCCGCTTGGGCCGGGCGATGCCCAAGCCCAAAGGACCGGGACTGATCATGGTCTTCTGGCCCGTCGATAGCATGATGCGCGTGGACTTGCGGACCATAGCGAAAGTCATCGAGCCTCAGGACATCATCACCCGGGACAACGTCTCGGTCCGTGTCAATGCCGTGCTCTATTTCCGGGTTGTCGATCCCATGCGGTCCGTCTTGGAGGTGGCGGATTTCTTGTTCGCCACCTCGCAGGTGGCCTTGACCACCTTGCGCAGCACGCTGGGTCAGGCCGAACTCGATGACCTGTTGACGGAACGGGATAAAGTGAACCGCCGCTTGCAAGAGATCATCGATGGGCACACCGAGCCGTGGGGGGTTAAAGTCTCGGTCGTGGAAGTCAAGGATGTGGACCTCCCCGAGCCGATGAAGCGGTCGATGGCCCATCAGGCGGAGGCCGAACGCGACCGGCGCGCGAAGGTTATCAACGCTGAGGGGGAGTTCCAGGCAGCGGACAAACTGCGGCAGGCCGCCCAGATCATGACGCCTTATCCTATGGCGATGCAGATGCGCTACCTCCAGGCCCTCGCGGAGGTAGCCTCGGAGAAGAATTCCACCATCATCTTCCCATTGCCGCTCGAATTGCTGGCGCCGTTCCTGAAGCACGGCCGGGACGATGCGAGTGCCACCGCGCTGACAAATGGGAAAGTCGAGGCCCCATCCCTGGGAGTGAAGGATTCGGCCCGATCCGAGAAGATCACCGAAGTCGGAGTAACTCCGGCGACCGTGGAGGAAAACAACCGGTAGCACGCTCATGCCCGGCGCGTAATTCGAGTGTCGTAAACGCCAACCACGAGGAGGTCCGAACCATGCCCGTAGGAGCACCGACGAAACGCGAGGCAAATGCCCGCAGCGCTGCGAATGACAAGCCGACAGCAGCGGCCGTGGACCAACAAGCTCTTGTCGATGGCCTCAACCACGACCTGGCCGGTGAGTACCAGGCCATTGTGATGTACATCCAGTACTCGGCCAAGCTGACGGGACCGTATCGCAGGGAGTTGCGCGCCCTCTTCCAGGCTGAGATTGCGGACGAGCAGGGACACGCTCAGTTTCTGGCGGACAAGATCGCTACCCTGGGAGGCGAACCGACGACCGAGCCGCGCGCCATACCCCACGCCAACCAGCCGAGGGAAATGCTGGAGCAAGCGCTCGCGGCCGAGAAACAAGCGATCGCGGACTACGACGAGCGGCTGCGCCAGGCGGATGCCTTCGGGGACGTCGGCCTCAAGGTGAGCCTGGAAAACCAGGTCGCCGATGAGACGCGGCACAAAGAGGAGATCGAACGCGTTCTCGCCGGCTGGGACGAGCGCTGAAAGCAAGCCAGTACTGTGCCCGGGTTGCCGGTGCGCAATCGCGCCTCCGAACCTTGCTGGAGAAGGTTCGCCAGTTAGCCCGATAAGCCTCGACGTTCCCGGCTGGTCCAACAGCGACATTCACTTGGGCCGGTTTGAGGAGGGAACATGAAAGACACCCCGCCACCAGCGGTTCCGGATTCGACCTCAACACCGCCCCTTCCTCCGGTGTTGGCACCCACACTCATGATGGTGTTCTGGATGCTCCTGGGAGGAGCCGCTGGGATCAAGATGATGGAGAGTATTTGGCGATTCCGCGGCGTGGCGGTTGGTGAGATGACTATTGCAGTACCGGTCGGAGGCGCGGTGGCAGCACTGGCGGGGGCGATCCTGGGTTTGATAAAGAACGCGCGTTTGCTGGTGCTTCTGATAGCGGTATTCGCCGGCGCCTCCGCCGGTGGGGTTGCCGGGCAGCTCCCCCGGGGAGATGTCGGGCAAATCGGTGGCCAAGTCTGCGGTGGCTTGGTAGGAGAGATTGCCTGGGCTATCTGGCTGCTGTTGGGCCACAGCAAGGAGCCAAAAGTTTGAGCCGAAGTAGTCTTGGCTGAGCTACCTGATAGAGCCCTCCCGTTTCTCGGGCTGAGAATGGCGAGCACAACGAGGAGTGCAGATTGGAGGAGAATCATGGCCATTGCAATACGTTCGACGGCGATCGGGGCGTTCCCGTCGCGGGCCGAGGCCGAGCAGGCAGTCTGCGGCCTGCTGGGAGCCGGGTTCGGTCCGGACCAGGTCGGGATAGTGCTGCCCGACGCCGCGGCCCGTGCCGCCGGGTCGAAGGACGCCGGGCCGACCGCGTTGTGGGCCGGCGCAATGTTTCGCTCGCTGATCGGAGTGGAAATCCCCGACGACGAAGTCCGCTACTACGAGGAATCCCTCCAGGAGGGTCGCACACTAGTGATGGTCCAGGCTGGGGACCGCTATCCCGAGGCGATGGACATTCTCCACCGCTGCGGCGGAAAGTACATGGCCGCGTTCTAGACGTTCCGCCTGCTTGATGTTCCGTCGGCACGGTGGCAAGGACTGAATCCGATGGAAGACAGGAGTACGGTGCTTCTGTTTGAGGATCCACGTACATGAACCTTGGCTTTTACCTCTTCTCCTCCACGATGCTTCTCGTGGTCTGGCTCATCACCGTTCTCATCATCGACCACTTGAGCTTCTGGAGGTTCCGGCCGGGCCAGATCACCCACGAGTATCTTGGGGGTGTCGTGGATAAAAGCTATGGCACCGACAACATCGCCTTGTTGAAACGGCAGGGCGACCTCTTCCGACACTGGATCATCGGCCTCGGGTCGGGTGACCTGCACATGCAAAGGATGGGCGGCGGGGGATTGGAAATGGACATGGCGAATTGTCCTGTTTGTGGGCGCCAAGATGTTCGAGATCCAGCGCTTGATCGCGAGCAAACCCGATGTGCCCCAACAAGCGTGACGGGAAGCCACTCATGATTCAGAAGGAGAAAGCAAGTCATGGCTATGTTTGAAACGCGCGACGCCAGAGAAATGACGCGGCGCCAGCGCGAGGAGGAGAGGTCGGCCGACGGCCTCGACGAGGTGCAGGAGCCGTCCGAGGAATCATTTCCCGCCAGCGACGCGTCGTCTTGGACGCCGGTCCCCGGCGTCGGCTCGCCTACCAGGGAACAGATGCTCCGGCAATGCGGCCGTTTCAAGCTGGTCCGGGATACGCAAGGTTTGTGGTGGGTTTTCATGAGCAGAGGCGGGTCTGTCTGGTATTGGCACCCCGAGGTCCGACTCTGGTTCGCTAACTGCCGCCCTTACCACACCGAGCAGGAGGCCACGGCTGGTCTCGAAAAGATACTAGCCCACGAACAGGCCGAAGACCTGGAGAAGCAGCACGTACCAACGTGAAAGAGGGATGCCATGAATTCGGACGATCAGCACGACCTTGTTCGCCTTGCCGCAGCCGCGAATCCGTTTCAGGCCCACATCTGGCAGCAAGCGCTCGAGCAAGAGGGCATTCGCTGTCAAGTGCTCGGCGACTACCTCGACGCCGGCATCGGCGACATTCCCGGCATGACGGCCGAGGTCTGGGTCGAGTCTGCGGACCTTGCGCGGGCCGAGGCGATCCTCCGTCAACATCGAGACCGTTCCGAAGAGGCGGCTCAGCCGGATGAAGAGCCGTAAGTTCCAGGTACTCCTGGCCGGCCACCTCCCCCTGCCGAGGATGCAGCCGTGCCGCTGGGTAACGGGAAATCGAGAGGGGGAACAGGAATGGCTGGAGCGTCCGAGGTATTCGATGCGGCCCAAACAGAAGGAACGGGCAACCCCATGAGCACGGTCCAGTTTCGTTGCTGTTTATCGGAGAGTACGGGAGCACTCCCGCATTTCTGGGAGCATACCGTCGGCAGCAGCCACGCAGCCATGGCGCTGCGGGCAGACTGGCAGGCCCAGCTGCGACGCTGCCATGAGGAACTCGGCTTCCGCCACGTACGCTTCCACGCTCTTCTAAGCGACGACATGGGTACGCTCGTGGATGAGCAGGACCGCTTGCTTTACTCTTTCTTCAATGCGGATCAGATCTGGGATTTCCTGTTGTCGATCGGCATGAAGCCTTTCGTGGAATTGAGCTTCATGCCGACAACGCTCGCTTCCGGCGACACGACCGTGTTCCATTATCGCGCCAACGTCACACCGCCCAAAGACTATAAACAATGGGCGGCGCTCGTCCACAAGCTGGTGGCCCACTGGGTAGAGCGCTACGGCATCGACGAGGTTCGCACCTGGTTTTTCGAGGTCTGGAACGAGCCCAACCTGAAGGCCTTCTGGTCGGGCACGCAAGAAGATTACTTCAAGCTCTATCGCTGCACCGTCCAGGCGATCAAGGAGGTCGACGACCAGCTGCAGGTCGGCGGGCCGGCCACGGCCAAGGATGAATGGATCACGGAATTCCTCGATTTCTGCGAGAAAAACCACCTGCCCGCCGATTTCGTCAGCACGCACCACTACCCGACGGATGCCCTGGGGTGGGCAGAAGAAGATACCGTGACGCAACTGGCCCACAGTCAGCGCGGCATCCTGCGCCAGTGGGCCCAGGATGCAGACCGCCGAGCGCGCGGGCGGCCTCTGTATTACACGGAATGGAACGCCTCATCGAACCCGCGTGACCCGCTGCACGACGAGCCCTACACAGCCGCGGTCGTCGTCAAGACCATGATGGAGGCCAACGGCTTGGTGGAAGGCTACAGCTTCTGGACGTTTACCGACATCTTCGCGGAGAATTATTTCCCCGGGAAACCCTTCCAAGGCGGCTTCGGCCTACTCAACCTGCAAGGGATCGCAAAACCGTCCTTCCGCGCGTTCGAGTTACTGCACCGCCTTGGCACCGAACTATGCCTCGTGGACGGGCTGCATGACACGGTGGACGCCTGGGTTGTTCGGCAGCCGCGAGCCGCGACCGTCCTACTCAGCAATCATGCCTTGCCGCGCCATCCAATTGAGAAGGATCAGGTTCATGTCCGGCTGACCGGCGGCCCACCGCCGCGCAACGTGTCCGTCGAGCGAATTGACGCGGACCACGCGAATGCCAAGCGCCTTTGGCATGAAATGGGCGAGCCGCCGTTTCCCAGCGCACGGGAGGTGGAACAGTTGCAGGCGGCATCGCAAATAATGCGGGAGCCGCAACCCTGGAAGTACGAAGACGGAACGCTTCATCTGAAACTTGCCCTGCCGCCTCACGCGGTGGCGGCCATTACCGTGGAATTCGCGCCTTAGCCATCGAGTGGAAGCCTGCGTACATGAACCAATCCAAACCATCTGCGAAGACACTGGAGGCACTCCAGCGCCAAACCTTCGACTACTTCGTCCACGAGGTCAACCCCGTCAACGGACTGATCGCGGATAGGGCCCGAGGAGGCTCGCCTGCCAGTATCGCTGCCGTCGGGCTGGCCCTGGCAGCCTACCCAACCGGCGTGGAGCGCGCTTTCATTACTCGCCCTGAAGCCGCCAAACGGACGCTCGCGACCCTGCGGTTTTTCCGGAACAGCCCCCAAGGAACGGAAGTGGACGCGACGGGCTACAAGGGCTTTTACTATCACTTCCTGGACATGACAACCGGGAAGCGTGTCTGGAAGTGTGAGCTGTCCACCATCGATACGACGTTTTTGCTGGCGGGCATGTTGACGGCTGCAGCCTATTTCGCGTACGAGACGGCGGACGAGCACGAAATTCGTACGCTGGTCGATGAGCTGTACCGGCGGGTCGATTGGCAGTGGGCGCAGGACGGCGGGGCGACGGTCACGCACGGTTGGAAGCCGGAGAGCGGCTTTCTGCCGTACCGGTGGCAAGGCTATGACGAAGCGTTGCTCCTGTACCTGCTCGGCCTGGGTTCGCCAACGCACCCTTTGCCCGAGGAGAGCTACGCCGCCTGGACCTCCACCTACCAGTGGAGAAAGGTCTATGACCAAGAGTTTTTGTACGCCGGCCCGCTCTTTATCCACCAGCTCTCGCACGTGTGGGTTGACCTCCGCGCAGTCCAGGACAAGTACATGCGCGGCAAGAGCATCGATTACTTTGAAAACAGCCGGCGGGCGACTTTTGTACAGCAGCAATACGCCATCCACAATCCGCGCCAATTCGAGGCTTATAGTGCGAACTGCTGGGGGATCACGGCCAGCGACGGTCCCGGCTGGGTGACCCTTCAGATCAAGGGCAAAGAGCGGCGTTTCTTCGATTATCTGGCGCGCGGCGTACCCGACGGCCCCGACGACGGCACGATTGCGCCCTGGGCCGTGGTCGCCTCGCTTCCCTTTGCGCCGGAGATCGTGTTGCCCGTCCTCGGCTGGTTTGACGACCTGAAGCTGAGGATTGCCAACCCCTATGGCTTCAAGGCTACCTTCAACCCCACCTTCCCGACAGAGCCCGGCCAGGGGCCGTTGTGGGTGTCTCCTTGGCACCTCGGCCTCAACCAAGGGCCGATCATTTTGATGATTGATAATCATGTGTCCGGCTTGCTCTGGCGTCTTATGCGGCAATGCCCTTACCTCGTCACCGGGCTGCGCCGGGCGGGGTTTACGGGCGGCTGGCTGGGCGCGTACGGGACCGACGCTCCCGTTGGTGACATAGGACAGGCGACGGGAAGAACGCCACGAATTGGATGCAAAAGCGGCAAAGCAGAGCAAGGGCAAGCATAGAGGCACCTGATGAAGAGACCACACCGGGTTGTCATTGTTGGGGGCGGCTTTAGCGGCCTCTTCGCGGCCCGTGCCTTGAAACGGATCCCGGTCCAGGTGACCCTGATCGACCGGAGGAACTTCCATCTGTTCCAGCCGCTGCTCTATCAGGTCGCCACCGGCGGGCTCTCCCCGGCCAACATCGCCGCCCCTCTGCGCGTCCTGCTGAAACGCCAGAGGAACACCGAGGTGCGCCTCGGCGAAGTGGTTGATATCGATGTGACCAACCATCAGGCAATGCTCGCGGGCGGCGGGGAGATCGGCTACGACACGCTCATCGTCGCGGTCGGGTCCGCCCCCCACTATTTCGGACACGATGAGTGGCAAGAGGTGGCCCCGCCGTTGAAATCGATGGCGGACGCCGACGAGATCCGGCGGCGTGTCCTGCTGGCGTTTGAGGCCGCCGAACTCGCGATTGATCCCGGCAGCCGCCGCACTTGCCTGACGTTCGTTGTGGTGGGGGGAGGAACGACTGGAGTGGAACTGACCGGCTGCCTCAGCGAGCTGGCCCACCACACGCTCAAGCGGGACTTCCGGCATATCGACCCCGGCAGCGCCCGCATCGTGCTGGTGGAAGGTGGCGAGCGCCTGTTGCCATCCTATCCCCGCAAGCTTTCCGCCAAGGCGGCAGCCGCCCTGACTCGGCTGGGTGTCGAGATCCAGACCGGGGCGATCGTGACCGGAGTGGAACCGAACGCCGTGACGATCCGCAGGGGGAGTCGGACAGAGCACGTTCCTACCCGGACGATCTTGTGGGCGGCAGGCGTGCAAGCTTCGCCCCTGGGCCGCCTGCTGGCGGAGAAAACCGGCGCCGCGGTAGACAAGGAAGGCCGGATCGTCGTGCAACCGGACCTGACGGTGCCCGGCCACTCGGAGCTATTCGTCCTTGGCGACCTGGCCCACTTCGACCACCAGGACGGCAAGCCCTTGCCGGGTGTGGCGCCGGTGGCCATGCAACAGGGACTTTACGCCGCCGACCTGATCGGGTGTCGGCTCCGACGTCAGAGTTTGCCCCCCTTCCATTACAAGGATAGGGGCAGCATGGCCGTGATCGGCCGGAATGCGGCAGTGGCCGACCTGGGCTGGCTACGCCTCTCCGGATTCCTGGCCTGGCTGCTGTGGTTATTCATCCATCTGCTGTACCTGGTTCAGTTCCAGAACCGGATTCTCGTGCTGGCGCAATGGATGTGGAACTATATCACCCGCAATCGGTTGGCACTCTTAATTCCGGAGAGGAATGCTGATGGTTCGCCGGAGAAGGTTTCGGCTGCGGGTCCGTCTCAGCTCGCGGCGGACGGGGAGAACGGGAAGAGGTCGCTGGCCGTTAAGAGCTCCATTGCAACAAGAGGAGGCATAGCGCGATCATGACACTTTCGACCACCCTCGCTCCGCCCGAGCTGGATGAACTGTGTATCAACACGCTCCGTTTCCTGGCCGTGGACATGGTGCAGAAGGCCAACTCGGGCCATCCCGGGCTGCCCCTGGGCTCGGCGGCCATGGCGTATACCCTGTGGGACCGTTTCCTCAGCGTGAACCCGCGTGACCCGCAGTGGCCCGACCGCGACCGCTTCGTGCTGTCGCCGGGTCATGGCTGTGCCCTGCTGTACGCGCTCCTCCATGTCACCGGCTTTGACCTTCCGCTGGCGGAACTGAAGCGTTTTCGCCAGTGGGGCAGCCGGACTCCGGGCCACCCCGAATACGGCAAGACGCCCGGCGTGGAAGCCACCACCGGCCCGCTGGGGCAGGGCTTCGGCAATGCCGTCGGCATGGCCATCGCCGAGGTGGCGCTCGCAGCCCGGTTCAACAGGCCGGATCATGTCATCGTGGACCACGACACCTACGTTCTGGTCAGCGACGGCGACCTGATGGAGGGGGTCTCCTCGGAAGCCGCTTCCCTGGCAGGCCACCTGCGGCTGGGCAAGCTCATGGCCCTCTACGCTGACAATCTCGTCACCCTCGGGGGCAGTGCCAATTTGTGCTTCACCGAGGATCGCCAGGCACGCTTCGCCGCGTATGGCTGGCACGTCCAGCGGGTCGAGAACGGCAACGATGTCGCCGATCTCACCGCGGCCATCGAAGCGGCACGCGCGGAAAAGGGCCGTCCGTCGTTCATCGACGTCCACACGCACATTGGTTACGGCAGTCCCCACAAGCACGATACGTCGGCGGCGCACGGCTCGCCCCTGGGCGTGGAAGAAGTGCGCCTGACCAAGGAAAACCTGGGCTGGCCGGTCGAACCTTCCTTCGACGTTCCCCCGGAGGCCCTGGAACACTTCCGCGCGTTCGCGGAGCGCGGCGCGGCGCGGCAGGCGGAGTGGGAATCCCGGTTCCGGGCCTATGCGAAGAAATATCCCGAACTGGCCGCGGAGTTCCAGCGGGTCGTGCAGCGTCAACTCCCGCAGGGGTGGGACCGAGACCTACCCACGTTCCGCCCCGACCAGGGACCCCTGGCTACCCGGGCCGCTGGCGGCAAGGTAATCAACGCGCTCGCACGCCATCTTCCCGAGTTGATGGGTGGCACCGCGGACGTGGCCCCCAGCACGGACACCAACATCGACGGGGGCGGCGACTTTGAACCGGACAACCGGGCGGGGCGCAATATGTACTTTGGCGTCCGGGAGCATGCGATGGGCGCCATTCTGAACGGGCTGGCTCTGCACCGGGGGTTTATTCCGTATGGGGCCACCTTCCTGATCTTCAGCGACTACATGCGGCCGCCGATGCGGCTGGCGGCCATGAACGGCCTGCCGGTGACCTACGTCTTCACTCACGACAGCATCGCCATGGGAGAGGATGGCCCGACCCATCAGCCGGTGGAGCAACTGCTGGGCTTGCGCTCCGTCCCCGGCCTGACCGTCATCCGGCCGGCGGATGCCAACGAAACCGCCGCCGCCTGGCGAATCGCCATTGCGTCTCGGGACCGCCCGATGGTCCTGGTCCTGACCCGGCAGAAGCTTCCGGTGCTCGACCTGGCCAGCTATCCCAGCATCGCGGCCGGGGTGCCGCGCGGCGGCTACGTCCTGGCCGATGCCGGCGATGGGACGCGGCCTGCCATGGTGCTGATCGCCACCGGCTCGGAGGTGCATCTAGCCCTGAACGCCCACTATCGGTTGGCCCGCGAAGGCGTGAAGGTCCGGGTCGTGAGCTTGCCGTGCTGGAGCCTGTTCAAGGCACAGCCGGAGCCGTACCGGAAGGAAGTGTTGCCGGAGGGGGTTCCTCTGCTCGCCATCGAGGCCGGCGTGACCCTGGGCTGGGATTCTTACCTGGGTCCGCCCATGCCCGTCCTCGGGGTGGATCGCTTCGGCGCCTCGGCCCCCGGTGATGTCGTGATGCGCGAGTACGGCTTCACCGTGGAGAATGTGTGCCAGCAAGTCCGGACCTTGCTCTCGTCTACCCAAACGTAGATGCCCGTTTCAGACATCTTAACGCGATGGAAATGGGAGAAATATCATGCGAAAGCCGAAGTTGAACGATGCCAAGGTCGAGACCAGCGTCCCGGCGGGCAAGGTGAAGAGCCTGAAACTCTCCGGCATCCACAACTGCTGCCAGCCGTGTTGCGAGGCCATCAAGGAGGCGATCGCGACCGTGGACGGCGTAACTGGCGACACGGCCACGCCGCGCCAGACCAGCTTCGAGGTCAGCGGCGACTTCAGTGCCGCCGCGTTGATCGAGGCGCTCCACGCGGCCGGTTTCCACGCGGAAGTCGAGGAATGAGCAACCCCACATAGAGGAGTATCCCGACGATGATTCAAGTGAAGCGAGTCTACGAAAAGCCTTCTCGAAAAGACGGCTTGCGAGTCCTGGTTGATCGCCTGTGGCCGCGCGGCCTGACCAAAGAGCGCGCGGCGGTGAAATTGTGGCTGAAGGACGTGGCCCCGAGCACGGAGCTGCGCAAGTGGTTCGGCCACGACCTGGCCAAATGGAAGCAGTTCCAGACCTGTTACCGGAAGGAACTCCGCGAGAAGAAGGACGCGCTCAAGCTGCTGAAGCAAAAGGGTGAAGAACACACCGTCACCCTGGTGTACGGCGCGCGGGATGAGGAGCATAACGAGGCGCTGGTCCTGAAGAGTGTTCTGGAAGGGCGCAGAACGAAGCACGAAGGATAAAGGATAATCAGAAAGTTCTTGATTCATCCTTCCGAGATGATCATGCACATTCGACTCAAGACACTCCTGCTGCTCGTGTCGCCGCTGCTGCTGGCGGTTGCCGCGGCTTACGTTCAGTGGGGCACGCTGGGTCTCCCGGTGCTGCCGGTCAACCTCACGATGACCCCCGAAACGGCCGTGGGGCCTTATGGCTTCCCGGCCTGGCTCTGCATTACCCACTACGTCAACTTTCTGTTCCTGATCCTGCTCATCCGCAGCGGCTTGCAGATCCTCATGGATCACCCCCGGCTGTACTGGAACGTCCACTGCACCCCCGGCAGCGAGTGGCTCCGCCTCACTCCGGTCGAGGTGCCCAGGGATCGCGTCTGGACGGCAAAAGATGACTCCCGCTACCTCACCCCCTGGATCGGCTTGCCTGGCTACCGGCACACGGTCGGCATGGCCCGGCACTGGCATTTCCTCAGTGCTTTGTTCTGGGTGGGCAACGGCCTGGTCGTCGTGGTTCTGCTGTTTTGCACCGGGCAGTGGCAGCGCCTGGTGCCGACATCGTGGCAGATCGTGCCCGACGCCTGGGCCGTCTTCGTCCACTACGCCACCTTGCACCTGCCGCCGGAGCCAAACGGCTTCTACCACTACAACGCCCTCCAGCAGCTGGCGTATTTCGGGGTCGTGTTCGTCCTGGCCCCCCTGGCGATGCTGACCGGCCCGTCGATGTCGCCGGCCTTCACGGCCCGGTTCACGTGGTATCCGAGGCTGCCCGGCAACCGGCAAATCGGCCGGTCGATCCACTTCCTCATCATGTGCGCCTTCGTCGTATTCATCATTGGGCACGTGACGATGGTGGCGCTCACCGGGTTCGTCCGGAACATGAACCACATCGTCGTGGGTACGGACAACGCCAACCCCATCGGCCTGTATCTCGGCCTGGCGGGGATCGGCGTGGTCGTGCTGGTGAACGTGCTCGCCAACTGGATGGCGTGGAGGCACCCCCGCGCCGTCCAGCACGCCGCCAAGGCGATTGTCAGCCCGGTCATGGGTTTCCTTCTCGACCGCCCCGCTCCGGTGGCCGAGTTTGGCCGCGCAGACATCTCGCCCTTCTTCTGGGTCAACGGCGCCATGCCAACCTGCGATGAGTGGAAAACGCTGGCTGCCGGCGATTTCAAGGGCTACCGGCTCAAGGTATACGGCCAGGTGGAGAACCCGGTCGAGTTGTCGCTGGACGACCTGCGGGCGCGGGGCCAGAAGACGCAGATCACGCTGCACCACTGTATCCAGGGCTGGTCAGGCATTGCTGCGTGGGGAGGACTGCCGCTGACGGAACTGATGAAGTTGGTTCGGCCCGGACCCAACGTCAAGGCGGTCGTCTTCTACTCGTTTGGCGAGGGCGTCGAGTTCAGCACGGGCGTCGCGGGCGGCCAGTATTACGACAGCCTCTCGATCGAGAACGCCCGGAACCCGCAAACCTTGCTGGCTTACGAAATGAACGATCAGCCGCTCGCCCATCTGCACGGGGCGCCGTTGCGGCTGCGTGTAGAGAATCAGCTCGGCTTCAAGATGGTCAAGTGGATTCAGGCGATTGAATTCGTTGCCGATGTCCGGTCCATCAACGAGGGCGAGGGCGGCTACGCCGAGGACCACGAGTATTTCGGCGAGCTGGCCAACATCTGACGCCGGCGCCGGGCGTGCGTGACGGTCTCGCAAGAGAAAGGAAAACCACATGGAATTGGGCATGATCGGACTGGGCCGGATGGGGATCAACATGGTGCGGCGCCTTCTGCGGCCCGGTCACCAGTGCGTCGTTTACGACCCTCATCCGGAAGCCGTACAGGCACTCGCCAAAGAGGGGGCGGTTGGGACGACGTCGCTCGGCGACAGGGTGCTGTCCATCCTTCGTTACCAGTTCGGCGGCCATGAGGAAAAGGTTGTCGCCCCGAAGGGAGGCACGTCATGACCGCCCCCCTCCGTTCGGACGCTCTTGTTTTTTTTGGCGCCACCGGCGACCTGGCGTACAAGCAGATCTTCCCGGCCCTCCAGGCGCTGATCCGGCGCGGCCACCTCGACATGCCTGTCGTCGGGGTGGCCAAGTCCAAATGGAATCTCGATCAGCTCAAGGCACGGGCCAACGACAGCCTCGAAAAGCACGGCAACCTGGACCCGGTGGCCTATGCGAAGCTTTGCTCTCTGCTGGGTTACATCGACGGGGATTATGGCGACCCGACAACATTTACGAAGCTACGGAAGGCTCTCGGCGGCGCCAAGCGGCCGCTGTACTACCTGGCCATCCCGCCCAGCCTGTTCGCCACTGTCGCCGAAGGACTGGCGAAGGCGGACTGCGTCAAGAACGCCCGCGTGGTCGTGGAGAAGCCGTTCGGCCGCGACCTCGCCTCGGCCCGGGAACTGAACCGCACGCTGCATCGGTTCTTTCCCGAACCGGCCATCTTCCGCATCGACCACTACCTTGGCAAGGAGCCGGTCCAGAACCTTATCTACTTCCGCTTCGCCAACCCGCTGATCGAAGCCGGCTGGGATAACCAACACATCGAGAGCGTGCAGATCACCATGGCCGAGAGCTTCGGGGTGGCCGGCCGCGGCAAGTTCTATGAAGGGGTGGGGGCGATCCGCGACGTGGTGCAGAACCACATGCTCGAAGTAATCGCCTGTCTCGCCGAGGAATGCCCGGCCGGGAAGGACCACGAGGCCCGGCGTGACGAGCGCGGGCGGCTGCTCAAGGCAGTCCGGACGCTCGACCCGTCTGAGGTCGTGCGCGGCCAGTTCCGCGGCTACCGGCGCGAGCCGGGGGTGGCCCCCGACTCGCAGGTCGAAACGTTCGCGGCCCTCCGTTTTCACATCGACAATAAGCGCTGGAAGGGGGTGCCGTTTTTCGTGCGCGTGGGCAAGTGCCTCCCTGTCACCGCGACGGAAGTGCTGGTCCGGTTCAAGCGCCCGCCGCGACCCGTGCTGGATGAAACCGGGCCGGCGCTGGACTGCTACTGCCGCTTCCGCTTCAGTCCCGAGGTGGTGCTCGCGCTGGGTACGAAGGTCAAGAAGCCGGGGGAGCGCATGGTGGGGGAAAGGATCGAGTTGGTCGCTCATTACCAGCCGCCCGACGAGATGGAGCCTTACGAGCGCCTCTTGGGCGATGCCGCTAACGGCGACGCGACCCTCTTCGCGCGCGAGGATTCCGTCGAGGCCGCCTGGCGTGTCGTGGACCCGGTCCTCGGGAATAAGACCCCGCTTTCCGAGTACGAGCCCAACACCTGGGGACCGCCCGAGGTGGAGCGGAGTCTGGCGCCCGCAGGTGGCTGGCACAACCCCAAGCCCAAGGAGGCGTCCGCATGACACAACTTGCCCCCGTCGTGTTCCTGCTCGATGTCGATAACACCCTGCTCGACAACGATCGGATCGGAGTTGACCTTAAGCGCCACCTCACCCAGGCGTTCGGGGCCGAGCGGCAGGAGCGTTACTGGACGATCTTTGAGAAGCTGTGCGTGGAACTCGGCTACGCGGATTGTCTCGGAGCGCTACAGCGTTACCGGGCCGAGAACCCGCGCGACCCGCACTTCTTGCAGCTCTCCTTCTACCTGTTGGACTACCCATTCGCCAACCGCTTGTTCCCGGCCTCGCTGGACGTGATCGAGCAGCTCCGCAGCTGGGGGCCGACGGTCATCCTGTCCGACGGCGACGTGGTATTCCAGCCGCGCAAGATCGAGCGTTCCGGGCTGTTCGAGGCGGTTGAGGGCCACGTGCTCATCTACATCCACAAGGAACGGGAACTGGACGATGTCGAAAAGCATTACCCGGCCCGTCACTATGTCCTCGTGGACGACAAGCTGCGCATCCTGGCCGCAGTGAAGAAGGTCTGGGGGTCACGCCTGACCACCGTTTTCCCGCGCCAGGGGCACTACGCCCACGACCCGAAGGCGCTGGCCACGTACCCGCCCGCGGACATCACCATCGAGTGCATCGGCGACCTGCTCCGGTACGACCGGGCCGCCCTGCTCGCCGCCGGCCACGCCGGCACCCCCAAGGCCGTATTGGAGTCTACCTAACCAGGAGAGAATCATGAAAGCCACCCAAAAACTCCACGACATGGGCCAGAGCCTCTGGCTCGATAACATCACTCGCGGTCTGCTGACCAGCGGCACGCTTCGCCGCTACATCCAGGAGTTCTCGATCACGGGGCTCACCTCGAACCCCACGATCTTCGACCACGCCATCAAGAACAGCCACGACTACGACGACGCCATCCGCCAGAAATTGAAGGAAGGCAAGTCGGGAGAGGCGCTGTTCTTCGAGCTGGCGCTGGAGGACCTCCGGCAGGCCGCCGATCTGTTCCGGCCGATCCACGACCAGACGAACGGCGTTGACGGCTGGGTGTCGCTGGAGGTCTCGCCCTTGCTGGCCCACGACACGGCCCGCACCCTCGCCGCGGCCAAGGAACTGCACGCCCGGGCAGCACGGCCCAACCTCTTCATCAAGATCCCAGGCACCAAGGAGGGCATCCCCGCCATCGAGGAGGCGATCTTCGCGGGTGTGCCGATCAACGTGACACTCCTGTTCTCCCGCGCGCAGTATGTCGCGGCCACCGAGGCGTACCTGCGCGGCATCGAGCGGCGCATCAGCGCCGGGCTGAATCCCAACGTCGGCTCGGTGGCTTCGCTGTTCGTCAGCCGCTGGGATGTCGCGGTGAGGGCCAACGCACCTGCGGCGCTGCGCGAGCAGCTGGACGCCGCTCTTGCTCACAATCCATTTCCGGATCGGCCGCTGGCGAGTGCGGCAGGGCTGCGCGACCAGCTCGGTATCGCCGTTGCCGGGCAGACCTACGAGACGTACCGCTTTTTGGTCGATTCGCCACGCTGGCAGCGCATCTTCAACGCCGGTGCTCGCCGCCAGCGGCTCCTTTGGGCCAGCACCGGCACCAAGGACCCCGAAGCCTCCGACATCCTGTACATCCACGCGCTCGCCGCACCCTCCACCGTGAACACGATGCCCGAGGCCACGTTGAAAGCCCTCGCCGATCATGGGGAGATCGACCAGACCTTGCCCGCGCGTGCCCGTTACTGCGACGAGGCGCTGGCCAGGTTCGCCGCGGCCGGCATCGACCTTGACGCCTTGGCGGCCCAACTCCTGGACGAGGGGGCCAAAGCGTTCGACAAGTCCTGGAACGAACTGCTGGCGTCCATCGCGTCCAAGGGCGAGACGCTCAAGAAGGCCAGTTGAGGCCGCGAGGATGAAGGGTGAAAGAAAAAAGCCGCTGGATTCATCCTTTATTCCTGGTCCCTGCGACGATGTGGAGAGCCTGTTTCTCATGGGAGAGGTTTTTATGCAAGTCCTGGTCGTCGATGTGGGCGGGAACCACGTCAAAATGCTGGTCACAGGCCAGGAGACGCCGCGCGAGTTTGCCTCGGGACCATCGATGACGGCTGAGGAGATGGTCTCCGGGGTCCTGAAAACTGCCAAGGACTGGAAATACGAAGCGGTATCGATCGGCTACCCGGGTCCGGTTCTCCGCGGTAAGCCGGTTGCGGAACCGCACAACCTCGGGCCTGGGTGGGTCGGGTTCAACTTTGAGGCCGCGTTCGGGTGTCCTGTCAAGCTCATCAACGACGCGGCCATGCAAGCCCTGGGGAGCTATGAGGGAGGAAAGATGCTCTTCCTGGGCCTGGGGACCGGCCTCGGTTCCGCCATGATCGTGGATGGCATCGTCGAGCCGATGGAACTGGGCCATCTTCCGTACAGGAAACGAACCTACGAGGACTACGTGGGCATCCGGGGGTGGGAACGTGTGGGCGAAAAGAAATGGCGGCACTACGTCGCGGACGTGGTGGCACGCCTGATCGCCGCCCTCGAACCGGATGATGTGGTCCTCGGCGGAGGCAACGTCCACAAGCTCAAAGAAATGCCTCCGGGTTGCCGGGCGGGCACGAACGCGAATGCGTTTCTCGGAGGGTTTCGCTTGTGGGAGGAAGCCGGCAAGTGGAGCGCTTCTGCTCCCCCCAACTCCCCGCGGCAGCGGAAGGACAAACAAGCAGCGGAAGGAGCACGAACATGACAGCGACCATCGGTTTCGACCAGCCCCTGTACATCCTGCCCTTCGACCAGCGCGAATCCTTCCAGACAAAGATGTTCGGTTGGGAGGGCACCTTGAACGCCGCGCAGACGGCGGAGATCGCCGCCGCCAAACAGGTGATCTACGACGGCTTCCAGGCCGCCATCGCGGGCGGCGCGCCGAAGGAGCACGCCGCCATCCTGGTGGACGAGCAGTTCGGCGCCGCCATCCTGCGTGACGCCGCCCGCCAGGGATACATGACCGCGTGCCCCGCCGAAAAGAGCGGGCAGAAAGAGTTCGACTTCGAGTACGGGCGGGAGTTTGCCCGTCACATCGAGGCGTTCAACCCGACCTTCTGCAAAGTGCTGGTGCGCTACAACCCGGAAGGCGACAAAGCCCTGAACCGGCGCCAGGCGGCGCGGTTGAAGCGGCTGTCCGATTACCTGCACGGGAGCTGCCGGCGGTTCATGGTCGAACTGTACGTGGATGCGGAGCCCGCGCAAATGGAGCAGTTTCACGGCCAGAAGAAGGCTTACGAGCTGAACCTGCGTCCTGGCCTCACGGTGCGAACCCTTCGCGAACTCCAGGACGCGGGCGTTGAGCCGGACGTGTGGAAAGTCCAGGGCCTGGACCGCCGCGAGGACTGCGTGAACCTTGTCACGGCTGCGCGACGGGGCAACCGAAGCCGGGTGGGTTGCATCATCCTGGGCGGCGGGGAGGACAAACCGAAGGTGCGTGAGTGGCTGGCGACGGCGGCATCCGTAGCGGGGTTCATCGGCTTTGCCGTGGGCCGCACCACCTTCTGGGACCCGCTCGTTGAACGGCGGGCGAAACGAGTCGCGCGCCCGGCGGCTGTGGAGCAGATCGCCCGGCGCTACCGGGAGTGGGTGGACATCTTTGAAAAGGCACGGCTCTTGCCTGCTGAGTCAGTACGTCTGACTCGTCAGGCCATTAGCCGCTGGGAAAATGAGGGCGGACATCGTTAAGGGAGGCCAGTGCCTCATGAATGGCGTCAACTGGGAAGTTCATCGACCATGCTCAATCAGACCGTCCAGCGGATACTCACGATCAACACCGGCTCCTCCAGCCTTAAGGTTGCCCTGTATGAGATGGACCGGGGGGAAACGCGGATTCTCTCTGGGGAGATCGAGCGGATCGGCGTTCCCGAGGGTCGTGTGCACGTTACGGACGCCAACGGCGCGACGTTGATCGACCAGCGGAATCACCTTGCGGATCATGGCGCCGCGCTGGAGGCGCTGTTGGCATGGTTGAGAGCTGATCGCCCAGACCTGAACCCCAGCGCGGTGGGGCACCGGGTGGTGCATGGGGGCATCCACTACCAGGAGCCGCAGCGGATCACTCCCGAGTTCATCGCCATCCTCCAGGGAATGGTGCCACTCGCGCCTGATCACCTGCCCCAGTCCATCCGGGCGATGCAGGTCGCGGTCAAAGCCTATCCGAACCTTCCGCAAGTGGCTTGCTCCGACTCGGCGTTTCACCGGCACATGCCCCGGATCGCGCAGCTTTACCCGCTGCCCCGGCACTTCGCTGACGAGGGTTTGCTCCGCTACGGGTTTCACGGCCTGTCCTACGAATACATCATGCAAGAACTCCGCGCCCTGGATCCTAAAGAGGCCGAGGGCCGTGTCCTCATCGCCCACCTTGGCAACGGGGCCAGCATGGCGGCGGTGCGCGGCGGGATGAGCATCGATACGACCATGGGTTTTACGCCCGCCGGCGGCCTCATGATGGGCACCCGCACTGGCGACCTCGATCCCGGCGTCCTCCTGTACCTGCTGGCCGAACGGGAGATGACGCCAGCCGCGCTGAACGAGCTGGTCAACCGGCAGGCCGGGCTTCTCGGCGTCTCGGGGATCAGCGCAGACATGCGCGACCTGCTCGAAAGGGAATCCACGGACGGGCATGCGGCCGAAGCTGTCGGGCTGTTCTGCTACGAGGCCAAGAAATACCTCGGTGCCTTGGCTGCGGTCCTGGGCGGCCTGGACACCCTGGTCTTTACCGGAGGGATTGGGGAACACGCCGCCTCCGTGCGCCTGCGCCTCTGTGAGGGCCTGGAGTCTCTCGGCATCCGGATTGATCCGCGCCGCAACGAAGCGCACGCGCCCGTCATTTCGCCGGAAGGCAGTTCGGCAACGGTGCGGGTCATGCGAACCGATGAAGACCTGATGATTGCCCGACACACCAGAGAGTTGATGGAGAAGAGCCATTAGTGGTCGGTGTTGGCGCTCCGCATGGAGACGGAACGGTCTTCTCCACCCGACACGAAGCACAGCCCCCGAAGGAGAACAGGATGGCAAACCTCGATCCGAACCGCTTGCGGGACATGAACCGCTACTGGCAGGCGGCCAATTATCTGACGATCGGCCAAATCTACTTGCAGGAGAACCCCCTGCTGCGCGAGCCGCTTCGGCCGGAGCATATCAAGCCCCGGTTGCTAGGACACTGGGGGACCTCGCCCGGCCTCAGCTTCATCTACGTGCATCTGAACCGCCTGATCCAGGACACCGACGCCGACGTGATCTACCTGACTGGCCCAGGACACGGCGGCCCCGCGCTCGTCGCCAACGCCTACCTGGACGGGACTTACTCCGAAATCTATCCGGAGGTGTCGCAGGACACGGCGGGCCTGCGCCGCCTCTTCCGCCAGTTTTCGACGCCAGGCGGCATCCCGAGCCACGACAGTGTCACGACCCCCGGTTCCATTCATGAGGGCGGCGAACTCGGCTACGTGCTCGTGCATGCGTTCGGCGCCGTCTTCGACAACCCGGACCTCATCGCCGTCGCCGTCGTCGGGGACGGTGAGGCGGAGACCGGACCGCTCGCAGGGTCCTGGAAAAGCGTCAAGTTCCTGGACCCGGTCAGCGACGGCGCCGTGCTGCCCGTCCTGCACCTAAACGGCTACAAAATCTCCGGGCCCACCGTGCTGGGCCGGGATCGCGATGAGGACATCCAAAAGCTTCTCGAAGCCCACGGTTACGAGGTTCATTGGGTCGAGGGAGTCGATCCGTTGCCCATGCACCAGGCGTTCGCCGCGGCGCTGGACACCTGCTACGCGAGAATCCGGGCCATCCAGGCCGAGGCGCGCGCCGAGGGTTTCTCGAAGCGGCCGACCTGGCCCGGCCAACCCGCCGCGGCCGCGATCGCGGAGGAAGTGAGTGCCGGGGGTTTCTCGAAGCGGCTGGCCTGGCCGGTCATCGTGCTGCGCAGCCTCAAGGGGTGGACCGGGCCGAAGGTCGTTGATGGCCTGCCGGTGGAGGGAACGTTCCGGGCCCATCAGGTGCCGTTGCCCAACGTGAGAAACAACGCCGAGCACCTCAAGATGTTGGAACAGTGGATGCGCAGCTACCGGCCGGAGGAACTCTTCGATAAGAACGGTCGGCTTGACCCCAAGCTGGCCGCCCTCGCCCCCAAGGGCGACCGGCGCATGGCCGCCAACCCCCACGCCAACGGCGGCAAGCTCACCGTGGACCTCGACCTCCCCGATTTCCGCGGCTACGCGATCCCCGTCACGAAGCCTGCCACCGAGCGGCACGAATCGACACGCCAACTCGGCAAGATGATGCGCGACCTGTTCAAGGGGAGCGTGAAACCCAAGAACTTCCGGCTGTTCTGCCCCGACGAAACGAACTCGAACCGGCTGGGCAACGTCTTTGAGGTCGAAAACCGCTGCTCGGTCGGGAAGATCATTCCGATTGACGACCACGTGGCCCCGGACGGCCGGGTCATGGAAGTGCTCAGCGAGCACCTCTGCCAGGGCTGGCTGGAGGGCTACGTCCTGACCGGGCGCCACGGCCTCTTCGCCACCTATGAGGCGTTCGCCATGGTGTCGGCCTCGATGACAGTCCAGCATACAAAATGGCTGGAAAAATCCCTCGAACTCCCCTGGCGCGTCCCCGTCCCGTCGCTGAACATCCTGTTGACCTCGACCTGCTGGCGCAACGACCACAACGGCTTCAGCCACCAGGGTCCCGGCCTGATCGATACGGTGCTGGCCACGAAGGGGACGGTGGCCCGCATCTACCTGCCGCCGGATGCCAACTGCCTGTTGTCCGTGGCCGACCACTGCTTCCGCAGCCGCAACTACGTCAACTTGATCGTTATCGACAAGCAGCCGCAACTCCAGTGGCTCGACATGGACGCGGCCGTCAAGCATTGTGCGGCCGGCGCGTCGATCTGGCGCTGGGCGAGCAACGAACAGGGAGGTGAGCCGGACGTCGTGCTGGCGTCGGCCGGAGATATTCCAACCCTGGAGATCGTGGCGACGGCATGGCTGCTCCGCAAGCACGCCCCGAGCCTGAAGGTCCGTGTGGTCAACGTCGTGGACCTCATGTGCCTTCCGCCCCTGCTCATTCATCCGCACGGCTTGGAGGAGGCCAAGTTTATCGAACTTTTCACGGAGGCCAAGCCGGTCGTTTTTGCCTTCCACGGCTACCAACGGGCGGTCCACGCGATCATCCACGGCCGGACGAACACGGAACGCTTCCACGTGCGCGGCTTCATCGACGAGGGGACGACGACCACGCCCTTCGACATGGTTGTCCGTAACAAGATGAGCCGCTTTCACCTGTGCATGGAGGCGCTGCGGCGGTCCGATTACCCCCAGGCCGGCCCGCTGATGGAATGGTGTCAGGAGATGCTGGCCAAGCACCAGACCTACACGCGCGAGCATTTCGAGGACATGCCGGAAGTCCGCGACTGGGTTTGGACTGACATTTGAGCAGGAGCGCCCATGCCCTTCGTCAAGTGCAGCGTGGATGGCTGTAACAAGAAGTTGCAGCCGGTGCTGAAGCCGGACCCCCGTGATCGGGAGACCTGGGTCTACCCGGAGTGCGACAGGTGCCTCCAGCCCGTCTGTGAGAAGCACTCCACCGAGATGGACGGACAGATGATCTGTGACCGATGCCGCCGGGAGATCGAGGCCCGGCAACCGCGGCAGGGGTTGCTCGATCTGGGGATCGAGCGGCTTCCTCCGCCCAGGTAGTCCGTTCCGGATAGGCAACCGCGGGGAGCAGACGGAGATGTGGTAGGAAATGGCCCCGGCTCTCTCACTCAACGAGCACAACTCCGTGTTGAGGCCGGCAAAGCCGGCCGGAAAGGGGCGATGTGATGGCAACCTCAGCAAGCAGCCTCGCGCCAGAGAAGCAACTCCTCTACGAGCAGCTCCTGGACGCGCTGCATACCCTGTTCGGCGGGGTTCACCCCGGCTACCGGGCTATTCATGCGAAAGGCATCGTCTGTCAAGGGACCTTTAGCCCGGCTGCGACCGCCGCTTCCGTCAGCCGTGCCTCCCACCTCCGAGGCGCCCCGACACCGATCACGGTGCGGTTCTCCGACTTCGCGGGCGCCCCTACCGTGTCCGACAGCGACCCGCTTGCCAGTCCCAGGGGCATGGCGATCAAGTTCCAGTTGCCCGGCGGGATCGACACCGACATTGTGGCCCAATCGTATGACGGGTTCCCGGTTCGTACCGCCGAAGAATTCCTCGTTTTCGTCCGCGCCCTGGCCGCGAGCGGCCCTGGGGTTCCGAACCCGACGCCGATCGCCAACTTCCTGGCAAGTCATCCTCAGGCGAAGCGGTTCGCGGAGGCGCCCAAACCGGCGCCGGCCAGTTTCGCCACGGAATCCTACTACGGCGTCAACGCCTTCCGCTTTACCAACCGGGAAGGCACGAGCCGCTACGGTCGTTACCGTGTCCGTCCGGAAGCGGGCGAAGAACACCTGGAACCCGCTGAAGCGGGCCGCCGGGCGGGGAGTTTTCTGTTCGATGAGCTTGCCGAGAGACTCGCCCGCGGCGCTGCCCGGTTCCGCCTCCTCGTTCAGCTCGCGGACAAAGGCGATCCGGTCGATGACGGCTCGCTCCCCTGGCCCGAAGAACGGCCGCAGGTCGAGCTGGGCATTATCACCGTCACCTCTGTGGTTGCGGACAGCGCGACCGCTGAGCGCCGGCTCCTCTTTGACCCAACCAGGTTTGTGGACGGCATCGAACTCTCGGGCGATCCGTTGCCTCCGGCCCGGTCTGCCGTGTACGCCATCGCATACCGGCGTCGCAATGCCTGAATCGCTTGCCGCGTGACAGCTTCGACCAGCGGCCCACCGATGATCGCCCGCAGTGAGAGGGAAAAAGGCGGGGCGATTAACACCAACTTCACCGCGAGCGAACAACAGGAGGGAACAATGCCGACTTACCTACTCGCCGATTCGGTGTACGAAACCCTGCACCAGTTCGTCAGCGCCTACAAGGTCCACCCGATCCTGGTCAACTTCACAGCCGCGCTGATACCGGTTTCAGTCGGCAGCGACATCCTGGGCAGGGTCTTAGGCAAGCAGACGCTCCGCGATACCGGCTGGTGGACGCTGTGTTTCGCCGCAGTCATCACGCCCTTCACTGCCATCGCCGGCTGGCTGTTCTGGATGAAAGACGACGACGGCGTCCCCGGCATGGCCATCCACAAGTGGCTCGGTACTGCCCTGGCGGTGCTCCTCGTTGGCCTCATTCTGTGGCGGTGGTGGTTCTTCAAGAGCAACCGCTGGCCGAGCCTCTTCTATTTGCTAGTCGCCCTCGCTGTCGTAGGAGCCGTCATCTACCAAGGACACCTTGGCGGCGACCAGAGCTTCTCCGTGTAGAGACCGAGACGCTGAACATATTTGCAAGGATCGTCGCCAAGGTGT
>Ga0209060_10001439_pt1 | contig 26277 bp, 15 predicted proteins | sample Coa_R1_8_FD_187155 | JGI IMG/M metagenome (GOLD analysis project Ga0209060, IMG submission 187155) | Surface soil microbial communities from Centralia Pennsylvania, which are recovering from an underground coalmine fire - Coalmine... | ecosystem: Environmental > Terrestrial > Soil >...
TCCCATGGTCCGCGCTGGCTCAAAGAGTTGAATAACTCGTGAACTTTGATGGTTGTGCCCTGATGCCGGGTATCGAACTTCATATCGCCACACAAAATTCCGTTCTTGATTTCAAGCGCGTGCGAAACGAAGTGGGCGCAATGATTCTGCGCGCCGTCGTCATAGCCAACGGTGCAAATGTCTTTAATTGGTTTACCGAGAAAGGTGTCGAGGCTGGGTGCAACGAGAGAAGCCATAATACAGTCCTCCCAAAGCAAAAATCGCTCTGAGTATATCAGAGCCTCGCGCACGGGCCGCCACAATCAAATAGTCATCGTTCCCCACCGGGAACCAGCGCAGGACATTACCAGGCCAGGCTTTTAAAGCCTAAATCCTTGCAGAATGCAATTCTCCCGCTATAATCGACCACATTTTATCCCAGCCCGGAAACGCAGCCTGATTCAAGCAACGATTGAAGGTTGGACGATAGAACTACAAGCTATTCATGGGCGAAGAATTGGACGTACGCCAACTTCCGCCCAGGTAAAAAGAAGATTCAGCGGCAATCACAAAGGAGCGTAGCTGCAATGATTTCACCTTTCTTTGGTGAGTTTATGGGAACACTGGTTCTCATTCTCTTAGGAGACGGCGTAGTTGCGGGCGTCTTGCTGAAGCGATCGAAAGCGGAAAATGCGGGATGGATCGCCGTCACTGCCGGATGGGCGTTTGCCGTAATGGCTGGGGTCTTCACTGCGATAGCCTGCGGCAGTAAGGACGCTCACCTCAACCCCGCCGTAACGCTGGGCTTCGCCATTGCCGGTGGCGACTATCAGAAGGTGGCGTCCTATATGGGCGCGCAACTGCTTGGCGCAATCGTGGGTGCCATTCTGGTTTGGCTGCATTTTCTTCCACATTGGGCGGAGACGGAAGACAAAGCTGCCAAGCTGGGCGTATTCTGCACCGGACCCGCGATTCGCAATGTTGTGGCAAATCTGATCAGCGAAATCATTGCAACATTCGCGTTGGTCTTTGTGGCAGGGGCGATTTTCTCTAAAGCCATTTCACCCACGGGCCTTGCGGGAGGCTTGGGACCTTATCTCGTCGGCAGTCTTGTATGGGGCGTCGGTCTCTCACTGGGTGGGCCAACCGGCTATGCAATCAACCCTGCGCGAGACCTTGGTCCGCGCCTCGCTCATGCTTTTTTGCCAATCGCGGGAAAAGGAGGTTCTGACTGGGGGTATGCTCCAATTCCGGTCGCAGGGCCTCTTATCGGAGGCGCGTTGGCTGGCATTTTGATCCGTGCCATCGGCTTCTGAAGCAGCGGTAAACCGCCAAACAGAATCCTTGATGCCTCGCAACGGAAGGCATTCGGAGCCACGTTATAATGAGGAGATGAGCGCCCGCGATGGGCATGCCTGTGCATTCCGGCAATCGCGCGAGCGGCAACTATTCAATTAGGCATCATCGATTCCGGCGGAATCGATTAAGAGGTTTATGGATTTTAGGCTGGTCAGCGACTATGCGCCCAAAGGCGACCAAGTTCATGCTATTGAGGAGTTAACTCGCGGCGCCTACGCCGGGGAAAATCACCAGGTACTCCTAGGCGTCACTGGATCGGGAAAAACCTACACCATGGCCAAGGTGATTGAGCGACTCAATCGGCCCGCTCTGGTGCTCGCCCACAACAAGACACTCGCCGCTCAGCTCTATCACGAATTCAAGCAGTTTTTTCCAAGCAACGCGGTCGAGTATTTTGTCTCGTATTACGACTACTATCAGCCAGAAGCCTACATACCCGCCGGCGACATCTATATTGAAAAAGAAGCCACGATCAACGACGAACTCGACAAGCTTCGGCTCTCCGCCACACGGTCGCTTTTTGAGCGCCGCGACTGCATCATCGTTGCTTCGGTAAGCTGCATCTACGGCCTGGGGTCACCGGAAGCGTATTACGGCATGATGCTCTTCCTGGAAAAGGGCCAGAAAATCCGGCGCAGCGATATCTTCAGCAAGCTCGTGGAAATACTCTATGAGCGCAATGATACGGATTTTCGCCGAGGCACATTCCGCGTGCGGGGAGACGTAATCGAGGTATTCCCCACCTACGACGACCACGCTTATCGTATCGAGCTTTTTGGCGACGAGATCGATTCGCTCTCCCAAATCGATCCACTGTTTGGGACCGTCAAGCAGAAGTACACGCGGCTGGCCATCTATCCCAAAACCCACTACGTCATGTCGCCGGTCCAGAAAAACCGTGCGATGGAAACCATTCTGGAAGAACTGGCATGGTGGGAAAAGGAACTCGAAAAAGAAGGGCGGCTGGTCGAATCACAAAGAGTCCATCAGCGCACGCGCTTCGATCTGGAGATGATTAAGTCCGTCGGCTATTGCCATGGCATTGAGAACTATTCTCGTCACTTTTCCGGACGCAAGCCAGGAGAACCGCCGCCGACGCTGCTGGACTACTTTCCGCGCGACTTCGTGCTTTTCATCGATGAGTCCCATCAAACGGTGCCACAGTTGCACGGCATGTGGCACGGCGACCGGTCCCGCAAGGAAAATCTGATTCAATATGGCTTCCGTCTTCCTTCAGCACTCGATAATCGCCCTCTCAAATTTGAGGAATTTGCGACGCGCACCAATCAGATTGTGTACGTCTCGGCCACTCCCGGCCCGTACGAACTGACGAAGGCGGCGGGCGTAGTCATCGAGCAGATTATCCGTCCTACGGGCTTGGTCGATCCAAAGGTTGAGGTCCGTCCAGTAAAGGGCCAGATTGACGATCTACTGCATGAGATTCGCGACCGGGCGGGCAAAAGCGAACGGGTGTTGGTAACAACTCTTACCAAACGCATGGCGGAAGATCTCTCCGAGTATTACAGCGAGGTCGGTGTTCGCTGCCGCTATATGCACTCCGAGATCGAAACACTGGAGCGAATCAAGTTACTGCGCGATCTTCGCAGAGGCGAATACGACGTCTTGATCGGGATTAACCTACTGCGTGAGGGCCTCGACCTGCCGGAAGTATCGCTAGTCGCAATTCTCGATGCTGATAAAGAAGGATTTTTGCGCTCGAGCGGATCTCTGATCCAGACCATAGGACGTTGCGCTCGCAACGTCAATGGAATAGCGATTCTCTACGCCGACCGCATGACGGACTCCATGGAGAGGGCCATGGGAGAGACCGATCGCCGCAGAGCTATCCAAGAGGCATATAACCAGGAACACGGCATTATTCCTCAGACGATTCTCCGCCCAGTGGATATGTCCTTGGTAGGTGTTGCCGAGGCCGACTATGTGGACGTCACCGCTTCCAGTGATGGTTTGCCGGATATCAAATCACAGGAAGATCTGGACGCTTACATCGGTAAACTGGAAACAGAGATGCGCGAAGCCGCCAAGAAGTTTGAATTTGAGAAGGCGGCAAAGCTGCGGGATACGATCAAAGAACTGCGAACAAAAGAGCTTCTTCTGACTTGAGATGGATGGCTTAACCAGTCGCCCGGTTCGCAAACAGCAAGCAAATCCCTCTGATCCCTGGTTTTGGCCGAGATGGCTTGGGCTATCAGTCCTTCGTTTTCGGACTCTTGGCACGCAATCGAAACAGCACGCAATCTAAAGAGGAAGACGGCATGTTTCTCAACATGCCGTCGTTTCTCACGCTGGCCCTCCCCCAAGGTGCCGACGCAAGGTATTTATCGGCGGTATTTCGCCGGACTTTACCTCTAATTTTGACCTTACAAAATGGAGGCCATTGAAACATCAGGATTCATTTTCGGGCTCATGGGAAACCTGAAATAGTTGTGCGAAAGCGGGTGGAATCACCTGTTTACGACGTTCTGAGCATGGCTGTTTTGGATCTGAAAATTGGCTTAGAGCAAAATACCAGCGCCGCCTACGGCTGTGTGTCTATCGGGCCTTGTGATTGAGAACACCAAAAACCGCGATAACGAGTGAAGCAGGAGTGCAGCGCGGATGAGGCAACTCCTCTGGCGGCACGTTGAGCCACCAGAAACATCCGGCGCAAAAAACGGTCGGACTAGCGCCCAGCGATCCTTTGATCACGCGGTCGAGCACGCCTGTGGGAGCGTTGGGAGTTCCCTCAAGCATCATGCGCTGAAAACCCATTCCAAGGGTAACCCAAACACGCATCCCACAGGTTTATTTGAAAGACATCCATTGAAGATCCAACCCAATCTGCTCGCCCTATCTGGTCGCGCTAGAGATGTGGGAGCCGCTGGCAACTTTGCCACATTGGGCGCTTCGTTCACATTGACGAGTTCACATTGACGAGGAGAGATGCCCATCATAAAATCAAGAAGCGGATGTTGTTGAGCATACGCTCGCTAGCATCTTGGTGCCCCCTCGTTCAATGGTAGGACAGCTGACTCTGGATCAGCATATCGGGGTTCGAATCCCTGGGGGGCAGCCAATTAGAATCAATCATTTACCTCAAATAGGCCCGCCCGGAAGCACGTGCAATAGGCATCAAAAAAGCTCATATTGGCGCATATCGACTCGAAGAGTTCGGCACGTTTATGGCACGTTTTGATTGGGGTGAACCCTCCATTGAGACAAATCCGCCGTTGACACATCTGAGCATTCATGGGTTTTGTCTCAGGGCACTTTGGCTCAACGGCGCAGTGCGGCTTACTCCCTGAGAGCCGGCCCCGGAGCGGCGTCTCCCGAATTGCCTGCAGAAGCTTTCTGCTCCCTTTCAGAATATTTCCTGAGACCAAAGCTTGTGGCACAAGTTCTCTTTTCTTGGCGAAAGGGGGCCGAAAAGGATACCAGTTTAGACTCGAATTCCCGATCGCTACGGGTGTCAAGCGGCTTCCACCCAGAAAAATCATCCATTTCCAGCTTGGCCTTCAGCAGGTTCTTGGGGTGAAGGCATTCTGCGCACGGTCTGCCGATTTACAAGCTGGCGAAACGTAGTCTTGCCGCGCTGGAAATGCTGGAAATAATGACCAATCGTGTTTGATATCCGGAAGACGTGTTCGGCTGTGATCGGACCAACAATCCTTCGATGACCTGCCGCAGCCAGTCCCATTGAGGCGATGCAACCGCATTGCGAACAATCAGGACTACCTCCAAACTGGCAAGGCTTGACAACCGTCGCCAAATCCGCCGAAAGAGTGCGCGTTGTTTGGGCGAAGATGCAGCGCTCAGGCGATGCCGGAGGAGATAAGAATTCCTTGATCACCGCCTCGGGCATATCAAGCTTGGGCTGATATCGCCGGCTCTGTAGCAGTATTCCTATCGCATTCCTACGTTCATCGGAGGTGAGGCATTCAATATGCACAGCTCCCCGCTGCGGAGTGAACATGCTCATCCAGATTTTCTCCACCGCCGGATTAGCTGACCAGAAATCAACAAACTCTGGGATGTATCCGCTGCGTTTTACCATGGCGCTGGTGATGGTACAGTGAATCGCAACGTGATGCCCCTGTATGTTGTGGAGGATGCGCTGATAAGTTGCGGGTTTCCGTCGCATGTCGTGTTCCGGTTGCAGACCGTCTACGGAGACTACCAATTGCAGGTTGGGCACCGTGGCCCACGACAATGGGATGGGACGGAACGCGCTGGTCACTATCTGAACGTGAGTGTGGCGGATCAACTCCGGCAGTAGAACGTCGAGCTCGCGGCAACGGACTAATGGATCCCCTCCAACGATGGACAGATGTAACGGCTTATACCGGTCCACCAAGCCGAGCACACGCGCAATCAGTTCTTCTCCTTTAAAGTCGGAAAGGTCCCGCAAGGGAGTGCCTCCAAGATGCGCCGCTTCATATGCGTAGCACCCGGGACAACGAAGGGGGCATTCACGAGTAATCTCAAGAGAAAGAGACGGGCGTTCACCTCGCAAAATACGGCCCCAGGCTTGCAAGACCGGCTTAATTTTGAGACGCATGATTGGCTCATAGGATGCCCTTCGCCGAAAGGAGGGTTGGCGCGGTCTCTTTGCTTCCTCGTGCAGGTTCTCAATCTAAATGCGGGCAATAACAAGCTGGATGCTATCAACCGGCAAAGCTTCATTCGCCCCTTGATGCAGCTTTTGACGGACTGCTTAAGAGGGGATCAAAGGCGACTGCAGCAGCGAAGGTCAGCACGACAAAGTGCTCGCGAAGATCATTCACCAGATGGATGGTACTGCCGGCGTGGGAGATGCCATCCACCGTGCTATTGGCCTCGCCGTGATGATCGGATGATTGCAAAACGGTAATGTGATAGACGGTTTCCCCAAAGCGGTAGTGCACTTTAAACCGATCCCAATCCGGCGGGAACACGGGCGCAAAGTGCAGCTTATCGATCTCTAAACGCAAACCCAGCAGAGATTCAACAAGAAGCCGATACATCCAACCGGCAGAACCTGTGTACCAGGTCCATCCACCGCGACCGATGTGGGGCGCGACAGCATAGGCATCGGCCGCCATCACATAGGGTTCTACCTTGTAGGTAGCGACTCTCTCCGCCGAGGACGAATGATTTACCGGATTGATCATGCCGAACAACTCCCAAGCGCGGACACCGTCACCCATGCCGGAAAATGCCATGGCCGCCCAAATGGCTGCGTGGGTGTATTGTCCGCCGTTTTCTCTCACGCCCGGAACATATCCTTTTATATATCCGGGATCAAGGCTGGATTGGTCGAAAGGCGGAGCAAGTAACCTGACCAAGCCATGTTGTCTGTCTACGAGCTGGCTGTCTAGTGCATTCATGGCCTGACGCGAGCGATTTTCATCCCCTGCACCAGACAATACAGACCAACTTTGCACGATGGAATCTATCCGGCATTCGGGATTCGCCGCAGATCCCAGGGGCGAACCATCGTCGAAGTAAGCGCGGAGGTACCAATCTCCATCCCAGCCATTCTTGTCCAATGCCTCGCGTAACTGTGCCGCATGCATCTGGCAATGTTTGGAGAAGCTCAGGTCGCCGTACTTTGAGGCCAACTCAGCGAAGCGAGTCAATACTTGATAGAAGAAAAACCCCAACCAGACACTTTCCCCCTTTCCATGCTTACCTACCAGATTCATGCCGTCGTTCCAGTCGCCGGATCCAATCAAAGGAAGGCCATGCTCACCCTTCTTCAATCCCGCTGCCGTGATCGCCTGCACGCAATGGTGGTATAAAGTGTTTGTCCCTTCTGCCCGCCCGGGTAAATCATAATAGGAGTCTTCTTCATCCTTTACCGGGCGCCCTTCGAGGTATGCAACAGGTTCATCGAGCACTCCAGTGTCGCCTGTGGAAGAAACATAGCGGCAAACTGCCAGGGGCAACCACAAATAGTCATCGGAGCAATGGGAACGCACCCCCCGGCCGTGTGGCGGATGCCACCAGTGCTGAACATCTCCTTCATGAAATTGGCGGGAGGCACAAAGCAAGAGCTGCTTGCGAATCAGGCGCGGCTCAGTATGCGCCAGGGCCATAACGTCCTGTAGCTGGTCGCGAAAGCCAAAGGCGCCACCCGACTGATAATAGCCGCTCCTAGCCCAGAGGCGGCAGGCCAAGGTCTGGTACAAGAGCCATCCATTCGCCATCACGTTGATTGACTGGTCCGGCGTGTCCACATTCACGGCCCCTAGAGTATGTGTCCAGTAGCGCCATACGGACTCCAGCGTAGTGCCAGCCGCCTCGGTTCCCCGATACCTCAGTACGAGATTGCCGGCGTCGTCGGCATCTCTACCCACGCCGAGGATAAACACAATTTCATGCTCTTGACCGTCAAACAGCTCGAACTGATGACGGACAACCGAACATGGATCCAGACCGGCCCCGAGTTTTCCGGATAAGCGCGGTTTGAGCATGCCGGCCGGATTTGAGATCGTACCGTTGCGCCCTAGAAATTCTCCGCGATCCCCTGTGATTGTTTTTGCCGACTGGTTTGCGTCAAAAAACGCGACCCTGCCTGGAAACTCCGAATTGTAGGCATTTCGCGCGAATAGCGCCCCCGTTCGGGAGTCCACTTCAGTGATTACATGGGGAGCTGATTTTGGACGCGTGTCTCCCAGCACCCATTCAACGTATCCTGTGGCAGAAAGCCGGCGGACGCGGCCAGAATGATTGCGTAGTTTGAGCACCGAAAACTTAACGGCGGCATCCGTCGCCACGTACACATGTAATTCTGAATGAATGCCTCCTTCCACGTGTTCGAAAATGCTATACCCGAATCCATGCCGTGTGATGTACGGCCCTGTGCCGCGAACCGGTAAAGGTGATGGCGACCAGAAACTGCCGCTCTCCTCATCTCGAAGGAAAAATGCTTCCCCGCTTGCATCCGTCACCGGATCGTTGTGCCATGGCGTAAGACGGAATTCATGCGCGTTCTCGCTCCACGTATAGGAAGATCCGCTTTCGGAGATGACCGTGCCGAACTCCGAATTTGCTATCACGTTCGCCCACGGCGCAGGCGTCGCCTGATCGTTCTGAAGCCTGATCACATATTCCCGCCCATCTCTGGTGAATCCGCCCAGCCCATTGAAGTAAATCAAGTCGTGCGACGGCAACTCGTCTTGCCGGGCCTGGTCAATACGGCCAGACCTTTTCATTTGTGAGAAAGGAACCTCGGGGTCCACGGCGCGACGGGTATAGATCTGAGCATTGAGCGAACCGCGAGTATCCGTGACGATGGCCCGCGCAACGGCCTGAAACAGGACACGGTCTTCGCTTGAGATTTGTTCCGCGACCCTAACGTAGATTTCTCCCGTTCGGCCCGGGGGGGTGGCCTGAACACCGGCCGCAACTAAATCCATAATCTGTTCCTGTAACAGTTGCCGGTATCCGCCGTGGTCCTCGTTCCAAATCACCAGATCAACCGCGAGTCCTTTTAACCGCCAGTAAGCGTGGGCCTGAACAAGCTGACGCACCAGATCGATGTTGTCCGCATCTCCAATCTGCAGCAGAACGATTGGCAGGTCGCCGGAAATTGCATAACCCCACAGGCCAAATTGTCCACGTTGGTTCTTGCTCAGGATAGAAGGTTCGGCCCTGAGCGACCGGTTGGCATAGAGAATGGAACCGGCAAGCCGTCCAAAATTTTGTGCGTCCGCTTCTGTAGCATTGAGTTGACGCAAGACCACCTGGCTGTGAGTCCATGCAAGATCAAAGACGCGGTCCGCCAGGTGCCTGTCCTGATATTTGTCGACCAATTGAAGGCAACGGTCGCGCGTCTCGCCCACACCTGAAACCAAATTGGCGGTAGCGGATTGCCCTGGATCGAGATGAATCTGGTAACGGATTGCCACGATGGGATCGAGGACTGAGCCCTGACTGCCTGACAACTCCCCCGAGCCGCTCATCGCCACAGGATTTGCAATCGTTCTTCCCCGGCCAATGAATCTCAAGCGGTCGGTTTCATAGGACGCGGCGCCCGTGTTGGCGCCGTGCACGACCATCAGATGAAACATCCAGGGCGTTTGTTCATCGAGTGAACGCGCCCGGCGTGTGCAAAGGATCGCACGACGCGGCTCCAGTATCTCGGTTTGCACAAAGAGATTGCTAAAGACGGGATGGAGAACGTCCGCGGCCGGCGGAGCAAGGACAACTTCAGCGTAACTAGTTATTTCAACTACCTTTTGCTTGTGGGAGCGGTTCGTGAGCGTGACCCGCCGTAGCTCAATGTCATCCTCAGGCGAAACTGCAATTTCAGTATGGGCCTCGAATTCCCCTTCGTGGCACCGAAACTCGACCTTCGATTCGGAGAAGATGGCCTCGTAGTAATCCAGCGGTTTAACAGTGGGCTGATAGGCTGAGGACCAGAACTTTCCCGTACCAACGTCACGGATGTAGCAAAAAGTTCCCCAATGATCGCTGGTGGCGTCTTCTCGCCATCTCGTGACTGCAAGATCCCTCCACCGGCTGTACCCGCCGCCCGCGTTGCTGACCATCACATGGTATTTGCTGTTCGATAGTAGCTGCACTTCGGGAACGGATGTGTTCGCTGTATGAAAGACACGCACTGGAACCTGCAGTCCGTCCGCAATTCTGCTCGGCTCCGGAATCTCTTCATGGGCTGGATGGATTGCTGTTGCCCTGGGAACTCTCTCCTGCAATAAAAGCGTTGTCGCCTGAAATATTGGGACCGTCTCGAACCGGCGCGGCATCAATCGATCCAGCAGAACATGTGCGAGGGCCAGCAGGCTCATACCTTGGTGATGGGCCATGTAGGAACGGACGATTGCGTTCGACTGGCCACGAGGCAGTCGCGATGGAGTGAAGTCAATCGCTTCATAAAATCCGTATCTGCCCTCGACGCCCGTGGCTGCGAGCCTTTGCAGGTTCGCACAGGCTTGCTCGGGGGCAACCATCAGCGCCAGATTCGATGCGTAGGGGGCGATGACAAGGTCTTCCGCCAACCCGCGGCGGAAGCCAAGACCTGGTGTCCCAAATGCCCGATATTGGTAGTTCATATGCGCATCCACCGCGCTGTAGCCGGATTCGGATATCCCCCAAGGCACGCCCCGCGCCGTACCATATTCGATCTGTCTTGCCACGGCCGCCCGGCAGCTTTCTTCGAGGAGTGTATTTTGATAGACCGGCATAACCAGCAAGGGCATGAGATATTCAAACATCGAGCCGTCCCAGGAAAGAAGCGCGGGCCCCGCTGTGGAGCTTGTAAGCTGGCGGCCCAGAGCAAACCAGTTTTCTTGCGAAATCTTATCCTGCGCTATCGCCACAAAACTACATAACCGCGCTTCTGAAGCCAGTAGATCGTAGTAGCTCGAATCCCGGCGGTTCTCGCCGACGTTATATCCGATCGCCATCAGATGACGTGTCTCGTCGTAAAGGAAGTCGTATTCGGCACGCGCGAAATCCGTACACTCGACGGCGAGCCGTTCGATCTCGGCAATTCGCTCTTTAGCACGACGACTCGCTTCCCCGATGGATAGTTTGAACTCACTCAACCATTGGCGCTGAGCTCCCTCAGTTTGCACAGGGTATTCGATACTTGAAATCGCCTCTGGATTCCATGCCGCCAGTTCGCGGAGAGTGGGGACCTTGCTGAATTGAAGAGTATCCAGATTTTCCGGAAGCTGGGGGCCCACGGTCCAAGGGACAAGAAACGTCAAGTCTTCGAGTGCAGCTTGGCATTGGCGGATAAGTGCGCCTCCCCACCACTGCGCCTGGCTCTCCGCCGGGTTCTCAACACTTTCCACAAGGCGCGTCATTTTCGTGGCAAGGTGCTCAAGACACAACCGCGCACTCAGCAAAGTAGTGGGCGCGGAAACGCATAGCGCCTCCAAGTCCTTCCGCAGATCCGCTGTGTCGGGCAATGCGAGCTTTGCCGATTCCCTATTTCGGAAGTCTCCTTCGTTCGCAGCATCCTCAAAAACCCTGAGAGTATCGAGAAGACCTTGAAACAAACGGGGAGCAAGGACCTGTTGATCGGCGATTGCGCTGAGACCGGGCTCCAATGTCAGGACGTGAGCAGCCAGGTTGCCGCTATCCACAGTGGATACGTATAGGGGCGGAAGGGGCTTCAAAGTTCGGGTTTCGTACCAGTTATAAAAGTGTCCACGATGCTTCTCCAGCAACCGCATGGTCTCGAATGCGTCGCTGGTGCGCCGGAGTAGATCCGCCACTGAAAGATAGCCGAAATCATATGCGGAAAGATTGGCAAGCAACGCCAGTCCCATGTTGGTTGGCGAGGTGCGGTGAGCAATAGCAGAGACCAGACCCTCCTGATAATTGTCCGGGGGAAGCCAGTGATCTTCTGAGGTTACAAATCGCTCGAAGAATGACCAGGTTTTGCGCGAAAGCTTCTGGAGAAAGATGACCTGATCGGAGGTGAGCTTTGCCACACGATCCGCGAGCGGCAAACTGATCCACCACGCGATGGCCGGTGATGCAAACCAAAGCAACAGAATGGGAATGGCCGCGCCAAGGGCGGTCGGTCGTACCGCGATGAGGCAGACTAGGCTAACCACGGCGAATACGGGCGCTGGCCACATTGAACGAAACGTTCCGAAAAGGGCCAGTTGACGCCCGTGTTTCTGCTCGCTCGACGCATTCCACTCTAAGAGACGTCGATGGGAGAAAAGCATGCGCCAGCTTGCCCGAAAAATCGCGTCCAGGCTGAAGAAAGCTTCGTGAGGGAGGCAGGCAAACGTAAACAGCGACTGGGCAAAGTGCCGGCCCAAGCTCTGCATTGTTTCGAGCAAATGCTGCTTTGGCCCAGTGTCTTCCCGTTTCCGGAACAAGTCGAGGAGAGGACTAACGCAGATCGGAATAAAGACCGTCCCGAGAATTGCCAAGGTCCATGCCCAGACGGGCGACAATTGCAGCCAGCTAAGTAGCAACAGCAGAACCAGGGCTGCCGGCACAAGACTGCGGCGCAAATTATCCACGATCTTCCATCGCGAGAGAACGGATAGTGGGTTTTTCAACACCTTCTGCTTGGCCCCGGGAACTCGCGGAAATATCCAGTGAGCGATCTGCCAGTCGCCTCGAATCCACCGGTGACGGCGAGCCACGTCAGCCTCATACCGCGCCGGATAGTCCTCGTAAAGTTGGATGTCACTCAAAAGACCCGATCGCGTATAGCATCCTTCTATGAGATCGTGGCTGAGAATGCGATTTTCCGGAAAGCCCGCATCGAGCGCCCGTTCGAAAAGGTCTACGTCATAGATCCCTTTGCCGATGAAAGAGCCCTCATCAAAAATATCCTGATAAATATCGGATACTGCTCGCGTGTAGGGATCGATGCCCGGATCACCGCCCCACAACCGTGCATAGCGGGAATGATTGGCGCCAGGAAGAGTTACGGCAACGCGAGGCTGCAAGATGCCATGGCCCTCGGTGATGCGCTGCTTCACGCCGTCGAAAACGGGCAGGTTCAGCGGATGAGCCATGGCTCCTACAAACTGCCGGACCGAGTCGCGAGGCAGCTGGGTGTCGGTATCAAGGGTAATGACATACCGAACGCTTCGTAGAACCGTGGTTTCGCCAACAATGCATGAGAAGGAGTCGCCGGGCTTTCCGCGCAGGAAAGAGTTCAATTCCGCAAGCTTGCCTCGCTTGCGTTCATAGCCCATCCACATGCGCTCGCCCGGATTCCATCGGCGCGGGCGATGAAAGAGGAAGAACGTATCCGTTTCCTTATGGTTGTACTTCCTGTTCAGATCCTCGATTCTGGCACGCGCAAGGTCCACCAGCGGCCCATCATCCGGTGTGTTCTCCCGGTCCGCATCGCGGCAATCTGACAACAGGCAGAAATGCACATTGTCGTCGCGGTTAGCTAGAAACCGCACCTCCAGGGACTCCACCAACGCTCCAACGCTTTCTGCCGTGGTCAGCATTGTTGGCACTACAACCAGAGTACGGAACTCGGATGGAACTCCGCGGGAGAAATCCATTCGCGGCAGCAGGTCCGGCTGGGCTATCTTGGTCAGTACCCAGTTGAGCAAGGTAATAATAAGCTGGCTGGCGGTGATTGCAGTTAGCACGATCATCATCGCAAGAGGCGAGTCTCGCATGCCATGAACGGAGGCGTTCACCACGAAGATACTTGTGACAATGCCGGTACCAATCGAAATCCCTCCCAAGTACAGCAATACTGAGTACCGCCGACCTACTGTCCGCAAGGATCGTACGATGGAGCCGTGCACCGCTACCGAGCGTTCGAGCGCTCCACGCCCTGCTCCAACCAAGTAAAACCCGACATGTCCGGCCCGGTCGGGTTGCTTGTTCCAACTCTCGTGCGCCAGCTGGACCGCCTGGGCCGCCACATCGCCCTCCGTGTAGTGGCTGCTCCTGGCTATCTTCTCAACGGCGTGCCGGTAGCGGTCGCGAGTAGCAAAACTCATCTTGCTGTACGCGCCCTTAGGGTCTTCGCTCAAGGTGCGCTCGACGACGCTCATTGTCTCGACAAAATGGCGCCAGTCTGTCGCGTCCAGAAACCTTAGACTGGCTATGCTGTTACCAATGGAAACCTGGTCGGAAGCCTGCTGCTGATTCTCGGATCGCACCAGTTGCTCAATGGTGGATCCGAATTCTGAGAGCCGCTGTTCAATCCAGGTCAACGGTAGCGCCAGTGCCGGGCCTTGCCCCTGCAATCGCCGCGCCAATTCGGCGATGAACGAACTCACCATCGGGGGATCTGACCGCGCCATGTCCGCGATCACCAGGATCAGGTTCTTTGGATCTTTTTCCGCGGATTCCGTCATCTTGTCCGCCCAACTCTCGGCAAGGTCGCGATTAAGCCTATCGGCGGCAATCGTTGAGGCAACACGCCTGAGATTCTCGAGCAACGCAAGCCGCAGCATGATAGGAATGGCCCATAATTCTCCCAACTTCAGATCGGTGACCGTCTGATAAGCCGCCATGAAACCGCTGAGGCCTTCCATGTCCAGGCGGGCGTCACTGTGCGAAATCGTCTCCAAGGCCAGATCGTAGACGCGAGGCAGACCGGAGGATGGGCCCTTAAGCAGCCGAGGGAGCGTCTGACTGTAACCTTTTGGAAGGTGTCTCCTGGCAGTACGAATTTGCTCTTCAACGAGGTAAAAGTTATCGAGCAACCATTCGCCGGCTGGCGTAATACGCCGGTTCGCTTGGATGGCGATGGTCAGCAGGTGACAGGTTTCGTTCAATATTTCTTCGTTGTCTGCCAACCTCGCCAAGAGCTTGTCCGGTCCGCGTCCCGAATCCAACGAGTGCGAAGCAGCCAGGTTCTTGCCATGTTGCTTCATTTGTTCTCTGCTGTACAACTCCGAACGCAGAAGCGCTTCTCCATCGGGCCTTGTTCTAAGGTTCTTACGCAGGAGCATCCCAAATGGGCGTCTATGCGGGCCGCTCATCAGATCGTCCCTCTCTCAAAAACATGCGTATGGGGTTCCGAGTCGTCATTTTTAGGGGACCGTAGGTTGAAAGCTGGGAGCGAGAAGATACAAAAGGAGTAAACTCTCATTTCTCTCTCTACTCTACGCTTTATCGCGAGAACGCGTACTTTCCGAACGCGGAAGCCGGAGAGTTGCGCCACGCTGCGATCACTTGTCCTTTTCTCTGTCGGTCAAGAGCCCTGATTGCGTGCGGATTTAGAGGCGCTTGAAAGGGGAAAGAGATGCTGAAGGTAGGCCATTGGCTCCGCGAGGTAGATTCCCGCCCGGTGCCGTTTCATTTCTTTGACTGTCTTTGGCAACGATACTGTTTGACAATGGTACCGGATCGGCGTAGTGTCGAAGGTGAGTGGGCATTTCTCCTCACTTTTCAGGTTCTCTGAACTAAGTCAGCCCATCTGAACTTTCTCCATCTTAGCTCACCAGGTCCACGAGGCTGGTTTCATGTTGGTACTCAAGGTCACCAACACGACACTCTCGAACAGGAGATCGTCTACCCTTGCGGATAGGCTGCAAGGGTCTAAAAGACGAAATCATGGTGCGCAGCTTCAGCGAACGAGATGTTTGCTAACCCGATAAATCCTGAGTAAAGCAAATCATTGGAATGAGGTAACCCAATGTACGTGAAAATCATGATTTCCCTTTCTATCTTGGCTCTGGCCATTGCGCTATTTACTATCTCCAATGGCAGCTACCGCATCTTCCTCCAGTTCCTGATCTGCACCTCCGCCGTACTGGTGATTCAGCATGCCTTCCGCGCACAAGCTGAGTATCTATGGGGCATTGCATTTTGCGGCATTGCCGTCCTATTCAACCCTGTCGTGCCTGTTGCAACCTCGGGATGGGTTTTCTCTATGTTCGACGTTGTAACCATAGCGCTGTTTATCGTTTACTACAAAGGGTATAGGGCGAAGCCGCGGCCATCTATCGCATCCATCACAGATCGCACTCCCGGGTCAGAGTCGTTATAGGAGAACCTCGCATAGGTCGACGTAAATTTAGTCCTGCGGACCCTTTTGCAGAGTCTTGTTGCGTCGTCGAGTGCGCCAAGAGCAAGCCCCATGGTTGGAGGAGATATCGATGATCCCGAGTATGATGCCGGCCGTACGCAGAATATAGATCGATTAGATTTCGTTTTGGCGGGAGCGGTCGTAATAGGCATTGACTGAGAGTTGGTTCCGGAATGGAGCTGCGCAGATGAGGGCGGTATCTGCCTTGGCATAAATGAAGCTTCCGGAACATTTGCGAATGCGCCGCAAATGGGTTCGTAGTAGTAGTATTCGTATCTACAGACACAACCAGATGCTTGCTATTCCTGCTTTTCTAATGAACTGAATGCAGGCGCAGAGCGAGTATTCTTTCTCACTTTTCAGATGCTCTGAAACTAAGGCAGCCTACCTGAAGATGATCTGCCTTTAGGTGTCCACTTCTTCATTCAGAAAAGGAGCACGTCATGAATGGCATCCCACATAGAATGATGGCAAAAGTTCAGATGGATCGCATTCTGGAAAGCGCGGTGGTATTGAGCTGGAAGGATCTCACTCACCCGTCGCAAAGAGGCTTGATCCACATAGAGTATTCTCCTGGCGCTCATCTCCTGTATTTGAAAATTTGGCAACTGATGGGGAACGGCGCGTGGAGCCTTATTTGTGAATATTGGATGCCGCACGGGTCAACCGATGGCCCACGGGACGGGATGACTTTCAGAAACGATTATCATTCCTCGCGCTTGGCCAAGATGTTGGAAGTCATCATGCAGCACCAAGATAATTTTGCTCCCTCCCTTAAGCCGGGGGCCGGGTTGATTCAGGTTACTCCGCCAACCAAGCAGGAAAGTTTTGCGTCAGAAGCATCCATGAGACACGTCTACGACATCTTTGGGCTCAGTCTTCCCAATCCCCATAGCGATGCGGCATGAATCCGAGGTTTCGAATTGAGGGCCTAACGCATTTGAGTCTGCCGACCAGTCGCCCCTAATCCAACAGTCGATAAGCCGGAAGATTTTGTCTATTTTCGGGGACGCAACGGAACATTTGGCCTAAAACTATTCGCAAGAACGATGAAGTTATTTCGGAAACATTAGATGGGTCATATCGCTGTCGCGGATCTTAGTCAAGTGGTAACGCCCACGCACACGGAAATACTTGGACAGCTCCGACACTGAAATCTTAACTCTGATCACACTAAATATAAAAAGGCGAGAAGGCAACACGCGGTCGCCTTCTTCAAACCATGTCTTCAGCCAGCCGCGGCAGGTTCGCACGCGGCGGCCGGTAGGGATCTTAGAGAACGCGAACGTTCTCGGCTTGCCAGCCTTTCTGGCCCTTGACCACGCTGAATTCAACCGCTTGGCCTTCTTGCAAGCTGCGGTATCCACCCGCCTGAATCGCGGAGAAGTGCACAAAAACATCCTCCCCGGTCTGACGCGAGATAAATCCAAAGCCTTTATCGGCGTTGAACCACTTAACAGTTCCTTGTTCCATTTTATTTTTTCCTATTTTGATTTAACGCAAGGAATGAATATCAGGTTTTCAGCAGGGTTACTTACGGATAAACACTAGCAGAAGATCCAACAGTTCAATTTCTAACGTGAATACAGTGTATCACATGGCCGATCTCGTGCCTGATTCGCAAGAGCTATCCAGGCTCTTAGCAGCGAGCCGGGGGCAAAATTGCGGATTTCATATTGCACTAGGGATTTCCGGTGACAGGTTACTATCCGGAGATCGCCCGCGAACAGTCGCCACTGGTGCCTTGCAGCCAGGTCCGGACCACAATAAGCACCCAGCGGCAGGCGTTTCAGTCGACGAGCACGGCTTGGCTCAATCCGGCCCCAACCGGTGGCTACCCTCTGGTCGCGCCGGCGCTTGAAGCGATTATGGCAAATGGGTGCTTCAGCGACCGTTTGCTACCGATGGAATAGAACGTTACCAAACGCGACAAGGCGCGGCGCTCACCATCTTCTGTCCGGCTTTGCAACTGAAAGCTTTAGCGAAGTCGGGATCGTTCTGCAGCGTCCCGAGCGTGCGATACCGGACGGGGGTGTGGGAATCGATCTTGAGGCTGAGACGGAGACGCTCCGGAGTCACGTTGGCGCACCACTGCTGGGCAAAGCTTAAAAAGAAGCGTTGATCGCCGGTAAATCCGTCGATCATAGCGCCGGGCGCATCTTTGCCGGCGAGCTTGTGCAAGGCCATCAACGCGATGCGAATACCCCCATTGTCTGCCGTATTCTCTCCCAGCGTGAGCTGTCCATTCACGTGGAGATCGTCCACCGCGACAAACTGCCCATATTGATCGGCCACGCATTCCGTTCTGGAATCGAATTCCTTGCGATCGCTGGGCGTCCACCAGTTGCTCAAGTTCCCGTCGCCGTCAAACTTGCTTCCTTGATCGTCGAAACCATGCGTCAGTTCATGGCCGATAAGCCAACCAATCGCGCCAAAGTTGACCGCGTCATCGATTTTGGGATCGAAGAACGGCGGCTGGAGCACGCCGGCGGGAAAGTTGATGCTGTTCTCGGACCACGCATAGTAGGCATTGACCGTGGGAGTGGTCACGACCCACTCCTGTTTATCGAGAGCATGACCGATCTTGCCGATGTTGTGCCGGGTATTGAAAGCCCGGGCCTTGTGGATGTTGCCCAAGAGATCGTCACGCCGAAGATTCACGGAGCTGTAATCAAGCCATCGATCGGGATAGCCGATTTTGTTGGTGATGGCCTGGAGTTTCGCCAGCGCCTGCCTCTTCGTAGCCGGCGTCATCCAGGAAAGTCCCTCGATGTCTTCCGCCAGCGCGTCTTCGAGCGAGCGAACCATTTTCAAGGTGCGCTGCTTGCTCGCCGCGCTAAAGACCCGCTCCACATAGACGCGTCCCAGAGCCTGTCCAAGCAGGCTGTCGGCGGTCTGCACGCACCTCTTCCATCGCGCCTGAATCTCTTTTTGGCCGCTCAGATACTGGTGCTCAAAAGCGAAATCTTCCTGCACGAACGAATCGGAAAGAAATGGGGCCTCGGCCCGGACCACGTGCCACCTCAAATAGGTTTTCCAGTCGTCTACAGATACCAAATCGATCATCCCGTTGAGCTTCTTAAAGAAGTCCGGAGGCGCCACATTCAGGTCCGTAAAAACCGGAGCGCCGACGGTGCGAGCGAAGCGGTCGAATTGCAAGCTAGGAGCTAATGCGGAAAACTCGCGCACCGGCATCTTGTGATCGTGGTTCCGGGGATCCCTCATCCCCACACGGTCCAGGGACGCCTCAGCTAGTTTCGTTTCGATGTCCAGGACGACCGACGCCTCACGTTCCGCCGCGACAGGATCATCACCAGCCAGAACCATCATTTTGGCGATATGAATGCGATACTGTGCTCTTGTGTCCTTGGCCTTGCCGTCCTGGTTGACGTAGTAATCGCGGTCAGGAAGACCGAGCCCTCCTTGACCCACGCTAGCTACTGCAACCTTGGCATCGTGCAGGTCGGGCTGGGCCTCAAACTCAAATAGAGCCTGTACCCCTTCGCCATGCAGACTGGCCAAGACCTGGATGAGCTGGCTACGATTGGAGATCGCAGCGATTCGGTCCAGCTCCGGCTTAAGCGGTCTTGCGCCTTTTTGATTGGCGGACGATTCATCCATGCACGAGTAGTAAAAGTCGCCAATGGTTTTAGTGAGCTGGGTCCGTTCCGGAGCAGTCTTTTCCGCGTTCTCGAGGATTCCGCGCAACACGGAGCGGTTGTACTCGGCCACCTGGTTGTAGCGAGCCCAGAACCCCTGGTCCGGCGGAACCGGATTGTTTTTGCGCCACGTTCCGCACGCGTATTGGTCGAAGTCCGCGCACGGATCGACACTGCGGTCAATGGCGCTGAGGTCCAAAGACCGCGGATGCTCAACCGCGGCCGGAACAGTTTGAGCAGCGATAGCGGCTGCGAACACAGGAATTGCGAAGAGCAGCTTGCAATGGTTCATTCCAAACTCGATTCCCGGCAGCGATGCCGAATCGATAGAAGCCTATTGGCGATCGTTCCGAGGTTTATTCGCTGCCGCTCGCGTTCTTTGCGCGCGAAACTCTGCGACCACCAGGGCCTGGTCAATCGTGGGGGCGTTCAACGAAACAAGCTCCCGGGCCGTCCGCTCGGATTTAGCGGCTAACCCTGCCTCCCGATACGCGGTAACCAGCAACTTCATGGAAAACGGATCGCTCGCGCCTTCTTCCAGATGCGGAATTGCTTCCAGCCATTTCTTTCCGGCCATGAGAAGCATTCCGGCGGATGCGTGATAGGCGATCTCGATATTGGGGTTATGCGAGTCGTCGTTCAATTTCTTGAGCTGCGCCAGAGCATCGGCGGCCACACGCAGGCGCCCATGCTGGAGCGCATGATAGATAGCCGTGCGCTGGATCATGGCCAACTCTTCCTCCCGCGCACTGGCTGACGTGTCCTGCGAGTGGCTTAGAGATTGCTCAGCCTTTTCCAGCCAATGTAGAGCCGTGGGATAGTCCGGCTGGTAAAGCGCCATCATCCGATACGCCTCGGCTTCCGTCACTGCGAGGGAGTTCTCGCGGGCCATGCGAGCCGCTTCCAGGAAGGCCGCATCGGCTTCGGGAAAATGTTTTTCACGGACAAATGTCGTCGCCCAGCGCAGCTTCCACTTTGCTGCATAGGCCTTTGTGTAGGCGTGTTCCGTGGCAATGTTGTAGCGCGTCCGGGCCTTGTCTTCCTCTCCCATCAGCGCGTAGGTGTCGGCAACGCCGAGTAGCGACTCTCCGAAGTTGGGCTCCATCCGCAAGGCCGCGTCATAGTGCTCCAGAGCTTCGCCGAAGTGCCCTGCCATCCTGAGGATTTCAGCGTAGGAGTCCTCCGGGTTCGGCTCTCGCGGCAATACTTCAATGTAGTGCCGCATGATCGGGAATGCCTTATCGAACTGGCCCAAGAAGGCGTAGTTATATCCCTGATTATTCAATGCGCCAGCGAAATCCGGATCGATCTTCAGCGCCTGTTCTGACAACTCCGCAGCGCGTTCCCACTGTTTGTACTTGGCTCCCAGAGAGAGCGCCGCAAACCATAGAAGATGCTTGTCCTTGGGATTCCGCGCCAGTAGCTCGTTCATCGAGGCAACGGCGGCGATGATGTCGTTGCGGTCTTCGGCCAGAACCCACTCTGCCATCAACCGTTCGTCCGGGGTGACGGAATCCATGAGGGCGACTACTTTCTTTTGTTCCGCAGCCTGCTGGTCCGGATCGGGAATCCGCTCGAGGATGTAAACATGGGCCAGAAGAAAATTGGGATCTTTTTGAATCGCCGATCGCCAGCAATCGATGGCTCTGGGAAGGCGGAGGTTCTCCCAGGCGACGATGCCTTGCTCGAACAACGCGCGCGCCTCAGGAGAGCTGGTGGTAATAGGCATGCGATCATCGCGGTCCTGGGCCGCACCCGGGGACTGCGCCCGCAGACCGGCAGAATGCACGCCAAAGAACAAGGTTGCTGCAACCAAACGGAATAGTATGTTTCTCACTCTGCCTCAGTTTCCACGAAGGATATAGCCATACTCGACCGGCAGTCTGCCATCAATCTTCAAAACCTTGACTTGCTTGTTGATCAGGAACACGTCGATCAGACCGATGGCTCCGGGAGTGGATTCCACCGCGTTGCGCATCGCCTCATTGGAATCGACGACGATCACGGAGTCGCGGTGCGAAGCCACGAATTTCCTGAACTCATCGGCCGATATCTTGTATACCCGCCATAGAAGCAGCTCCATCTCCGGAGACGATGGATCGCGGAGGACTACCTTGATGGGGGTGCCGTCCTCCCATTTTTGGGTTACACACTTGAAGATCTTGCCGGTTTCCGCCTCGGAAAGGTCCTGAACGCCGTTCCTCTGGTTCACAATCACGGCAATCTGCCTGGTGGCGGCCCATGACTGACACAGGCCGAAAAAGAGAGCGATACAACAGCTCAGACAGAACAACCTTCTACTTTTTGGGCACATGACGATTGCCTGCATCTTATTGCAAAGAACCTGCCCGAAAAAATTACAAAGGTAACGTAGCGGTGAACGAGCGGAACTCCGTACCAGAACTCCCCCAGAAACAATCATCCATGATGTAACGCGCCGCCTGTTCCGCTCCGAGTGGCGTTAGCAGTTCGGGGATCACATAAGCAATCTCCTTCCTAGCTATGGCAGCATCAAGCGAGGCCCTTATACTCTAAGCTAGCGATGTAGGCTTTGACAGTGCTGGTTTATGCACCTCGGCCAGCGCTCCGCGTCTCAACCGCCAGGAAATAACGTCGTCAATGCCCTATCTTTCGGACCGGCCAAGATTTCTGCGGCTGGCCGCCACAGTAGAAGCTCAGAAGCTCCACTGACTACCTTTCGGACTCTTAGGATTTCTGTATTCCTCGAGTCGGGGCACCTGGCATCTTCCCTTCAGTGGCCGCACGACGCTTTCCTGTTTCACTTAACTGATAGCGGGGATGAACTCCCCGAGTGAGTCCCTGCTGGTCGGCGATCCTTAATAAGAGCGAGCCTAGTGTGGCGCGCTCTTCGTCGCTCAGCGCCCCAAGCAAAGCATCCTGGTGGTCCCGAGCGACCTTTCCGATCTTTCCGAGGATCTCTTCTCCGCCCTTTGTCAGATGAAGCGAATATAGGCGACGGTCGTCGGGGTTGGGTCTCCGCTCCGAGAAACCCAGTTTCTCAAGGTTATCCAGAATCGCCACCAGACGGCTGGGATGGATCTTTAACCTGCTTGCAAGTTCCTGTTGGCTGAGTCCGGAGGCGACACGCAGCAGGCGCAGGATGCCGGCGTCGGGTGGAGTGAGATCCAGAACCCTCAATTTCTCAGCGAATTGCGAAGCAGCGTGCGCGCCTAATTGGGCGAGCAGAAAGGCCGGTTCTCCTCTTTCCGTTTTCTCGTTAGCCATCTCAAGAATAATTATTGCACAATATATTCGTTTATTATATTAATGATTACATTATGAAATATATTCCACAGTTCCGTGGTCCTTCCATCGTCCTTCTGGCGTCGTTTCACATCGCGATTTTTACCGCTGGTCTCGTGACGGGATCTGTGCTTCGGCATGGCTCGTCATTTGTCACCCCATTTGCTGCAGCTGACCAGTTGCGTATGTTTTTCACGCAAAGCCCGTTGGCAGTGCGCGTCAGCAACTTCTTCCTCTTCGGCTCCGCGGTTCCCTTTGGCATCTTTGCGGTGACGACGGTGAGCCGGTTGCGTTTCATGGGGGTTCGCGCAGCCGGAACGAATATCACTTTGCTAGGCGGCCTGACAGCCACGGTCGCGCTGTTCTTTTCCGCCATTTCAGGATGGATCTTGTCGGTGCCGGACATCTCCGATTCGATAGCTGTCGTGAAGGCGCTTTATTTTTTCAGCTTTCTCTGCGGAGGAATCCTATACGCAATCGGCTTCGGCCTATTCGCATCGGGAGTATCGGTGACTGGCCACTTGACTCGGTTGCTTCCGCGCTGGCTCACATTGCTTGGAATTGTCGTCGCCATTACCGGAGAACTTTCCTGGTTTAGCCTGATTACCTATCCGGCGAACTTCTTCATCCCGATCACGCGATTTGTCGGCTTCATCTGGATGGTGCTCGCCGCCATATGGCTGACGAGGGGTCGCAAGGCGCAGCTTGCGTCGGCTGGGTAAATCAAACCGTTTCATGGGTGGGCGAGCGAGATCAACAGAGATGGCAGGAGCCGCGGCGTTATTTTGAAGGTCCGAGCGGCCATAACTTGGAAATTCTCACAAAATCCGAACCGTAACCGCAAGCCGCACAGGCGTGTAAAGGGAGTTTTGAAATATGGATCTACTGAAGGACAAGGTCGCGTTCATCACGGGCAGTTCGCGCGGTATTGGCGCCGCGATTGCGACGCTTTTTGCACGAGAAGGAGCAAGGGTTGCCATCCATGGCAGAGATGCTACCGCATTGTCTGCAGTGAAAAGCACGATCGAGAAAGCGGGCGGTTATGCGATTGAGGTAATCGGCGACATCACTCAATTTGCGAAGCTCGAGGACATGCGAAACCGGATTGAAGGTGAGTTGGGTCCTATTGATGTATTGGTGGCAAACGCAGGCGGGAGCTTTACCAAACCGGGGCTGATTGAGGAGACGAGTGAGGATGGCTGGCGCGCTTCTGTCGAAGGGAACCTTACAGCAACATTTTTAACGATTAAGAGCGTTCTACCCGGGATGAAGCAACGAAGATCGGGGAACATCATCACAATGTCCTCAGCGGCTGGACGTAAGCCGCATCCTCAAGCGCCGATCCCTTATTCCGCCGCTAAAGCCGGAATCCAAATACTGACGCAGGACCTCGCCGCACAGGCAGGGCCTTATGGAATTCGCGTTAATTGTATAGCGCCCGAAATCATTCTCACCGAGCGCAATCAGCAGTTCATTCCACTGGCCCAACAGAGCGTTTTGGCTGACCAACACCCTCTTAAGCGACTCGGCACGCCTGACGACGTGGCTCACGCAGCGCTCTTCCTTGCTTCGCCGAACGCACAGTGGATCACGGGCGTCGTGCTGGACGTTGCTGGCGGAAACGTTATGGTATAGCGGCATGCACGGGCATTCACGTTAGATCTCGAGCATCTGGGGCGTACTCGTTGGATGGGAGAGCATTCAAACTCACGCTAGGAAAGGCTCTCGTAGGTCAGAATCCACACAGGCACGGAATTTTCCAAAGGCGTAGGATGAAAGTAGGCAAGCAAAGATGGGAGACGAATGCCGAAGACCAACGCAAGAAAGAACATCCACAATAGGAAACGAGCCAAGATGCGAGCAAAAAACCGGGACCTAAAGGAGACCGTACAGAAGCCTTTCATGACTACGTCTAAGATCACACCGGCGAAGTAAGATTACCGAGAAGGCGCCCTCACCAGTGAGCAAAAACTGAGCAGGAAACGGCGTTTGCGCCCAGGTGAGGCGCCCGATCCAAGGGCACTGCGAGCCCCTACACGAAATCGTGATTGGGAGGGGCGAGGTCACGCCTAGGATGTCTTCAGCGAGCGACCGCAGCGCCACTGGCCTTGGGAAGTACCTTGCATATGCGGCATTTATCGGCAGAATCGTTGTAAATCGGGTGGAGGAGGTGTGGGAATATCGCTGAACTCGCCTTGCCAGCCAGTGCAACCGCGCGCAACCACTGTACGAACAACAGCACCTTGCAGTTGGCGCGCCTTCCTCTTGGCCTGCTCGGTCTCGTTGCTACCTAGGTCGCCCTCAAGCTGCTGCAAGTCATTGGCTACCGTCTGATCGCCCGCCTGAAAAGCAAGCAACAGCCAGATATAAGCTTCTGTTTTATCCACCCCCACTTTTCCAGGCCCTTCCTTCAGCATAAGACCCAGCCGCTTTTGTGCCTGTGGAAGCCCCTGGTGAGCGGCTTTGAGGAAAAGATCTGCTGCAGCAACATAGTCACCACGTTCACGTTTTGCTAATCCAAGTAGATACTGTCCGAAGGGATCACCCTGATTGGCAGCTTCGCCCAGCCACCGCTCGGCTTGATCCATATCACGGAGAACACCGGTTCCCGAGTAGTAAAGGCTGCCCAACAGCCACTGACCTAGGCGATCTCCCTGTTCGGCTGCTTTCTTGAACCATGTTGCTGACTCTCCTGTGTCTTGAGGCGTGATAGTTCCTGTCTGAGTGAAATAACCCATCACGTCCTGCGCGGGAGGATAACCAAGATCGGCCGAGCTATGGAAGTATTCCAACGCGTTAAGATCACTACCGATCGCATCAGTGCCGGTAAGGGCGTCCATTCCTTTCTCAAAGAGCGCTTTGGCATTAGGCCCGTTGCGGCGCTGCTGACCCAACATTGTTGTGGATGTGATCGACAAAGATGCAACAGAAAGCAGGAGAATTAGCCGAAGTATGGCTGACATAGTAAGCGAATCATAAGCCAGGCTTTACTTCTCGACTGTGAAGAATGCAAAAGATTTGTTGCTATCCCTCCGTGCTCAAAATAAGGTTTCACTAATATTGGTCTCTTGCTACCCAGTAGAGCAAAATGGAAACTTGTGTAAATGGCCTGAATCGCTTGGTAACACAGGTTGGATTGGAACTGGTACGCTGTTTTCCGATTCCGGTAGTCTCCATCATCGTTCCGAACTTGGAGACACCGCCCGCCGGCGGAAGAACGCCATGGCTTCGCCGACAATACCCTTGCGAAACAAGAGCACACAAACGATGAAGATCGCACCCATGATTACCGTGACGAAGGATCCCACTTTGTCGGCCAGTTTGTTTTCCAGTGTAACGATAGAGACGGCTCCAACAATTGGCCCTAAGACTGTGCCCATGCCTCCAAGCAGAGTCATCAGAACCACCTCACCGGAGGTATGCCAGTCTGCGTCGGTTAAAGTTACAAAGGTAAAGACAATCGCCTTCGTTGATCCAGCCAGGCCAGCCAGGCCGGAAGAGAGTACGAACGCGAGAATCTTGTAG
>Ga0209060_10001442_pt1 | contig 26244 bp, 22 predicted proteins | sample Coa_R1_8_FD_187155 | JGI IMG/M metagenome (GOLD analysis project Ga0209060, IMG submission 187155) | Surface soil microbial communities from Centralia Pennsylvania, which are recovering from an underground coalmine fire - Coalmine... | ecosystem: Environmental > Terrestrial > Soil >...
AATCTGCGCCGCGTCGCGCGCCGGCTCACCTCCATCAACAGGCGCGTCTTTCCGATCCCGCTCTCCCCGGCGACGGCGACCGCCCCCCCGCGCCCGCCCGCGCTGCGGTCGAGCCATCCGTCGAACCACCCGAGCTCCGGCTGGCGCCCGACCAGGCGCGCGCGATACAGCAACGGCCGCCACACCGCCCCGGTCAGCTCGGGGCTCTCGCCGGCGTAACGGAGCAGCTGCTCGGCGACGTCCGCGGCGAAGGCGACGCGCTCGCTGGGCGACTTCGCGAGCAGATGCGCGGTCAGCTGATCCAGCCAGGCGGGGACCCCGGGACGCGCCTCGGCGAGCGACGGCGGCTGGCGGTGCAGATGCCCGTCCAGGATCGCCCGGGCGGTGCCGGAGAACGGCGGCGACCCCGCGACCAGCTCGTAGAGCACGCACCCCAGCGAATAGAGATCGGCGCGCGCGTCGACCAGCTCGCCACGAATGACCTCGGGCGCCATGTAGCCGAGCCGCCCGGCCGCGTCGAGCACGATGGGCAACATCTCGCGATTGACGAGGCCCGGGAAACGCATGGCCAGCCCGAAGTCGATCAGGATCGGCTCGCCGCCCGGTGGCACCAGGATGTTCTCGGGGTTGACGTCGCGATGGACCAGCCCCTCCGCGTGCAGGTGGGCCAGCGTGCTGGCGATCTTCCCCACGATGCGCGCGACGCTCAGCAGCTCCGCCTCGGATATGCGAAGCGCGCCGTGGGGCACGTTGGCCGCCACCCAGGCGGTCAGGGTCGAGCCCTCGACGAGGTCCATCGCATAGTAGGGAGGATTCGCGTTGGTGTCGTGCTCGCGAATCCGGACCACGCCCGGATGCTCGAAGCGGGAGAGCTCTTCGATCTCGCGGCGCAGGGCGCGCCGCGCCGGCTCGGTCAGCGGCCCCACCGCCTTGACGGCGACCACCTGGCCCGACTGGTGATGGCGGCCGCGATAGACGGTGCCGTACCTGCCACGGCCGAGGACGCCCTCGATGAGGAACGGACCGATGCGGTCCGGCTCAGGCGGCATTCCCGTCGTCGATCTCGTCGCCGGCCACCGCCCCCGGTGCAACGACGCGACTGATTCCCAGCGTCTGCATGCGGCTGTAGAGGCCGGTCCGGCTGGTCCCGAGCTCGCGGGCGGCGTGGGCGACCACGCCGTGCACGCGCGCCAGCGCTTCCCGGATCAGGCGACGCTCGTCCTCTTCGAGCTCGACCCGTCGCTCCCCCAGGGCCTGCCAGGACCGCAACAGATCGTCGGGGGCAGCCGCCACGTCGCCGCGGGGCGGTGACGACGCCGTCGGACGCGCCGCGGTCGACGCGCCCAGGTCGATGTTTTCGACATCGGCGGGCGCGATGTGGCTGGCCGCCAGCCTGAGCGCGCCGCCGCCGGCTTCCACCGCCGCCCGCTCCATCGCGCGCTGCACGACGCTCTCGAGCTGCCGGACGTTCCCCGGCCAGGACAGCCGCGACGACGCCAGGACACCCAGGAACCCGGGGTCCGCGGTCCACGACTGGCCGGCACCGGCGCCGCGCGCGATAAATCCGCTCACCAGGCGCGGGATGTCCGCGCGCCGCTCGCGCAGCGGCGGCATGTGGATGCGGGCCCCCGCCAGGCGAAAATACAGGTCGGACCGCAGGCGGCCGTCCTTGAGGGCGGCGTCCACGTCGCCGTTGGTGCAAACGATGAGGCGGACGTTGGCGCGCTTGGGCTCTCGCTTGTTCCAGCCGAGCGGCCGGAAGGTCCCGAACTGGGTGAAGTCGAGCAGCAACTTCTGCCCCGGCGTCGGCAGGTTGAGCAGCTCGTCGAAGATGAGCGTCCCCTCGTCGGCGAGCTCGACCAGCCCGGTGCGCCGCGCCAGGGCCCCGGAGAACGCGCCCTTCTCGTGCCCGAACAGCTCGGAGCTGATGGTGTTGAGGTCGTCGCTCATGCCGAGGGTCGCCCGGATGACGGGCCCGCTCCCGCGCGCCTCGGCCATGGCCTCGGCCAGCAGCGTCTTGCCGGTGCCGGACTCACCGAGGATGAGCACCGGCGAGCGACCGCGCACCACCGACAGGACCTCGTCCCGAACCGCGGCCAGGCCGTTCCCGGCGATGATCTCGTCGAGCCCGGGCCGCGACCGCGCCCCGCCCGTCAGCACCACGTCGCTCTCGAAGCGACGCACCTGCTCGCCGACGATCTGCAACCGCCGCGTCTGCTGGAGGACGGCGGAGACCAGCGTCGTGGCGAGCTCGAAGATCGCCACGTGGGTCGCCGAGATGGCCTTGTGACCCGCGCGGAAATCGACGTAGAGCGCCCCGATGGCCCGGCGGGGAGACGGGCCCGCGCCGGTCGAGGGGGCCATCAGCGGGGCGGCGAGCGCGGTCATGATCCCCCACCGCATCATGCTGCCGCCCAGGTGGCTCTCGCTGTTGTCCCAGGTGACGCAGCGCAGCTCCGCGAGCGCCCGCTCGATGATCGAGCCGCTGACCTCCTCCCGCTCCGACGGTGTGAGCGCGCGGTTGTATCCGCGGGCGTTGAGCGCGAACGGCGTGCCGTCGGCGTCCATGACCAGGACCAGCCCGCGATCCGCGTCGAGCACGTCCATCAGACCGTCCAGACAGTCGTCGACCGCCGTCGCGCGGTCGGCGCTCGAAAGCAGCCTTTCGAGCAAGCGCCGCCAGCCGTCCAGCAGGTCCGCAGACGCATCTCCCACCTCGGCCATCGCGCCGGCGATTTTACCTGTGTCCTCGGGTCGTGGAAGGGGCAAAGGCGCGAAGCACGACCAGCTCCAGCGCCGGTGACGACGGCCGTCGTCGCCGGGAGGCCGCCTTCGAGGCGCGCGGCCGCAGGCAGGCGCGCGAATCCCGAGGAAACGCGCCGTCGCGAACGGCACGGCGACGGGCATAGGCGTTGCAATGTGTCTCCACGGGACGCGAAAGGAGCGGGCGACGGCGATGTTCTCGGCACAGATGGCGGAGGTCCACGGACCGGTGCTTTTCAAGTGGGCGTTGGCGCAGACAGGGAAGCCATGCGACGCCTGGGACTTGGTGCAAGACACCTTCGAGCGGGCGCTGCGGAGCGCTCCCGGAGACGTGAACGAGAGCGAGCTGCGGAGCTGGCTCTTCACCGTTCTCAGGAACCGCTTCCGCGATCAGCGGCGGGCGGCGCGCGTCCGGCGGGTCGCCGACATCAACCTCGACGCGCTCCCGATCGCCGAGCCCGCCGAGCAACCGGCGTGGGCCCGGGTCGACATGGAGACGATCACCGACTGCTTGCCGTCGCTGCCGCCCCGCGTTCGCGAGGCGTTCCGCCTGCACCTGGCAGGTCATCGGGCCCCCGCGATCGCCCGTCTGCTCGGCATCAAGACCAGCACCGTCGCCATCCGGATCTTCCGGGCACGCCGGCGCCTACACCAGCTGCTTGGCGCCACGACGTCCGCCAACGACAACCGAGGCGATTAGACAGCGGCCGGCCCCGGCGAGGTGGGCAAGATCACGCCTGGGTCAGTGCGCGAAGAAGCGCGGCACCGCCGCCTGTTTCAAGAAGAGGCGGGGGCGAGTGAGCGTGAGAGAGGGGACCACCGCTAGACGACGCAAGTCCCCGGGATCATTTCAAGGCCATTCGATCGCGCCTCTCGGCCGGCGGCCCGTCGACTCCGGGGGATATCCCCTGGCGCGAACAGCCCGTTGCCTTCGTATAGTCCGGGCCGGTGTCCGCGCCACGGTCCCTCCCTCCTTACGATCCGCAGCTGGCCCTCCTGGTGAAGACCGCGCCCGAGGGCGACGGGTGGATCCACGAGGTCAAGTTCGACGGCTTCCGGATCGGGGCCGCCGTCGAGCGCGGGTGGGCGAGCCTGCTTTCTCGGCGCTCGAAGGACTGGACCGCGGAGTTCGCCGCCGTCGCCGCGGCCGCGGGGAGGCTCGACACCCGGCGCGCCCTGCTGGACGGCGAGGTCGCCGCCGTCCGCCCCGACGGCCGGACCTCGATGCACGGGATGCACGAGGGCTCGACGATCGCCTACTTCATCTTCGACCTCCTTTACCTCGACGGCGAAGACCTGACCGGCCGACCGATCGAAGAGCGAAAGGAGCGCCTTCGCGGCCTGCTCGGCGACGCCCCGCCCGCGCCGCTCCGCTACGTCGAACACGTGGTCGGCGGCGGCCCCGCGTTCTTCAAGGAGGCGTGTCGCCACCGCCTCGAAGGAATCATCTCCAAGGCCGCGGGGTCGACCTATCGGCCGGGCGCCCGGAACGCCACCTGGCAGAAGGTGAAATGCGTCCTCAGGCAGGAGCTCGTGATCGGCGGCTACGAGCGTTCGACCGTCGGAAGCCTGGGAGCGATCTGGTTGGGCTACTACCTGGCCGACGGTCGCCTGGCGTTCGCCGGGAAGGTTGGCACCGGCTTTCAGCGCCAGTCGGCCAGCCTCCTCGCGACGTTCGAGAAGATCGAACGCGACACCCCGCCGTTCGGTGAGGGCCTGCCGACCGGATTCCGCGTTCGGGACGCCATCTGGGTCGAGCCGGCGATGGTCTGCGAAGTGGCCTTCATGGAGTGGACCGGTCACGGCCACATCCGCCACCCGTCATTTCAAGGCCTCCGCCCCGACAAGGACCCGGGCGACGTCGTTCGAGAGATCGAGGGGAAGGTGCCCCTGTTGCCGAAGCACCTTCGTTAGCGGCGAGCCGGGGCGGTCTCCCGCCGCTCGACGAACTTGACGTCCATCGCGCCCGCTTGCTCGAGGAACACCTCGCAGGCGGCCGCCGGCCTGCAGATCGCGGCGTGCCGCACCCCCGCCGGAATGCTGACGAACGCGCCCGGCCTGAGATCCTTCGTTTCCGCCCCGTCGATCGAGAACGCCATCGTGCCGGCGACGACCACCACCCGAAGCTCGCGCGAGTGCGTGTGGAGCGGCTCGGCCAACCCGGCGGGAAACTTCGTCAGCGAACCGTGCGCGCCCTTCGCCGCCTGTCCCCAGAGGTCGACGGTGCGCAAGCCCATCGGCGCCCCGTCGCGCCCTTTGACCTCCGTCCAGGCGAGGTCATCGGACGATGCCGCGACCACGCCCGGCGGCGCGGCCTCCACGACAATCGCGACCCCGACCAACAGCAGAGCGCAGGGAATGACAGACGCGAGCTTGGACATGGCGTGGAACCTCCAGCGGTGGCGGGGATGCTAGCGCGCCTCGAACGAGGGTGGGTTGCGGGACTCCCCCGGCCCGCCGCACTCACGATGGCATAGGCAGGCGGGCGCATAGGCGCTCGACCGGCGTCGGGGTAGCATGCCAGGGGCATGGGTCGCTCGACGCTGGTCGCGTTTGTCACGTCGGTCATCACGACCGTCGCCACGTTCGCCTTGCTGACGGTCGCGGACCGGCGTGGCCTGTTGGATGTCTTGCACGCGGGGAAGGGGGCCGTCGAGGTGCCGTCGATCAGCGGCCTCTCCATCGAGCAGGCGCGGGACCTGCTGCGTTCGCGCGACCTCCTCCTGACACTCGAGGACAGGCGCCCGGACCCGGCCATCCCGGCCGGCCGGATCGTCGCGCAGACACCTCTGGCCGGATCGCGCACGCCGAGGGGAATCGCCATACAGGCGTTCATCTCGTCGGGGGCCAGCGCGGTCGTGATCCCGACGCTGACCGGGGCGCGCCCCGACGACGCCATCGATCAGCTGCGCAACCGCAAGCTGGTGACAGGACATCGACGCGACGAACCGAGCGCGACGATCGCGGCCGGGCTGCTGATCGGAACCGAGCCGCCCGCGGGCTCGGCGGTCGCGCCGGACACCGACGTCACCCTGGTGGTGTCGAGCGGGGTCGCGCAGAAGCCGGTCCCGAAGGTGCTGGGATTCCGGCTGAGCAAAGCGAAGAAGGCGCTGGAGGACGCGGGGTTCAAGGTCGGGACCACGCGTACCGGTTCGTCGGACAACTACGACGACGACGTGATCATCAAGCAAGAGCCGGCCGCGGAGACGCTGGCGCCCGCCGCCAGCGCGGTGAACCTGGTCGTGAACGACTGAGCGGCTCGGAGCTCGGAGCGCGGTGCTACCGCGTCGAGCTCTTCGCGATGGGCTGCTCCGCCAGCGAGGGAGTCGTCCCGGGCGCCAGCTCGACGCTCCGATAGCCGAGACCGCGATAGGGCGCCTGTGGGTCCCACGCCAGGGGCACCTTCTTGGGCACGGACCCAGGCGGCGGGAGCGCGAAAATCAACGACCGCGCGGCGTGGTGTGTGATCTCCCCGGTGACGTGATGGTGCTCTTGATGGATGTGGCCGTAGAAGACGGTGACGTTCTTGCGGCCCGAGAGGACGTCGATGACCTTGGCTCCGTCCTGCGTGGCCCATTCCCACTGGGGGAAGAGATCGAACAGCGGACGATGCGTGAACACGACCACCGGGAGCGCCGCAGGAATTTTCTTGAGGTCGGCTGCCAGCCAATCGATCTGCGCCGCCCCGACGGCGCCGGCGGGATCGGAGACGTTGTCCAAGGCCACGAAGTGCACGCCTTTGTGGTCGAACGCGTAGTGGCTGGGACCGAACGCCTCCTGGTAGGCCTGGCCGGCGTCCTTCGCCGCGTCGTGCTCCCCGGGAAGAAAGTGGAGCGTCGGCACCTTCAGCCGAGCTGCCAATTGCTTGAATTCCGCCATCCTCTTCCGCCGAACGGCGGCGTCGGGCGTATCGTGCGTCAGATCGCCAGTGAAGACGATGAAGTCCGGCCCAGCGCCGACACTGTTGATCGTGTCTATCGCCGTCGGCAGCGTCACATCGGCGTTGGGATTCGAGACCCCCGTGTACCCCCAGTGAGTGTCTGAAAGCTGCAAGAAGAAGAAGTCATCCGCGGCGTGGCGTTTCTTGTTCGACCGCGCCGCCCCGGCCAGTCCGGACGCGAAGACGACGCCACCGACGCCAAGCAGCTTCAGAAGGTCTCGACGGTTCGACTCTGAGATCATGGTGTCCTCCTTCCCGTCCAACGCAGGAGCGGCCGATTTGGTTCCGTGCTTTCGCAGGTCGAAATCAGCCGGACTGGACGCGCGAGGGCGTAACCACCGTCCCTTGGCCGACGAGAGGCGTGCGGTTACGATGGGCTGGTGGGTAACAAGGCGGCTCGACCATTCACCACGTCTACTCCGCGTTCGCGCAGACGCGGGGTCGAGCCCCCGCGGGACTGGTCTTGGATGATAGGCATGGCGAAAGGGTGGGCGCTCACGCCCGAACACCTGGTCAGCCAGGAACCGACCGTGACAGACAGGGTGACAGCGTCGTCCCATCACGAACGGCGCGACGAGACGTACCAAGAGGTCGAGGACATCGACATCGTGGGCGAGGTCGAAGCGTCCTAGAGGCTCGAGGCTCATCGCGCGGCCAAGGCGCCCAGGGCCGACGACGCAGTTTGGTACGAACCTCCGGCTAGGTCTTGACGAAAGGCTCGAGCGCCTTGCTGCGCGACGGGTGACCGAGCTTGCGCAGTGCCTTGGCCTCGATCTGCCGTATGCGTTCGCGGGTCACGTCGAAGCTCTGACCGACCTCTTCCAGTGTGCGATCCGAGTGGTCGTCGATCCCGAAGCGCATGCGCAGCACCCTCTCCTCGCGTGGTGTCAACGTCGCCAGGACCTTCCGCGTCTGCTCGGCCAGATCCAGAGAGGTGAGCGCATCGGCCGGCGAGATCACGCTCTTGTCCTCGATGAAGTCGCCGAGATGCGCGTCTTCCTCGTCGCCGACGGGCGTATCCAACGAGAGCGGCTCCTTCGCGAGCTTCTGGATCTTCCGGACCTTCTCCACGGGGAGGTCCATCCTGTCGGCGATCTCGTCGGGCGACGGTTCGCGTCCCAGCTGCTGCACCAAGACGCGCGTGGTGCGAACGAGCTTGTTCATCGTCTCGATCATGTGGACGGGAATGCGAATCGTGCGGGACTGGTCGGCGATGGCGCGGGTGATGGCCTGGCGGATCCACCAGGTCGCGTACGTGGAGAACTTGTAGCCCCGTTTGTAGTCGAACTTGTCGACGGCCTTCATGAGGCCAATGTTGCCCTCCTGGATGAGGTCCAGGAACTGCAGCCCTCGGTTCGTGTACTTCTTCCCGATCGACACCACCAGCCGCAGGTTGGCCTCGATCAAGGTCGCCTTGGCTCTATCCGCCGCGCGCTCGCCGGCCAGGATCTCGCCAATGATCTCGCGCAAGGCGCTCTCCTTCAGCCCAGCCTCCTCCTCGACCTTCTTTATCCTCTTCTGCGCGGCGGCGATGACCTGCGCCATCTCCTCGATCTCGACGGGCCGCAGACCGAGCTTGGTGGCGACCACCCTCTCCCTCAAAGGAGACGAGCGAATCTCGCGGTGGGTCTTGATGAAGTCCTTCGAGGACAGACCCGCCCTCTGCTCGCAGGCGGTGATCTCTCGACGGGCCTGCTCGAGGCGCTCCAGGAACCCCTTGAGCCTGATGACGATCCTGACGATCTGCTTCTTGTTGAGCCGCAGTTCCAGGAGGGCGTCCACGATGGCCGGCTTCTTCTTGTCGGTCCCCGCGTCCGCTCTCCAGAGCCGACCGATCCTTTCTATCGCCTTGCAGACCCGCTCGACGTGCCACTGTTCGTCGAACTCGGGATCCTCGTCGTCGACGTCCCTGACGACCTCCTTGACGCGGACCTCCTGCTTGCGCAGCTTGTCGCCCAGGTCGAGGATCTCCTCGATCGCGACAGACGAGCTCAGCACCACCTGCAGGACCCGCCGGTCGCCATCCTCGATGCGCTTGGCGATCTCGACCTCGCCCTCGCGCGTGAGCAGCGCGACCGACCCCATCTTGCGCAGGTAGGTCCGCACGGGATCACCGATCGGCGAGTTGCTCTCGGCCTCCTCTCCCTCTTCGCGGGCCTGGTCTTCCTCGTCTCCTCCGGCCGCGTCTACGGCCCCGTCCTCGTCAGCGCCCTTGTCGCCGAACTTGCCCTCCGACGACGACTCGACGATCTCGATACCTTCGTCGGAGAGCGCCGCCAGCCAGTCGTCCATCTGCTGTGACGACGCGACGGTCTCCGGCACGTGCGCGCCGACGTCCTCGGAGGTCAGGAAGCCCTTGATCTTACCCAGGGTGATAAGCTCGCGCTTCTTTCGCTCCCTCTCCTTTTGGAGGACCGCACCCTTCGGCACACCCTTGGGGGCGGTCCGGGCCCGGGGGCCTGCTGGGACATCTTCGACTTCGTCGTCGTCGCTCGATTCGCTCTCGACAGGGTTCTGCATCTTGGCCGACGGGGGGCGCAGTTTAGGCATCGCTCCCGTGTACGCCAGAAAAATCGCCGAAATCTTCGTCGGTGGTTCGGCGCCCCGCGCCGCGCGGCGCTAGGCTCCAGCGCGATGACTCTCCCCGACATCACCGGTGACGCCGCGCGCACGGCTGAGGTCTCGCGCAGCCTGCCACTGGGCGCGGGCTCGAAGCAAGCCCCGGTCCGTGCCGTCTTCGGTATCGCGCTGCACATGCATCAACCCACCGTGCTCGGCGCGGGCGACCCGGCGACGGCGCCGCTGATCTCGAACCTGCAGAGTATGCTCGACAACCCGGGGCAGGGCGACAACCACAACGCGCCCGTGTTCCTGCGTTGTTACGGTCGTCCAGCCGATCTCGTGGGCGGACTGGTCGACCGTGGCCTGCGGCCAAAGCTGATGCTCGACTACTCCGGGAATCTTCTCTGGGGGCTGGCCCAGATGGGGCAGAAGGAGGTGCTGGCCGCGCTCTCGCGGACCGTCGAGCCCACCCTCGCGACGTCGATCGAATGGCTGGGCACGATGTGGTCGCACGCGGTTGCCTCGTCGACGCCGGTGCCGGACCTCGCCCTCCACATGCTGGCGTGGCGCCATCACTTCGCCGCTCTCTTCGGGTTGCCCGCGCTCGAGCGCGTTCGAGGGTTTTCGGCGCCCGAGATGGACCTGCCGGTCCACCCCGATGCCTGCTTCGCCTTCGTGCGCGCGCTGCGCGCCTGTGGCTACCGCTGGCTGATGGTCCAGGAGCACACGATCGAGCAGGTGGACGGGGCCTCGCTCCGCCAGCCGCGCGTCCCCCACCGCTTGATCGCCCGCAACTCCGACGGTGAGACCGAATCCATCCCGGTGCTCGTGAAGACCCAGGGCTCGGACACGAAGCTCGTCGGACAGATGCAGCCCTTCGGTGAGGCCCGCGCCCTCGGCCAGGTGCCGCTGGGCGCTCACCCCGTCCCGCCGTACTGCCTGCAGATCGGCGACGGCGAAAACGGCGGCGTCATGATGAACGAGTTTCCGAGCGCGTACGCCGGGGCCTTCGAGCAACTGGGGGTCGGGGACGTGGTCGCCATGAACGGGAGCGAGTACCTCGAGGCGCTCTTCTCGCTGGGGGTGGACGAGCGCGCGTTCCCAGCCGTGCAGCCGCGATCGCAACATCGGATCTGGGCGGAGGTGGCGTCACCGGGTCCTGGGGCCGCAGACCGCGCGATTTCCCGCCTGCGTGAGCGCGATCCTTCGTTCAAGGTCGACCGCGCGTCCTGGACCAACGATCGAAGCTGGCTCGACGGGTACGACGACGTGATGGATCCGATCCTCCAACTCAGCGCCCGCTTTCACCAGCGCTGGGGCGGCGCCGGTGGTGGCGCCCCGGACGATCCCGCCTACCGGCGCTCGTTGCTGACGCTGCTGCTGTCGCAGACGAGCTGCTTTCGCTACTGGGGCCACGGCGTCTGGACGGACACCGCGCGGGAGATCTGTCGCCGTGGCCTCGTATCGATGGAAGCCACGACGTAGGCGCGGCCGGCCTGTCGACCCGGAACCGTCCCGGAACAGCTGACCGCTCGACTGACGGCTGCTCGGAAGACAGCGACAGGGTTTGCCGTACGTCTTTCTCGTGGACGGTGATCGGCGTTGAGGTTCCGGACCCTGTATCTCCCCTCTGGCGCCTTGGGAGCTATCAGAGTCGCGGTTGCCGGAGATTCGAGCCCGCCTGTTCCACGCGATCGGGTCCGAAGTCGACAGGGCCCTCGCCCATTTCCACGACATCCTTGTCGCGATCAAAAGGACCGCAACGCCGTGCCGCCCGGGTCCTGCGCGGCCCTGAGCCTTGGCTCGTTTAGTGCTATCCGAGGGCGACATGCGTCGGCGCCTTCTTCGGCTTGTCGGAAGCCCCGGGGGACACTCGGTAGCGTGAACGCGAAACGGTGGCTCTCCAATGCTCCCATTCTCCTGGCGATGTTCGTCCTCGGATGTTCGGGTGGACTTGGCGGTTCCGGCGGCGGCGCGGGCTCGGGACCGGGTGGCGCAATCGGAGCAGGCGCGAAATCCGGCGCGGGCGGCAACGCGACGGGTGGTGCGGCCGGGGCGGCGGGCGCCGCGAGTTCAGGTGGGAACGGCGGTGGAGCCGCGGCGGGCAGTCCGAGCGGCAACGGAGGTTCGGCCGGTAACGGCGGCGGTGGCGGCCTGGGCGGGATGCCAGGGGCGGGGGGCGGGGCTGGAATCGACACCAGTAGGGCCTGCCTGAACTGCGCCGACCAGGGCCTCCTGTGCGTCGCGGCCACCGGGAAGTGCGTCAGCTGCTTGACGAACAAGGACTGCGACGTCGGCCAGGGCAACCCGAACGCGGCCTGCCTGCCGAACGGTACCTGCGGATGTACCGCCGACTCGCAGTGCGCGGGGCTGTCGCAGGGGATCCGGTGTATCGAGTCGCTTCAGCAGTGCGGCTGCGAGAGCGACGCCGACTGCTCGACCCCCGGCGCGCTCGTCTGCGCGGCCAGCGGCAAGTGCGGCTGCGGCTCGAACCAGGACTGCGCCAGCAAGATCGGCATCAGGGGGCTCCCTGTCCCCTTCTGCAACACGAGCAGCGGAGCTTGTGTCGAATGCAGCTCGAACCAGGACTGCGCCGGCAAAGTCCTGCTCGGAACGGGCTCCATCCCCGCCTGCAACACGAGCACGGGTACCTGCGTCCCGTGCGTCACCGACGCTGACTGCACCGACCCGAACGCTCGAGCCTGCGACCCGCAGATCAACATCTGCCTCCCGTGCCGGACGTCGGCCGACTGCGCGCAGAGTGCCGCCGGCCCCGTCTGCGGAAACATCGGCGCGAACTACCCCGGAATCGGCGACTGCCACTGCGGCTCGGATTCCGATTGCGTCGGCCACTCGGGGGGCCCCCACTGCGTCGGCACCATGAGCGCCTACCTCACATGCGGGTGCGTGAACGCTGCCGACTGCGCCGGCGACGTCGATGGGCACGCCTGCATCACCCCCTTCGACAGCTCGATGCGGTGCGGGTGTGCGACGACGGCAGACTGCCCAAGCGGAAAGACATGTTCCGGATCCACGTCGACGTGCCAGTGACCGAACCGATCGCCTGTCTGAAGGTGACCTGCTGCTCCCAGGCGTCGTAGATCTCGCCGATTCTCATCGGAAACCGACTGTCCATCTTGGCTGTTCCGGGCGTGCATCACCGTGCAGTGGATCGTTCGGCCGCGCCCGGGCGCGGTGCTCGTGGAGGTGCTTTCCGCTGTCAGAGAGCGACGAGTTGACGGCGCGATCAGCGCGGGGAGTGCGAGCCACTGCATCTCGGCCACGAAGGCGGTTCGAGCTCGCCCACCGTGCGGTTCGTAGCGAAATCGGGATGTCGTCGGCGGCCCGACCGATGACGCCGGCCAGGACGGATCCCGTGCAGTGACCCGGTAGCCGTCGCCTGTACGATTGGGATCGTTCAGGCGATCGTCGGCGTTTGCCGCACGCCTCGCCGGCGCGTCGCTGAAGAGGATGGCTGGGCGAGGCTGCATGTGGTCGTTGAGATGGTCGAGAAGCGAGCGAGTCGCGATGACTGGTGGAGCGCGGCGATCGCTGGCAGGCGATCGACCACATCGATACCGTTGCACTGTCCACCTTTGCTCGGCGGCGTGGCGCGTGCGAACGGTCACGCAGCTTCCGTCGGCAGACAGGCGGATCAATTGCTGGGGGCCTTCAATCGCCGTCGCGTTATCCTCCGGACATACGATGCGACGATTGGTTATTGGAGTGGCGCTATGTTCCCTGTGGTTTGGCTGTTCGACGACCGCTAACAAATGTGGTGGCGACGCTGGAACATGCTCCGCGGGAGATATCTGCATAACCGGCGGCACTTGTGCGCGGGCTTGCGATACGGACGGCGCACAATCGTGTCCAGCTGGAACGACCTGTCAGACGACGACCAGATATTGCTCGGGAACTGGATGCGCCGCTGAATTGGCGATGGTCTGCCTCTGAGGCTTCCTTGCCGCGCTCGCCGCGCGCCGATGAGCGTGTCACGATCGAGCTCGCGGCGGCAGTGTTGGTCGACGTGAGTGATGGCGCGACCTTCGAATGGATCGTGGTGCTCCAGCAGAACAGGTCGCGACGCTGCCAGAAGCACGGAACGGCTGATCGAGACGGAGACAGATCCCCTACGGCGAAGCGCACGGAGGTGCGGTCGTCGATCGCGACATCTCGCGGGCGGCTGCGGATAGGCGGGAGGAGAACGAGGGGGAGTCGCTCAGTCGGCGGGGCTCATCAGGGCACGCGGTGGTGTTTGTCGCGAAGACCGGCGAGCGAAATGGGTGACGCATCTGCATGAGAATCGCAACGCCGGACATCGACCTTGCCGACCTGGGGAGGACGTATTCGGCGAGGTAAGTGACATCAAGGGCAACCCCCAAGAGGCCACCACAGCAGGCCAAGCCGCGGCGACCTGGTGGGTCATGGAGGGCTTTCCCTGTGAAGCGCGAGTGGCTGAGTGACTCGCGGACGGATCGCTAGACAAGGGGACGCCAGCGCCAGGGCCTAGTCGCTCGATGCCACGTCCGTTGCCGCGTCGAGAGGCGTGCAGTTGAAACCGGGGAGGCAACAACCGGCGCCGCAGACGGCCGAGCCGGTCCCGCCGTCGAAGGTAGGCAGACCGCCGGGTAAACAGACCCATGCACCATTGCAAGCCTGTTGGCTCCCGCAGCGACACTCCGGGCCCGCTGGACCGCTGGTATCACACCACTCACCGGCGTGACAGCATTGGTTTCCGCAACAGACGCCAAGTGTGCACCAGCTCGAACAGCTCGGGTCGGGCTGGCACACGTGCGCGACATCCTGACCGCCTGTGCCCCCTGCGCCAGCTTGACCGCCCGCTCGCATCGGATTTCCGCCTGCATCCGAGCTCGCGCCTCCCTGACCACCATCGTTGGATCCAGGGTGCCCGCCCACACCACCGAGCGACGTCGAGTGGCAACTCCCCGCGAGAAGGAAGAAGACTGCAGACACAAAGCGGGAGAGCCGGTTCATGGTCAACTCAGGTTTCCTGGCCTTGACCATCCTGGCCTTGACCATCCTAGTCTTGACCATCGTGCCTAACGACTGTGCCGCTAAGCGGCGGGGCGCACAAGCGCGCGGTCCGTCTTAAACGGCCGGTTGGGCACCGCCCACCTTGGGCTACGGAACACAATCCCTAGGGAGTGGACGCCTCAGAACGCGGGCTCCGCCCATAACCGCCGGGCGCGGATCGGGGGCCCGTCGACGCCATTGCGTCGCTGTCAGGGCATGGCCAATCAGTCGGGAAGGCCGGCGAGCACTGGGTTGACGTGCGGCGGCGACAAATGAGGAGTTGGCGCCCTCGGCGACTCGCGGTCCTACGGACGCGACACCTGCGACCAGGGAGCTTTCTGGATGAGCCGATTTCGCGGACGCGGACGGCACCCACCACGAAAAAGGAGCGCACGATGGAAGCACGAGGAGGAGGTTGGCCGACCAAATCCGAGCCCCTTACGGGACCGCTCGTCCTGGAAAGTTTAGGGCTCGCCCGAGAGCAGAAATAGAACTCACCACGGCCACGGTCACCGAGTTCGCGGAATACGCAGCGTGGGTCGAAACATCATCGTCGCTCAATACGGCAGACGCGAGATCCGTCACCGTCGAATTCGCCGGAGAATCAGGACGAGGTCGAGACCCCGGGAGCGACCGAGAGCTAAATAGGCACTTCGGTCGAACCAGGCACTTTGCCGACTCAGCCAAGAAAAAGGCGGTCAGAACCTTTGAGATTCTGCCGCCTTAGCTGTGGGCGTTGTAGGGATTGAACCTACGGCTTCCACCGTGTGAAGGTGGCACTCTTCCGCTGAGTTAAACGCCCGGGACGTTCTTGATAGCGCGCCGGCGGGAGAGCGTCAACCGGGTGATGGCCTCGAGGCGCCTGGCTCAGCGGCGGTGGCCACCGCCGAAGCCGCCGAAGTGGCCGCCGCCCGAGGCGCCGCCGAAGTGGCTGCCGGCGACGCCACCGACGTGGCCGCCCTGGAAGTCGCCGCCGGCCGGACGCGAGGGCGGGGTGAAGGCCGGCGCGGGCGCGTGGTAGGCGGGCGCGGGCGCCGGGGCGTGAAAGCTCGGCGCCGGGGCCTGAAAGCTCGGCGCGGGGCCGCGGTAGGCCGGCGCGTAGGTGCTCGGCGCACCGTACCCGTACGACGGCCGCGCGGTCGGGGCGGCCCAGCCGCCGCCGTAGGGACGGCCGTAGCTGCCTGCGCTCCCGACCATCGGGGCGGGGCGGGACGACCAGGCGGGCGCCGCGGAGTGGATGCCCGGGCGAACCGAGGCGTTCGTTCCGTAAAGGGGCGCGCGGCCTTCGGTGTGGGACGGCGCCGCGGGGACGCCCGCGTGCCAGCCGCGCGCGAGGGCGTCGTTCTGGATCGCCGCCTGCCGGATCCACGGACGCTCGTTCAGAGCCATTCCAGCGTGCGGGTAGACCGCGACGTGCGGATAGACGTTGGGCGCGACCCGCGACAGCGACACAGGGCTGGCCGTGATTCCGCGGGTCGGCCCCGCATTGACGTGGACGGTGTAGCGCCCGCGGCTCAGCAGCCGGTCACTCGACACGACGGTCGTGCGCGCGAACATCCCCGGCAGGTAGCGCGGCGCCATGAACGCGGGGCGCGCGGCACCCAGGCCCGCCGCGGTCGTGAACCTCCACGGCGAGCGCGCGCCGAACCCGGCCGCCATCCGCACGCCCCGCGGCGGGAGCGGCGACCAACCGACGTACCCGTTCCCCGAGCGCCAGGAGACCCAGGCCGGCCCCCACATCGTCCCGGGCACCCAGGACCAATGGTTGGCGCGCGTGATCCAGCGGCCGTAATGAAACGGCGCCCAGCCCCAGCTCCAGTCCGACACCCAGGTCCAGCCGTACTCGCTCAGCACCCAGTGCCCGTGCGTCGCGTACGGCGAGAATCCGGCGCCCACGATCGACATCGCGGGCGACCAGACATAGCCGTAGCTCGCGTCGTAGTCCCACGCGCCGTACGGGGAGAGAGCGGTCTGGAACTGGGCGTACGCCTGCGGGTCGTAGCCATCGTCGTAACCCTGCGCGATGTCGTTGTCGGGGCCGAGATCGACGGCCGGGTAGTTCACGGCCATGTTCGGATCGTAGGCGGACTGCGCGTTCGGCACGTTCGGCGCGTTCGGATCGTAGGCAGGCGGCGCGTTCGGATCGACCGGCACGCCGCCCTCCTCGCCCGTCGGCGAGCCGAGCTCCGTCGGCGGCTGGCCCTCGACCGGCTGGCCGTCCGCCGTCTGGGCCGTCTGGGGCGGCGGCGGAAACTGCTCCGGCGGCTGCTGGAGCTGCGGCGGCGGTGCGTACGGCGGCGGCATCGTCTGGGCGCCCGCGGGAAGACCGAAGAGGGCCGCCGCGCCGAACAACGTGACGACAATCGAGGGCTTCATGGTCTCTACTCTTTTCTAGCGCATCCGGACGCCCGTGCCATGCCGCGCCGGTGAGCCAATGCCCTGAAGTGCATCTTCCGCGCCGAGCCCGGGACCCCGGTTTCGGGGAGGCGGTTCGCCGAACGGCGGGCAGTTACGGCTCAGGCGCCGGCCGGAGGTGCGAAAAAATGCCGCGCGCCCGTGTGCGCCCACGACCTTCCCGCCACGCCGGGATGCCCAGGATGTACGCCTCCGCCCGCCGGCCCGCGCTGTGCGGCGGTGTGTGCAATGATTGTCCGAATGCACGGATTCGCCGAGCTCGGGCAGGGGCTGGGCCTGAGGCCCCCGTTCTACGAGGCCGCCGCGGCCGGAACCGCGCCGGTCGACTGGTGGGAGGTGATCAGCGAGAACTTCATGGTCGAGGGGGGAAACCCGCGGCGCGTGCTGCGGGCCGCACGATCGCACCGGCCGATCGTCCTGCACGGCGTGTCGATGTCGCTGGGGTCGACCGACCCGCTCGACGCGCGGTACCTCGATCGGCTGGCGGCGCTGGCGGCGGAGATCGAGCCGGCCTGGATCTCGGATCACCTTTGCTGGTCGAGCTTCGGCGGCCACAGCGCGCACGATCTCTGGCCGCTGCCCTACACCGAAGAGGCGCTGGCGCACGTGGCGACGCGGGTGGCGCGCGTCCAGGAAGGGCTCGGGCGGCGCATCCTGGTCGAGAACGTCTCGAGCTACCTCACCTACAACCACTCGACGATGAGCGAGCCCGATTTTCTGGCGGCGCTCGCCGAGCGCGCCGACTGCGGGCTGCTCCTCGACGTCAACAACGTCTACGTCAGCGCGCGCAACCACGGGTTCGACCCCATGGCCTTCCTCGACGCCATCCCGCGCGCGCGCGTCGGGCAGTTCCACCTGGCCGGGCACACGGTGCTGCCGACGCACCTGCTCGACACGCACGATCACCCGATCTGCGACGAGGTCTGGGACCTCTACCGGCACGCGGTGGCGCGGTTCGGCGGCGTGGCCACGCTGATCGAGCGCGACGAGAACATCCCGCCGCTCGAGGAGCTCTGCGCGGAGTCGCGCCGCGCGGCCGAGCTCGCGCGCGTGGCGCGGGCGGAGCGCGCCGCGTGAAGCTCGCCGAGGTCCAGGCGCGCTTCTACTCCCTGGCGACGGCGCGCGAGAGCGTCGCCGCCGCCGTGGCCGCCGGCGGCCCGGAGGAGCGGCGCGCGCTCGAGGAGATGGTGGCGGGCGACCAGCGCCTGTCGGCCGTCGCGCGGCTCGAGATCTACGCCGACATGTACTTCGCCCGCATCCGTGACGTGCTGGCCGAGGAATATCCGAAGACGCTGGCGGCGCTGGGCGCAGCGGCGTTCCAGGAGCTGGTGGCCGACTACCTCGACGCCTGCCGGCCGAACCACCCGTCGCTTCGCGAGGTCGGCGCGCGCCTGCCGGCATTTCTGGCCGCGCACGCGGCGGCGGCCGAGCGACCGTGGGTCGCCGAGCTGGCGGCACTCGAGCGCGCGCGCCTCGAGCTCTTCGACGGCCCCGACGCCGAGCCGCTGACGGTCGAAGCGCTGCGCGCGCGCCCGCCCGAGACGTTCGCCACCCTGCCCCTCCGCCTCATCCCCAGCCACGCGGTCCTGTCGACCCGCTTCGACGTGGCCGCGATCTGGCGCGCGGACGATGCCGCCGCCGAAGCCCCCGGATCAGTCCCGTCGACACTGATCGTCTGGCGTCACGAAGGCCAGATCCTTCATCGAGCCGCCGACGCCGAAGAGACCAGCTGGCTTCGTCGGCTCGGCGTGGACGAAGTCATGTTCGGAGTGCTGTGCGCCGCGCTGGCGACCGACCGCACCGATGAAGCCGCCGCCGCCCGCGCCTACGAGCTCCTCGGCCGCTGGAGCAGCGACGGCCTGCTGCGGGGGGGCTGAGGGAAGGGTCTTAGTCGCCCTCGAGCGCTCAGTGATTGCTCTTGCTGACGTGAACTGTCGCGCCGGAAGCATCCTCCCAGGCGACGATTGGTGTGGTCCCCTGCAGGAGCGCGAGCGCGGCGTGTCCGTTCGCGTTGTTGAGCGTGCCGTACGCCTGATCCCAGGCGGCACCCGTCCAGCGTGCGACGTGCAGGTTCGGATTCGTGGGGTTCGCGGGAGTGCCGCCGTCGTACTGAAACCAGAGGAGGACCGGCTCGTCGCTGGTGTCGACGGCGACCTGTCCCAAGCCGACCGGCTCCTTCTCGAGCGGGGCGGCCGACAGCGCGGGCACGTAGTTGGTCACCGCGCCCGTGGCAGAGATGCTCAAGACCTGGAGGGTGGTACCGGAGTTGGTGAACGTAATTGCCTGTTGAGAGCTGTTGATCGCGAGTCCGTCGCTGGCCATCGCCGGTGTCGTCCACGATGTGCCGGTCCAGCGGATGACGTTGTCGACGGCGTGGGTTATCGGGAAGTCGGAGCTGTCGAGCACCAGATGGCATGGCTGGATGTCACACGCACCGGAGAACGCCCCGCTGTACTGGCTCCAGGCAGTGCCCGTCCAGGTCGCGACGTAGCCAGGGCCCGCATCGAGACCGGTCTGCTCGCCCCACCGGACAACTGGCTGGCCCTGGCTGTTCACGGCGATCGTGGGGTTCTCGGCGGCCACCGTCGTGCTGTTCAAGACATGGCCGAAGCTGGTGTCCCAGCTCGTTCCCGTCCACCGGGCGATGTAGACGGGCGAAAGACTACCGGAGACGTTCTCGGTCCAGGCCAGAAAGAGATTGCCGGTCTTTCCGATGGCCAACCCAAATTGCACCGCTGTCGGGTGGGTCTGCGGTGATGGGATGCTCGTGGAATCCCAAGTGGTGCCCGAGACGTGCTTGGCGACCTGGACAGTCACCGCCGACGTGCCCGAGACGAGGGTGGTCACGATCGGCTGGCCCGTCGGGTCCAGGACCAGCTGAGGCGCGGCCCCGTTGACCGGTGCCCCATTGACGGTTCCAAGGTCGACCCAGAGAGGCACCACGAAGTTCCACGAGGCGCCCGCGAAGGCGTTGCCCGCGAGATCGGTGATGGCGGTCGTCGCGTTCTCCGTCATCGTTCCCGGCAGCACCAGGGAGGCGAGGTTCGTGATTGAAAGCGTGACTGTCTTGCCGTCCGCCCCCAGCGCCGCGGTCGTGCCGACGGCGGTGCTCCCCAACGCCAGCGTGACAGCGCTGGCCGTGACCGTCGTCGGGGCGAGCGCCTCCGAGAAGACGGCCTGGATCGGATCCGTGAGCGAGACGTTCGTGGCTCCAGAGTCGGGGCTCTTGGTGACAATCGTCGGCGGCGTCCGGTCGACGACGACGGTGAGCGGCGCGCTGGCCACGATCTGTCCACCGACGACCATCTGCGCGACGAGTTGATAGCTCCCCTCGGTCTCCTTCGTGGTGTCCCAGCTGTAGCTGTAGGGCGGACCGGTCAGCGGGGAGAGAACTGCGCCGTTCTTTAGCAACTGGACGCTCGAGGCGCCGGAGGCGGTCACCGTGACGGTCACTGTGAGCGCCTTGTTCGTATACGTGGGGGAGGTCGGGGCGGTGATGGCGATCGCCGCGGCGCCGCTTCCCGCGGAACCGCCGGCTCCGCCCGCTCCCGCCGCACCGCCCAGCCCCCCGGGCATTCCGGCTGCACCCGCTCCTCCGCCCGCGCCTGCCTGTCCAGCCGCTCCGCCGTTTCCCCCGCCACCGTCGGTGTGGAGCGTCGCGCTCCCGCAACCGACGGCGCCGGCGGCAAGCGCGCCGAGTATGACCCGCGCCAGCACTTGGTTTCGGTAATTCCAGACGCGCGGCCGCGCCACCACGACCCCTTCTGCAAACTGCATCGCGCGAACCGACTAGTTCTGGATCAGGCTGACGTTGGCGATGCAGACGTTCTGTCCGGACTCGACGAAGAACGCGACGCCCGTGTTGCTGTCATCGCCCATCGCCGGCGTGAAGGTGTGCGTGATCGTCTGCAGGCTGGTGCCGAACGAGTCGTTCTGGTTCGACGGATCGTAATCATCGGGCATGAACGTATCCACCGCGTGCGCGACCTTGACGTGGATGGAGGCGTTGTTCTGACCCGACGCCTGGTACGAGAGCGTGTAGCTCGCGCTCCCCGACAACATCAGGGGCGTCGCGGTGTTCTGCCAGCCAAACAGGGCGCCGGAGTTGATCGTCGAGGCGCAGTACTGATTCCCGTTGATATTGGCGGTGCCGTTTTCGAAGTGCCAGTTCGTCATTCCCTGCGAGAAGTCGCCGTTGACGATCAGGTTCGTGCCCGAGCCGGTGCCGCCGCTACCGGTCGTCCCGCCCGAGCCGCTGCCACCCGATCCCGTCGTCCCACCCGAGCTGCTGCCACCCGATCCCGTCGTCCCACCCGAGCTGCTGCCACCAGACCCGGTCGTCCCGCCGGTCGAGACGGTGCCGCCCGTCCCCGTCGTGCCGCCAGTCCCGGTGGTCCCGCCGCTGCCGGTGTCGCCGCCCGTCCCGGTCGTGCCGCCGCTGCCGGTCCCCACGCTCACGCACTGGGTCTGGCCGCCGCCGACGTTGGCGCACGACAGGCCCTGGTCGCAGCTGGTCCCGTTGCAGGAGCAGCCGACCGAACCTGGGGTGCAGTTGCCGGTGCCGCCGCTGCCGGTCGAGCCGCCGGTTCCCGTGCCCGTTCCGCCGTTGCCCGGATGACCGCACGAGGCGACGGCAAGGAAGGCACCCGCGATACAGACCAGGGGGATTTTCCAATAATTCAAGGGGATCTCCTGGGGGGTAGGAAAGGTCCGCATCTTCTCAAAGAGCGCCCTCCGCCGCAACGATCGAGCGCGCGCGTCCGCTCGCGGTCGAGCTTGGGTCCTGAGCGGGCCTGGCTTAGACGGCCGGGGCCGGCGCGTTGGTGGTCAGCGTGCGCAGGTCGTAGCGCCGCGACTTCCAGATCGTGCCGTCCAGGTAGTAGTGGCCCAGCGTGAAGCCGGTCCAGAAGGTCAGCGCGATGTCCATGAACTGCCGGTGGACGAAGAACGAGACGCCGAAAGCGAAGGTGTAGACGACGGCGGCGCAGGCGGCGATGAGGCCCACGTACGCCAGTGCCCGCCCGCGCTGCGAGACCCACGACACGAGCCGCGCCTTCGGGTCGACACCGGCGCGCCACCGGCGGTCGTTGTAGAGCCAGACGATCGCGATGTACTGCACGGCGTGCCACAGAGCGGCGGCGCCGAACGCGCTGTCGCCGTCGCGGATCACCAGGAACGGCATCGCGAACCCCAGGAAGTTCAGCGCCAGGTAGGCCGGCCGCACCCACTCGTGCGCCGCGCGCCGCTTGCCGTCACGGAACCAGACGAAGAGATAGGCCACCGCCAGCGCGACGATCAGGGCGCCCAGGCCGTTGACCACCAGCGCGGGGGGCCGCACGTGAACGACCTCCACGCCGAACAGCCGCCAGGGGCCGGTGTAGAGCCGGTGCAGCGCGCAGAAGAACGCCGGCAGGAAGACCAGCGCCTTCTCGAGCCGGGCCTCGGTCCGCTCGGCGGCGCCGTGCTTGCGCTGGTAGATGCGCAGCACGCCCCAGCTCTGGGCCACGAAGTGCCAGGTCGCCCAGTAGAAGATCGTCGAGCGGACGAGCCGCAGCAACACGCCGCCCCAGGCGTCGGCGCCGATCGCCAGCGCCATGGCGATGCCGGGGACCACCCAGTAGCGCACGGGGCGCTTCCACCGCTCGCCAGGAATCAGGTAGACGCGCGTCCAGGTCGAGATGAGGTGCGGTCCGTTGACCACGCCGACCCCCAGGATCACGTACCAGCCCGGGTAGTGAAGGACGTCGGAGACGACCCAGGGAATGATCGTCAGCAGCGTCACGCCGAGGAACAGGAGCGCGTCGACGCCGGGCGCGAGCATCCAGGGCGGCTCGGGGACGCGCACGGCCGGCACGGCGAAGGCCGCCGGGGATTCCGCTGCGATGGTCGCCTGGGTCACGGGGCACCAATATAACAAGCCCGGGGCATCCGGGAGGCCTCGGTCATTTCCGTAACGTGGCCAGCGCCACGGCCCAGCGGTGCAGCTCGTCGAACATGGCGTCGGCGGCCTTCTCTTGCAGCTCGCCGGGCACGAACTTGCCGTCCGCGATCATCTTCATGAAGAAGGGGACCGAGACCCCCTCGGGCAGCGGCATCACCTTCAGCGAGGTCAACATGATCTTGGTCATCTGCGCCGACCGCGTGCCGCCCGAGATCCCGCCGTAGCTGACGATCGACGCGGGCTTGTAGGCCCACTCCTGGAACAGGTAGTCGATGGCGTTGAGCAGCGCCGGCGGCATCCCGTAGTTGTACTCGGGCGTCACGAACACGAACGCCTCGGCCGCCTCGACGAGGGCGCTCCAGGCCTTGGTGTGGGCGTGCTCGTACGTCCGGAAGCGGGGGTGCTTCGGCTCGTCGAACAGCGGGAGGTTGACCTCTCGCAGGTCGACCAGCTCGGGCGAGAGCTTGCCGTGCGCCCGCGCGCGCTCGACCACCCACTCGGCGATCGGGAGCCCCTGGCGCCCGTCGCGCGTGCTCGCAAACACCACTTGCAGCTTCACGTCGTTCCCTCCTTCGGCCCTGTCTCAGCGGCGCCCGTTTCTAGCACTTGCGCGAAGAAATGTGCGGCGCCATCCTTTCGCGCCTCGCGATGCCGGACGCCGCCGTCGAGACCGTCAACCTGGCCAAGACCTACCCCAACGTGGAGGCGTTGCGCGGCCTCTCGCTGCGCATCGAGCCGGGGGAGATCTTCGCGCTGCTCGGCCCGAACGGCGCCGGCAAGACCACCTGGATCTCGATCGTCTGCGGCCTGGTGCGCCCGACCGGCGGGACGGCGACGGTGCTGGGGCACGACGTCGTGCACGCCTCGCTGGCGGCGCGACGCCAGGTGGGCCTGGTGCCGCAGGAGGTGAACTTCGATCCCTTCTTCACGCCGCGCGAGGTGCTGCGCTTCCAGATGGGCTACTACGGCGTGCCGCCCGACGACGGCCGCGTCGACGAGGTGCTGGCGGCGCTGGACCTGTCGTCGAAGGCGGACACCAACACGCGCGCGCTGTCGGGCGGGATGAAGCGGCGGCTGCTGATCGCCAAGGCGCTGGTGCACCGGCCGCGGGTGGCGTTCCTCGACGAGCCGACCGCCGGCGTCGACGTGGCGCTGCGGCACGACCTGTGGGCCTACGTGCGGACGCTGCGTGCCGAAGGGACCACCATCGTGCTGACGACCCACTACCTCGAGGAGGCCGAGGCGCTGGCTGATCGCGTGGCGGTCATCGACAAGGGCGCGCTGGTGGGGCTCGACACGCCGGCGGCGCTGGTCCGGCAGCTGGGACGCAAGCAGGTGCGCTTCCGGCTGCAGGCCCCCTGGCCCGCGGGCGCGGCCGGCCTCCCCGAGCCGCTGCGCCGCCGTGGCGCCACGCTCGATCCGACGGCCACCACCGTGATCTGCCCGGTCGACGGGGGGCCGATCGGCGAGCTGCTGGCGCTGGCCGGCGCGCTCTCGCCCGCGGTGGCGGACGTCGAGATCGTGCAACCCTCCTTGGAAGATGTCTTTCTGCAGCTGACCCGGCGGCCCGACGCCGCCAGCTTCACCCGGAGGTCGCCGTGAACGGGATCGGGTTCCGCACGCTGCTGGCCAAGGAGACGCGCCGGTTCCTCAAGGTGCCCGGGCAGACGCTGGCGCAGCCCGTGGTGACGACCACGCTCTACTTCCTGGTGTTCGGCTATGCGCTGGGTGGCCGGGTGCGCGAGGTCGAGGGCGTCTCCTACATCCGCTTCATCATCCCCGGGCTGGTCCTGCTGACGCTGTCGCAGAACGCGTTCCTCAACACCTCGTCCTCGATGTTCATCGCCAAGATGCAGGGGACGATCGTCGACCTGCTGATCGCGCCGCTGGGCGTCCTCGATCTGCTGGCGGCGTTCCTGACGGCGGCCGTCTTCCGCGGCTTTCTGACGGGCGGGCTGGTGTGGCTGATCTCCGGGCTGTTCGGCGGCTTCTCGGTGGCGCATCCGCTCTGGGTCCTGCTCTACGCGCTGCTCATCGCCACCGCGTTCGCCGCCATCGGCCTCGGAGTGGCGATCTGGAGCGACAAGTTCGAGCAGCTCAACGTGGTGCCGACCTTCGTGCTGACGCCGCTGACGTTCCTGGGCGGCATCTTCTACAGCGCGCGCATGCTGCCGCACCCCTGGGACACGCTGACCCGCGCCAACCCCATCCTGTACATGGTGGAGGGGCTGCGGTTCGGGTTCCTGGGCGCGTCGTCCAGCTCGCCGCTGCTGGGGCTGGCCATCACCGGCGGCGTGGCGGCCGTCGCCACGATTTTGACGGTCTGGATGCTGGCCACCGGCTACAAACTGCGCAGCTGACGATCCCCCGGCGGCCCGTCCGGGGTATTCTGGAGGGGGAATGCCCTTCGCGCGCAGGTTGCTCGTGGTGCTGGCGCTGATGCTCGTCCCGGCTGGCGCGCGCGCGGCGAGCAAGCACGCGCCGCGCGGCAAGTCGAAGGCGAAGGCCGCGGCCAAGAGCTGCCCCGCGCCCAAGGACGACCCGCCGCCCATCGTGGTGGCCGGCGGTAAGGTCGCCGTGTTCTCGTTCACCGGCGACGACGCCGAGCCGGTGCGCCGCCAGGTGATGCACCTGCTCAAGGCGAAGGGGATGAAGGTGATGACCAACCTGCGGCCGGTCGACAGCGCCGAGCAGTTCCGCGAGATGTCGGTCGCCCTGAACCTGGTCGCTTATGTCGACGGCGAGGTGACGATCGAGGGGAACGACGGCAGCGCGACCGTGTTCGTGCGCAACGGCGCCACCGGGATGCGCACCGCCTCGGCGACGGTGGCCGCCGATCGCCATCAGCTCGGCGCCAGCCTGAGCAAGGAGATCTGGGAGAAGATCGGCCCCGCGCTCAGCCAGGCCACCGCCGACGCCGCCAAGCCCCGCAAGCCCGGCCGCGAGCCGATGCGCATCAACGCCGGCACGCCCCTGACCGACGCCGACACCGCCGAAGCGGCGAATTAGCCACGGCGGCGCTGGACGCGCTACTGCGGCGGCGGGTAGCCGGGCGGCGGCGCGTCGGGCGCGGGCGGAGGGTAGCCGGGCGGCGGCGCGGGGTAACCGGCCGGGCCGGTCGCGGGCGGAGCGGCCTCGGCGGGCGGCGGCGCGGGCACGGCGTACGGCGCGGGCGGGACCCCGGCGCCGGGCATGAGCACGAACATGTGGGTCGGGTGGTACTTCAGGCACCACAGTAGCAGGGGCCAGATGATCACGCCGGCGACCAGCGGGACCGGGTCGATCTCCTCGTCGCGTGCGACGGTCACGTTGAGCGGGCTGTAACCGGGGTACTCGAAGCGCAGGCTGGTCAGCGTGGTGACGATGTTCGAGTCGATCATCGTGTACGGCGTGGTCCCCATCGCGACGCCGTTGAGGAACACCCGCGCGCCCGTCGGCTGCGTGTCGAGGATGGTCGAGCTCACGCAGCCGGCGACCGCCGCCAGGGTCAACAGGGCCACGCGCGGGAACAGCCGCCCGTGGCGAAACCGAACGAGGCTCATGCGCGCGACTTTAAAGCGCGCCGGCGGGCTTCGTAAAGTAAGCGGCG
>Ga0209060_10001445_pt1 | contig 26203 bp, 21 predicted proteins | sample Coa_R1_8_FD_187155 | JGI IMG/M metagenome (GOLD analysis project Ga0209060, IMG submission 187155) | Surface soil microbial communities from Centralia Pennsylvania, which are recovering from an underground coalmine fire - Coalmine... | ecosystem: Environmental > Terrestrial > Soil >...
GGTGGACCATCTTGCCGCGGCCCTGCGCGCGCAGCATTACCAGGTCGAAACCGTTCTCCTTCCCTTCGAAGAGCAGGGGAACGACATGGTGGCCCAAACGCTAGCGATCCGCTCCCTGGACCTGACCGAAGCCTCGGGAAACAAAATTGACCTCCTCATCACCCTGCGCGCGCCGGCCCATCTAATTCCCCATCCGAACAAGGTTGCCTGGTTTCAACAGGATCCCCATCTTGCCGGGTCACCCGCGCGCACCTTCTCGGAAGCAAAGCGGATCTACGCAGGCTCCAAGACCCTTGCCCAGCGGCTGAAACAGTCTTCCGGCATCGATGTGAAGGGGGTTGTTTACCCCTGTCTAGCTCATCCGGAACGGTTTTCGAGTGCGGATTGTGGCGACTATTTCCTGTACGTCGATCGCTTGCATCCCCGCAATCGCCAGACCCTGGCCATCGAGGCGATGAAAGAGGTAAAGTCCCCCTTCAAGCTGGTTCTGGCCGGCCCGGCGGAGTCGGAGGCCTATGAGGCGGCCTTGCACCGTCTCGTCCGACTTCTCGACCTCGAAGACCGTGTACGATTGCTGGGCTGGATCTCGGAAGAAGAAAAGACTGCGCTGCTGGCAAACGCCTGTGGAGTCCTAGTTTTGCCGACCGACGCGGACGGGTGCGGCTATGGGACCCTAGAGGCATTCCATGCCCGCAAGCCTGTCGTAACGCTAACCGATTCCGGCGCACCGACGGAAGTCATCGAAGATGCTTTCAACGGCTTGATCGTCGAGCCACAAGCCGATGCGTTGGCGGCGGCCATGGAGAAACTCTGGAGAGCCAAGATGAAAGCCGCCCTGATGGGTCGCAACGGTTACGATGCCCTGCGGTTGCACAACATCGGTTGGAAGCCCGTCCTGGAGGCCCTGGTCGCATGAGGATCTCCATCGTCAATGTGCAAGCCCCCTTTGTACAAGGGGGAGCGGAGTACCTGGCTGACAGCTTGGCCCAGAAACTGCAAGAGCGCGGCCACGAGGTCGCCTGTGTGCGCATTCCCTTCAAGTGGTATCCGCCGCAAGCCATCCTCGAACACATGCTCGCGTGCCGGCTGCTGCACATCGAGAGCGGTAATCCGGATCTGGTGATCGCACTCAAATTCCCGGCCTATCTTCTGCCCTTTCCGAACAAAAAAATTTGGCTGCTGCATCAGTTCCGGCAGGCGTATGAGCTGTGGGGCACTCCACACCAGGCCATCCCCAACACCCCCGAAGGCCGGCGCATTCGGGAAATGATCTGGCAAGCCGACAACCTCTACCTGCGGGAAGCCAAGGCGATTTACACCAACTCGCGCATCGTGGCCCGCCGGCTTCAGCAGTACAACGGCATTGGCGTTCAGGGCGTGCTCTATCCGCCGCTGCTGCGTCCGGAAATCTATCACTGTGCCGGCTTCGGCGATTACTTTTTTTACCCTAGCCGAATGAATACCCTCAAACGCCAGGCTCTTGCTATCGAGGCCATGCGCTTCGTCCGATCCGGTTTTCGCCTGGTGCTGGCCGGCAGGGCGGACCAGGAGTCGCACCTGGACGAGTTACGCAATCTCGTCCGGCGGCACAAGCTGGAGGACCGGGTGACGCTCCTCGGCTGGATTTCCGAGCAGAAAAAGGCCGACTTGATGGCCCGTTGTTATGCTGCGCTGTACATCCCCTACGACGAAGATTCCTACGGCTACGTTACGCTGGAAGCGTTTCACTCCAGCAAGCCGGTCCTCACGCTGAGCGATTCCGGCGGCACCGACGAAGTCATCGAACATGGAGGAAATGGCCTCATCCTGGAGCCCACGGCCGAGGCGTTGGCGGCCGGCATGGAAGAACTCTGGTCGTCCCGGCAACGCACCCAGGAGATGGGACAGGCAGCCCAGGCAACCCTGGAGCGGTACCAAATCCGTTGGGACCATATTCTGGAAAGATTGGTGGCATGAAGATCGCATGGTTCACGCCTTTGAACCGCCGCAGTGCTATTGGGCAATACAGCGCCTGTATTCTGGATCAACTGGTCCAGACCGAGCAGGTCGTCGTGTATGTCTCGGACACCGATCGCGCAGACGCTTGTTGGCCGGTGAACGCGAAATTGGCATTTCTGAGCACGATCGACCGAGAGCAACTGCTCGCGCAGCTCGGCGGCTACGATTGCGTGATCTACAACATGGGGAATCATCATGGCTACCACGGCAACATTTATGAAACCTCGCTGCGGCACGCGGGGATTGTCATTCTTCACGATGTCGTCCTGCAACATTTTTGTGGCGGCTATTTCCTCGAATGGAAACGGGATTGGGATTCCTACATCCGCCACATGGCTTATGCCCATGGGCCGGAAGGGGAGTTGTTGGCGAAATTGATCCGAGCCGGGCGGGAGCGGGCCCTGTGGGATGGATCCACCGCCGTTCAGTACCACATGGCCAAACTGGCGATCCGCCGAAAATACGGAATCGTGGTCCACTCCGACTTTGCCAAGCGTCAGCTCGAGCCGATCGCCGGCGCCCCGGTGCGGAAGATCAATTTTCCGGAACCGCGCATCAGCCAACGGTTCTCGCGCCGGCCGGTGGTCCGGCGACCGGGGCCGGGAGGTAGGATCAATGTCTTGACGTTCGGCATGGTCAACCGCAACAAGTTGGTGGATCTGGTCCTGGAAACGATTGGCAGCAGCGAGTTCCTGAAAAACCATGTGCTCTACACCGTCATCGGCGTCCTCGAAGCCGGCGAGTATACCCGGAAGATTGAGGGGATCATCCGAACCTACGACATGGGCAACTGTGTCCGCCTGCTGGGCCCGCAACCGGATGAAGTCTTGATCCAATCGCTCCTGGCCGCGGATCTTGCGGTTAACCTCCGCTATCCCTATCTGGGTGAAAGCTCTTGGAGCCTGTTGGAGGCATTGTTCGCCGGCAAACCGACGATCGTCTGGCGGCATGGCTACTACGATGAATTTCCAGATCATGTTGTCCGCAAGGTGGCCTCGAAAGAGGAACTGCTCACGGCGCTGACCGACCTGTGCTGTAACTCGGGGGCCCGGCTAGCGATGGCCGAGGCAGCGTGGAGCTATGTCCGAAAACACTTCGATACCCGGCAGTACTGCCGGCAGTTATTGGACTTCATCGAGTCCGCCCGGCTGAATCGGCCGATCCTCGATCTCGTTGACCGTATGTCGGATCGGCTCTTGGAGATGCAGGCGACGCCCGAATCGACAGAGCTAATCGACGCGCTGGAGAATGAGATTTGCCGGCTGGCGGCGCTGGATTGACGAGCATGCCTTGGCGCGGTCCTCGGATCAGCCAAGACCCATTCAAATTCGCCTTGATTTCCCACCCACGAATCGTTACACCCCTCCCCGTTCCAGAAGTACCGTATCGCTTGCTGAAGAACCGATGCCGTGCGTGAGCGGTGCTTCCGCGCTACGTCTCGACCAGATTTCCAACGATCCCATTGAACCGAACGGGAGTTATTCCCAGGTGGTTACCATGCGCTACAGGGTAGCAGCACCGGATCTTTCCGGAAACGAATCGGCGTACGTTAACGAATGCCTGCGGTCCACCTGGATTTCGTCCAATGGGCCATTCCTCGGCAAGTTCGAAGCCAGCGTCGCCGACTACACCAACACCCGTCATGGAATCGCAACCTGCAATGGCACCGTGGCTCTGCACCTTGCCCTGACCGGACTGGGCATCGGCCCCGGGGATGAAGTCATCGTGCCCAGCCTCACTTTTGTGGCCACAGCGAACGCTGTGGTGTATTGTGGCGCCACACCCGTCTTTGCGGACAGTGACCAAGACACATGGTGCATTTCGGTCCAGAGCGTGGCCCGCTTGCTGTCCCCACGGACCCGGGCCATCATTCCGGTGCATCTCTACGGCCACGCTTGCGATATGGGTCCCCTGCTCGAGCTGGCCCGGCGGAAAGGGATCTGGGTCATCGAAGACTGTGCGGAAGCCCTGGGCGCCACCTACGAGGGCCGGCCCATCGGCAGCTTCGGTACGGCTGGTACGTTCAGCTTCTATGGCAACAAGTTGGTCACGACCGGCGAAGGCGGGATGGTCGTGACGAATGACGAGCCACTGGCGGAGCGGCTGCGGCTCTTGCGCGGCCAGGGGATGGATCCCGAGCGACGCTACTGGCATCCGATCGTCGGTTTTAATTATCGAATGACCAACGTGGCGGCGGCGCTGGGACTCGCGCAAATGGAGCGGATCGATCAGCTGCTCCACGACCGCAAACAGGTGGCCGCCTGGTACAACGAACGCCTGGGCAATCTTGGTTCCCTGGTGCTTCCACCCGAAGCGGTGGGTACCACGAATGCGTTTTGGATGTACTCGGTCCTGACCCCGAACGCTGTCTGGCGGGACCGTCTCATGGCGGACCTTGCCAAACGGGGCATCGAGACGCGGCCGTTCTTTTATCCCCTTCATGAGTTCCCGATGTACCAGGGGCACCGCAATGACAACGGCTGCCCCACGGTACGCGACCTCAGCTATCGTGGCCTGAGTCTGCCGACGTCTTCGTATCTGCGCGAGGAAGACATTGACGTGATCACCGGCGAGCTACGGGAGTTGCTGCGGCAGTATCCGACCCCATCCGCCCGGGCAGCGTGAGACAATGCACATGGAAACGTCCCCCATTGCGGACCTGAACACGCGCAGACTTTCCGAAGCCGACGCCGAGCCCCTCGGCCGATTCTTCGAGCTCCTGGCAGCTGATGCGGAAACCACGCGGTTTTTCCATCCACACCCGCTGTCGCAGGTATTCGCGGCGGATTTGTGCGCGCGGCAGCGCCGCTGCCGAGATCGCTACTTCATCACGCAGTATCACGGGGAAACGGTCGGCTATTCCATGCTCCGGGGTTGGGACGAAGGCTACACGACGCCAAGCTTCGGTGCGTGTACTCACCCGCAGCTGCGCGGAGCCGGCTTGGGCCAGCTGCTCTTGGCCCACGCCATCGCGGAAAGCCAGGCGGCCGGGGCCCAGCACCTGCGGCTCACCGTCTACAAGGAGAATGTGGCTGCTTTCCACATTTATCGCAAATTCGGGTTTGTGTTCAAGGACAAAAACGAACACGAATGGATTGGCCTGCTCGATTTGCGTCGTCCACTGCCCGCCCACCCAATCCATGCAAACCTGACCAAGCTGGACGCCTGGCGGAAACGACAGCTCGCGCCGGCGGCTTAACGCCTACCTTCGCTCGGATCGACCCTGCCCTGCGCCATTCCCAGCATGAGGGGCCAAATCAGATTGCCGAGCACCGGCCTGGGGAGTACAACCTGATTGAGGAATGGCGACCGCAAACGATCACAAACTGTTGTTCGCCGCCTCGGAAGTCGTTCCGTTCGCCAAAACGGGCGGCCTGGCAGACGTGGCTGGATCGCTGCCCCGTGCCTTGTCCCGCCGCGGTTGGCAGTGTGCGATCGTTCTCCCGTTGTACCACAGCATCCGGGCCAGCAAAATTCCCCTTACTTGTACCGAACGCACCTTCACGGTGCCCATCGGAAATCGCGCCGTTACCGGGACCCTCTGGCAGACTACGCTGCCCAATTCTCCCGTGACGGTTTATCTCATCGAGCAACCCCAATATTTTGAGCGCGACGAACCAACTCAGGGACGCGGGCTGTATCAGTTCACGTTGCCGGGCGGTCAGAAGCGGGACTACCCCGACAATTGCGAACGGTTCATCTTTTTTTCGCGTGCCCTGTTGGAGGTCTTGCGACTCGTCGACTACTGGCCCGACCTCCTCCACGTGAATGATTGGCAGACCGGACTCACGCCGGTCTATCTGCGGGAGGTGTACCGAAATCAGCCCGGCTACGAACACCTCCGCACCGTGTTCACGATTCACAACATCGCTTACCAGGGCCAGTTTTGGCACTGGGATATGCTGCTGACAGGACTCGATTGGCAGCTGTTTAACTATCGGCAGCTGGAATTCTATGGCCAGCTCAATTTCCTCAAGGCGGGGATCGTGTTCGCGGATCTGATTAGCACGGTCAGTCCGACCTATGCGAAAGAGATTCAGACCCCTTATTTCGGTTGCGGACTCGACGGCGTCTTGGCAGAACGGCGCGACCGCCTGTTCGGAATCGTGAATGGCGTGGACTACAGCATCTGGAATCCGGCGACCGATCCCCACCTTGCCGCCACCTATGATGTGCATACGGTTGCCGAGCGCAAGCCGCTCTGCAAGGCCGCCCTCCAGCGCCGCTACGGCTTGCCGGAACGGCGGACCACTCCGCTCCTGGGAATGGTCGCCCGGCTCGTGGAACAAAAAGGGCTCGACCTGGTCGGCAAAGCGGCGGACACCCTCCTCCAACAGGATGTTCAGCTGGTATTATTGGGAGAGGGGGAAGCGGCGTATCATCGCATGCTTCTCGACTTGCGTTCCCGTTTTCCCGATCGGGTGGGGGTGGTGTTCGGGTTCGATGAGGCACTGGCCCATCAAATCGAAGGCGGTGCCGATCTCTTTCTCATGCCGAGTCAGTTCGAGCCGGCGGGTCTGAATCAGTTGTACAGCTTGAAATATGGTACGGTGCCGGTCGTACGTGCAACGGGAGGATTGACCGATACGATTACCGATTACAATCCCCGGACCGCCGAAGCAGGAACTGCCACGGGATTCTCCTTCGTTGCCTACACGCCGGCGGCTCTGCTGCGGGCGGTGCAGCGCGCTTTGGAGCTGTATCGAGGCGCGCCGGAGCGATGGCTAACGCTCATGCGCACCGGCATGCTCCAAGATTGGTCCTGGGATCGCATCGCTGCGGAATATGAGAAGTTGTATGCGATGGTCATGGAGCCCGGTCTATGAAACGCAATGGGAAGTGCGAAATTGAAAATTAGAAACTGAAAATGATATTGAGATGGCTGAAGTCCAGCTTGCTTTTCTTTGGCATCAGCACCAGCCGTACTACCCCGACGACGTGGCCGGCGAAAACCCCATGCCGTGGGTGCGCCTGCACGGCGTCAAGGATTATTACGGGATGGCCCTGCACCTCCTGGAAGTTCCCGAGATGCGGTGCACGATAAACCTGGTGCCGAGCCTGCTCCTTCAGTTGCAAGCCTACACGGAGCGGGGCGCAACGGATCGGTTCCTGATTCTCTCCCGACGTCCCCCCGACGGTCTTTCTCAGGACGATTGTCTGTTTCTGCTCGACAATTTTTTCATGGCCGATCCGGAGCAGATGATTCGGCCATACCGGCGCTACGCCGAGTTGTATCAGCGGCGCGGGGCCGGCCGAAATACCGCTCAGGAGGCGTTGCGCCGCTTCCACGAACGCGATTTCCGTGATTTGCAGGTCTGGTTCAATCTCGCCTGGGTTCACCCCCTGGCTTTTGAGCGCGATTCTTTCCTGCGCGAGCTTCGGGACAAGGACCGGCATTTTACCGAAGAGGAAAAAAACCGTTTGCTCGATAAGCACCTGGAAATCCTGGGGACCGTGATCGGCTTGCACCAGAAGCTCGTGGCCAACGGTCAGGTCGAGCTGACAACCACGCCTTACTATCACCCAATCTTGCCGTTGCTCCTGGATAAGAAACTGGCGCGCGAAGCGTTGCCGGACTGCAAGCTGCCGCGGTACACGGGTGGCTATCCGGAAGATGCCACGGTCCAGGTTCGACGGGCCGTTGAACAGCACGCGCAGATTTTCGGTAAGCCGCCTCAAGGCATGTGGCCGGCGGAGGGCTCGGTGTGCCAGACCATGCTCCCTGTGCTCGCCCAACACGGCATTCGCTGGATCGCCACGGATGAGGAAATCCTGGGCGCATCGACGCATGGCTTCGTCGGCCGCGACCACCGGGGCCAGGTGCGCAATCCCGATCAGATGTATCGGCCCTACAAAGTTGCCGAGGCCGGCCATGAGTTGGCGATCGTCTTTCGGGATCACGCCCTGAGCGACATGATCGGCTTTCATTACCAGCGGAGCGATCCGATTGCGGCTGCCGACGATTTCGTCCAACACGTGCGGAATATCGGCCAGGCGGTCACCGGTGCGCAACCGGCCTTGGTGAGCATCATTCTCGATGGCGAGAATTGCTGGGAACATTATCCTGGCGGCGGCGTGGCCTTCCTGCGTGCTTTGTATGGACGCTGTGTCCGGACGCGTGATCTCCAGCCGGTCCAGGTCGGCATGTTTCTGGAAAAATATCCGCCACGGGATACCCTTCCGCACCTCTTTGCCGGCAGTTGGATTGCCCACAATTTTGCCATCTGGATTGGCCATGAGGAAGACAACACCGCCTGGGACGCGCTGCACTGGGCTCGGGAGCACCTCGTGCAGCGAGCGCAGCAAGGCGTCGTCCGTCCCGACCAGCTTCGCCGAGCCTGGGAAGAGCTGTATATTGCCGAAGGGAGCGATTGGTTCTGGTGGTTCGGCGAAGATCATTCCAGTGCCCAGGACGCCCTGTTCGATTATTTGTTCCGCAAACATTTGCAAAACGTCTACACCCTGCTGGGCGATGCACCGCCGCCGCACCTGGCACGGCCGATTATCCGGCGCGGCCAGCGCGCCCTGCATAGCATGCCCCGCGCCTTCTTGGATGTCAAACTGGATGGCCGGCGCACATTTTTCGAGTGGCTCAATGCCGGGCACTATGCTTGCCAAACTGAGCGCGGAACCATGGCCATGGCGGCGCCGGGACCGATGAAGGATGTGTATTTCGGTTTCAATCCGCAGACCCTCCTGATCCGGATCGATTTCCACGGACCGGCCCGAACAGCGCTGGCCGATTTCGATGCGTTACGGATCAGTTTTGTGGAGCCCGCCGGTTGCGAGGTCTGTGTGGCGGATCTGGGGGGGACAACACCGGTCGCCCAGCTCCATACCAGCGCGGAGAGGCCAAAGGAAGCCACGGCCAAGCGGGATACGGGGACCCGTGCAGAAATCGCAATTGACCAGATTATCGAGGTTGCGATTCCGCTGGATTGCCTCCGCGTCAGCGTGGACCAGCCGATCCAGTTCTGCATCGAGCTGCTGCAAGGGGGCCAAAGCCGCGACCGGGCGCCACGAGAGGGCACCATCAACCTGACGTGCCCCTCTCCCGATTTTGAGCAGATCATGTGGGACGTCTGAGGGAGTCCGTAGTCCGTGGTCCGTCGTCCGTCGCAGCCTGGCTACGGACCGCGGGCGAGAACTAAAATGGATACAACGTTGCGAGGTTTCGCTTCCTTGTTACAGGGTCTGCCCATGCCAGAATTACGGAAAGATCCGATCGTTGGCCGATGGGTAATCATTGCCACGGATCGGGCAAAGCGGCCGGTGGTGCCGAAGACCGAGGCGCCGGCGAGCGGTTCTACATTTTGTCCGTTCTGCGAGGGAAGCGAGGACAAGACGCCCCACGAAATTCTTTCGTACCGCGACCGGAACACACGCCCCAACGAACGTGGCTGGCGCGTCCGGGTGGTGCCGAACAAGTTTCCCGCCCTTCAGGTTGAGGGCGATCTGCATAAACGCGGGGAAGGAATCTACGACAAGATGAATGGCATCGGTGCCCACGAAGTCATCATCGAATGTCCGTTCCACGAGACCACCATGGCCAACCTCACGGAGGAGAATATTCGAGAGGTGCTGTGGGTTTACCGTGATCGACTCGTTGATCTGAAGAAGGACCCGCGTTTGGTTTACGGCATGCTGTTCAAGAACGTGGGCGCAGCCGCGGGAGCCTCGGTGGAGCACACGCATTCTCAGCTCATCGTTACGCCCATTGTGCCGATCAACGTCTGGGAAGAGATGAACGGTTCCCTGGAGTTCTTCAATTATCGCGGCCGATGCATCTACTGCGACATGATTCATCAGGAGCTGACCTCGGAGAAGCGGGTCGTCCTGGACACTCCGAATTTCATCAGCTTCGCGCCCTTTGCAAGTCGATTCCCGTTCGAAACCTGGATTCTCCCGAAGTCGCACAACAGCCACTTCGAGAACATCCAGAAAATGGAAGTCGATGAGCTCGGCACGGTCCTGAAGACGATTCTGCTAAAACTGGAATCGGCCCTGGATAAGCCGGCGTACAACTACATCATCCACACCGCGCCCTTCGACACGCAATCGTTGCCGCATTACCACTGGCACATCGAGGTCATTCCGCGGCTGACACGGGTGGCCGGGTTTGAATGGGGGACCGGCTTCTACATCAACCCGGTTCCGCCCGAGCAGGCCGCCGCATTTCTGCACGAGACGGAAGTCGATTTGGCCATCAAGAATCGGGCGTGAGGGACCAGGATTCGCGGCCATGGGATGGGCCAGCTTGGTCTTGCGGCCCTGCCAGGGCGGTTCGATCGCCATCAGACGCCGCGCGATTCTCGATTCTGAAAAACACACGCCTCCCGAAAATTTTTTCTTGCAACCGCTCGCGCGGCGGCACATACTCGACACTCAAGCCCAACATCTTCTACACGGGCCGGCTAAAGGTGTCCGGTTTCGTTGACTGGCAGTGCGCAGAACCGCGCACGGCACACAACCCCGCGGTTCTGCGAACCGCCGCGAAACAGACACGTTGGGAAGTTGAGACTCGCCGCGTTGGTCGGGGTTTAAGATTTTCTGGTTCACGAGGGTTTTCCAAATTCTGGGAGGATTCCATGAGAATCTCAGTGAAGTGCATTGCGCCAATTATCTTGGCGGGTTGGACGGGGCTTTTGTCTGCGCAGCAGCCCTTCGTCCCCCAGGGGATCGATTCGGTTGGGCTCCAACGGATCGTGCCGGACACGATCTGCTTCTTTAACGACTGGAATTACGACGGCGTACGGGATGCCCAGCTCGATAACTGGGAGCCTTACACCAGCGTTCTCGGCAACAGCGTCTTCTTGATCGAGAACAACACCTACGCGTTGACCGATCCGACGAATCCGTCGCAGATGCAGCGCTACGGCGTGGTTTTTCAGGCGGTTGAAGGCGGTGCTCCCGTGCAGGGAGAGGCCTTCTTCGCCGACGATGGCACTCCCTACCAAGGAATCATCAACAACTATCGTCAGAATGGGAATCCGGGCCGGGTGGCCGGGGACAAGCGGCCCGGAGCCATAAACTTCATCGCTGGAGGCGAGGCCTGTCCCGACGAATTCAGTGTCTTCCGCTCCGACAGCCGATGGGACACCGGCGTGGTCCGCGGCGGCCGGTATGCCTCGGTGCAGAACTATTCCCTGGATCCCACCACCCTGACCCAAACGCCAACCAGCAAGGCTTATGATGCGATCCTGGGGCGGCTGAAGGGTGGAGTGGCCTCGGCGGGCGGGACCGAGATCGGACGCTTCGGCGGCGACATGGTCGGGCTGTCGAACGGCAACTTCCTGGTCGTGGTGGACGACGAGTCGAATTTGATTGCACCGGTGCGCTCGGCGACAGCCGTCATCGTGGCCGCCGACGGCTCGATCGTGAAAGATTCGTTCGTGATCGGGCCGGGGACCATCTGGTCGAACGTGGCCGCGTTCAAGGGAGGATTCTGCGTTCGCTTGAACGGGATCCTCATGTTCTACGACAACTCGGGAACGCTGCAGGGCGAGGCGAGCCAAAGTGATGCGGCGTTCGTGGATAACCAGGGGAATGTCTTCAGCTTCTCCGGTGACCGCGGGGACGGGACACGGATCGCTTCCCACATCAACTCGAACTATGTTTTCCTGGCCGGAGCTGGCGGTTCACCGCTGTCCCAGGTCCGCGTCGCCGTCTGGGATGCGCGGGACCAAAGCTTCCAGGGCTCGATTAACGTCAATGAGCTATCCGCAGCGAACGGTGGGACGGACCCGGTGGATTTCCTGCCCACCTTTGACCGGGCGAATTTGGCGGTGGATGCCTTGAACCGCGTGTTGGTGACCTACGAGGTGCAGCAGGCTCCTGCGGCCGAGCAGGTGGCGGCACGGGTGCTGGCCTTCGATCCGACTTCGGCGACGTTCAGTTATCTCACCCAATCCTTCTTGCCCTTCATCAACAACGATTTCCTCGGGCTCGCGAACGGGCCGCCGATCAAGAGCTACCGGGTAAGCCCGTCAATGACAACCAAGGAGCTTCTGATCGCAGCCAAGGGGCTGCCGAACTCGTTGAACATGCCCGACCAAGGCTCCGACGTGCCCGGCGATACGAACTTCTACACGGTGATCACCCACCCGAATCCCCAGGACGATCCCACCGGAGGCCCCTGACCAATCGAGGCAGCCGGCTTCGCGGCGGTTCGCAGAATTGCCGCGAAGCCGCTCCTTGCCCTGTACGCTTTCACAACCGCTGATAGTATTCCGTTGAGCCAACGATTGCGGCGATGGCGTTTTCGTCCGTCGCTCCGCTCTGCAAGGCTCCGACAAACGTGTTGAGGCCACCCGGATCCGCCGAACGGCGCAAATAGCTCATGTAGTAACTCTCCACGAGCTTCTGGCGATACTCCGTGCTTCCCAGGATCGATGCTGCCACCTGCACCCGGCTCATGCCAGCCGTGAGCGCTTGGCTGAACGTCGCCTGACCGCTCGTATCAATCGCCCGGCCCAGCACATCCTCGTACAGCGCTTGCAAGAAACCATTGTCCGTGCCGCCCCCGCGGTTTTGGTAATACTCGGCCGAGCCAAGGATGCTGGCTTGCAATTGCTCGTCGGTACCGCCACTCTGCAAGAATTGCACCGCGAGGAAGAGGCCGGAAAGGTCGGCCGCTCGGTGCAACAAGGTGGTGTAAAAACTCTGTACGAGATCGATCCGGTATTCCAGGCTGGTTGCAATGTCCTGGGCAACCTGGGTACGGCTCTGGCCCTGATTGAGCGCATTCGTGAACGTGGCCGCTCCACCGGCGTCCGCCATGCGGTGGAGCAGATCCTGATAAACCTGGGCCACGAATACGGGATTGGAAGGAGGAGGGGGGACAATAACTGTCTGGCCGCCGTTCAGCGTTCCGGTGCTGCTGGCAAAGTTGCTATCGCCGCTGTAGGTGGCCATGATCGTGTGCGTGCCCCCGGCCAAGGTGCTCGTGCTGAAGGTGGCCGTGGTAACACCTTTGCTCGTGCTCACGGTCACGGGGCTACCGGCATTACCGCCATCGATCTGGAATTGCACCGTGCCCGTGGGGGTGCCGGCTCCGGGTGCCAGAATACTGATGGTGGCTGTAAAGGTTACATTTTGCCCCGCCATCGTCGAGTTGGCACTCGACGCCAGCGTGGTGCTGGTCATGGCCCGACTGACGGTCTGGGTCACAGTGCCGCTGCTGGGGGCGAAGGTGCTATCGCCGCTGTAATTGGCGGAAATGGTGTGCATGCCCGGCGCCAGGGTGCTGGTGCTGAAGGAGGCCGTGGTGTTCGCACCGGAAGTCGTCCCATTGACTGGATTGCCGACGTTGGTGCCATCGATCTGGAATTGCACGGACCCCGTGGGAGCGCCGGCGCCCGGACTTTGGGAACTGATGGTGGCCGTGAAGGTCACCATTTGGCCAAAGGTCGACACGATGGACGAGCCAACCTGGGTGGTCGTCGGCGTCGTCCCTACCATCATGACCACCTGTCCGCCGGACAGGGTGCCGATGCTCGCCGCAAAATTATTGTCGCCGCTGTAATTGGCCGCCACGGTATGGCTGCCGACGGTCAGCGCGTTGCTGCTGAAGGTCGCCGTGGTCATGCCGGCGGTGGTACTGACGGTTACGGGGCTACCGGCGTTGCTACCATCGATCTGAAACTGCACCGTGCCCGTGGGAGTGCCGGACCCAGGGGCCGTAACGCTGATCGTCGCGGTGAAGACCACCGCCTGCCCCGAGACCGATGGACTAATCGACGACATGACCGCGGTCGTCGTACTGGCCTTGGTGACCGTTTGTCCTCCTGTCAGTGCAGCGTTGCTTGCGGCGAAATTGTTGTCGCCACTGTAGTTGGCCGTGATGGTGTGGGTGCCGGCCATCAACGTCGTCGTAGTGAAGGAGGCCGTTGTCACCCCGCCGGAAGTCATGAGATTCACCGGGCCGTCGGCGTTTCGGCCATCGATCTGAAACTGCACGGTCCCCGTCGGCGTACCGGATGCCGCGCTCACCGTGGCCGTGAAGGTAACACTCTGTCCCGTAACCGACGGGTTGATGGAGGAAACGACTGCCGTGCTGCTGCTTGGTTTGTTGACAACTGCCAGCGACTCGACATTGGCCAGGGGTCCGGTGCCGTCTGTCCCGCCGATGGCGTAGATCCGACCCTGCGAGTCTTCTATCGCGGCCAAACTCGATCGGGCCGTGTTGAGCGGGGAGGCCGCGGCCCAAACGTTGCTCGTAGGAGTGTAGGCGTCTACCGTGTTGAGTTGAGCACCGGTGGCATCCACGCCGCCAATGGCGTACACGCGGCCATCCCCCGCGGGCGTGGCCGCCAGGTTCGCGCGGACAGCGGGAAGCGTGGCCACGGTCGTCCACCTCCTTCCTCCCGGTGTATACGATTCCACGACATTGGTGGCCGCGGAAGCTCCTTTGCCGCCGATGGCGAAAATTCGCCCGTCGCTGCCTTCTGCCGCCGCCAACCCCGAGCGGGCTGTGGCGAGACTGGGAGCGGTGACCCAGGTATTCGTCGCCGGTGTATAGGCCTCCACTACGGCAAGGGCCGTCCCGCTGGCATTGGCCCCGCCGATGGCATAAATGCGACCATCGGAACCCACGGCTGCCGCTAGTCCCGAGCGGGGAGTGGGCAAAGCGGCGACCTGAGTCCAGACATTGCTCGAAGGGGTGTATGCTTCCACGACATTCGTTAGCCCGGACGCTCCGGTGCCGCCGACGGCGTAGATCCGGCCATCGCTCCCTTCAACCGCCGCCAATCCTGCGCGGGGCGTGTTAAGACTGGCAACCGTCATCCAGGCGTTGCTGGTCGGAGAATACGCTTCCACGATGGCGAGCGGATTGCCGCTGGCGTCGGCGCCGCCGATGGCGTAAATGCGGCCATCCGCGCCGAACACCGCCGCCAATTCGGAACGGGGCGTGGGCATGCCCGCCAGGATTGTCCAGGCCGGCAGGACTCGATTCTCCAGCATTTCCAGATTTGGGCGGAAGGTGGTTCGCCGCCCGTCCACGGTGTGTCCAGGACGGGGGACTGAATGCCGACTTGCCCAATTCCGCCACCAGGTGCGCGACATGGCGCCTCCTCCGGAAATGCAGTTCCGCGTTCCGAGCCGAGATTCTTCAATCCTACCCTAGCGCCAGGGCCGCTACAATGAAGTCTGTTGTGGACGGAATGGTCTCTGTACCTTGCCTGCCCGTTCCAACCGGCATCCTCGTGAGGGCCCGCACGGGAAGATTTTCATGTTTACCGGTTTGGTCGAAGCGATGGGGACAGTCTGTGACGTTCGGGCCGACGGTGCGGGTCGCCATTTAACCATTGGCATTCCGGGTTTTGGCTCGGAGCTGGCGATTGGCGACAGCGTGGCCATCAATGGCGCCTGTTTGACCGTCGTCGAACGCGTTGCCGACCAGTGCCGCTTTCAAGCTGGGCCTGAGACCCTTCACCGGACCAATCTGGGCGAACTGATGACGGGGCAGCGTGTCAATTTGGAACGTGCCCTGCGTTTGGGTGACCGGCTCGGCGGACATTTCGTCCAGGGGCATGTCGATGGCCTGGGCCGCATTGCCGAACGGATCAGCCAGCGCGATTGGGAATTGGTCTGGTTTCGTTGTCCACCCGATCTGGCCGCACAGATGGTTCCCAAGGGATCGGTGGCAGTGGATGGCGTTAGCCTGACCCTCGTCGATGTGGCCGACGATCGCTTTAGCGTCGCGCTCATTCCCCATACACTGGCCCAGACGACCTTGGGATTCAAGCAAGCAGGGACCAGCGTCAATCTGGAGACGGACCTCCTGGGGAAGTATGTTTGGAAATGTCTGCGTGGTGGAGGCGTTACCCTGGAGACGTTGCGCACCGCGGGTTTTGTCCGTGGGCCGGCGACTTCGAGCTGACGACAACCGAATGGTTCCGGAACCTTCTGCACGGCAAACGCTGACTTACCTGCGCGGCCTCATGGAGGCGCGTGGAATCCACCCCAAGAACAAACTGGGGCAAAACTTTCTCATCGATCTGAACCTTTTGGCGCTAATCGTCCGCACTGCCGAATTAAGCCGGGAGGACCTTGTTTTGGAGGTTGGCAGCGGCACGGGCAGCTTGACCACTCGGTTGGCAGAGCACGCGGGGGCCGTGCTCAGCGTCGAGATCGACCCGGATTTTTTCGATCTTGCCGGGGAAGTAGTGGCCGGCCAGCCCCATGTCGTCTTGCTGCATGCAGATATCCTCAAGAACAAGAATACGCTCAATGCCGAAGTGCTGGCCAAGCTGGGCGAGCTTCAGAAGGAGACGGGCTGTCTCCGCCGGAAGCTGGTGGCCAATTTGCCGTATGCCGTGGCCACGCCGGTCATCGCCAACTTCCTGGTTTCCGATTGTTGCTTCGAGCGGATGGTGGTGATGGTGCAGTGGGAAATCGCCGAGCGCTTGCTGGCCCATCCCGGGAGCAAGGAGTATGGAGCTTTGTCTGTGCTGGTGCAGAGCTTGGCGGACGTAGAAACGGTGCGCCGCCAATTGCCACCGGGCGTCTTCTGGCCGCGGCCCCAGGTGGCGTCCGCCATCGTGTGCATTCGACCTTCCCCGGCCAAGCGGGAGCAGGTGGGAGATGTGCTCCGCTTCCGCAATTTTCTGCGCGATTTGTACACCCATCGTCGCAAGAACCTGCGCGGAGCGTTGGTCGGCAGCCCACGCGGCCGGCGAGAAAAGGCAGACGTGGATCAAGGATTGGCCAGGCTCGGCTTGGATCCCTCGGCTCGAGCCGAAGACCTGGGTATTGAGCAGCATCAGCAACTCTGTGCGGCTTTCGGGTGAAATCGCCCATGCAACAGTCCGGGTTCGGTGCGGTTGAACTCGAACTCCAGTGCCTCCGTTCGGGCAGGTGTTTGCTCGCCGCGGATCGAGGGAGCCACTCCCGGCACACTCATTTACAGACGAAATGGCACGCCATCTGCTGGCAATACCAGAGATAAAGGAACGATAAGGCCCGCGTTGTGGTGCTTGCCGGTGGGAAGGAACTGAGCGTTCTTGATTCTCATTCCCGCTGGCTGCTTTTCTTTGTAGAATTCTTTTGTCCCGCCGGCAGTAACTTCGGTGACTGGGCGACGCCGAGGAAGCTACGGCGGGACACCATTGTACATACCTGCATTTGGCTGTACACCTACGCTCAGGCGAGAGAATGCTGTTGTGCCAGCATGGCCTGACACAAGCTCACCATCTGGGGGTCGCTCAGCTGCTGGATCTTCCCTGCAAGAACTGGTTGACCATCGCGCAGGCGCTGGATAAGAACCGCCTTCAAATCCTCAGGCCGGGTAGTCTCGTTGATCAGAAACCGGCGACCAATGATAAGTATTCGTCCCAGGTCGTCCGGAGTTAAATCCAGGTTTTCCATCGTTGTTCCCCGCTGATCAAAACAGGAAATGGCAGCGACATTGCGTCCGCTAACTCACTTCATGGTCAACACTTGGAGCAATTTCCGCGCCAACGCTTCACGTGACCGTCGTTTCGGAGGAAATCATGAACCGATTGCGAGACAAGGTGGCCATTGTGACCGGCGGCGGTGCCGGCATCGGCCAGGCGACCTGCGAGTTGTTCGCCGAGGAGGGGGCGGCGGTGGTGATTGCGGAACGCGATGCCGACACAGGGCGACAGACGGCCGGACGAATTGCAGGCCGCGGCGGCCGCGCTCTTTTCGTGCACACCGATGTGGCCAACGAAGGCAGCGTTCAGCGCATGGTTGCCGAGGCGGTCAGCGCATTTTCGCGGATTGATATCCTGGTCAATAACGCTGCCGTCTTTGTGCTGCGGGGCCTGGAGGCGACCCCGGAGGAATGGCGGCAGATCCTCGACGTGAACGTGATGGGCCCGGCCCTGGTCGCCAAGCACGTAGTGCCCCACATGCGCAAGGCTGGCGGCGGCGCCATTGTCAACCTCGGCTCGATTTCCAGCTTCATCGCCCAGCCCCACTTCGTGACGTACAACGCCAGCAAGGCAGCCATCGCCAACATGACGCGCTGCATGGCCTTGGACTTGGCGGCGGATCATATCCGGGTGAACGCCGTGTGCCCCGGCACAGTATGGACGCAAATTGTCCAGCGTATCACCCGGGAGGCCGGCCTCGACCGGGCCGCCGCGGACGCGCACCCGGACTGGGGCGGCGCTCACATGATTCGAAGGATCGCCGAACCGCGCGAGATTGCAGCTGCCATCCTATTTTTGGCCTCGGATGAAGCGTCGTTTATCACGGCGGAGAATCTGATGGTGGATGGGGGGTATACGGCAAAGTAAGATTTGACGCACCGCTGTCCGAGCGTTTCGGGCTGGGCGTGCCGCGAAGGGTTTGTGGATACCCGTCTTGGTATTTGATCAGCGCGGAGTCTGGGCGTAGCAGGCGTCTTGGGTGAGTCCCGCTGTCGGCAGGCGCACCATACAGCCTTCAGCCTGCCAATCCTCACGTGCAGCCGCAACTCCCGTCGTGTCAGTGGCGCCGGGACTCGGTTCCGTCACGCGCGGTTCCGGGCGGGCGTTAGGAATGCGGCCTCGGCACGGCCATTCGCCCGGGATAATACAAGCCTATTTGTCTGAACCATTGAGTCCGTACGCTTAGTAAAGTAGCAGCTTGGCGGCTAAAGGAACCTTGCCAGGGCTGCCACTTTCGTCAAGAGGAATCATGGGGTGGCTGGTTCTCATGCCCAGTCCAGCAGAACGTGTCCGTTTTTGTTGAACGGCGGTTCGCAGAACCGCGTGCGGATGCGCCCCGCGCGGTTCTGCGAACCGCCGCGAAACGGACCCAACCAACCGGACCGTGTATCAGATCAGGGAGGCGCGGAGTGCATTTTTCTGAACAGCCTGCATCGAAACAATGGGCTGCGTTAAAGTACCGGGGAAAAACAATTGCTGAGATTTGGTTCAAACCCGGCGACGAGCCGTTCGCCCTTCGGTTTCGTGTTCCGCAGAGTACTTTCCAAACTCCAGGCGTGGGTCAATGCTTGACGATGGCAATCCTTCTGAAGGTCGTGGGAATCGCCACGGACGAAGTTGAATCATGGCGCCAGGGAGGCGTCTCCCATTCCGGCCTGAACGGATCAAATGTCGAGTTGAGGCAGCCCCTGCCACCGCCCGCGGCGGACCTAGCCTACCTGGATATCTACGTGAGCCTGAGGCGGCCTCCCGAAGTTGTCGCCAATGAAACCTCGGAGGCGGTGATTACTTCAACAAAGGAGCAAGACCTCGAAGCTCGTTGGAATGCCATCTTGGGCCTGGAAGCGAGCCTCGACACGCTCCGCGCAACGATGGAAGGCGTTCGGGTAGAACTGGAAGGGTCGTGGAACAAGACATTGACGCAGGAAGAAAAGTTACATGGCCTGAGAGCCGATGTGCACCAATGGACCAAGGCAAAAGCCCGAGTCCCTTTTGTACTGCCAAAAGTCAGAGAATTTGTCCATCGTGCTACCTGGGCGCTGGGCGCACCCGAACGGAAGAAGCTTGGGAAACTCTTCAAGAACCACACTCACCGACATCTTCCTCTTCCCGAGTTGGATCGGCTACCGGAACAGCTTGCTCGTTTGCTAAAAGACCGGCAAGTTTTGTCCGCGCAGGGCATGGCGGTCTATCAGGAGTGCAAGAGTATCGCTGCGGAAATTCAGGCGTGCTCGAGGAGATTGCAGGCCAATGCCGCCACGAATGCGCGTAGGAACAGGACCTAACCCGCTCAGGAGCCAAGTTTCGAGACCGTCGAATGGATGACAGCGGCGGTGTGCGGGGCCTCGGCGCTGGTCGCGCCCATACTTTCATCGGATGGGATAGCAATCCCTCCAAGTTTTCAGCTTGACTGCCATTCTTACTCCACTGTCTTAGGAAGTCCTGGCCGAGGAGGGTCTTGCTACAGGGTATAAAGATCCATTGGATCGCCTACTGGTCGCTCAAGCAAATCTGGCGGAAGCAGTGCTGATTGGCGCCGGTGCGATTTTCACTCAATATCCGGTCAAGGTGCTATGGCAAGGATGCTGGGTCCGCTCAGGGGAGTTACCCACGAGAATCCAGGGTCTCGCATCTGCGCGCAAACGCAAGAAAGCCAGGCAGCAGACGCTCGCCTGGCTCTTGGGACGATTCGCCGCGGTCATTTTGATTGGGCGTTATTCTTTTTCTTCCCACCGCCGAGCCGGACTTGCGTGACCTTGGTCGCGTCACTCTCATCCGTCACGACCGTCACCGTGGCCCCTTCCTTGAAGCCTTCGTTCTTGAGTGCCTCGGGGCCGGTGAGCTTACTTTTGTTCCCCTCAGAAACCACCACGACCTTCGTGTCCGCCCCGAGTTTGAATTCCCGGTTGGCCGTCCCGGCTTTTTTCGCTTTGACGGCCACGGTGATGGTTCCTTCCTTTGCGTCTACCTTTTTGATCGTTCCATGAACAGCCTGCCCCTTCTTGCCCTTGCCTTTTCCAGCGGCCACGCTCACTCCGGTCATGAGAATCAACGCAAGGGCCGCACTAATGAAAATCCGCACCATGGAAGACTCCTAACTGGTTCGATAAACGGGTGTTGTCCTCTCGGCCACGTGCCGAGAGACCCTTGTGATTGCGAAAGTCGGGCGAAGCACCAGCCGCCGCGGTCCAGCGATCGCGCTGGGTTTGAGGCCGAAGAAATCGTGGCGCGGCAGCTGGCGCTTCAGCCGATGCCGACCGCCGGCATCGCTCATTCCTCATTGCTCTCTTCCGGCCCCAGGTCCTTCGCCGCTAAGTCCCATAGACGGACAGTCTTGTCCCATCCGCCCGTGGCCAGAATCTTACCGTCGGGTGAAAAAGCCAGGCAACTCGTGCGGTGCTTGCGGGCCTTGAGAATTGCCTGTTCGGTGCCGCTGGTCAAATCCCACAGCCGGGCCGTATTGTCATTGCCTGCACTGGCCAAGCGAAGACCATCCGGAGACACCGCGATCGAAACGACCCTCCGGGCGTGGCCCTGCAACACCGTCCGGAGCTGCCCGGTTTCCGCGTTCCACAAGCGGACGGTACCGTCGTCGCTGCCCGTTGCCAGGATTTGGCCATCGGCCGAGAACGCCAGTGAACGAACGGGACCGGCGTGTCCTTCCAGCGTGTGCAGTTGTTGACGCCTGGATAAGTCCCATAAGGTGACGTCCCCGGTCTCCTTTCCTCGGCCACTGCCAACCGCCAGCGTTCGGGCATCGGGAGAAAACGCCAGGCTCATCACATCGCCGCCTTGGCCACGGAGGATGGTCTTCTCCAGTCCCGACACGCTGTCCCATACCGTTACACTCCGATCGCTGGAGCCCGTGGCCAAATCATTGCCGCTTCGGGTGAACGCCAGGCACGTGAACTTGAGCTTGCGACGGGTGAAACTCCGCTGTTCCTGAAGCGCCGTGGCATCCCACAACCTCACGATCCGATCATCAACGACTGCGGCCAATGTTTTTCCGGAAGGGGCGAAGACCACGGAAGAGACCTTTCTGCGCCCGGCCGTGACCGTGCGCTCGATGCCGGTCTGCAAATCGCAGAACCGGAGAGTGCCGTCTCGACAGCCCAGGACCACGACCCTGCCATCCGGCGAATAGGCCAACGACAGAATCGGCGCCGGGGACTCGTTGAAAATGGCCCGTGGCTTGCGGATGCGGGCGGGAAGAGGATGTTGCGCAAAAGATTCGGGACGTGCGGCGGCCACAGCATAGCAGCCGGCCGCAACTTCGATGGAGCGGCCATCGCTCCTGCGGGTAAACCGAATGTGGCCGTCGTCCAGCTCAATGCGCGTGGCTTCCTTTGCGGTAGAAGAGCTGAACAGGCACTGCTGCATCTCCATGACGGCATGGGGAGTGGTCACGATCATGGGAGAATCTGCCGGTTGGGCGACGACTTCGGCAGCAAGGACTCCCTCGTTCAAGAAAACCTTCTTGCCGCGGGTCCGCTTATTCTTGGCCCCTGGCACTGCCTCGCCGAGCAGGCGAATCATGGTTTCCGGGCTCAGTTCGAGCCGGGTCTTGTCCTCATATTCAATGACTGCGAAGCTCCCCTCCGCTCCCGTCCGGAGTTCCTGTTCGGCAAAGAGTTTTTGACCCGGTTGGGCCGGTAACCGGAGGCCCGTCGGTGTGACGATGAAGACATCACCCTGTACTTCCTCCACATTCGCAAGAGAGTCCCCTCCACCGGTTTTCCTGTGCTCGTGTAGCGCGATTCCAAGAACACCAAGCAATACCCCAGCCGCAAGCACTGCGAGAGAGCGAACCGCTGCGCGACGGGAAAGGGTTCGGCGCGGTTCAGACGGAACGGTCACACCCGGATCCGCAGATTCGCGCGGCGAGGGAGGCATTGTCTCCGTGGCCGTTTGTTCTGCGAAGCGCGCCGAACGGGCCCATTCGCCGAGGATTGCTTCCTCGCGTGCCAAGATCACAAGGGCATCCGCCAATGCTGGCTCACGGCGGAGGCGTTCTTCGATAGCGGTCCGGTCCGAAGCGGTGAGAGAATCGTCCAGGTAGGCGTGGAGGAGATCGGTATCGGACGGAGCATTCATGATGGCCCCTCCATTGCCAGGCGGCGTTCGACGCATTCTCGAAGAGCCAGCTTGATCCGCTTGATCCAAGCGTAGATCCCTTGCACGCTCCGCCCAAAACAGGCCGCGAGCTCCTCTGCACGGGCGGTGGAACTCTCATAGCGCATCAGGATGAGGCGCCGGCTTTCGGCAGGGAGACTTTCCAGACAGGCGGTCAAAGCAGCACGGTGCCGGGAAGCCGGCTGAACGCGCTCCACGCGATCGGCGGCCTCGGCGAGCCGGCATACCAAATCGGGATCCAAGGGCTGTTCCCGGCGTGTGCTCCGGCGCTGGGCCAAGATGCGGCGCCGTGCGATTTCGCGCGCCCAGGGCAGGAAACCAGCCTCATTGGCCAAACGACCGATCGATTCGGTCACCGCGACGCAGACGTTTTGAAAAATGTCTTCGGCATCGTCATGGTTGCGCACGCAGGCGAAGATGTAGCCATAAAGGGCCGTGCGGTGCTGCATGAGCAGCCGTGTCACCTGTCCGTGCGGGATGGTACGATCCGTCATGGAAATGGCCCTTATCCAACGTCTGTGGACGAAGCGTTCTCATTAACCAAAGGTCGCTCGGTCCGCCGATTAGGCGAAAAATCTTTAGCAGTGGGCAATCCACCGTGGGCAGAATATAGAAGCAGGAAGGCCTGCTCAATGCCTTGATTCATCCGAAGGGATTGGCCAGTACGTTGTGATAGGCACTGCTCCTGGACCAGCGGGACGATCGAAAGCGAGGTGAGTTCATGGCTCGACAGAAAGTGTTGTGTTTGGCAGCCAGCGTTGGCCTGATGTTCACAATGTTCGGGGCTTGTCCGGAGGCGGCCGCCCAGGCTCAGCGGCGGCAGCCAACCGCGCGGGACACGCTGACTTCGCCGGAAGTGCTCTCCGACCAGCGCGTGACCTTCCGGATCAACGCTCCCAAGGCCTCGGAAGTGACCGTGCGCGGCGATTGGATGGACGCCGGCGGCCCCGTAAAGCTTCAGAAAGATGAGAAGGGCGTCTGGTCCGTCACCGTGGGGCCGCTCAAGCCCGATTATTACAGCTACTCGTTCAACGTGGATAGCGTGAAGACTCTAGACCCGCGGAATGCCATGGTCAAGCAGGGCATCAACAGCCTGGATAACCTGTTCTTCCTGCCGGGCCCGGAAGCCGAGTTCGAAGCACTGCGAAATGTTCCCCATGGCGAGATCCGCGAGGTCTGGTATTCCTCGTCCACGCTCGGCATGCAACGGCGGATGCATATCTACACGCCTCCCGGCTACGATAGCAGCAAGGATCGCTATCCGGTGTTTTACCTCCTTCATGGCGGCGGCGATGAAGATTCGGGTTGGAGCACGGTCGGCCGTGCCGGCTTCATCCTCGACAATCTCTTGGCGGAACACAAGGCGAAACCCATGCTCATCGTGATGCCCAACGGCAGCCTGCCCCGTCCGACAACCTCCGGCACCGCGGCGGCCGGCGGAGCTGCCGCCGCGGCTCAGGATCGGTTTACCCATGAGCTGCTCGACGACATTGTTCCATTCGTGGAGAAGAACTTCCGCGTTTTGGCGACTGCAGAAAACCGAGCCCTGGCGGGGTTATCAATGGGCGGTGGGCAAACGCTTCGGGTCGTCACGACGCATCCCGACCAGTTCGCTTATGTAGGAGTTTGGAGCGCCGGCATCGGCCAAAATGCTGCCGATTTCGAAAAGCGAAACGCCACGTTCCTGGACCAGGCGGACAAGGTCAACCGTATCGTGAAATTATTCTCGATCAGCGTCGGCGACAAGGATTTCACCTTCAATGGCTCCAAGAGCCTGTCCGAACTGCTGACCAAGCGGGGGATCAAAAACGAGCTCCACGTCAGTGGCGGAGGCCATACCTGGATCAACTGGCGGCATTACTTGAACGATTTTGCGCCGCTGCTATTCCGCTGAGCCGGATCGTTCGAGAATCGGATGCCGCTCGTCTTCGGTGACGGCGGTGCATAGAATCAAAAGACACTCTGCTTTTCCCTTTTTTCTCACAGAAGGCGAGATAGACTCATGACAAGGACCATCGTCGCGGTGTTGGCAATGGCCTTCGTATCCGTCTGGAACGGTCCCGGACGGGCTGCGGAGGCGACGGATACGGACGCCATCCTGAACAAGGCGATCAAAGCCCTGGGCGGTGAAGAGAAGCTGAGCAAGGCAAGGAACGCTTCCTGGAAAGCCAAGGGGAGCGTCCGCTTTGGAGGGAACGAGAACGAGGTCACCACCGATTCGACCGTGCAAGGTCTTGACCATGCGCGGCGGGAGTTTGAAGGTGACTTCAACGGCAACAAATTCAAGGTCATCACCGTCGTGGCCGGTGATAAAGGCTGGCGAAAGTTTGGCGACAACCAGATGGAACTGGACAAGGACGCCTTGGCCAATGAGAAACGTGCAATTTACCTCACCGTGATCCCGATGACCGTCCTGCCCTTGAAGGGCAAGGAGTTCAAGGTCGCTCCCGCGCCCGAGGAAGTTGTGGACGGCAAACCGGCAGTCGGTATCAAGGCGACCGGGCCGGACGGGAAGGATTTCCGCATTTATTTCGATAAGGACAGCGGCCTGCCCGTCAAGGTTGTGGCGCGGGTCGCCGGTTTCATGGGGGACGAGTACACCCAGGAAACGACATTCCGCGACTACAAGGAGATGGCGGGCATCAAGAAGGCCACCAAGATGCAGGCCAAGCGGGATGGGGAGAAGTTCCAGGATTTCCTGGTTACAGAATTCAAGATTCTCGACAAGGTCGATCCCAAAACATTCGCCGAGCCCCAGTAACCAAGCCGGTGCACGGTGAGTCAATTCGCGTCCGTACCGGGAGACTCGGTGGAGAGATCTCCCGGCACGGACGCGACCCCGAATCTTTGGTGGGAAGGAGCAAGTGATGCGAGAGGCGACGCGGCTGGCTATCTGGACGGTTCTCGTGCTGGCATTTCCCTTGGCCGCAGCCGGCCAGGACGCAAAGCCGGCCCCGAAAGGGCCGACTGCGACGCCCGCCGAAGCGCTGAAGGTGCTCAAAGGATTCCGGGCCGAGCTGCTTTATTCGGTGCCCAAGGACGTGCAAGGCTCGTGGGTCAACCTGTGCGTCGATCCGAAGGGGCGGCTCATCGTTTCGGATCAGAATGGTCCGCTCTACCGAATTACGCCCCCACCACTCGGGACCCGTTCGGGAGACCATCCCGCAACCGTTGCGTCAGCGGCGATCGTGGAAAAGCTTGATTTGCCGCTGGGCGGTGCGCACGGTTTGCTCTGGGCGTTCGACAGCCTGTACGTCATGATCAACGAAGGGGTGGCCATCAATGGGATCAAGCCCCGGCACGGCCTGCACCGGGCCCGTTCGAAAGATGGCGGCGATACGTTTGAGAAACCGGAATTCCTTCGCGAGGTCCAGGGCAGCGGCGAGCACGGTCCCCACGCAATCCTGCCTGCCCCGGACGGCAAGTCGCTTTACATTGTCTGCGGCAACCAGACGAAGATGATGAGTCCGCTCGCCGGTTCGCGGGTGCCGAAGCTCTGGGGAGAGGATCATCTGCTGCCGAGACTGCCGGACGGTAACGGCTTCATGCGCGGTGTGCTCGGGCCGGGCGGCTGCATTTACAAAGTTGATCCGGACGGAAAAACCTGGGAATTGGTGAGCACCGGCTACCGCAATCCTTTCGACGCTGCCTTCAACCGCGATGGCGACCTGTTC
>Ga0209060_10001451_pt1 | contig 26167 bp, 21 predicted proteins | sample Coa_R1_8_FD_187155 | JGI IMG/M metagenome (GOLD analysis project Ga0209060, IMG submission 187155) | Surface soil microbial communities from Centralia Pennsylvania, which are recovering from an underground coalmine fire - Coalmine... | ecosystem: Environmental > Terrestrial > Soil >...
CTCTTCGTCTCCATCTCCACCGCGTACACCGGGGCCCGCGCCAGCGGGTGGCTCCTGGTCCTGAACGAGACCGGGCTTGGGCCCGTGGCGAACATCAGCTTCGCATCGGCCCCGGTGACCCCATTCGAACCGACGTACCTCGCCTACGACGCGCCGACCCACCAGCTGTTCGTCGAGAACCAGAGCTGGGGATACCTCGCGATCGTGAACGTGGTCACGGACACCGTCACCGGCTACCTGACCTGCCCGGTGGCGGAGTGCGCCTACCACGGCTACGGCCTCCTCGACGTTCCGCAGTACCACACCTTGGTGATCCCGACCTGCGCCCGTCAGCTTTGGTTCGTCAACACCTCGAACGACTCGACCCGGGCCCTCGTGACCGGACCGCCGAACGCCCTCATGGCCTGGGCGGCGTTCGATGCCACGGACAACGCGCTCTGGGTGGAGAACTACACCTTCAACGGCGCCTCGGGCTCGTTCTTCCGCCTGAACCTCTCGACCCTCGCCATCGCGGCCACCGTCCCGGGGGCTCCCCCCCGGGGGACGGACCTCTCGTACGACCCGTCGGGGAACGTCCTCGTCGCGACCAACGTGAACGGGTCGTTGGCGATCGACACGTACTACGCCTCCAATGGGACGGCCATCGCGTCCTACTCCCAGGGGGTGGCCGGGAGCCACCCGTTCTACACCGTGGCCATCGATCCGATCACCGGGATCGCGATCGGGGCGGGCCTCGGCGACGGCAGCACCGTCGCGTTCTCGCTGCCCTCGCTGGCGGTCGAGGAGGTCTACCCTTCGATCCCCTCCTCCCAGCCGGCGGTGGCGGTGGATGCCGCCTCGTCCACCTACTTCGTGGCTGGCGACCTTCCTCCGACCGTCCGGGCTGTCTCCGAGACGAGCGGCGCCGTCCTCTGGACTGCCTCCTTCCCCGAGGGGTTACCGAGCTCATCGCTGGTGGCCCTCGCAGACGACCCGGCCCGGAACACGGTCTTCGCGGCCGACGCCGGCCTCCATCAGGTGCGTAGCCTGAACGCCACGACGGGCGCGCTCCAGCTCTCGGGCGCCCCCCCGGGAGGGCCCACCCAGTGTGCGCTCCTCCTGGACCCTTCCAACGGGGACCTCCTCGTGGGGACCACCGCCCCGTCCCAACTTCTGGAGCTCAACCCCGCCACCCTGACGGTCGCGGCGACCCTCCCCATGGCCGGCGACTCGCCCTGCGCCCTCGGCGTCGATCCGGTCTCCGGCGACGTGGTCGTCCTGTCCACGTCGGGCACGGCCAACGTGACCTTGGTGGACCCGTCGACCCTCGAGGCCGGCGCCACGTGGGCCGTCGGCGCCGGCGCCACGGCGCTGGCCGTGAACGCGACGGGGGTCGCCTTCGTGCTGGAGGGGGGCACCGTCGTGGCGGTCACCCTCAGCAACGGGACACGTTCGACCCCCGCGGGGCCGGCCCTGGGCGCCCCGGCCGCCACCCTTGCGTCGGACAACGCCGACGGCTTCCTGTTCCTGGGGCTTGCCAGCGCCCCGTCGATCGTCGTCGTTTCGACCGCCTCGGGGTCCGTGGTGGGCGCGCTCGGACCGACAGGCCCGGCCGGGTGCCTCGCCTTCGATCCGTCCTCGGGGACCCTGATCGCGCCGATCGCGGCCAGCGGGTCCGTCTTCACCTCGACGCTGGTGCCGGTGCCGGGCGCCCCCGGGGCCCTGGTGGCCGAGGCCGGCAATGGGACGGCGTGGCTCAACTGGACGGCGCCGACCGCCAGCGGCCCGTACCCGACCGACGGGTACGTCGTGGCGGCCCGGGCGCTCTCCGGACCGGGCGGGGCCCCGCGCCAGAGCGTCACCACCCCCACGGCCGTCGTCGGCGGGCTGACCGACGGCGTCGAGTACCAGTTCGAGGTGTTCGCCCGGTCCGAGGCCGGCCTCGGCCTCGACGCGGCGCTGGCGAACGCGACCCCCTTGGGGCTCCCCTATCCGCCCGCGGCCGTGCTGATGGTCGCGACCGGCCCGACCTCGGCGGTCCTGGAGTGGGCGGCCCCGTCGAGCGACGGCGGGACCCCGGTCACCGGCTACTCGGTCCAGTACGGCCCGGTCGGCGGGACCCCTTCCACGCTCTCGGCCGGCAATGTCACCAACGCGACGCTGACCGGCCTCTCCCCGTCCACCGAGTACGAGGCCTGGGTCACGGCCACCAACTCGGTCGGGACCGGCCACCCGAGCGTCGCGGCGCTGGCCGCGACCCCGGCCCCCGTCCCGGCCAGCCCGGCGAGCGGACCCAGCGCCCCCTTCCTGGCCCTCGCCGGGATCGCCATTGCCGCCGCGGCGGTCGTGGGTGTCGTTCTCGGCCGGTGGTCCCGCGGACCCCCTCCGGAGCCCCGGACCCCGCCGGTCACCGAGCCCTAGACCTCGTTGATGACCTTCGTCGACTTGATGAAGTTCCCGCGGCGGAGCTCGGAGAACGCCTCTACCAGCTCCTCCCGGGTGTTCATCACGATGGGGCCATACCAGGCGACGGGCTCGCCCAGGGGCTTCCCCGTGACGAGCAGGAAACGGAGCCCCGATGCGCCGGCCACGACCTTGACCCGATCGCCGTCCCCGTAGAGGATCGTCTCGCCCTTCCCCCCGGGGGCCGCCGGGGCCGACGGAGGGCCGTCGGGATCGAACCGGCCGTCCCCCCGGACCGTCTGGGCGAAGACGGTGTGCCCTCGCTTCACCGGGTGCTCGAACTCGGCGTGGGGGGGGAGCTCGACGTCGATGTAGAGCGGATCGACCGGGATGTGCCGGACCGGGCCCTCCACCCTGTGGTACTCCCCGGCGATGACCTGGACGACCCGCCCGTCCGACTCCTTCACGACGGGGATCGAGGAGGCCGAGACCCCCCGGTAGGCGGGGGTCTCCATCTTCCGGTCCTTCGGGAGGTTCACCCAGAGCTGGAACCCGGAGAGGAGCCCGTCCGTCCGCCGGGGCATCTCCTGGTGCATGATGCCGCTGCCGGCGCTCATCCACTGCACGTCGCCGGCGTCGATGACCCCCTTGTTCCCGAGGGAGTCCTCGTGCTCGGTCTTCCCGCTCATCATGTAGGTGACGGTCTCGAGCCCCCGGTGCGGATGCCAGGGGAACCCGGCGACGTAGTCCGCGGGGTTCGTGGAGCCGAAGTTGTCGAGCAACAGGAACGGGTCCAGGAGCGGGACCTCCGAGTTCCCGAACATCCGACGGAGCCGGACGCCGGCCCCCTCCAGGGTCTCGGCCCCGCCGAACCGCCGTTCCACCTTCCGGATCGTCGTCCCCATGGGCGTCGCCGGCCCGGTCACCCGGCGGACCGTCATAAGGCTCGTTCCCGGGCGGGTAACCAGGTGGACCCGACGCCGCCAGGGCGCCGGGAGGGGTCGGCCGGAGCCGGGACGGCCTACGTGACCGTCAGGATGCCCTGCATGTATCCGAGGGTCGTCATGGCCACCGGGTCGCAGGGGGCCACGCAGTTCCACATGTACTGGCCCGGCGAGAACGTGTAGACGAAGCTGGTTACCGTGGGCGTGTTGTTGGAGAGCGCCGCCGGGATCGGGACGTTGATGCCCAGGGACTTGATGCTGAAGGTGTGCGAGGTGTTCGCCGGCATCCCGACGACCGTGTTGACGCCCTGGTCGTAGTTGTAGAAGGTCATCTTCACCGGCACGCCGGCGGGGACCGTGAGGTTCGACGGGAACATCTCATCGAGGCCGGTGTTCGGGTTCCAGCCGACCTGGATCGAGACGTTGAAGGTCGATGGGGTCGACGAAGAGCTGCTCGACGACGTGGAGGAGCTCCCTGTCCCCGAGAGGCCAAAGCCGGCCAGGAAGCCGACCAGGACCACCAGGACCAGTACCACCGCGACCGCGTTGAACCACGACTGCTCGGACATGCGCTCCACTCAGTGCTGCTGCCAGCCGTAAGGGTTCCTCATATATCGCCCGTTGAGTCCGATTTACCCGCGGGGCAGAGGGGCCCCTCGACGCCTCGCCGGCGGGAGAACCTCGCATCGGGCCCCGGGGCCGGGGGAGGGACCCCGCGCTCCGGGTTCACGTACGCGAGCGGCTCCGTCGGGAGGCGACCGGGGGGACCGCGGCGACCCGGAGGACGTCGTCCCGGGTGATGATCCCGACCAGCTTCGCGTTCTCCACGACCGGCAGCCGGTTGATGTCCGCCTGACGGAGCCACCGGGCGGCCTCGGAGAGCGGGGCGTCGGGTTCGATGGTCACGGCCCGGCGGCTCATGGCGTCGCCGACCTTGGACGCCCGGAGCGTCTGAGCGCACTGTTCGATGCGGTCGGTTCGACCATTGGCCGCCTCGACGATCAGGTCGAGGACCCCCCGGAACTGCGCGAGCCCCGCGGTGGTCCGAAGGCGCTCGAAGATGTCCCTCTCGGAGAGCACGCCGACCACGGCCCCCTGGTCGTCGACGACCGGGAGGCCGGAGACGCGCCGTTCCCGCATGGTCTGCGCGGCGCTCAACAGACTGTCGTCCGACCGGGCGACGGCGACGTCCGAGGTCATGGCGTCCCGGACCTGGCTCGCCCGGATCCGTTCGTACGTCGGCTCGGTGCGAGCGTCCATGGTAGAGAACAATTCGGCTGCAGCCCCGATAATCGCGAGGTCCAGCCGGATTGACCCCACGGCCCGCGAGCTAGGGGGGCGACCCCGGCCCCCCTCCTTAGCCGAGGCCGACGATCCGTCCGTCCGGTTGGATGTCGATCCGCTCCGCCAGGGGATGCGTCGGGAGGCCCGGCATGGTCTCGATCTCCCCGAGGTAGACCACCGTGAACCCGGCGCCGGCCCTCCGCTCCACCCGGTGGACCGACACTCGGTAGCCCCGGGGCCGGCCGCGCCGGAGCGGGTCGTCGGTGATGGAGAGGGCCGTCTTGGCGACGCAGATCGGGACTGTCGCCTCGCCGCTGCGCACCAGCTCCTCGAGTTGGTGGCGGGCCTCCTCCGACCAGTCCGCCCCGTCCCCTCCATACACTTGGCGGACGAGCAGGTCGAGCGCCTCGGGGACGGTGCTCTCCCCCGAGTACAGCGGCGCGCTGTGGCCCCCGTGGGGGGCGACCTCCACCGCTCGATGGGCGACCTCCGCGGCCCCGTCGGCGCCGTCGGCGAAGGCGGTGGACTCGGCCACGGAGACCCCTTCCGCCGCCAGGGCCGCGCGGATCTCGGCGACCTCCTCGGGGGAGTCGTCCGGGAACCGGTTCAATACGACCACCGGAGGGACCCCGAGGGCCCGGAGGATGTCCAGGTGGGCCCGGACGTTCTCGAGGCCCCGGAGGACCGCGGCCGGGTCGGGGACGGAGAGGCGGGCCTCCTCGACCCCTCCCTGGTGACGGAGGCCCCGGACGGTGGCGACCAGCAGGGCCGCGTCGACGGTCAGGCCCGCGTCCCGGGCCACGATGTCCACGAACTTCTCGGCCCCGAGGTCCGCGGCGAACCCGGCTTCCACGACGCAGTACTCCGCCGCGGCGAGCCCGAACTCGATTGCGAGGCGGCTCGCGGTGCCGTGGGCGATGTTCCCGAACGGGCCCCCATGGACCAGGGCGGGGGTGCCGTCGGCGCACTGGACCAGGTTCGGCTCCAGGGCGTCCCGGAGGAGCGCCGCCATGGCGCCTTCCGCGTGGAGGTCCCGGGCCCGGACCGGCTGGCCGTTCCGGTCGACGGCCACGAGGATCCGACCGAGCCGCGACTTGAGGTCCTCGTAGTCCTTCGCGAGCCCGAGGATCGCCGTGACCTCCGAGGCGGCCGTGATCACGAACCGGCTGTCCCTCACCAGCGTGTGGTGGGGGGTATCGACGTGGGCGCGGACGTTCCGAAGGACGCGATCCTCCATGTCCACCGTCCAGGGCCAGAAGATGCGGTCGAGGTCGAGCCCCTTCGCGTTCCCATGGAAGAGGTGGTTGTTGAGGAGGGCCGAGAGGAGGTTGTGGGACGCGGCCGCCGCGTGCAGGTCCCCCGTGAAGCCGAGATTGATGAGGTCGGCCGGTTCCACCGTGGCCTTTCCGCCTCCCGTGGCCCCTCCCTTGACCCCGAACACCGGGCCCAGGGACGGCTGGCGGAGGACCGCCACGGCCGTGTGCCCGGCCCGGCGGAGCGCCATCGCGGTGCCGATCGCCGTGACGGTCTTCCCCTCGCCGTGCGACGTCGGCGTCATCCCGGTCACGAGGACGAGGTGGCCCCGCTGGCCGGACGAGGCTCGCTGCCGGATCATCGGCACGGAGAGCTTTCCGATCCCACGGCCCACGGGGCGCACATCGGCCGGCGCGACGCCCAGCTCCTGGCAGAGTTCCTCGAGGGACCGCATAGTGCTCTCGGCCGCGGCACCCGGGCCGCGGGTTTGAGGCCTTCTCCCTCCGGCGACCGGCGAGGGAGGCCGGTTGTCTATCGAGGTTGACTGTACCCTTATCACTCCACCTCAGAATCTCTGGTCGAAGAGAGGGTCCTGGTCCGGAAGGATACATCATCATGAGCGAACGGAAGCACCCGGGGTGCGAGTGGGTCGGAATGGCGGACGACAAGGAGACGGTGGCGATCTGTGGCCGGCCCGCCGAGGCCGTGATCGCGGACCACCACGGCGCGCTTCACTACGCCTGCCGCGACCACGTCTCCGAGATCAAGGCCCAGACCGGCACGGGGGCCATGGAGCTCCGCCCGATCCACGCCATGGCCCGACCGTACCCCGAATCCATCCCCTGATCCCGCGGCGGGCACCGGCTCCGGGCGGTTCCGGCGGCGGGGCGACCGGTCCCGGAGCCGAAGCTTCGGCGGGACGCTACTAACTCCCTCCGCGGTCCTTCGCATCCCCCCTCGGAAATCTCCGTTTCTTCTCGCCAATACATTCTATAAGGGGGACGGAATCACACACTGCCATGGCTTACCCATCGACACCGGGGAGCGTACCGCCGTCTGCCATGACGTCAACCGCGGCAGGGTCCCACTCCGACATCGAAGGGGTGGGGAACCTCAAGGTGGGGTCCCTCCTCGGTCTGATCGTACAGGCGATGATCTGGATCGGGTTCGCGATCTTCTACCTGATCTACGCCGCGGTCTCCAACGCGAACTCCGTGCTCGGGACCACGTCGACGCTTCCGGGCTGGATCACCCCGAACACCCTCTACCTCGCGGTGGGGATGCTCGCCGGTGGGTTCGTCATCGGGATCATCTCGTACATCTTCTTCTTCCTCGGGTTCCGAGCGGTAAAGCGCGGCGCCCCCGACTTCGGAGCGCCCACGACCCTCGTGCTGATCGGACTGATCGGCTTCATCATGGAAGCCCTCGGGCTGATCATCATCGTCGGGACCATTCTCTCCGCCATCAACAACGCCGCCTCCGGGACCCTTTCCAGCGGGTCGGCGTCCGTCGACCTGAGCGCGATCCTCGGGGGCATCGCCCTCATCGGCCTGGGCGCGATCCTCTCGTTGGTCGGGGTCATCGGCCTCATCCTCGGGAACTGGCGCGCTGGCGCCCGGTACGGACAGTCGACCCTCAAGGTCGGCGCGATCCTGACCATCATTCCGTACGTCTCGATCGTTGGCTACATCCTGCTGCTCGTCGGCTACATGGGGGCCTCGAAGAAGCTCCAGTCGGGCTGGATCCCCATGGGGATGGGCATGGGGGCCGCGCCGATGGCCACCGGCTACACCGCGCCCCCCGCCACCATGGGAGGGACCGCCCCTCCCGGCGCCGCCCCGACCTGCCCGAAGTGCGGACAGCCGGCGACCTGGGTGGCCCAGTACAGCCGGTGGTACTGCGCGACGGACCAGCAGTACCTCTGAGCGGGCGTGCGAAACCAGCCCCGGCGGGGGGGGTCCCCCCTCCCTTCCGAACCCTTTCTGGCGTCATGGATGAGGGGGCCCTCGGTGGCCCCTCTGCTTAGCTGGAGACCGCCGGACGGTCCACCAGACCTCGGACGAGCTCCAGCAGCCGGCCCGGCGAGAGAGGGAGCGTAACGTAGCGGACCCGGGACTCCGTTCCGAGGAGAGGGTCCGGGGTTCCGACCACCACGAGCGGGACGGAGGCGAACGGTCCATCGGCCCAGGTCCGTGCCGTCACCGAGGGGCGGTTCGCGGCCGCCCCCACGACCACTTTCGGGAGTTCCATGCCAGGCCCCGCATGATGGAGCACCGCCTCGGCGAGGCTCCCGACCTTCGCGACGTGGAGCCCGCCGGCCACCAGCAGGTCGTAGACCGCGGACCCGAGGCTCGGCATCTCGGCGACGACGAGCACGTCGGGCCGTGGCATCCTCGGTGCTCACCCGGCCCGGCGGCAAGAAGGGGAGGTCAACCCGGATTCACCGCGGGAGACCCGGCCCGGGTTTTTCTGCTCGAGCGTCCTGCGTCGGTCCGATGAGCGAGGCACCGCCGGTCCCCGCCGCGGTCCTCGCCCAGGCCCACGTCGGGATCGCGATCCTCGAGACCCCCGGCATCCTCCGATGGGCGAACGCGGCGTTCTTCGCGGCCTCCGGGTGGGGCCCCACCCACCTGGGACGTGACATCCACGAGATCGCGGACGGGGGGGAGCCGCTCGGGGTCGCGATCCGCGACGCGGTCGCGGCCGCCCTGCGCGACCAACGGCCGGTGACCCTGCGGTCGGTCCTGGTCAAGACCCCGGGAGGGAAGGACACCTACGTCGACGTGGAGGCGCGGGAGTTGGTGGTGACGGAGGGACCCCGGCGGGAGCTCGTCGAGGTCCACGAGGTGACGGAGCGCGTCGAAGAGCGCCGTCAGGCCCTGCTGTTCTACTCGTCGTTCCTCACCTCGACGAACGCGATGGAGATCACGGACGCCCGGGGGGTCCTCGTGGATGTCAACCCGGCGTTCGAGCGCATCTACGGGTACTCCCGGGCCGAGTGCATCGGTCGTCGACCCAACATCGTCCGGAGCCCCAGCACGCCGCCCGAGGTGTACCGGAGGATGTGGGCCGACCTGGCCGATCCCGCCCGGGGGTACTGGTCGGGCGAACTGTTGAACCGGGACCGGGCCGGCACCGACCGACCGGTGTTCCTCACGATCACCGCCATCAAGGGCGACGCCGGGGCCCCGACCCATTTCCTCGGGGTCGCGGTGGACCTTTCGGAGCGGAAGTATTGGGAGCGGGCGGCCGGCCGCACGGACCGGCTCGCGTCGCTCGGCCAGCTCGCGGCGGGGGTCGCCCACGAGATCAACACCCCCCTCGCCAATGTCATGCTCGTCACGGAGAGCCTCCGACGCCGGGACCCGGATCCCTGGACCCGGGGCCGCCTCGATACGATCACGGGCCAGGTGGAGGTCGCGGCGAAGATCGTCCGGGGGCTCCTGGACTTCGCCCGGCGGTCCGAGCCGCACATGGCGGAACTCGACCTCAAGGACGTCACCCATGACACCGTGGAGTTCCTGAAGGGCAAGCAGTCCGAGAACGTCGACTTCGACGTCCGGCTCCCGGCCGAGAAGGTCCCGATCCGAGGCGACCGGGGCCAGCTCATCCAGGTGCTCACCAACGTCCTCAACAACGCCTACGACGCCATGGAAGGGGAGGGCCGCATCACCATCGAGGTCCGCCGGCACGATGACGACGCCGAGGTGGAGATCACCGACAGCGGTCCGGGCATCTCCGAGGAGGCCCTCCCCCACATCTTCGAGCCGTTCTACACGACCAAGCCCGAAGGGCAGGGAACCGGCCTCGGCCTCGCGATCTGCCACGGCATCGTCCAGACCCACCACGGGTCGATGGTCGCCCGGAACGTCGCCCCCCGGGGGGCGAGCTTCCTCATCACGCTCCCGCTGGCGGACACGGATGCCGGGACCCCCGCGGCGTGATCCCCCGGGCCCGAGGGGCCGCCGGAGGGTCGCGCAACGCCTATCTTTGGCCCCCTCCATCCCCCCGTCGTGCGGCTGCTCGTAGTCGACGACGATGGGGTGTTCCGGCAGGAACTGTCGGAGCTGCTGGAACAGGACGGCCACCAGGTGGTCTCCGTACCCTCCGTGCCGAAGGCCGTCGAAGCCCTCCAGGTCGACGAGTTCGACCTGATCTTCACCGACCTCAAGATGCCCCGCCACAACGGCCTCGAGCTCCTGCGGGAGGTGCGCAGCCGCTGGCCGCGCACCCACACCGTCATGGTCACCGGCTTCGCGACGGTGGACAGCGCGGTGGAGGCCATGAAGCTCGGCGCCTTCGACTACGTCCAGAAGCCGTTCAAGATCGATCAGATCCACAAGGTGCTCCATCTGGCGCAGCAGGAGACCGAGTTCCAGGGACGGGGCGCCCCGCCCGCGAACGTCGAGGCGATCCTCCGCCGGTGGACCCGGGACGGGTTCGCGGTGCTGCTGGTGACGTCCCAGCCCCCGCCGGCCCATGCCGGGGTCACGGTCCTCGTGACTCCCCCGGAGCCCCACCGCATCCGGGACTCCCTGGAAGCGTTCCTCCCCGGCCATCCGAAGGCCGGCGTGGTCTTGGACGGGGTCGACCGTCTCTTTGACGGGTCCAACCGGGGCGGGTTCCTGCGGTTCGTCCAGTCGATCCGCGAGCGGTTGGCGGACGCCGGGCCCCTGGTGGTGACCTACGACCCGGCCCGGCTCTCCCCGGACGAGGTGGACGAGCTCCAGGCGGCCCTCGCGGCGCCGGTGACCCGTTCCACCCTCGAGGCCCTGTCGAACCCGATCCGGCGCTCCGTGCTCCAGCGCGCGGGGCACGGTCCCGTCTCCTTCACCCAGGCCTTGGATGCCGCCGGCATCGATGACTCCCCCAAGCTCGCGTTCCACCTCCGGCGGCTCGTCGACGAGGGCCTGCTCGGCCACGCCGGCGACCAGTACCGGATCACACCGCGCGGCGAGGAGGCCCTCCGTCTGCTGGCCCAGTGGGACACCCTGGCGGCGACGGGTCGGGCGTCGAGCGCTGCCTTCCCCCGGTCCGGGTGAGACCCCCGGCGCGGGGGCCCGGCGGCCTCCTACCGCACGTACGTCAGCCATGCGTCATGGGCCGGAAGGCGGCCGTGGAGCGCCGCTTCGTAGAGCTCCTGCATCCGGTGGGCGATCGGGTACTCCCCGGTTCCGATGGGACGTCCGTCGACCTCGCGGATCGGCGTGATGCCGGCCGCGGTCCCGACATAGAACAGCTCGTCGGCGGTGTACAGCTCTTCCCGGGAGAAGTCGGTCCGGTGGAAGGTGAGACCTTCCTCCTGGACGAAGCGGATGACCGTGTCCCGAGTGATCCCCCGGAGGATCCCCGAGCTGGCGGGGGGCGTGCTGACGATCCCCTGCTTCACCCGGAAGATGTTCTCCCCCGGACCCTCGGCGACCATACCGGCGGAGTTGAGCATGATCGCCTCGTCACAGCCGGCCGCCACCGCCTCCATCTTCGCGAGGGCGGAGTTCGCGTAGTTGGCGGCGCACTTCGCCTGCGGGGGGAGCGAGCGGGGCTCCACCCGGACCCAGCTCGACACCGCGGCCCGGACCCCATGGACCCCTCCGTCCGCTCCCAGGTAGGCGCCCCACTGCCAGAGGGCGATCGCCACCTGGATCGGGCAGGCCCTGGGGTCGAGCCCCATCTCGCCGTAGCCCGTGAACGCGAGGGGCCGGATGTACGCGTCGGAGAGCCCATTGACCCGGACCAGCTCGACGGTGGCCGCCCGGAGCTGCGCGAGGGTGAACGGGAGCTTGATGCGGTAGATCTTGGCGCTGTCGAGGAACCGCTGGAGGTGCTCCTCGAGCCGGAACACCGCGGGCCCCCGGGGCGTCTCATGGCACCGGATCCCCTCGAAGACGGCGTAGCCGTAGTGGAGCGCATGGGTGAGGACGTGGACCTTCGCCTGGTCCCACGGGAGCATCTGTCCGTCGAGCCAGATCTTCGGAACGGGCCGTACCGCGACCATCGCACAAAGTACGCCGCGGGCGCGCTTAACCCGCTCCGTCACGCAGGCTTGAGGAGTCCCGCGGGCTCGGACGAACCGACAAGGTTGGGCGGGGGAGGCGGACGGACCTTCTCCTTTGCAGCGAACGCCTAGGGCGCGGTCGAGCCCTCGTTGAGGACCGCCCCGTGGGCGCCCCGGGCCGCCGGGGGACGCGCGGAGGGCCGGCCCAGGTCCCGCCAGGACCCCCGGCGTCCCCGGACGGACCGGGGGCCACCTTCTCCGGCCGGCGGAGCCCGTCAACACGAGTCCACTGACCCCATAATACGGGTACGAACCGAGCCCGCTTGAGGTGCCCCGCCGAATCCCGGAAGGACCGAGGTCGAGCTCCGTTGGTCGAGTCCGAGGGCCGGGGACGATCCCTGGACGACACGGGCGCTGTGGTGCCGGTCTTCGAGCAGCCTCCCCTTATCGTGCGGTTCCTCGACTCGACCGAGGAGGAGATCCGCAAACGGATCGCCCGGCTGAAGCTCGTGGACCGGCTGTTCCTGCTGGAGCGGGACTGGCTCACCCGGATTACGATGCTGATGATCCTGCTGTCGCTCCTCTGGGGTGCCATCGGGGGGTTCGACGCCTTCGGGTCCCGGACCCAGGTGTCGGCGTGGGCCCTGGGCCAGCCGTTGCACCTCTCCAACCAGGAGGTCTACTCGAGCATCACGTTGCACGGGGTTAGGATGCTGTTCGGGTTCGCCCAGCAGCTCGAGTTCGCCCTGTTCGGCCTGCTGGCGATCAACGCCATCGGGGTGGCGGCCCGCCACAAGTGGGTCCTCTACGGCTCGGTGATCCTGATCAACCTCTCCATGATCATGATGGAGGGGCCGGTGTACCTCCTGCCCACCTTCAACGACAACTACTTCCCGGCGGTCGGCTGGTACTTCCTCGCCCCGCTGGGGATCCAGAACAACAGCTCGTACGTCGCGAGCCCCCTCTGGTACCTGGGCTGGATCTTCCTGTGCGTGTCGGCGATCATGTGGGGGGCCTGGGTCCTCTCGCATGTGGCCGGATGGCTCCGCGCCCCGGGGGCGGGCACCCGGGGTCGGCAGCTGCCGGCGTTCCTCTTGTTCATCATCGGGGCGGCAATCCTGATCCCGATCTGCTACGCGACCCTGCTCACGTCCACCCTCTGGGACCTGGGCGCGTTCCTCTGGAACTGGCCGCTCAACTCGCTCGCCAACCAGGTGCTGTTCTGGATGTTCGGGCACGGGATCGTCTACATCCTGTTCCTGATACCGGTCACCGCGTACTACCTGCTGATCCCGATCCTCGCCCGCCGCCCGATCTACAGCTACCGGGCCGCGTTCACCGCCGCCGTCTTCTTCGTCATCCTGACCCCGGTCCTGGCGATCCACCACCTGTACCTGACCCCCGTCCCCTCCTGGTCCGTCTGGCTGTCGATGGTCCTCACCTTCGCGATCATCCTTCCGTCGGCGATCACGTTCTTCTCCGTCTGGATGACGGTCAAAGGCGTCAAGGCGAGCGAGTGGGAGTGGAACACCGTCTCGCTGTTCCTGCTCCTGTCCTTCGCCGGCTCCATCGCCGGCGGCCTCACCGGACCGGACAACAACACGCCCTCGTGGGACGTGGACCTCCACAACACGCTGTTCATCGTGAGCCACTTCCACACGCTCACCGTGATCTCGATCACCGCGGGCGGGATGGCCCTCGCCTACGCGTTCTTCCCGGTCCTCGTCGGCCGGTTCTGGTACTCCCCGCTCCTGAGCCGCATCCACTTCGCCGGCACCGCCGTCGGTGGGGCGGGCATGGTGCTCTTCTGGGATTACCTCGGGAACGAGGGGATCCTCCGCCGCACGCTCCTGGTGCCGTCCGCCGGGCCGATTCCGATGTACGAGCTCGGGCTCACCGTCTCGATCGTCATCATCCTCGTGGCCCAGCTGTTCTTCCTCCTGAACGTCCTCCTGACGCTGTTCAAGGGAGCGATCGTCTCGGCCGAGGGGCTCCAGTTCGGGGAGGTGGTCCGGGCCTGCGCCCAGTCCACGTACCCGCGACCGACGGTCTCGGTCAAGGAGCATCCGCTCCCCCGTCAGGTCCCCCGGGCCCGGCGGGAGCGGATCGAGGTCGCCTGGGTGGGCTCGGTGGTGGCCCTCCTCATCGTGGTGATCGCGGTGACCACGCCGGCCGCGCTGTCCACCTCCGACGACATCTCGGCGGCCCAGAGCGCTCCGGCAGGGGCGGTCTACGTCACCATGGCCGGTCAGCAGTACTACTGGTCCGTCACGGAGACCGGGCCGGTCCAGGGGCACTTCGACAACGTGGTCGTGGCCGACGCCGGTGAGTGGGTGAGCGTCAACGCCACGGCCAGCGGCGCCACCCAGGGCCTCTACATCCCGTTCCGGTCCGAGCCCACGGTCAACGTGCAGGTCGTGCCGGGGTTCGTCTCCCACGCGCTGTTCCAGGCCCCGTCGACCCCGGGCGTCTACGGGGTCCCGGACGGCGAGTACGATGGCCCCTGGTTCGGCCAGGACGTGGCCGCGCTGGTGGTGCTGCCCGCCAGCGGAGACCCTTCGGACCTCTCCGCGTTCACCTCCGGGGACGGCGCCGGCGACATGTACAATCCCCCGGTCTGGAGCGCCAACGGCACCCAGCTCGTCGGGGACCAGGAAGGGCTGTTCGACCATTGGGTCCCGGCCCCGACGCTCTACGCCCCGGCGGGGGCCATCGGGTTCTCCTGGTCGGTGCCTATGTCGAGCCTCGGGATCGACAATTACCTCGTCAACGTCACGACCGACGACCCCAACGGCCAGACCGACTGGGTCGCCGCGCACAACGACACGATCCCGGCCACCTTCGGGGTGTACCGGATCGACCCGAGCGCCGGGCTCGTGCCGCTCACCACGGGGCCCCTGCGCGTGGGCGCGACCGTGCCGATGTCGCTGGACCTCTCCTCTGGCGTCTACCTCTACGGGGTGACGACGCCGGTGGCGTACAGCTACGACCCGAACGGCCAGTCCTCCTCGTCGACCGGTTCCCAGAGCGGATGGGTCATGGGGCTCTGGGGCGTCCTATGGGTCGGGCCATGAACGCGAGCTCGGGGACGGTGGCGGAGGCCCGATCGAAGGGAGTCTCGCCGTTCGCCGTGTTCGGTGTGGCGACGGTGATCGCGGCCGGGTGGGCGATCTACCAGATGGTCGCCTGGGCGTCCGTGCCCTCGTTCGGCAGCTCCGCCTGGCCGACGACGATCGGGATCATGATCGCGCTCGGTGTGTTCTTCGTCCTCGCCCTGGCAGGCCCGCCGAACGACTAGTCCCGGGGCCTCGGACGGACTAGCGGCCGCTCCAGCGGGGGGGCCGCTTCTCCCGGAAGGCGGCGCGGGCCTCCTGGTTGTCCGGGCTGTCCCGGAGGGGGTCCGCCAGCTCCTGCTCCAGTCGAAGGCCGTCCTCGAGGGGGAGGGAGAGTCCCCCCCGGACGGCGGCCAGCGCCTGACGGACCGCGCGCGGGGGGTGGGAGGCAATCAGCTCCGCCAGCGCCTGGGCCTCTTCGTGAAGGCGGTCCAACGGAGTGACGCGGTTCACGAGCCCGATCGAGAGCGCTCGGGCCGCATCGATCGGCTGGGCCGTGAGGATCATCTCGAGCGCGATGGCGGGTGGCACGGCCCTCGGGAGACGTTGCGTGCCGCCCTGGCCCGGGATGATGGCCCAGTTCACCTCGGGAAGGCCGAAGGTCGCGTTCTCGCTCGCCAGGCGGAGATCGCAGGCCAGCGCCAGCTCGAGCCCGCCCCCGAGACAGACGCCGTTGATCGCGGCCAGGACCGGTTTTCCAACGTCCAGGTTCCGGGTGATGCCCCCGATGCCGGGTTCCCGGTTCCAGATCTCCACCCGCTGGGCCGCCGGAACGCTCTCGTAGAACTCTCCCATCCGTTTCAGGTCCACCCCGGCGCAGAACGCCTTCGTTCCGGCTCCGGTCAACACCGCCACGCGCAGTTCCGGGTCGTCCCGGAACCGCTTCCACGCGTCCACGAGGGCCGCATGGGTCTCGGGATCGATCGCGTTCAGGACCTCCGGACGGTCGAGCGTGATCCAGGCAACGCGCCCCCGGACCTCGGATCGAAGCCCCATCGGACGCCCACGCCCCTCGCGCTTCTTGGAGTTAACGGCGTGGCGTCAGTATCGTAGGGCGACCTCCAAGGTGCCGACGGGCCTCCCCCTCGAGCCGGAACGCGTTCCGAGGACGTTGCCCGGACGCCTCGAACCGGCCCACCTCTTCGTGCGGTCCCGTTCCTAGGCAGGCCCCTCGGGGTCGGCGCGCCCCGACGCGGCCCCCGGTCCCCGGGCGAGGGAACGGTGCCAGGACGCGAGCTTCCGCGTTCCTCGCCGGATGTTCTCGAGGGCGGCCGAGCGGCTGACCCCGAGGGCGTGTGCCACGTCCTGGAGCTGGGCGCGACGGGGATGATCGAAGTAGCCCAGCGCGAGCGCTGTGGCGACCGCCACCTCCTGCCGAGGGGTGAGGTCGTCGGAATCCCGGTAGCGTCCGAGCCGGACGAGCGAGGCCGCACGGTGCCCCGGGCCGGCGACCGCATCGAGAAGGGGGCGAGCATCTTCCGGGCGATGGGCGAGGACCTTCCAAGGGCCTTCGGGCGCCTCGTCCCCGCGACCGGGGGGCAGCAGGGGGCAGCTCAGGCAGATCGCCCCGTGGTCGAAGACCGCTTGGCACACCGGGGGCGCCTCGCCCTCGACGCGAACCAGGATCCGCTGGGGGTCCAGGGTGGAGAACGAGACCGCTCGGGAGCCGTCCCGCAAGAAGTCGAGGATCTCCGGGACGCTCGATGGCGCGCTCTGGATCTCCACGAGCTGGAGGAGGCGAGGGCGAGGGCCGCTGGTCGGGCGGCACAGGCGGAGGCGGACGGTCGCACCCCACCGGGCTCGAAGTTGTCGGATCCAATGGGGCACGGGAGCCCCCCGGATCTGGAGTTCCACGAGGGGGGAACCGGGGACGGCGAGGGACCGAGCGGACTGGCTCCCTCGACGTTCAGCGGCCCCGGACCGGGGAGCCCCGGCCGGCGGGCGCCGGCGTCCGAGCCGAGATCGCGGCCTCCCGGCCGGCACGGTACCGGAACGGCGCGACCCAGGTCGCGCCCCCGGGTTCCGGGTCATTGCCACCCTATCATCGAGCGCTCCACGCGTTCGGACCCGAGGGACGGCCGGCAGGGCGCGCCACTCGGCGGCGGCGCATCGATCCCCGGCCCTCGTTCGGCCACCCCGTGGGCCCCCTCCGGTTTGCCATGGGGTCCCCTTCCTAAGCCGTCAGGTGGAGCCGAATTGACGAGAGGGGTATTCGGCGGCAGGGCCAGTCCCGGGCATGTCGCAGAACCCCGCGTCCGAGAACCTCGCATTCCCATCGCTGAGGGCGGGCCACCTCGAAGGCCTCCGCACGCGGATCATCGCGTCCATCGTCGGGCCTATCGCGTGGTTGTGCTTCACGCTCCTGTACGTGGGCTTCTGGGCCCAGGGGTTCAGCCTGTTCCAGAGCATCATCGTGATCCTCGTGTCGGCCTTGATCCTCGCGGGTGTCATGGGGGCGCTCTGGACGGCGTGGGGCATGAGCCGGGCCCGCCCTTGGTCGGTCCCGTGAGCTCCGCGGGTCGGCGGCGGCGCGCATCCCCCCGCCCCCCGGCGAACCCTGAAGGACCGAAATAGCGTCCCGTCGTGCCCGACCTCCGTCGATGCCCGAGTCGTCCTCGCTCCGGGCGCTCCTGGACACCCTGCTTCCCGGAGGTCCGGCGGACGGGCACGGTCGGGCCTACCCGTCCGCCACGACGGCGGGCCTGGACGAGCAGATCCTCCGCCTGGTCGCGGGACTCTCGGCGACGGAGCAGGCGCAGTTCGCGAGCCTCCTCCGGGCGCTCGATTCGCGGCTCGCCAACCTCCTGCTGACGGGCCGACCGGTCCGCTTCTCCACCCTCGGGCCTGCCGCGCGCGAGAGGTACCTCCTCGGGTGGGCCACGAGCCGCCTCGCCCTGAAACGGAAGGGGTTCCACGCCATCAAGCGCCTGGCCGGCCGACAGTACTTCGCTGGCCCCCTTCAGGGCGCCCCGCATCCGCTGTGGGACCGGATCCACTACGAGGTCCCCGAGCTCCGGCCCCCGTCCCTGGCCCCGCCCCCGGACCTTCCGGGGGTCGGGGTCCCCGTCCGGCCCGAGGCGCCGGTCGACGGGAGCGTCGACGTCTGCGTGATCGGGAGCGGAGCGGGAGGCGGTGTCATCGCGGCCCGCCTCGCCCAGGCCGGCTACTCCGTCGCGGTCCTGGAGGCCGGGCCGTGGGTCGAGGATGCCGCCTACCCGCGCATCGAGCGGGAGGCGGTCGATCGGTTGTTCGTCGGCCGGGGCCTCGTCACGACCCGGGACGGGGCCATCGGGATCCTGGCGGGCGAGGGGGTCGGTGGGGGAACGGCGATCAATTGGATGACGTGCTTGCCGCCGCGTCCCGAGGCGCGATCGGAGTGGGCCCGTGACGGTGGGATGACCGGCGTGGAGGGCGCCGAGTTCGACCGGCGGCTCACCCGCGTCGCCGAGCGCCTGCACGTTCGGGTGGACCCCACGGAAGTGAACGCGAACAACGATGCCCTTCGGCGGGGGTGCGAGGCCCTGGGGTACCGGCCGGGCCCGGACTGGGACCTGATCCCTCGCAACGCGGTGGGATGCGATGGACGCTGCGGCTTCTGCACGTTCGGTTGCGTCTACGGGGCCCGCCAGTCCGGACGGGCGACGTTCCTGGAGGACGCGCTCCGGGCCGGGGCTCGCCTGTACCCATGGACCCGGGCGGATACGATCGAGCTCTCCGAAGGAAAGGCGACCGGCGTCATGGCCACTACCCGCCGGGAGGGCCGTCCGGCACCGGCCCACTTCCGAGCCCGAGCGGTGGTGGTCGCGGCCGGCGCCCTGCAGACGCCGGCCCTCCTCCTTCGATCCGGCATCCGACACCCCGGAGTGGGGCGGGGCCTCCGGCTCGACCCGACCGTCGCGCTGGCCGGCGAGTTCCCTATGCCGGTACGACCCTGGATCGGGGCGCATCAGACGATCCGGGTCCTGAGGTTCCAGACGACCGATCCCGAGGCGCACGGCCCGTGGATCGAGGTCGCTCCCGCCCATCCGGGCCTCACGGCGGTCGCCCTTCCGTGGGCCGGGGCCCGGGACTACCTGCAGCAGATGGAGCGGATCGAGCGCGTGGCGACCCCCATTGTCCTCGTCCGCGACGTCGGCGAGGGCCGGGTGGAGATCGATCGCGAAGGGGCGCCGCGGTTCGACTACCGCCTCACCTCTCGCGACCGGGCGAACCTGGTCCGGGGACTGGTGGAGACGGCGCGCATCCTTCAGGCCGCCGGGGCGACCCGACTCCTGTCGCTCAACGTCCCGTACGTAACGGTCGGCGATGGGCTCGGGCCCGTGTCGGCCGGCGAGCTCGACGCCTTCGTCGCCGGGATCCAGCGCGCAGGGATCCGGGAGAACGCCATCGCCTTGTTCTCCGCCCACCCCCTAGGGAGCGCGCGGGCGGGGGGCGATCCCCGAACTTCGGCGGCCCGTCCGACCGGGGAGGTCCACGGGGTGGACGGGCTGTGGATCGGCGACGGGAGCCTTCTGCCGTCGGCCCCCGGGGCGAACCCGATGCTCTCCATCCTCGCCCTCGCCGATCGGACCGCGGACCAGTTGATCGGACGCCTGCAGGGCGCGAACTGAACCGCCGACCCCTGGCCCGCGACGGAACGCGATCCGCGTCCTCGGGGAAGCTCCGGTCCGTCCCCGCGCCGGCTCCCCGGTGAACCCTATCTCGCTGGGCGGCCATCGGGGGGGCCGGGGGCCGGGGAACGATGCCGTCGCGATGGCCTTCGAAGGGGTGGATCCCCCGCGCCCGCCGACGACGGGACTTCCCTCCGTCCGATCGAGGGGTACCGGGAGCGGCGGCCCGCCGGGCCGCCGCTCCCGTCCCGAGGCGACGACGGTCCCGGCTGCGAGCGTGGGAGTGGACCCTCCTGGGGCTCATCGCGGCCGCGCTGCTCCTTCCGGCGCTCCCGGTACTCCCTTCTGAGTTCCGCTACCTGCCGCTGCCGCCTGCCGGGCCGACGACCCTCGTCGAGGTACGGGGAACGCTCCGGGCGGCGGCCCCGCCGGGAGGGATGGGTCCCCCGCTCGGGGGCGTGGTCGTGGAGGCGGCGAGGTATCCGTGCGAAGGGTACGACGCGTGCCAGATCCTCGCGTCCACGACGTCCGAGGCCAACGGGAGCTGGTCGCTCTGGGTTCCCTCGGGACGGTACCTTCTCTCGACGAACGGGACCGGGGGCTATGGTGGCGCGACGGCCTCCGTGAACGTCACGACGCCCCCCGTCGCCCCGGTCCCCCTCGTGGCCGACCCGCAGATCGTCTACGAGAATGCCACGTTCGTCCTCCCCGACTGGAACCCGCTCGCCGGGTACGCGGCCAATTGCAACCTTCCCCTACCGTGCCCGGGGGTCCGCGTGCCGGGGGGCTCCGGTGGCCAGGTCCCGCTGACGAGCTGGACCCAGGACGGCGCTTTCTACGTCAACACGTCCCTCGAACTGGTGTTCTACTCGTTCGCGAACCGGTCGGTCCGGGCGATCGCTCCGTGGGTTCCGCTCCACGACGACCTGATGTCGTACGACGGGGTGGAGGACACGGAATGGATCACCGCCGATGGGAGCTACGTGTACGAGTTCGGGTGCGCGACCTCGTGCACGAACGACTCTCCCGTGAGCCTGTACGCGGTCAACGTCTCCACCGGCCGGACCTTTGAGGGGACGCTCCGCGGGGTCGACGGGGAGTTGTTCTACCGGAACGCCCAGCTGGACCTCATCGGACCCGAGGGGAACCTCTCGATCGCCTCGATCATCGATCAGAGCGGGATCGACATCGGCTACGACCTCTGGAGCGGGGCGCAGTGGGACCTCGCCACGTTGCCATACTTCGAGGCGAACAACATCTACTGGGTCGCGCCCCTCCAATCGTATTTCGACGTGCAGGCCGGCGGCTCCCGGGCGGACCTGTTGACCCAGCTCAAGCTCGAAGGGACCGGGGCCACCAGCTCGCTCCAGGTGGTCGCCACGACCTCGTTCGCCTCGGGGTTCGAGTGCAATGGGGTGGAGGGACTCGCGTTCAACGCCACCTCACAGACCCTCGCGTTCACGGCGGAGAACGAGACCGGCGCGGGGATCACCGATGTCTTCTGGATCAACCCCAACGGCACTCTCGTGGGGCTGGCCCGGTCGTGGAACGACACCAGCCCCTCGAGCCCCTCGTGGCCCGACGCGCCGCCGATCCCGAATCTGGAGTCCTCAGAGCACCGGCCCTCCCTGCTCTCCAACGGTCCCGGGTTCGCCGGCTTCTGGTCCGGGTGGTTCGACAACCGGTCCTGGTTGGTCGACCCCTCCACCGGGGCGTGGTACAGCGCTAACGTTCCGTTCGACCATGCCGGACCGGTCATCGGCCCCGCGGGCCAGGGGTTGTTGAGCCCGGCCGCCCTCGAAGGGCTGTTCCTCAATTCGACCTACTCGCTGATGCCGTGGTCCTACGACTGCCGAACGTCCGACGGCTCATGCCCGATCCTCGGCAACACCACCCCGACGACGGTGCCCGGCACGGTGTGGTGGATCTGGCGGAGCGGCTCGCCGGAGTTCCCGTACCCGGCCACGGCGCCCCTCGCCGAGACGGGTCCGCCGTCGGACCCGACCATGCTCGGGTTCGAGGTTCAGGGGGAGGACATCACGGTCCGGTGGGACCCTCCGACCGGGGGCGCTGACCCTCTCCTGAACTACACCCTCTTCGTCGGAACATCGCCCGTGGGGCCGGCCGAGGGGTTCTCCGTGGCCCCCCAGGCGACCTCGTTCACGGTCGGGGGGCTCCTTCCCGACACCCCCTACTACTTCCGGCTCGAGGCGTGGAACCTCCACTGGCATAGCGCGGGGGCGGCGGGCTCGGTGACCACGGGGTTCCCGACGTTCCGGCCGATCTCCGAGGGGAGCGCCCCGGGGCGCCAGCCTTCCGATCCGCCGGACCTCGCGACGGGAGCCGGTGCAGGACAGGGCTGGGTCGCCCTCCTCGCTCCCGGGGGAGACGCCCCCATGGCGTCGGTGGGTCCGGCTGCTCGCGAGGTCCGCGTAGGCGACCCGACCCGATGCGAAGGAAGCGGCGTCCGACCGATGGTTTTCGCCCCCGGCCCGCGGAAGAGTCGGTGTCCGCCGCGGGGACCCGGACTCGTGAGCTTAACTGGGCACGCGCCCTAGATCATGTGGCCCCATGTCGACGGCCGACCCTACCGGGGGAGTTCGCAGGTCCGGCAACCCTGAGCCGCCTCGCGGATCGCGTCCGCGGTCGAGGAAGGTGCTCGTGGGCGCAACGGTCGGAGCGGTGGCTGTGCTCCTCCTCGTCTCCATCGTCGTGTTCGGGATCCTAGGACCCCGGTTCCAGCTGTTCGGGCGACCCGGGAATTCGGGCCATCCCGTGACCTTCGCCCAGGCGGAGTCCGCCAGTGACGGAGTGGCCGCGGGACATCCGGGCGGCCCGTGGAACCTCACGAGCGTTACCGGGTACGCGTCGTCCCAGGGATACACCTGGCCATCCGCCGGGTCCCCCCCTTCCTGCGATCAGCCCTGGGCGCAGCCGGCCATCCCGGCGTCGGGGGGACCGTTGCTGTTCGGGGGTACCTCATCGTACTGGGAGTTCTTCTACATCTCGCCGCAGGGGGCCGAGCTGTCCGTGGTCGTCCTCAGCGACCAGGTCGAGGTCACCGGTTACGTCCCCGCGGGCATGCACTGCCTTCCGCCCGGGTACATCCCCCTGAACGAGAGTTCGATGGCGATCGTCGACTCATCGGTCGCGATCCAGGCGTTGCCGTCGTCGTTCAGTGAGTTCCTCTCCAACCACACCATGACCAACGGCTACCTGCAACTCATCCCCCCGGGCTCTGCCAATGCGAGCTCTCCATGGACGTGGTACGTGATCGTCACCGCGTGCCCCCTCGGTCCGCAGGGGCTGAGCCCGCCTTTTACGGGACCCCATTACGAGGGGTGGGTCGACGCGATCAACGGGACCCTCCTCGCGTTCAACCCCGGCCCCTCGACGACCTGCTCTACGAGCTGAGACAGCCTCGTCCTCGCGAGGGGACGCCGGCGGCCCGGCGCCCTGCGGAGGAGGGGTCCACGCTGGCCGGGTGGCTCGGAGAGAATCGGCCGTCACTGCAAAGCGACCTGGCCGCGACGCTCCGGGCCGCGAACATCCGCGGCCGGCCCAGCTCCGCGGCTCGGAGCGGAACGCTCAGGGCGTCGGACCCGGGCAGAAGACCCGAGAGGAAAGGCGCCCGCTGGGACGTTTCGGGCGCGCCCGCCCGCCTTCCCAGGGGACCGGCAGGATTGGCGACCTCCGGGGAGCGACTCGGGTTCGCCGAACGGGCGTGCCGGTGATCGACCATCTCGGGCTCGGGCCGTCTAGGAGCGGTCGAACCGAGGAGGTCGGCGTAGGCAGAGCGGCCCGTGCCGCGGTCGTGGCGAAGCCGATCCGGTGCCGCCGGACCGAAAAGGGCCCCTCGGCTGGGGTCACGGGCCCGAGGGGATTCGAACCCCTGACCTTGCGGTTAAGAGCCGCCTGCTCTACCGGGCTGAGCTACGGGCCCAAGGACGAGGGCGCCCGAGCCAGGCCCCCCCTATTAAGCTCTCGCCGGCGACCGGGAGGGTCACCGGATGCGCTCGAGCGCGGCCCCGACCATCAGCGGGAACAGGACGGTGACGTCCCCCTCCACGGTCTGGTGCCGGGCCGTCGGCTTGACCTTCCCCCAGGAGACGGCCTCCCGGGTCCGGGCCCCGGAGAGGCTCCCGTCCCACTCGACTGCGGTGGTGATGTAGAGGGCAGCGTCGAGGCCGTCCCGGAACTGGTTCCACCAGATCGTGTGGTGCTTCGAGATGCCACCGCCGAGCATGATCGCCCCGGAGCGCTTCGCCTCGAACACCAGGTCCGAGAGCTTCTGCTCGTCATCGAACAGGTCGAGGGAGAACCCCTTGTGGGACTGCCAGAACAACCAGAGCTGCGAGCCGACGGCCCCATCGGTGATCCCCGGGACGAACACCGGCACCTTCCGCTCGAACGCGGCGCGGCAGAGGCTCCCCTTCCCCCGGGCGCCGAGCTCCTCGCCGATGGCCCAGACCAGGTCCCGGGTGGAGAGGGTCCGGACCCCCTTCGCGTACAGTCGCGTGAGCAGCTTCTGCATCCGCTGCTCCACCGGCCGGCCGTAGTGGGTCTGGGGGATCACCAGGTTCCCGAGGCGGTAGAGGCCCTGGCGGTACAGCTTCGCGTCGTCGAGGTTCCAATCCCCATGATAGTACGGTCGGAGGGACCGGGCGAGGTCGTGGTCGAGGGTGCCACACGTGGTCACGACGGCGTCGACGTACCCCTCCCGGACCAGGGTCTCGAGGACGCCCCGGGTCCCGGTGGCGACGATGTCGGCGGGGAACGAGAGGAAGACCGTCATCTCCTCGTCGGCCAGGATCCTCGCCAGGACCTCGACCCCCTGGGCCACCCCCTTCGCGCTGAACCCGCCGGCGGCCTCCATCCGGCGGACCAGGGTGTCGAGGGAGGGGGCGTCGTCGATCCGAATGTCCCGGACGGTCCGCGGCATGCTACCTACAGGGAGATCCCCAAGGAAAGGTTGTGGAAGAGGAGGAAGTACGCCACGACGTACCCCACGATGGCGCCGCCGTTGAGGAACGGGAGCCCCGCCTGGGGCTTTCCCGTCGAGACCCGCCACATCAGCACGGCGTACCCGAGGAGGGACCCCACCATCACCGCGAGGGCGGCGATCAGGTTCGCCCCGACGCCGCCCACCAGGGTCGTGGGGAGCCAGACGAACGCCGAGGCCACGAGGACCCCCGGGATCACAACGTCGCCCAGCCCCATGAACACGGCCTCCCGCTCCTCGACGGGCTGGGCGCGCTGGGCCTGGAAGCTCCCCTTCTGGGTGTAGTCGTACCCCGCGGAGTCCGGCATCACCATCAGGATCGGGAGCTTCATCTCCGTCACCACGTCGGCGAGCGAGATCATGTGCTTCGTGACGTAGACGGCGATGGCGTCGTAGACCATCAACGCCGCCAACAGGATCAGCGCCGGCAGGATCCCGAAGGAGATCCCGAGGAGGGCGATCAGGGAGCCCCCGGCGACGAAGCCCACCGCGTCGACGATGTACCACTGGGGCTCCATCACCAGGGCGAGGAGCGCGAAGACCGCGATCGCCGCGCCGAGCGGCAGGCCGAGGAAGTAGGCCTCACCGGCGCCGGGGGGCGAGAGGTATCCGGCCGGCAGGAAGGTGCCGAGGGCGGTGGAGAACGTCACATCGAGCGAGCCTGCGATCCCCAGCAGGAGGAACCCCCGGATCGCCGCGAAGCCTCCCTGGCGCCGGGAGACCCAGAGGATCCCGAGGGGGGCCGCGATGATCAGGACGATGATGTAGAGCGGGTCCGTGGCGGAGTTCGGGTTCGAGGTGGTGGCGAGGCCGGCCACCCGGAACGGGGCCGCCAGCAGCAGGGCCACGAGCTGGGCCCCGACGTAGAGGACCAGGAGCCCGAGGGTCCGGGTGCCCCGCATGGCACCTTACGGCTGGACGATCGCGTAGGCGTTGTTGCCCAGCACCTTGGTGATCTTGGCGTTGACCGTGCTGCCCCGGGCCGTGGCGCCCGTGACGAAGATGACGAACCCTTCCTTCTTGGCGACGCCGTCCCCGCGGCGCCCGATGTCCTCGATGGTGAGCCGATAGACCTCGCCGACCACGACGGGCGTCTTGGGGCGCTCGGGTTCCACCACGCGACGGACCGTGACCGGCCGCTGGGCGCCGCACGCCTCACAGATCAGGAGGGTGAGGCGGCCCTCCTTGCTGAGATGGGTGTCGGGGCGCTTGCACTCGGAGCAGATGACGTACTTCTCGGTGTACTCACGGATCCGCTGGCCGATGGCGTCCTTTGTGACCCGGGACTTGAGGACCCCCCGGGGAAGGTCCAGGACCCCGGGGCAGCCGAGCTCCCGGGCCAGGTAGCCGATGAGGTGCGCCGGCTCGCGCCGGAGCACCGACGCGATCTCCTGGAGGTTCCGGATGACGGTGTTCTTCCCGTCGTTCATGATGTCCGGCTCGGGCACCACGAGCCGCTCGTGGCCGGCCTGGACGGGCGGCAGCTTCTCCCGCGCGCGGGCGAGCAGGGACTGATAGGCTTCCATCGACGGGCGTCCTACCCCCGGTCGCCACAAAAGCTTGCCGGTGTCGTCAGGGGCCGT
>Ga0209060_10001457_pt1 | contig 26066 bp, 16 predicted proteins | sample Coa_R1_8_FD_187155 | JGI IMG/M metagenome (GOLD analysis project Ga0209060, IMG submission 187155) | Surface soil microbial communities from Centralia Pennsylvania, which are recovering from an underground coalmine fire - Coalmine... | ecosystem: Environmental > Terrestrial > Soil >...
ATATGTTGGGATCGTCAGGCGGAGGCGGAATCGCCGGAAAGTTATTGCGGTATGGATCGAATGTGTCCCGGTCATGCAATACATAGGGCTCGTCGAGGGCCACTCCGTTGCGATAAACCACTCCGTTGCGCAAGTGTATCCGGTCCCCCGGAACTCCAATGATCCGCTTGACTACGTACAGTCCCGGTGTGGAAGGCGATAAGAACACCACGATGTCGCGGAAATGGACATCCCGGTAAGGAAGCAGCGGCCCGATCCAGTTGCTCTTCGGCGCAAACTGAATCCGGTTGACGAAGACGTGGTCCCCGATCAGCAGCGTGTTCTCCATCGAACTCGACGGAATCTCAAACGCCTGTACCACGAATGTGATGATGAAGAGCCCGGTTACCAGGACCGCGGCCAGCGACGCAAGAAACTCAACCGTGGTCTCCTTCGGCTTCTCCGCCACTTCATTCTCTTTTTCGACAACGAGTTCTTTCTTGGCCACGTTCCGATGCCTTCGATATTCTTGAGCTTAATCGCTGCGGAAACCACTCGTCTCACCACGGTAGAGTGGAGCGTGCGAGCAGGCGCTCAATCAGTGTATCAGCCGGAGCGTCCGATTCCATCGCGTGATCTGAAACAGGTGGGTAAATGCATACGCGAGATGCTGCAGACGGCCGCTGAACGTCGATTCAACCTCATGGTCAAAATCCTGCACCGACCAATAAATGATCAACGGACGCCCAATGATATTCTCCTGCGGCACAAAGCCCCAATACCGGCTGTCCTGGCTGTCGTCCCGGTTGTCGCCCATCACAAAGTAATGTCCCTCAGGTACGATGAGCTCGCCGTCTTCGACCAGCTTTCTCATCTGCAGCCACCACTTGCCGTCTAATCCGTACGCGGGAATATCGACTCGCGGAAAGTCATCGCGGAACAAGTTGTTTGGCGGTTCAATAAATCGCACGTATGACTCATCCAGTGGCTTCCCGTTGATGAACACTTTCTTGTTCACCATCTTGATCCGGTCACCAGGCAATCCAATGACTCGCTTCACGAAGTGCTGCTTCGGGTCGACCGGATAATGGAACACGATGATGTCTTGCCGCGCGATCTTTTGATAGGGCATCACATGATCGCCGAATCCTGGGCCGCCATAGCAGAGTTTATTCACCAGCAGATAGTCCCCCACCAGCAGCGTGTTCTCCATCGACTCGGAAGGAATCTGGAACGCCTGCACGATGAACGTAATAACAAAGATTGCGATCACGACGGTCCCAGCCAGCGACTGGACCGAACTGAGCAAATCGCCTCCGAACCCAGTCACGATTTTTCTGCCTTGCGGAGGGGCAGGTTCTGTGCCGGGAGCCACGGGTTGATCTTCTGGACCGGCGGGGGCGGGTGTAGAAAGTTCGGGCAGGCTCGGGGGCGGAGTGGCCTCGGGCGTCGATAAGGTGGGTTGATCTGGAGAACTCATTGAATCTACTTATCCACCGTTTGCGGAGCGTGCCCGGCTTTTGTTTCTTCCGCCTTGGGACGTGAGGCTAGATATGTCAGCAGTTGTCTGGCTGCATCTTGTTCGGCCGTTTTCTTCGTCGAACCCTGCGCACGCCCCACAAACTCCAGCTGCTTGTCTCTCGGGTTTAATCGAGCTTCCACTGTGAATGTCTTGCTATGCTCAGGTCCCGATTCTTCCACCAGTACATACGATGGCTGCGGCAGGCCTAGACTTTGTACGGCTTCCTGCAATGCGGACTTGAAATCCGTAATGGGCAGCGTGCCTCCGCCGCGTTCCATGCGTTCCAGTTCGGGGGCAATCACGTTCCGCAGCACAAACTCCCGTGCCACTTCCAAGCCACCATCGAGGTAAATCGCCGCCAGGATCGCCTCTAAGGCATCGACCAGCAGCGCAGTCTTGCCACGTCCGCCGCTCTTTTCTTCGCCACGGCCCAGCCGCAGATAGTGGCCAAGTTCCAGCTGTTGGGCCACTTGGATTAGATGCCGCTCGCTGACCAGATGCGCCCGTAGTTTTGAAAGTTCGCCTTCGCGGAAATGCGGGAATCGCTGAAAAAGCTCCTCGCTCGTGACCAACGCCAGCACCGCATCCCCCAGGAACTCAAGCTGCTCGTTATCGCTGACCTTAAACTTGTTGTCGCCCGCGTGCTGTGCTTCCATTTCCCGCGCCTGCGAGCTGTGGGTCACGGCCTGCTCAATCACCGCCCGCCGCCGGAAGTGATATCCCAGTCCTGCTTCGAGCGCCGTGATTTCCCGTTCCTTCATAGCGGGGCTTTGAGAAAAGAAAAGGGTGCGTCGCGGCACAATCTGCCGCGCTTTATAACCAGACCACACCCTTGGAAAAAGAGCTATTTCGGAGTGGCTGCTGCACTTCCAGGCGCCGCACCGCTATTCAATTTGGTGAGACGATCCTGTTCCGCGCGCGCAGCTTTACCTGCCGCCGTCTCCGGATGATCCTTGGTCAGATCGACCGCCTGGTTGGCATACTTCAAAGCTTCTGCTGTCTTGTTCTGCTTGTCCAGAGCAATGGCCAGCCGCAACACCGCTACGGGATCGACCTGCTCAGGGAAGACTTCGATCGATTTGCGAAGCTGTGTCTCCGCCTCGGGATATTTCTCGTCATTCGAAGCCAATGTCCCCAGGATCGCGTACGCTTCCGAGCGCGTATAGCGTTTGTACATGTCGATCTTGTCCGGTGGATACCCTGCGGTCGGAACGTCCGTATCCACTGTCACGAGCGCCCGCTCCGCGTCCTTCTTGGCTTGCGCCAGTTTCTGATCCTTATCCAGATCGCCATCACGCGTCCGCTCAGTCAATACCTGGGCCACGCTCACAAGAGCTTCGGGATCGTCCGCATCGAAGCTGAGCGCCTTCTGCCCTGTCTCCAGCATCTTGTCGGCGTTGTTGGCCACCTGGTATTTCTGCATGACCATTTTGTAAAGAACCACGCGCAATTCGCTCTCAGGGAACTTCAGCGCGAAATCGTCGGCGGCCTTTTCCTGCGCCCCCGCATCGGTCAGCGCAATTGCTGCCTTGTAAGCGTCAAACTCCGGCTGGGTCTTGGCCTGCGGCGGCCGCTTGCCCGGAGGCGTAGCCGCCTGTCCCGCCGGAGCGGTGCCTTGCGCTGCGGGCTTATCTTGCCCGTAACTTAAAACACACACTCCCAGCACTGCCATGACGATCGCTATGCGCTTCATGCGTTCTCCTCGACCAACGGACGTCATTATCTGAAATTTTGATTTCTGTAACCGAAGCATTCTATCGCACGGCGCGCGATTCTCCCGGACTAACTGCGACGCCTTTCATGATCTTACGGTGTGCTACTCAACCATGCCTAACAGGGCTGCCCCACTCTCCGCGGTTTTCGAAGGGTGGGAACCACGAATCTTTCAAACCTACTGCTGTGGCTTCGCCGGAGGCTCATAGGCCTGCTGCAAGCCACGCTCCGCTGCCGCCTTCACTTCGGGCAGCTCCGCCCCGGTTGTCAGAGCCGCTCGATATTCGTTCATTGCGCCTTCACGGTCTTCCTTCATATCCAGAATCCGGCCCAGATACACATGCGACCACGCCACCACTTTCGGATCCTTCGTCGACTGGATCGCTTTCTGGAAGTTCTCCGCAGCCCCGTCCCGGTTCTTGTTGGCCACAGCCACCTGCGCCAGGATGAACAACGCCCGTCCCTCATCGCCGATCTTTTTGTCGAGCGCCTGTTGCGCAAGCTCCTGCGCGCCCTTCGGATCACCGGCCGCCAGTCGCTTTTCGGCCGTCACGAGCATGCGCCGGTCTTCCAGCCGCGACAACTGGACCAATTCCGGGGCCGAAACCCGAGCGTACTGGATCTCGCCCGCCGCCCTCTCCTGTTGCTTCAGGTCAATCGCGTCCAGAATGTCCGAATACGCTGTTCGCAGCCCGGCTGGATCCTTTTCAAATGCAACCAGCGATGTATAGAAGTATTTCGTGAGGATATATCCCTGCTTCACTGCATCATCGACCGCCTGTAGCCGCATGGCTTCCGCAGTCTGCTTGTTGCCCATGGTTCGAATCTCGATGGCTCGTACCATGCACTCGGTCACAAGTAGAGAAATATCAGTCTTAAAGCTCTCCTCCAGCGGTGCCCGCTTTACCGATTGCAGCAGCGGTTCCAGGCGCTTGATCGATGTGAAGTGCTTCTCGGCCATCGGATCCAGCAGATAGTGAAGATAGGTGTGCCGGATCTGCTCCATCTTCAACGGCTGGCTGGAATTCGGATCCGGAGAGGGGAATACCACCACATAGTAGTCGGCGCCGTAATTGCGGGCATTCGCCTCATTGGGATCGCCCATGAAATCCAGGTAGATCGTGAATGTCCGTCCCAGATATCCACCCGATTGCAGCTTCAGGTAGATGTCGGTGTCGAACACCATCTTCGCCAGCGGTTCGTGATAACGCGCGACGAGCGCTGCGTAGTTGGCGCGATGCTCTTCCCAGATCGAATGCAATGACGCTTTGTCGTAAAATTTCTCCAGCAGCGCGCCGAAACCCGCGATCGGCCCCGCATCCGGAGGCATATCATCTTCCTTCACGCGCGGCATGAAATGCGGAGGCCCCTGCAGATACAGGGCTAGCGACACAAACTGAGAGAGGTCGTGTTGCGAATCTTTGCCCCGATGCCCGACGTACCAGTCGCACATCGCGGTTCGCGCCGCCTCTGCCTCTTCCGAGCCCCGGATGTTTCTCTGCACCTCGGCCCGAATATTCAGCCTTTGCGCGTCAGAACCGGTCAGGTCCACGTCGTACCCACACGCATTCATCGCCGTCAGTACCGCAAACAGCGTCTCATTCGTGTCCAGCGTGATTGAAGTGTTTGTATCGGCGGCGCACCAAGGCGCCACAAGCCCCAAAAGGGCACCCACTACAAGTATTCGAAGTTGAAATCCCAGGAAACGACTCAGGAAACCCTCCCGCACGATGGCCACCCGCGGGCCACTAATCTCCGAAATCCACGATTGGGACAGGCGGAGAACCTTACTAAGTGTAAAGGCCGCACGCACAGAGGGTCAAACTGCAAGGGGTTCAGAAGACATGCGACAGCGCTCTATTCTTCTTGTCGAGTCGGTCTGGAAATTGAGGACTACCGCGAAGTTGCCGAGGATCAACCACGAACTCTCGCTTCGCGGACTGAAGCCTCAATGCGACGTTTCCAGCTTCATCCGACTGAAAGACGAACCCCGATCGGCACTGGCAGAACTAACAGTTGTGGCCCCACAACCCCCGCTGCTAAAAGTGCTAGGGCGCAGGAGCAGGCCCAGGTTTTCGAGTCTTAATCTTTTCATCTGCCGTTTATACGCGGTGCTCCTGCCAGATTGTCATCCGTCCCGAAATCGGCGAGGGCGTGAGGCATGGCAAAGTCGTTGGCGAAGACACCGCAGAGTTCGCGGACCTTCACCGGAAGAACGCGCAATATGGCAGCCCGCGGCCCAAGCGCCGACACCGAGACTCCACTTCAATCCGGCCCCGACTTTTGGTCCGCCATAGCGGTGGCTGCGGTATTTGCCCATCTGCTCGCGTCCTTCATCCTTAAAGAACCGGTCCTCAACATATATTGCGCCGTCATTAACTTCTCCTTGCTTGTCATCGCCGTCGGTGTGACTGCAAGAAATGCGGTTCGGAGCAGGCACGCAATCCGTCTGTTCTGGTCCTTTCTGGCATTGGCTTACTGCGCCTGGTCCCTTCCACCCTGCGTCTGGTTCTACTACACGGTGCTGCATGGGACAGTCCCAAAGTTCTTGCCGATGACGTTCCCCTGGTTTCTCCACATCGTGCTGATGATCGCCGCCACGGCCGCACGCCCACATTTGAGGCCGCGGATTGAGAAACCATATGCGGTGACACTCGATTTTCTGATGGTGCTTTTCCTTCTGGTCTTTTCTTATGCCTATCTGCTCTTTCCTTACGGATGGGCCCCTGGGTTTCCCTTCGCGATGCGAAGGTTTGCAGCCATATATTCCGCAGAGAATCTGATTCTTTTAGTTGTTCTCGTGGTACTGATCGCGAGTTCCCAACCACCGTGGAAGAGACTCTATTCGCAACTGTTCGGTGCCGCCGCTCTGTATGCGATCCAGTCTCAGTTCGCGCACCTCGTCTTCGCCTCCAATAGTCGATTTATGGATGGCTTGGTCGCAGTGCCGTTCAGCGCCGCGACGGCTTGGTTCGTCTGGATCAGTTCGAAGGGCGGAAAGCAGGCCTCGGAACTCGCCAAGACCGTTCAGTTGGATACCAGCGATCGTCGCCGCACTTCATTGTTGGCGATGGTCGCAGTCATTGCGATTCCGGTGGTAGGACTCTTTGAATTGTTCCGCACAAATGAGCCCCCAGCAACACGCTCGATTCGACTGCTCATTGTATTGATCTCTGTTGTGCTTTTGGCGGTGGTGGCCTTCATCCAGGACTACCTCTCTAACCGCCAGTTGACCTCCGACATCACTCTGGCGAACGATCACCTCCGCTTAGCCGTGGAGTCGGGAAAATCGGTGGTCTGGGACTGGGATCTACGGGGCAAACGAGATTTTTGGTTTGGAGACCTGCACTCGATGTTTGGAGTCCAATCCGGCACTTTCGCAGGGCGGATCGCGGATTTTCGTCGCTACGTCCACCCGGACGACCGTGAGCGCCTCTCGAAAAGCATCGCTGAAGCCATCCAAACGCACAGCCCGTTCGAGGGAGAATTCCGCGTCGTACTGCCCGATGGCGCCGTTCGAGATGCCACCGCAATGGGGAAGTGCTACTACGGACCTCACGGTCAGCCCGAGCGCATGCTCGGAATTACCATGGATATCAGTGAACGCAAACAAGCCGAGCGGGAATTACGCGAACTAAGCGGACATCTCATCGCCGCTCAGGAGGAAGAGCGAGCCCGGATTGCACGCGAACTGCACGACGACCTGAGCCAGAGACTGGCCCTTCTCGCTGTCGAAATGCAGACACTCAATTGCTTCGCAACCGAGGTCGCCGCCGCTGAATCGTTGGATGCTTTGGTTCAGCGGATTAAAGAAATCTCCGAAGACGTTCACTCTCTCTCGCACCGCCTTCATCCCGCGTTGCTCGATCGCGTCGGTCTTGTGCCCGCCCTACGCAAGTTGTGTAAGGATCTGCAGGCGCAGTCCGGCATTATGCTGACTTTTGCCTGCGAGGATGTTTCGGACTCTCTTCCCAAGAATGTGTCGGTGAATTTGTTTCGCGTCGCACAGGAGGCATTGGCCAATGTGATCAAACACAGCGATGCTGCAGCCGCCACTGTCGAGCTAACAACAAACCGCAGCCAGATTCGACTGCGGGTAGTGGATTACGGCCACGGCTTCGAACAGAGTTCCAACCACCGTCACGGCCTCGGCCTGCTCAGCATGCGCGAACGCATACGCCTCATCGGAGGCGAATTTACGGTGCGGTCCCAGCTCTCCCAGGGCACGGTAATTCAAGCACAGATTCCACTGCCAGCCGCATCCTCGGCCCTAAACTCGCTGAAGACGACAGCCTAGCGGGACCGAACTTCATCCAATCTGCGATCCCATTCGAACCGTGGGTTCTCTCATATCGGAATTGCGAATCTGCAACGGACAAGAAAAAAAGAGGAGGCTCACTTTCGAGCCTCCTTGTGTTTCCCCGCAGTGGCAACCGGCTAGAAGATGAACTTCAACGCCAGTTGTATCGTGCGCGCGTTCTCGCAAAGTTCTAGAAGCGGAAGCGCAGGCCCACCTCAATGGCACGCGGCGATGCCTCGCCACTGATCCCACCGAGCGAACCAAAGCCGCCAGGATTACAGAGACATGGATAATTGTCGGTCCACTGATTGTGGTTGAGCACGTTGGCGAAGACTCCCTGTAACTCGGCTGAAGTCCGCTCCGTCACCCGGATATTCTTCTTGATGCTCAAGTCCACATTCCAGTACGGGAGTCCTCGGATAACTCCGTAGCCTCCGTCTCTGGTATCCACTCCCAGGATCGGGTTACGCCAGTTCATCGCGTCGGCAATGCCGTCTTTAAACTGGTTCACTGGGTAACTGTTTGAGGGTGAGTTGTAGTAGGCCTTGCTGTGCGGCGCAATGGGGCCGAGCGGCACCGCATTCTCAGAATCGTAATCGGCGCAGGTGACGCCATCGCATGCACCAAATGCCTGATAATCGGCGAATGTGGTGGCGACCTGAATGGGGAGCCCAGACCCAGTGGTAAAGATCGTGGCCAATGTCCATCCTCCCAGGATCCGTCCCTTAAAGCCCTCCTGCCCCTTATAGAAGGGAGGACTGTACACCATGAACGCGTTATAGATGAACTTGCGGTCAAATGCCTGCACTCCATACATCTCGCTGAGATTGAAGGGGTCCAGGGCGCTCAGTTCGCTCGAGGACTGTGCCTGAGCCGCCGTGCCGAGAGCCTTTGACCAGGTGAAATTGGACTGGGCTGTCAACCCATGCCAATCCGCCATCTTCACGGACACGAAGCCGGCGTTGTAATTTCCGTAGCCCACGCTGGCATTCTCGAAGATGCCCGAGGTGTATTGGCCGGAGCAGCCAATCGTAGTACTTGCATTGCACGTACCGGGAATCGGTGAGTTCATCATGCTGCGCGGAAAATTGAACGCGCCCACATTGCCGTTCACTGTTGTACATCCTGACGCTGGGCAGCCTACTGCACCCGTGTCGAGGTCGCTCCACAGGCTCCATACCTGAGCGTTTGTGAGGTTGCCGGTGCCGGCAGCGCCCTCATTCGCGACTACCGCCGCCGTGCAATTCCCCGGTGAGCAGTAGCCGGTTCCCTTTAGAGCAGTCTCGAAGAAAGGTTGCGGCGTGACAGCGCCCGACTTGGCGGCGCAGCCTCCGCCCGCAAGCCCTGCCAATCCTCCGCAGTACTGCGTGACCACGTTGGCGTAGGCATTAGCAAAAGTTTGTCCTCCAAGCTTCATCATGTAGGGAACTGCGTTCAGTTGGATGGGCTCGAATTCGTGCGTAATCCGACGCCCGATATAGCCTATCTCCACAGTGAGTCTTCGATTGATCTGCTTCTGAATCGTGGCGTTGAATGAATCGATCTGATTCGCGCGGAAATTCGGATCCAGTGACTCCGGCGCGGACGAGACGGCGTTATTGACTCCTGGATAGACCGGTTGAGGTAACGTCGGGCTCGCCAGTGAGTTCAGTGGAACCGCCGGCCCTCCGGTAGCAGAGGCGGCTGACGCGATACGAAATGCCGTGCTGGTTGAACTTCCCCATGTACCCACGCCCGAAGAACCACAACCCCAGGCACCGCTAGCCACGACATTCGAGTTGCAGGCTACAGGCTGTTCGAGCCCCAAGCCGAGCAACGGAACCAGCACCTGCGCGACCCCGTTCGTCCGGCCGTAGGAGCGTCCATAGCCGAAGCGAAATACGCTGTTGCCCAGTACTCCGCTGCTGGCTTTTGGTGCCCACGCAACCGCCACGCGAGGACTGAATTCTCCGTAGTACGGATTGTACGGATACTTCAGGCCATTCGCCGTATTTCCCACTAAGGCGAAGCCAAGTTCGGGGTTATAGACCTGGCCAGCCATCGCAGCCTGCCTCCGGCGCTGGATGTAAGTAGCAGTGGTGATCGGCTCATCGGCGTCATCCACCACCACAGCTTGTTTTCCTGACTGCTCGACGGGTGGCATCTCCAAAGCCCACCCTAACCCGTAGGTCAAAGTTAACGTCGGCTTCAGGTGCCAGGTATCGCTGAAGTAGACGTTGTAGTAGGGAATGGTGCTCTTATCGAACGCGTTCGATAACGGAGGATTCAGGGTCAGATTCGACCCCGTACGGGTAAAGACCTGCGAGGCGATGGAGACGACACCCAGCACAGCTGCCGCGACCGACGAGCAGTTGTTAATGCTCGTCGCTGCGCCCAAGCTATTCGTAGCCCCGCAGGGTTGAAAGCCGGTGTTGCTGATCAACGATCCATGCGTGCCGTCGCCCAGTGAATACACTGGGTAGGCATTAATGGTGCCGCCGCTGTCATTGCGCTGATGGAAATCGAAATTGTGCTGATAGGTTCCACCGAACTGGAACAGGTGGTTGCCTTTTAGCATCGACAGATCATCGCGAAAGGTATTATCGTGTCCATCCCAGAACCGGGCACGAATCTGCTGGTTGTTGGAGTTAAACGGAGTAAGGTCCTGCGTCTGCGATTGGCCCGCCATAATTTCCAAAGCGCCGCCTAGGCCAGGTATTTGCGGTGGTGCCCCGTTTCGTGACCACGCCCACCAGTTCCTCAGATAGCTATAGTGAAAGTCGTTGGTGATGTTGTTGGTCACATTCGTGGTGAGCCCGGCGACAAAGTACCAGTCTTGCACCGGGTCTCCTGAAGCGGATGCCGGTGTGCCTTTGGTGTCGCCCGGGAAGAAGCCGCCGATATCGACTTGCTCATCGCCCGCGACCTTGATGTTGTAGTACCGGTAGCTCGCCATGAAATGCTGCTTCGATGAGAAGTCGTGGTCAATGCGTCCAACCGCGAATTTGCTCGTAATGGGAGTGCTAAGGTTGGCCGAATATCCCAGTATGTTCGCTCCGTCGCACAGACTCTGGGCGCAAGTTGCATTTGACGAGGGCTCATACTTGCTCCAGATCTGCGAAACCAGTGGATTCAGTCCCATGCCGAGCGGATCACAGAGGCCCGTGCAACCGTAGTTGGCAGGGTAAGTCTTTCCCTGGTATGTCACCTGCGCGTTGTTGAGGTTGTAATCTACAGCGCCAGTTGTGGAGTCGGTCAACAAGCCGAGCTGCATTGCCGGTGAGGGAACGTTTCTGAAGATGGTTTCAGCACTCGGATACCTGAAGCCCTCATAGTTGAAGAAGAAGAAAGTCTTACCGCCAAGAACCACTTTGGGAATGAGTGGCCCACCGATGGCTCCTCCAAAACGGCTGTAATGGTACGAGGGTAGGCCGATATGGCCGCCTGGCTCCCAATTGTTCTCATTGTTCTGCCACGTATTCGATGACCAGTTGTTGTCTTTGTAATATTCATAACCAGTCCCGTGGAAGGCGTCCGTGCCGCGCTTGGTAACAACCTTGATTTCGGCGCCCGCCGAACTATTGAAGTCCGCGGTTTGTCCCGCCGTATTGACCTTGAATTCTTCGACGCTGTCTGCCGGCGTCGGCATCACTCCAGCCGGAGCTGAGTAGGTCTGGCCAAGCTCGTTAGAGACTCCTCCAGTCGGATCGCCGATGATGAGCCCAGTTTGCTTCGAGGTGTATACGCCCCCGCTGCCATCCATATCGTTCGTATTATTGCCGCCATCCAAAGAGAAGTAGCTCTGATCGTTCACCGCGCCGCCAACGGAGCCGTCCGTCGCGACGCCAGGTTGCAACTCGATGAACGTGTTTACGTCGCGGCCGAGGCTGGGCAAGTTATCGATCGCAACCGCCGTCACCGTGTTGCCGACGGTGGCATTCGTCGTCTGCAGTTCCGTGCCGTTCGCTGTGACTTCCACCACCTCGCTGCTGCCTCCGACCTGAAGACCGATATTGAGAGTGATGGTCGAACCGACGGTCACTGTGACCTGCGCCTTCGTGGTCGAGAAGCCTTTCTTGTTGACCTCGAGAGCGTATGCGCCAGGAGCGACGTCGACAAATACGTATCGTCCCGCGGCGTTACTGGTAGCTGTTCTCACGCTGCTTGTGGCGCTGTCTGTCAGCGTCACAGTGGCGCTTCCGATCACTGCGTTGCTCTGATCTGTAACGGTGCCTTGGACTGTTCCCGACGATGTCGATTGAGCGCTAACGCGCGGAATGTTTCCGATACAAAACAGAACAAGGCAGACAAAAGCTTGGCACAAGAAACAAGAGAGAAACTGGCGGCGAATGCGACCCATGGCAATCCCTCCTAGGCGAGTTGTCAGACGAAAGGCTCTGAAAGACTGTTCAGACGACTACGGCTTTCCCCGGGGCACCCTTCGAATCAGGGCAAGAATCCCTAATGAGTCGGGAACACTAGCACCATTGACACATACAAAACAAGTAATAATTGTTTGTATCGATGATTTTGATCATCCTGTTCGCTCGATCGGGTGGAAGGGTTACCCGAGACGAACGCCATTGTGCAATCAAAAAGCCACAACAATAACAATAAATATTGCTTTGTTTGCTATGTCTTTGGTTTGGATTCGGTCCTCGGAATACCAAATTCCGGATAAATCCTGTTGTTCAATCTATGAAGTCCGGCAGGTTCTAGTTTGTTCGGTTTTGGAGAGATCCTTGCGGCTTGCGCTGGTTTCACCGGTGCGTCGTGGTGGAGATCCAGCGATCACCCTACCCACCCCGCGGACGACTCAAAGCTAAAATCCGGCGCAACCGTGGCGATCGCGCCGGGGCTTCCAAGCGAAACGTGGCCCTGGACTGACGGCCACCTTCGAGCCTCAACTGACATGATTGCTGCCAGCCACACCTGCCCCAGCAAGGCAGGTGAAGCTAGTATCGTCGCTGTCCCGGGTGGCGCTTCACGGTGATTATCGTCACTCTTGCCTGTGATTGTGACTAACCGCGCGCGGAACTTATCCCCGGCAACCGTCGTCCCGCCACCTGCAACCTAATGCACACGAAAAGTCAGGTTTTTGGGTGCCCTATCTGCCGGGGGCGCTATCCAAGGAGGAACTTCGAAATGACGAACAAGTGGACTCGTTTGCTGCTATGTGTGCTGGTCTTAGGATTGACTTCGATATGGGCTCTTGCGCAAGACGACGCCGGTTCCAACTCCAAGAGTGACGTTCGTACTATCAGCGGATGCCTCACCAAATCCGGCAGCGGAAATGAATACCTTCTGACCGCTAATGATGGCAGCACTTGGGAAATTCACGAGAACAGTGCGGTCGATTTGGCCTCCCACGTCAATCAGACCGTGGAAGCCAAAGGCGTCGTTTCAAATAAGACCGCGCATAACATGAAGGAAGACGCCAAACAGATGGGCCACGACACCGGCATGAAGAACAACACCGCCGAGCACGGACATCTGAAAGTCACCGACCTTCACAAAGTCAGCGACTCCTGCCAGTAGCGTCGAAAAAGCTGCAAGAACAGAAAATCGGTAAGAACACGAAAGGGCGGAACCCGAAGGTCCCGCCCTTTCCTGATATAAAAACTGATACTCCTTCTATCCCTTTACATTGATCTTCGAAAACGACAGCACCGCTTTGCTCGGAGTCGGACGTCCCATCGACAGCGCCGGACGGAATGTCGTGAAGATCAGCATCCGCTTCACCTCGGGCATTACTTCCTTTGAATTGCCGGAATCCGACAGGATCCGGTAATCCTGCACACGCCCGTTCGCATCGACGTAAGCTTCAATCACCAGCGAGTCGTCATCGATCGAATCCATCAAACCAAACGCGCTCGCTTGCAATTCCGGTGCAGTATTCACCATGACGAGCGGGACATCATTATCCGCATGCAGCGTCGATGGCGCCACAAAGTACACCATGGCAACTCCAAAGATCAGCAGCGCGCTCAGAAATCCAGCTGTCGCCGGAACCATGAATGCCTGCACCGCATTCTCGATGCGCACCATGAGCCCTTCGAACTGCGCCCGCTTTGCCGACGCCGCTTCGCGAGAAGCCGCCAACCGCAGCTTCAGTCCTAGATCCGTTGGAATCTTTGGCCGTGCCACGCTCGTGAGCAACTGCTGCGTCTTCCGCAGAGACTCATACTGCCGCTTGCAACCTGAACACTTCCCCAGATGGTCCTGCAGCGCGAGCATCTCCGTGCCCGTCACCGCTCCATCCAGATACGGCGAGAACAACTGCTTTGCCTGGGGACACTCGATTCCCTCGGTTCGCCCCGGGCCTGTCTTATGAATGCCACTCATGGCATCACCTCGACCCTTCTACCCCCTCCAGCAACCTGCCGCCCCGTTCGATGTTCTTGCGGTGCGTTCAGTCCCAATTCTTCTCCAACCTCGCGGACGTATGGTGCCAGCCTCTGTCGGAGTGCTTCGCGTCCACGGGTTAGTCTTGACTTAACCGTTCCCAGCGAAACTTCCAGTACTTCTGCAATCTCTTCGTACGACATCTCTTCCAAATCACGCAGAATCAGAGTTGTCCGGTATGGCTCCGGAACCTTCCTCAATTCCTCTTCCACTCTATGCTGCACTTCGCGGTGCGCGACACTGTCAAAAGGTGAATCCGCCGGATCGGTCAACGCCAGTTGCATTGCGTTTTCAGTCAGGCCCGTGCCTTCCGATTCCGCCGGCTCAATCGAAGTCTCCTTCGCTTTATGCCGGAACCACCAGCGCCTCCGGTTCGCTGCTTCGTGCAGCGCGATCCGGTACACCCATGTCTTTAAACTCGATTCGCCGTGAAAATGTTTCATTCCCCGAAACACTTTCAGAAAAACGTCTTGTGTCGTATCGGCAGCGTCCGCCGGATCATTCACCACTCGATACACCAGGCCATACACCGGCTGCTGAAATTCTCCGACCAGCCATGCGTAGGCCGCTTCCGAACCGGCCTTTAACTCTGCAACGATCGCGGCTTCTTCCTGCGACCGTGCCCCTATCGCACTCGCTAAATCTCCCAAGGTGGTTGCTCCCGCCATAGTGGCGTCCCCTGATTATAGGATTTTCCACCCCATCCCGCCCCCGAAAAATGCGATCGGGAGGTGTTCCAGCAACCCTCCGGAGCCAAACTCCTTACCTAACATAGACTCCGCTGAGCTGTGAGTAGTTCCCACTCGCAATCCCTGCGTTTTCAGTGAGATGGATGCCTGGTAATAAAAGAGTAGCCAGGAGTATGGGTCGATTACCCAATCAACGTCACAAAAGTCTCCGAACGCAAGTTACTGCCGGACGTCAGCCCAATACGCCTGTAACCCGTGGGGTTCTTCTCAGCACCCGATCGCTTGTCATGTTGAGCGAAGCCGCGACGAAGCGAAGCGAAGTTGCGGCGCAGTCGAAACATCCCTACCTGGAATCCACTTTCGCCACCAAGTTGAAGTCCACGAATCCCCAACTCATGCCCCAACGTGAGCCCGGTGTGTCGCCGTCGGAACCTCCTTTCCCAATTCCTTCAGAATCCCAGCCAACGCGGTCAGGAGACCTTCACTTCCCCGATCCAAACCAAGATCCGCCTTATCGAGAAACGCGACTGCTCCATCCTTCTTAAGACGTTCGAAATTTTTCTGCGAAAGTCCGGTAAACGCCACCACCGCGATTGCTTTAGTGAGCGGATCTTTCTTCAATGCCTTCAACACGTCCAATCCAGTCATCTTTGGCAGCAGCATGTCCAGCAGGATCAGATCCGGCTGTTCCGTCCTGGCCAACTTGATCGCTTGCATACCGTCTGTCGCAGCGCTGACGTTGTAGCCTGCACGCAGCAATGCCCGCTCGGTAGCCATTCGCAAAAACTTGCTGTCATCTACCAATAGGATCTTTGTCATGCCCTCCACATCTTTCCCGACGCCAAGCGCGCACACCGATCCATCGACGTCCTCGCGTACGTTGGCTAGAAAGAAACTCAAAATGTTTATCGGCAAAACCAGGAGAGTAGATCAACCCGTGTGATCATATTCGCTGTCATGTTGAGCGAAGCCGCGACCAAAGCGAAGCGCGGGTCGCAGCGCAGTCGAAACATCCCTACCCGGAACCCGCTCATGCCCGCAGGAAGCATGATTTGAAGATGAATATTCTCTCAGATCGATCATCCGCGCTGCGGTTCACGACTTGCGCCCTCACAGCCTGCGGAACTGACAGAGAATGAATGGGTAGAAATGATCCGCAATGTACTGAATTCATGAGACGCGAGAACGCTCCGCATTCTCGAGCACAGCCTTCACCCCTGCTCGGCATGCATTGCGCAATGCCTCTTCATGTCCTTCGGGGATCGAATTCATCAACATCAGCATGCACGTTCCGTGCAACAAAGCCCACAAAGCAAGGGCGGTCTGTGTATGGTCCTCTGGTACACCCCCCAACCTTCGAGACAACAGTTGTTCGGTAAATGCGAAGTTCGGCCGCGACTCCCGGATCGGCCGCGGCGTCCCGCGCCCCTTCTTCGGCGACATGAGCTTCGAGTGCGTGTAGAACAGTTCGTACTCGTTCGGCATCTTCAGGGCGTAATCCACATACGCTTCCGCCATCTCTTCCATTGTTTCGCCCTGCTCGAACGCGTTACGAATCCGATTTGCAATTCGCAGTAACAGTCCCCGAATCAGGTCCTCACGATCTTTGAATCTTCGGTACACCGCGGGTGTGTTCGTTCCTGCCGCTTTCGCCACTGCCCGCATCGTCAGCGCCTTTTCGCCGCCGCGCCTCCACAATACGTCTGCCGCTCGTAAAACACGCTCTTCCAGATCTGGGTCTGGATGCCTGGGCATCGTTGAATCTCCAATTTGTTGCTCTGGCTCTCGAAAATACGTCAGAAACATTATCACGATGTCGATTTTGTTGACGATGTTCACATCAGGCGCCGGACACAAATTGCATAAAGTTGCTCGAAATGACTTGGCGACCTCTGCGGCCTTTCTCCGCGCACTCAGCGGTAAAAGAATTGACGCTCTCGACTGCTGTAAGTAGTCCGCGCGAGAGCACATAATTGTGTGTACACAGTAAATAAAACAGTGTATAAATAATGGTTTCAGCAGCTCCCCCTTGGGCCACTGGTTGTTCCACCGTTTAGGAGTCTGTTTCAGATGTCTTCGTGTGAAAGTCCCGGCCACCGGATTTCTGCCCTCGATTTGAATTCCGATTTGCAGCAGGTCCAGGTGGATTTGCTTAGCGCCCAGTGCGCAGTCCATCAGCTTCGTCTTCACTATTCCTCTGACGATCTTGCCCGTTTCGGCCGTCGCGATGTTCTACGCAAATCCGTCGAAGCCGCCGGCGCTCTCCATCAGTTTTTCTCGGATATCGAAAAGAAAATTCCCGCAGGAAGGCATTCGGTCTCTGCCATCGAGCCTACAGGTGACCAGATTCAACAGGGCATCGAATGGGACTCGCAGTATCTCCAGGAACAGCGCGAGCACTACGCGCCCGTTGCCGGCCCGCTCCCCCCTTCGCAGAAAGCTTCGATGTGGCCTTATTTCTCCGCTGCTTTGCTCGATCGGATTAAGTTCATCGAATTGCAGGGTGCGAGAGTAAAAGTGCCCAAGTTCTTTGACGATGTCCGGGCGCTCGGGTTTGAACCACCGCCGATCAGCCACATGGACTCACTAACGTTCCTCGACGTCATCGTCTTCAACCAATACATTTCCGAGCGCGCCCTTCTTCACGCGCTCGTCCATGCAGTGCAGATCCAGATTCTGGGAGTCAACCGTTACGCGGACCTCTGGGTGCGGAGCTTCGCAAAGACCCGAACCCACTTCACCGTTCCGCTGGAAGTACAGGCGTTTTCCCTAGCTTCCAAGTTCAGCCGCGCCGCAACGGAACGCTTCTCCGTAGAACAAGAAGTGCTGCGCTGGATGTCGGAAGATCGCTACTGAGAATCTCGGGCCACATTTACTAAGATCCCCCACGCTAGACGCTCAGAGAAGGGGCGGCGAAAGCCGCCCCGTTTTGCCGAATAAGCTTTAGTGCAGAAGCGGACGCATTTCGTCCGCTCGCCGACGCGAAGCAACACGCAACGATGTCATCCTGAGGAGGCCGAAGGCGCTCCGAAGGACCGTACGTCGTTGTGCATCACCCCTGCAGTGGAAAAGACCGTCCACACGGCGCACTCCCATCTGCCCCATCAGCACCGCACCCACACGTGAGTCAACAAGAATGCCTATACCCTCACCGCCTGTTCCACCAACACTCCATCAAGCACCTGCCGCACCTTCCCGGCGAGTGCAGATGGCGTAAACGGCTTCGGCAAAAACGCAATCCCCGGATCCAACATACCCTGATGAACAATTGCCGAATCCGTGTACCCCGACATGAAAAGCACCTTCGTTGTGGGACGGGCATTTTGTATCTGCCGCGCTAGCTCCGGCCCTCCCATCTCGCGCATCACAACATCCGTAAGGAAGAGGTGGATCTCTCCACGGTGCTGCTGACAAAGCCGCACCGCATCGTGCGCACTTTCCACGTCGAGGACCACATAGCCGCAAGCTTTCAGGATCGCTACGGTCAAATCGCGTACTTGCCGGTCGTCTTCTGCCACCAGAATGGTCTCAGACCCACGGATTGTCATCCTCTCTTCCGCCGTGGCTGCGGTTTTGCCTCCTGCTTCGTCTTCGACTCGCGGCAAGTAGACCTTGAACGTGCTTCCTCGGCCCGGCTCGCTATACACCCAGACGTGGCCTCCGCTCTGTTGCACCGCGCCATACACCGTCGCAAGACCCAGCCCCGAGCCCTTGCCCATTTCCTTGGTCGTGAAAAACGGTTCGAAGATGTGTGATTTCGTCGCTTCATCCATCCCAATGCCGGTGTCGCTCACCGCCAGCATCACATAGCTGCCGGGCCGTACTCCCTCGTGTTGACTGGCATACGCTGCGTCGAGCTCAACATTCCCTGTTTCAACGGTAATTGTTCCGCCGCTGGGCATCGCATCGCGCGCATTAATGACCAGATTCAGCAGCACCTGCTCAACCTGGCCGAGGTCAGCCTTCACGCTACCGAGCGTCGCCGCCGGACGCGTGACGATCTGCACATTCTCCGCGATAAGCCGCCGCAACATCTTGTCTACATCGACGATCACCGCGTTCAGATTGAGCACGCTCGGTTGCAGAATCTGTTTTCGGCCAAAAGCCAGCAGTTGCCGTGTCAGGGAAGCCGCTCGGTTGCTCGCAGCCAGAATCTGGCTGGCGCTGTTGTGTACAGTGTCTGGGCTGGGAAACTCGATCATGTGCTGCGCATATCCCATGATGACCGTCAGCACATTGTTGAAGTCATGCGCTACGCCGCCCGCCAGCCGTCCGATCGCCTGCATCTTTTCCGCTTGCAGTAATTGCTGGAACAGCAAACGGTAACGTTCCTCTGAGGCTTGTAGCGCAACCACACTCGCCTGCTGGCGATATTGACTGATCGTCAAATGAGCGCCGTAGCAAACCAGCGAAATGATTACAGTGCCGTACACCACGATGCGATCATGACTGCCGGCGCGCATTGCCAGCGCCAGGACCGTCAATGGCATGATCGCGAGCCCGATATTTTTCAGCAGGAAACTGCGTTTCTTCCATTCGCGCCCCAGCGCTTCGACGGGCTCGTATCGCTGCGGTTCATAGCTAGCCGCCAATGACGCCGCCACAATGAAAGGCACCGTCCACGCCAGGCTCGACCAACTCCCGGAGTTGGCATTGATAAACGTGAGCCCATAGTCTCCGATCCCGGCCGCGATGGCGTACACAATGAAATAGACCGACATTTTGCGGCACAGTCTTCGCACCAGCGCCGTCCGCCCCCAGTACGAGCTCGCAAGGAAAGCCACAACGAGCGCGAAGTTGAGCACGTTCGTCATGCGCTGTTCCATCACTTCCAGGCTGTGCGGCCCTCCCTGCAGCGCGCGCAGAAACAGAAAGTCGTAGTAGACAAGGAACGCCACCATCAGCATCTGGACAAAATCCAGCGACCGCTGCCAATCCAGGCCTGACGGATCCTCACCTTCACGCAAGAAGAGCGCCATCACGATCGGCGCGTCGTAACAGATGTACAGGAATTGCGATAGAGGAGACGCCGGTACCGGCGCCCTCAGCCAGTTCTCGTAATACGTCCAGATAATGTTCGAGATTCCGTAGGCGCAGAATGCAACACCGAACAGTCCCCAAAAGGTCTTATCCAGACCCGGGCTACGGCGGGACGCTTCGAAGCAGAATGTAGCCGCCACCACGCAGCACGTCACCTGCAGGATGTTCGACGCCCAGGCGCGAAGCGGCTCATCCAGCAGCAGAAACGCAGCGATCTGGAGTGCGACCAGAATCCATGCAGCCGATGCGATTCGCCGCCTCATAGATCGGGGCACTCAGTGCCTCCCCGGCCCTCCTAAGAGCGCGATCCGCACGAACCACTGCGAAAACACTGACCCCTCCACCAGGCGCACGGTCGAGTTCGTGTAAGAGAAGCTTCTACCCGCTACGCCCTCTTTGTGGCGAATCATAGGTGGCCGCTAACTCCGGAGTCAATCTGCAATCTCGATGGGTTGGAATAAGGTAACCTTGCGACTGCTGCGGCAGTCGAGAAAAGGGGATAATTCCAGCGCGGGTCGAAGCAGCCCTATGCTTCGCGCAATCGTCTAAAATAGGGACGCGCCGCCATAACCAGGAAAGCGAAGTGAGCCCATGTCCGACGATTCGATTACGATCTCGCCTGGTCCGAAATTCAAAACCGCCATGCTGCTGGCGGTCGTCGCCGACGCTCTTCAGCTCGTAGTCTTCCCGGCATTCGTTGAAGGCGCCCTGTCCCCGGCAGACGACCTGCTCGACTTCGGCGTCGCCGCCATGATGATCAAGTTGCTTGGATGGCATTGGGAATTCCTGCCATCATTCTTCGCCAAGCTGGTGCCCGGCGTTGACCTGGTTCCATTCTGGACGCTTGCCGTAGCCAGTGTCTGGCGCAAAGCAAAGAGTACTGCGGTTGTCGGCGATGTCCCTACGGCTGAGAGAGAAAAGTTCCTGCCGCAGTAATAAGAACTGTCAGTAATAGGAAGTGTCAGTAATAAGAACTGTCATCACACAGTGATGTCATCCTGAGGAGGGCCGAAGGCGCTCCGAGGGACCGTACGTCATCGAGCCCCGCCACTGCAGCAGAGAAGACCACCAAACTGCATCAATCGTAGGCGCTCCTACCAGTACTGCATACCCACGCAAGCCCTCACGCGGCCAAGTAGTTCACGATGCCAGCTGTTGTAACCTAGCTCGCCCCTCACTTCGCCGGATCCTGAAACTCCTCATCCATCAGTGATGTCATCCTGAGGAGGGCCGAAGGCGCTCCGAGGGACCCTACGTCATTGTGCATCGCCACTACAGTAGAGAAGACCACCAAACTGCATCAATCGTAGGCGCTCTGACCGGTACTGCATACCACACAAGCCCTCACGCGGCCACGTAGTTCACGATGCCAGCTGTTGTAACCCAGCTCGCCCCTCACTTCGCCGGATCCTGAAACTCCTCATCCATCCATTTCTTGAACGCTTCCAGATTCTGCTGGCGATGCAGAAATCCGCTGACCAATTCCGTCCCGGGCTTCGAGCCACCAGGCTCCAGAACGGCTCTGCGATAACGCATCGCAGCCTCGCCACCAAGCAGATTCGACTTATCGAACTGGCTGAAGAAGTCGAGCGCGATCACCTTGTCGAGCACGTACGTGTAGTAGTTCGACGTGTAGCCCATCAAGTGACCGAAGCTCGCATACATACGATTCCCTTCGACAAACGGATACGGATTAAACCGCGTGTAGTCCTCGTGCAGGATCGCGTCAAGATCGATCGTCTCGGGTGCGCGGTCGTGCACGTCAAGCGAATAGGTCGAATAGAAGAGCTGTCCCTGCGTCCATCCCGCACGTCCATAGGCGCTGGCCCGGTTCATGCGGTCGATCAGGTCCAGGGGCAGTACCTCGCCCGTCTGATAATGCTTGGCAAATGAACGCAAAATCATCGGGTCACGGAAAAACTCCTCGAGCATCTGCGAAGGTGCTTCCACGAAATCGAGTTCGGTCGCAAATCCCGCGACGCCAGCCCACTGCTGCTGGCCGCCAAGAATGTTGTGCATCAGGTGTCCAAACTCGTGGAAGAACGTGACGACATCGTCGTACTGCATCAGCCCCGGATCACCTGGCTTGCCTCCGGCAAAGTTGCAGATCAGTGTTCCTTCGGGCAGTTGCCGCCCCTTGATGCCCGGCACCACCGGAGATGAACTGAACCACTTGTCCTTCCCGTCGCGCGGATGCATGTCGAGATAAATCCGCCCAACTAGTTGTCCTCCGTCGAAGACATTCCAGGCCGAAACCGCTGGGTCCCAAACGGGCGCGTCAGCCGCCGCCTTGAACGACACGTGAAACAGCTTGGCCGCCGTATCGAGAATCCCCTGCTGCACGCGGTCGTACGTGAAATACGGACGCACCGACTGCGAATCGAAATTGAAGTTCGCCCGCGCGTACTGATCGTCCCAATAGAAGCGCCCATAGGCCGGGATCGCCTCCATCTCCGGATGTTTCTTCCTCGCGAACGCCAGCATCATTTCGTTCTCGCGACGCGCCGACGCGCGCGATGCCGTATCTACCTCGTTCAGAAATGCCTTCATATTCGCCGCGGTGCCAATCATCTGATCGGCTGTCGCCAGGTCCGCGAAAGTCGGATACCCTAGCGTCTTCGCCAGTTGGTCGCGCGTCTTCAGAACGTCCAACAGGATTTCTTTGTTCGCCGGATACGAGCGCGTGTTGTACGCGAGGTACATCTTCTTGCGAACGTCGTCACTCGTCGCATAAGTCATGATGGGCGTGAAGTCGGTCTCGTCGGTGCTGAGAGTGATTGATCCGTCAGCGCCAGCCGGATGCGCCGCAATGTAATCGTCAGGCAGGCCTGCCAGCTCGCTCTTGTCTTTCACCGTGATGTGATTCGGATTCTCCTGGATGTTGCGCCCAAACTTCAGCGCCTGCTCCGTGATGTGGTCCTGCATCTTCCTAATGTCGGCGCGCGTCGCCGCATCTTTGTCCACGCCCGCCAGGTGATACTCGAGCAGCGTGCGCTCCATATAATGACGCGTGCCCGCATCGGCCTTGGAAACATCGACCGCTTTCAGCGCCTGATACACATCCTGATTCAAACTGAGTTCTGTGTTGACCTGCTGCACCTTCTGCGCGAGTGCCTGTCCGGCGTCGCGGATTTCCTTCTGCGATGCCACCGCATACATCAGATACGACTCGAACCCGGCGACCGAAAGCTCATTCTGCGCGTTGTCATACGGACGCAGCGTGTTCTCGATCGTGCGCGCTCCCTTGACGGCCAGCACTTCGTCGATGTCTTTCTGCTCGCGCGCCAGGTGATCTCCGACCCACTTCTCGGCGCCGGCGCGATCCAGTTTGCCGACCCATATGTGCAGAGGATCGTCCTGCGCGTGGGTAGTCTGCGCCAGGGCGAAGAACAAAGTTGCGACAACGATGAAAGAGGTGTACAGAGATGCGCGTCGGCGCGCCGAAAGCTGGCATGAGAATGACACGGGAAGCTCCTTGTGCAGGGACCGCGTCGGTCGGAACACAGGGCAGGGGAAAGCGACGCGCCCGCTGAAACGCAAGCAGTCTAGCACGGTGGAGAACAGAAGAGCGCAGTGTTCCGTTCCACCCGCCGCGAGAGACATAGAGATGTTGTTTCTGTGTAGTGCGGACTCAGCCTGCCATGAGCGGTTCGCCCTGCGGGCGGGGGAAAGCTGGCCCGCGTATGCGTTTGATCTACGTGCTCTTGATCCTGGCGCGATCGAGCGCCGAGCCGCTGCCTTTGGTCTTGGTGGACGAGCGGCGCTTCAGCGCCGCGTTCAGCGCAGGCAGAAAATCAGGGCTTCAGCCCCAGTGCCGCGCAGATCGAACCTTAGTGTTCCTTCGTGCCCTTTGTGGTGAAGGCCTTTCAGCCCGTGTATATTATTTCCCTTCAGTCACAACCTAAGCCAAGAAGGTGACTTATGGGACGAGCCTTGGGACTTCTCTTGTTCGCGACCACCGTATTCGCGCAAGACCAAATTCTCTATCACGCGAAAGTTTTCACCGCCGACCCGCAGAATCCCTACGCCGAAGCCGTCGCTATCCGCGACGGAAAGATCCTCGCCGTCGGCAATCTGTCCGAAGTCGAGAAAGTCGCCCCTAACGCCATCCGCACCGATCTCGAAGGAAAATCCCTGTTCCCCGGATTCATCGACTCTCACAGCCACTCCATCGACGGAGGATTCAACCTCACCAACGCCGACGTCGGCGAAAAGGTCGACACCTTTCCCGAACTTCAATCCTTCGTCGCCGAAGCCAAAAAGGCCAAGCGCGGCATGCACGGAGACATCCTCGAAATCCTCGGCCTGCCTCTGAAATTCTGGTCGCACACCGACACCCTCAACCAGGACTTCAGCACCGGCCCCTACGCGAACCAGGCCCTCATCTTCCGCGGCATGGACGGCCACACCGCCTGGGCCAATCGCGCCATGCTTCAGCACGCAGGAATCACGGCTGACTATCTGAAGTCGCTCAACGCGGACCAGCGCAGCTATTTCGGCTACGACAAGAAAAGTTTCGAACCGAATGGATTCCTCGTCGACGCCGGCCAGGAAAAAATCGATCGACTGATGCCCCAGCCCACCGACGCTGAAATCCTCGCCGCAGGACGCGCCGCCCTCGACTACAACTACAGCCTAGGCATCACCGCGTGGCTAGAACCAAGCGCTCCCGAGAATTCTTTGCGCGCCTACAAGATGCTCTCCGACCGCGGCCAACTCAACTCCGAAGTCGACGCATTCCCCAGGGTCCTCGCCAAAGATCCCGCAGGCGAACTTGCCTTTGTCCACAAACAGCAGGCGACCTTCGGAAGCATCCCGCACCTGCACGTCACCGGAATAAAAATCTTCGCCGACGGTGTCGCTGAATTCCCGTCGCAAACCGCTAACCTGACCAAACCGTACAGAAACACTGGACGCAACGGCGAACTCCTCTTCGATCAGAAGACCTTCAACCAACTCTGCATCGCTGCCGACAAAGACGGACTCATCATCCACGTCCACGCAATCGGCGACGGAGCGGTCAAAGCTGCCCTCGACGGCATCGCCGCGGCTCGCGCTGCCAACGGAGACTCCCACCTCCCGGACACGCTCACCCACGAACAGTTTGTCCGCCCCGAAGATTTCCCACGCTTCCGCGAACTCGGCGTGATCAGCGCGTTGCAACTCTATTGGGCCGAGGCCTCCAACGACACCATCGAGATTCTCAAGCCCTACGTCGATCCCGAAATCTATAAGTGGCAATATCCCGCCCGCTCCATTCTCGACAATGGAGGCATTATCTCCGGTGCCAGCGATTGGCCCGTCTCGACCGCGAATATTTTTCAGGCAATTTACAAAGCGGAAACTAGAAAAGGAGACGAAGGCGTCCTCGATCCGAGCCAGTCGATGCCGCGCGAAGCCATGTTCTACGCCTACACCCGCAACTCCGCGAAGGCACTTAACCTAGATTCAATCGGCGTGATCGCCCCAGGCAAGCGAGCCGACTTAGTCCTCCTGGATCGCGACGTCCTCACCATAAGCCCCGAAGAAATGCGCGACACAAAGGTTCTGTGGACCATGGTCGCCGGTAAGACGGTTTACCGCGCCAAGTAGTTGGAAAATCGCAACGGCCCTAAGAAGTTTTTGTCATCCTGAGCGAGGACTGTTCTTTGCGCCAAAGCGCAAAGAACAACCGCAGTCGAAGGATCCCTACCCTCTGAACTGCCCCGTCCTCTTAAGGCAGCCTACGGCCCGCACCGTCCCGACTTCCCCTCAAGGTTCGCCAGCATCTCCCGAGCCCTCCCATAATCCGGATTAAACTCCAGCACCCGCTCCACATACTGCCGCGCTTCGTCTCTCTGCCCCGCCGCGCAGAACGCCATCGCCAGATCCATCCCAATCACGCCGCGGTACGGCACGCGCGCAAACGCCTGTTGCCACAACTTCACCGCCCCTTGCAGATTCCCCTGCTTTGCCTCGAGCACTCCCAGATTAGTCGCCACGGTATTCGACTGCGGACTCAGCTTCAGGCTCTTTTCGTATAACTCCCGAGCCTCTTTCTCGTGCCCATTGTTCTGCTCGATGAACCCCATGGATGACAGCAACTCGGGGTCGTCCGGTGATTCCTTCAACGCCTTTTGCAAATATTCGTTCGCCTGGCGTGAGGCACCCTCTACTCCGCGCTGCGCCAGCTCAAACCAGCCAAGCGCCAAATCCCTCGTCGTTACCAGCGGAACCTGGTCCGCCGGAAAAACATCCAGGCTCGCACTCGCCATCCTCGTCGTTAACTGCGGCGCGCGCGGATTTCGCAAGATGCGATGATCCGTCGACTCGGTATGCGCCACATCCTTGCTCGCCAAATCCGGCATATGACATGACCGGCAATCCGGTTTGTCTTTGTGGTGCTTCTCCCCAAACGCCGCACCATGGCAGTTCAAACACTTCCCGCGGTAATACGCTA
>Ga0209060_10001461_pt1 | contig 26022 bp, 19 predicted proteins | sample Coa_R1_8_FD_187155 | JGI IMG/M metagenome (GOLD analysis project Ga0209060, IMG submission 187155) | Surface soil microbial communities from Centralia Pennsylvania, which are recovering from an underground coalmine fire - Coalmine... | ecosystem: Environmental > Terrestrial > Soil >...
GCCAGCGAGGACCCGGCGATCGACTACGAGACGGTCGGCATGGAGCCGATCTTCAACGTCTACCAGACCCTGATCTCGTACAACGGGACGGCCTCCGGCCCGACCCCGAACGACTTCATCCCGAACCTCGCCACCTGCGTGCCGGGAAGCCCCGAGTGCACCAGCCTCTACGGGGCGCCCCTCGTCAACTCGGCCGGCACGGAGTTCACCTTCGTCATCAACCCCGACTCGGCGTTCTACGACGGCGCCACCCAGAAGAGCTGGGGGGTCTGGCCCACGGACGTCCTGTTCTCGTACGCCCGGACCATGGGCTTCTCTACCCTGCCGTGCGTCTCGTGCAACAACGGCTGGATCATCGCCCAGGCGCTCCTCAGCTCGGGGAGCGCGACCTGGGACACGATCCACTCCACCTACAACAACACCCCGCAGAACATCTTCAACGCCATCCAGCTCAACGACACCTCGGCGAGCCTCGGGGGAGCGGCGTGCCCCCAGTCGGTCCTGAACAACCCGGCCCTCGGCCACGGGTGCGTGACGTTCAACGCCAGCGGGAACGGCCACCTCTGGCCGTACTTCCTGGAGCTGGTGGCGGACGCCCAGGGCGGCTCCATCGTCTCCTGCGGCTGGTTCTCGGCGTCGGCCCAGGGCGCGGGCATCCCGTACTGGACCAGCGGGAACTCCAGCGGGGCGGGCGACCACCCGTGCGGGGCCCCCGGCACCGCCGGCTGGGGCGAGGCCCCCGCGCTGATCCCGCCCCAGGGCTGGGACCAGTGGGAGCAGCTGGGCAGCGGCTCGTTCGGCTACTACCTGGGCCACGTCCAGTGGTCGATGGTGGGCAGCGGTCCGTACTATGTCTCCACCTACTCCGTCGGGATCTCCTACACCCTGCGGGCGAACCCCGGGTACGTGCAGAACGAGTTCTGCACGTGGAACGGGTGCGAGCCGAAGGCCGGCGACTACGCGAACCAGGTGTCGGTCACGTGGGAGACCACGGCCACCCCCGGGGAGGACGCGCTGGTGGCGGGCGCCGCGGACGGCGCCTCGGTGCCGACCCAGGACCTCTCGCTCCTCCTCCAATTGATCAACCAGGGGAAGGTGAACGCGGTGAGCGCCCCCACCCTCACCATCGGGTTCTACCCGTTCAACCTCCAGTTCAGCGTCGGGGCCGCCCAGAAGTTCACCACCAACCCGATCAGCGTCAGCAGCGACTGGTTCAGCTATCTCGGGATGCGGGAGTTCTTCGCCCGGGCCTACCCGTACCAGACCGTCGAGCAGTCGATCAGCACCCGCGACGGGATCCAGTTCTCCTTCGACTACGGCGGGGCGATCCCCCAGTTCATGGCGAACTACTACCCCACGAACATCGCGTGGCCCAGCACCGACCCGTGCTCGGACCCCACCAACTCCGCCTGCCCGATCTACTGGTGGGACCAGATGCAGAACACCCAGAGCCCGTACTACGACGCCGAGGTGGCCCAGTGCAGCACCAACAACCCCTGCCAATTGCCGATGTTCGGGACCACCGGGTCGGCGACGAACGATGAGATCATGAGCCTGTGGGCCAGCTCGGTCTCCTCGATCACCAACGGCGCGGTGAAGGTCACGCCGGTCGACATCAACTTCGTCGACGTCCTCACCAACTCCGAGTCCACGGGACCCACGGCCAACCCGATGCCGTTGTACTCCCTCGGATGGGCGCCGGACTACCCCGACCCCACCGACTACGTGGCCCCGCTCTACGCGGCCAACGGGACGTACGGCTACGGCGACGCCCTGGCCGAGACGTTCTACACGCCGCAGTTCAGCTCGGGCTGCGCGGTGAAGAGCCCCGATTACAACTACTTCGCCAACAACACCACGTGGGGCAACGCCTGCCAGGGCGAGGCGTACAAGGCGATGCTCAACGTCCTCGGGATGGCCGCCGTCACCTCCCCCGGCCCGTACCGGGTGCTGCTCTACGACATCGCCGAGAAGATCGCGAGCCAGCTCTCGCTGTACGTCTACAGCGGGCAGTCGAACCTGGTGGCGACCGCGGCGTCGTGGATCGACATCAACTCGCTGGACACGAACGTCACGGTCGGGGGCGGCGGGATCTCCGCCTTCTTCTGGCTCACGGGCAACGGCGTGCAGTTCGCCGGCTCGACGTAGTCGAAGCGGCCGAAACCCCTTTAATCGGGGCGCCCGCTCGGCGAGCCGTGACGGACGACGAGGGGGCCCCCTCCGCGGCGCCGGTCACGCTCTCGGAACCGGAGCGGCGGCTCCTGCGGGAGCTGCAGCGGGTCCCGGAGGAGCGGCGGGACGAGGAGGAGCTCTCCGAGGCCCTGGGGCTCCCTGTCGAGACCGCCCGGGGGAGCCTCCAGAGGCTCCGGGCGAAGCACCTCGCCGTCGCCGAGGAGACCTCCTCGTCCACCCCCCGCCTTACCCGCCGGGGCCAGGAGCTCCTCTCGGAGGGCCTGCCGGAACGACGTCTCCTGAAGGTCCTCGCGGCCGCCGGTCCGGAGGGGCTCGGCCCCGACGCCCTCGAGGCGGCCGGCATCTCCGGCGAAGAGCGCTCGGCGGCGATCGGGATCCTCCGGCGACGGCGGCTCCTCGCCGAGGGCGTCCCGTTCCGGCTGGCCCCCGGCGCCGCCCTCCCCGATCAGCTCCCCGAGGAGCGCGCGATGCGCGACATCGCGGACGGCTCCCCGGAGGTCGATCCCGCGAGCCTCGCGGCCCTGCAGAAGCGGGGGCTCGCGGCGGTGGAGCGGACCGTCGAGCGTCACTGGGGACCCTCCGAGGAGGGACGCCGGCTCGCGGTGCCGGTCGACGACACCCCGATGACGGGCGCCGTCACGCCGGAGCTCCTTCTGACGGGCGCCTGGCGGACCGGGGCGTTCCGACCGTACGATGTCCGGGCGCCGGTCCCGTACCTCGGAGGGGCCCGGCCCCATCCGTACCTGGCCTGGGTCAAGGAGTTCGAGGAGATCCTGATCGGCCTCGGGTTCGTCCAGGCCGAGGGCCCTCTCCTGGAGACCGAGTTCTGGAACGCCGATGTCCTCAACATGCCCCAGGAGCACCCCGCCCGGTCGATCCACGACGTGCTGGGGGTCCGAGGCGTCGAAGGGCACCCTCCGCCGACCGCGCTGCTCGAGCGGGTGGCGGCCGTCCACGAGGGGCGCCCGATCCCGGGGGAGACCCACCCGGTCGGACCCGGCTGGCGCTACCCGTACGACCGGGCCCTCGCCGGGCGTCCCGTGCTCCGCTCCCAGACCACCGCGGTCTCCGCCCGGTTCCTGGCGGCCCATCCCACGCCGCCGTTCCGGATGTACTGCCTCGACCGGAACTTCCGGCGCGAGGAGCTCGACGCCACCCACCACATCGAGTTCGGCCAGTGCGAGGGACTGCTCGGGGAGGAAGGCATCACCCTCCGGCACCTGGTGGGGATGTTCCGGGAGCTGGCGGCGGCCATCGGCATCCGGGACCTGAAGATCCGCCCCAGCTACTTCCCGTTCACCGAGCCGTCCGTGGAGGGGTATGTCCGTCACCCCCGCCTGGGCTGGATCGAGGTGTTCCCGGGCGGCCTGTTCCGCCCGGAGGTCCTCCGCCCCCTCGGCATCGAGGTACCCGTGGCGGCCTGGGGGATCGGGGTCACCCGCCTCGCGATGATCTCCCTCGGGGTCTCCGACATCCGGGAGCTGTTCGAGGACGACCTGGAGCGGCTCACCGGCCGGGAGGGGTGACGTGCCGCAGTCCACCGTCGATCTCCCGAGGCTCCTCGAGCTGGTGCCTCGGCCGCTCACGCCCCCCGAGCTCTCGGAGGTCCTCTGGGCGTCCAAGGCCGAGCTGGGCAGCGTCGAGGGCGACGAGGCCCGGGTGGAGTGCACGGCCGACCGGCTCGACCTGCTCTGCGAGGGCGGCCTCGGTCTCCACCTCCAGGGGGTCCTCGGGGGGGCCCAGGGCCTCCCCCCGCTGCGCCTCGCGGCGGCCGAGCACCGCCTCACCCTCCGGGTGGACCCGTCGGTGGCGCCGCTCCGACCGTCGATCGCGGGGGTGGTGGTGGTCCCCCCCGACGGACACCGCCTCGATGCGGGCCTCCTGGCTGAGGCGGTCCGTTTCCAGGAGCTCCTCCACGCGACGTTCGGCGCGGACCGCCGGCTGGCGAGCCTCGGGATCTATCCCATGGGCCGCCTCCACGGGCCGGTCCGATACTCGCTGGAGCCCCTCCGCGACGTGCGGTTCACGCCCCTCGAGGGCGAGACGCCGATCACCGCCGAGGCGTTCTACGCCGAGCACCCCATGGCCGCCCGGTACGGAGCCTACGGCCGGGACGCGGGGCGATGCCTCGTCCTCCGGGACGCGCATGGCACGGTCCTCAGCCTGCCGCCGGTCCTCAACAGCCGGGAGGCCGGGGAGGCCCGGCCGGGCGACGGGGCGTTGCTGCTCGAGTCGACGGGGATCCGGGACGCCCGCGTCGAGGAGGCCCTGGGGCTGCTCTCCCTCGTCTTCGCCGCCCGGGGATGGCAGATGGCCCCGGTGGCCGTCGAGCGCGGGGACCGCATCGACCCGGGCGTCCACCTCGTGCGGGCCCGGCACGTCGGGCTGTCGGACCGGGTCCTGGAGCGCCTCGCCGGCCGGCCGATCCCGGTGTCCGAGGTCGAGGAGGGGTTCCGGCACTGCCGCCTCGACCCGGCCCGGACCGCCGACGGCTGGTCCGTGGCGGTCCCCCCATGGCGGCCGGACCTCCAGACGGCGACGGACCTCGCGGAGGACCTCCTCCTCATCCGGGGCGTCCGTCCCGAGGACGGGGTCCTCGTCCCGAGCTTCACCCGGGGGACCCGCACGCCGATGGCGCGGTTCCGATCGACCTTCGCCGACCGTCTGCTGGGCCTCGCGTTCGTCCCGCTCTACACCCCCGTGCTCGTCTCCGAGCGGAGCATCGCCCTCACGGGCCGCACCTCGGCGATCGCCCTCTCGAACCCGGTCTCCGACCAGTTCGCCTACCTCCGGGACTCGCTGCTTCCGTCGCTGGTGACGGTCCTGGAGCGGAACCGGCGCCACGGCTACCCGCAACGGTTCAGCGAGGTGGGGCCGGTCGTGGTCCGGTCGCCGGGGGCCGAGACGGGCTCGGAGACCCGGTTCCACGCCGGCGCGTTCGTCGCCGGCGGGGGGGCGGGGTTCGCCGACGCCGCCGCGCTGGTCGACTACCTGATGCGCGCGTGCGGGGCCGCCGGGGTCCGGGAGCCGGTCGAGATCGCCGGGACGATCCCCGGTCGCGCCGCGGTGGTCCGCCTCGCGGGGGAACCGGTCGCCCATCTGGGGGAGATCCACCCGTCGGTCCTCGCCGAGACCGGCGTCCCCGTGCCCGTGGCCTGGGCGGAGGTCGACCTCTCCGCCCTCGCGCCGCTCCTCGGTGCCTGAGCGGCACGGGAGAGGCTTTATCGAGGGGCCGGGTCGGCCGTCGATGCCCTCCCGACGGCGCCCTCCGGCCGCCCAGGAGCGATGGGAGGCCGAGGCCCGGTCGGCCCTCGGCGCCGGCGTGGAAGGGGGCAGCGTCCCGCTCTTGGTGGGGCCTCCCGGCGACGGGGACGGCGCGTATCGCGAGTCGCTGGGGTTCCCCGGGGCGCCTCCGTTCACCCGGGGCGTGCAGCCGACGATGTACCGCGGCCGCCTCTGGACGTTCCGGCAGTACTCCGGGTTCGGGAGCGCCCGGGAGACGAACCGGCGGTTCCGCTACCTGCTGGCCGGCGGGCAGACCGGCCTGTCGGTGGCGTTCGACCTGCCGACGCAGATCGGGTACGACTCGGACCACCCCCGGTCCAAGGGCGAGGTCGGACGGTGCGGGGTCGCGATCTCCTCCCGGGCCGACATGGAGACCCTGTTCCGGGAGATCCCATTGGACACGGCCACGGTCTCGATGACCATCAACGCCACGGCCCCCATCCTGACCGCGCTCCTGGTGGCGGTCGGGGAGGCCCACGGGGTGCCGAGGGCCCGGCTGGGCGGGACGGTCCAGAACGACATCCTGAAGGAGTACATCGCCCGGGGGACGTACATCTATCCCCCCGCCCCGTCGCTCCGCCTCACCACCGACCTCATCGAGTTCGCCACCCGCGAGATGCCCCAGTGGAACTACATCTCCGTCTCCGGCTACCACATGCGCGAGGCCGGCGCCACGGCGAGCCAGGAGGTCGCCTTCACCCTCGCGAACGCCATCGCCTACGTCCGGGCGGTCCGGGACCGGGGCCTCGCCGTCGACGAGTTCCTCCCGAGGCTCTCGTTCTTCTTCTCCGCCGACCGGAACTTTCTCGAGGAGATCGCCAAGTTCCGGGCCGCCCGGAGGCTCTGGGCCTCCCTGGCCCGGGACCTCCTCGGGGCGAAGAGCGCGCGCTCGTGGGCCATGCGGTTCCACACCCAGACGGCCGGCTCGTCCCTGACCGCCCAGCAGCCGGAGCTCAACGTGGTCCGGACCACCCTGGAGGCCCTCAGCGCGGTCCTGGGCGGGACCCAGTCCCTCCACACCAACGCCCTCGACGAGGCCCTCGGCCTCCCCACCGAGGCGTCGGCCCGCCTCGCGCTCCGGACCCAGCAGATCCTCGCCGAGGAGTCCGGGGTCCCTTCCACGGTGGACCCCCTGGGCGGCGCGTACGAGATCGAGTACCTCACCGATCGGGTGGAGCGCGAGGCCCGCGAGTACCTCGACCGGGTGGAGGCGATGGGGGGCTCCCTCGTCGCCGTGGAGAAGGGGTTCTACCAGTCCGAGATCGCCCGGGAGGCGTACCGGGTCGCCCAGGCCCGGGAGGCGAAGAAGGAGCTCGTGGTCGGGGTCAACGCCTTCCTCGAGGGGAACCCCGAGTTCGACCTGTTCCCGGCCCCGAAGGGACGTCGCGGCGCGGGCCGGTTCCAGCGGGTCGACCCCGCCCTCGAGGAGAAGCAGGTCCGGTCCGTCGTCCGGTTCCGGTCGCGACGCGATGCCGCCAAGGCGGAGTCCGCGCTCCGGGACCTGATCCGGGCCACCGAGGGCGGCCAGAACGTCCTCCCCGCGGTGCTCGCCGCGGTGCGCGCCGACGTGACCCTCGGCGAGATCGCCGGCGCGTGGCGGGAGATCTTCGGGGAGCACCGCCCGTCCCGGACCTTCTAGGTCGTCCATGGAGATCGATCACCTCGGCATCGCGGTCCCCTCCCTCGCCGAGGCGCTGGCGCTCTGGGAGCCGACCCTGGGGGTACGCGGGAGCCCCCCGGAGGTGGTCGAGAGCCAGAAGGTGCGGGTCTCCTTCCTCGCGGCGGGGGCCTCGCACCTCGAGCTCCTGGAGGCGACGGACCCGTCCGGCGCGGTCGGAAGGTTCGTCGCCGAGCGGGGCGGGGGGATCCACCACGTGGCGTTCCACGTTCCGAGCGTCGATGCGGCGCTCCGGGCGGCGGCCGAGCGGGGCGCCCGCCTGATCGACACCGTCTCCCGGCCCGGGGCCCGGGGCCGCCGGGTCGGGTTCGTCCATCCCAAGTCGTTCCACGGGGTCCTCGTGGAGTTCGTGGAGGGACCATGAGCACCGTCCGATCGGCCCGGATCCGCCGGGTCTACGATAGCCGCGGGCAGCCGACCGTCGAGGTCACCGTCGTCTCGTCCGACGGGGGGACCGGGGTCGTGGCGGCTCCCAGCGGGGCGAGCACGGGGACGCACGAGGTCCGGGCGTTGCCGGAGGGCGGCGTCGAGGCGGCCCTTCGGACGTTCGCCTCCGACGTGGCGCCGGCGCTGGGGGGCGCCTCCCTGGACGACCTCGGGACGGTCGACGGCCTCCTCCACCGGATCGATGGGACCCCGACGTTCTCCCGGATCGGCGGGAACACCGCCACCGCGACCTCCCTCGCCGCGGCCCGGGCGGCCGCGTCGGACCGAGGGATCGAGCTCTGGCAGTGGCTGAAGCGGCCCGGGGTCACGGGCGCGAAGTTCCCGGCCATCGTCGGCAACTGCCTCAACGGCGGCCGCCATGCCATCGGCGGCCCCGAGATCCAGGAGTTCATCGCCTTCGCCCCGGAGGCCCGCCCCGACGACGCGGTCCGGGTGGCCCTCGAGGTCCATCGGCGGGTCGGTGCGGCCCTCCACAAGAAGTTCCCGAAGGCCTCCCTGGGGCGGGGGGACGAGGGGGGATGGGTCGCCCCGATCGGGAACGTGGAGGCGATCGAGCTCCTCGCCGAGGCGTGCCAGCAGGCCTCCGATGCCCTTCACCTCGCGGTCCACCCGGGGCTCGATCTCGCGGCCAGTGAGTTCTACGAGGCGGGCCAGTACCGGTACCGGGAGCAGACCCTGACCCCGGAAGGACAGCTGGGGTTCCTGACCCGTCTTGTGGACAAGTACGGCCTTCGGTACCTGGAGGACCCGTTCGACCAGGAGGCGTACGACTCGTTCGCCGAGCTGACGAAGGCCGTCGGCGCCAAGACCCTGGTGGTGGGGGACGACCTGTACACGACGCGGCTCTCCCGGGTGGAGGCGGGGGTGGCGCGCCACGCCACCAACGCCGTCCTGATCAAGGTGAACCAGGTCGGGACCCTGACGGACACCCTTGCCACGGTCGACTACGCCCGGGCCCACGGCCAGCGGACGGTGACCTCCCACCGGTCGGGGGATGTCCCCGACGGATGGCTGGCCCAGCTGGCGGTGGCCACCGAGGCCGCGGGTCTCAAGTGCGGCCTGTTGGGGGGGGAGCGGGTGGCAAAGCTAAATGAACTCCTACGTCTCGGCGCCCCCCACCCAGAGGGTCCATGAGCGCCGAGGACGTGGAGCAGATGGCCACCGACGAGGAGGGTCAGGACACCCGCCCCGGCGAGCTCCTGGTCCCCGAGGAGACCTACCTCACCTCGGGCGTCCACATCGGGACCCAGCAGAAGTCGGCCAGCATGCGCCGGTTCGTCTACAAGGTACGGTTCGACGGCCTCCACGTCCTCGATATCCGGGAGACGGACCGGAGGATCCGCCTGGCGGCGAAGTTCCTCGCCCGGTTCCCTCCGGAGAAGATCCTCGTCGTCTCCCAGCGCCAGTACGGCCAGAAGCCGGTGAAGGTGTTCGCGAAGACCGTGGGGGCCGTCTCGTTCGCCGAGCGGTTCGTCCCGGGATGCCTCACCAACCCCAACCTCGCCGAGTACTTCGAGCCGAAGGTCCTCCTCTGCACGGACCCCGCCACGGACCAGCAGGCCCTCAGCGAGGCCGTCTCGATCGGGATCCCCGTCGTCGGGCTCTGCGACGTCAACAACGAGACCCGGAACGTCGACCTGGTGGTCCCGGCGAACAACAAGGGCCGGGTCGCGCTAGCGACGGTCTACTGGCTCCTCGCCCGGGAGGTCCTGAAGGCCCGGGGCGGCGCCGCGGCCGAAGCGCCGTACACCCTCTCCATCGAAGACTTCCAGGCCGCCCTCTAGAGGCCCCCGAGCTCCCGTCGGGGCGCGCCGGGGGCCCAGGCGCCCCGTAGGGGAACCGATCCCGACCCTCCCTGCTCACGCGCGAGGGGCGCGGGGGTTCACGGAGGCGTCACGGGCTCGAAGCCCCCATCCTCGGCCGGTGGAAGCTCCGAGGCCTCTCCGGGAGCGTCGTCGGGCGCCTCCACGGGCGGAGGACGACGGGTCTGTCGCCATCGGACGACGACCACCGCCACGACCGCCGCCCCGACGACAGCCGCGCCCAGGTAGATCCACGTGTCAAAGGACCCGGTCGAGGAGCCGCCCGGCGCCGGGGCGACCGTCACGATGGTCACGTTGGCGAACGCGGCGGCGCCGGTGGGGTCCGTCACGACGATCTCGACGGTCCAGGAGCCGACCTGGGACGGGGTGCATAGGTCCCAGGAGCGGTTCAGGGTGGAGCAGCCGACCGGCAGATCCCGGAACGCGTACGAGTACGGGGGGACGCCCCCGGCCGCCTGGACCGAGATGTTCGTGGACCCCCCGAGGACGAACGATCCCGGGACCGCGGAGTAGGCCGCGAGGGTCAGCGCGGCGGGACCGTGGGAGCCGACCGGCTGGAAGGCCACCGTCAACCCGCCGGGACCCCCCGAAACGGTCAGCGTGCCCCCGGCCGGGGTGGGGGTGTAGGTGACCGGCCCCCCGATAGTGTACGGATAGGAACCGTCCGATAGGTTGAGCTCGATCTGGGCGGTGGAGGAGGCCTGCGATAGGATCCCCGTGAGGTTGAACCACCAGGGGGTCCCGGCCGGCAGGCCCGACTCACGGACCGTGACCAGATAGGCGGGCTGCCCGAACGCGACCGCGGCGCCGGTCGAGGCCCCGTCCACGGTGACCGTACCGGTCACCGGGGCGAACCCGGGGACGGAGGTCAGGGCGACGAACGGATGGGTCCCGTTCGGCAGGGTCAGGATCAGCTCCGACCCCGACCCCGACGCGTGGGCGGACCCGACGGAGATGTTCCACAGCGAACCGGCCGCGAGGCCGGATTCCGTGAACGTCACGGGGTACGTCACGAGCTGGAAAGAGAGGCCGACGTTGACCGAGGCGCCGGCGACGGAGACGGAGCCCCCGGCCGCGCCCCAGCTCGTGTTCCCCGACGAGGGGGAATAGGTGTAGTCGCCGTTGGGTTCCCGGAGCTGGAGCTCCGGGGAGCTGCCGGACGCCACGTCCCCCGTGGACAGCCAGATCCGCCACGGGGTTCCTGTCGGGAGTCCCCCCTCCAGGAACGAGATCGTGTATCCGGCCCCGGAGAAGTCGACGGCCACGTCGGTCGCCCCGCCGACCACGGAGAACCCCCCGATGGAGGTCCCCCCGGCCGCGTCGGTCGAGGTCGCGACGAAGACGTAGGTCCCGTTCCCGAGCAAGGTGGAGATCGAAGGCGTCGACGAGGAGAGCGCGGTGGCCTCGCCGGTCACGGTCACGTTCCATGTCGTGCCGGAGGGGAGGCCCGACTCGTTCAGCCACACGGGGTACGCGGCGCTGACCCACAGGACCGCCTCCTGGACCACCCGGTCGCCGGACGAGTCGGTCAGGGTGGCCATGATCGGGTACGTCCCGGGGGAGGTCGGAGCGCACTGGAACGCCGCGCCGCTCCCCGGGCAACCGGCGGGGAGCCCGGAGTACTGGACCGTGACCGTTCCGACGCCGCCGGAAGCGTCCGTCGTGACCGTCACGGTGGTGCCCGTGGTGACGAGGAACGGCGTGACGGAGAACGTCGCGTTGTACAGATGGACGTCGGGGGCCGACGAGATATCGTAGATCGCCCCCCCGAGGGTGTCCCCTTCGATCAACTGTCCGTTGGGGGCCCAGAGGAGGGAGTCCCCTTGCTCGCCGACCGGGAGGTGGGAGATCGTCGAGGTGCTGATGTTCACCGCGGTGAGGTTGCCCGTCAGATTGGCGATGAACACGGTCCCCGTCGAGGGATCGACGGCGAGCGATTGGGGGAACAGGACCGGGATCGGCGTGCCGGTCTGCGCGGTAGTGACATCGATCGGGGTGACGTTCCCCGAAGCCGCGCCGTACTCCGCGGCCGCGTAGACCGCTCCGTTGACGGGATCGTAGGCCAGTTGGTTGACCGTCCCCCCGAGCGGGACCGTGGCGTTCACGGATTGGGTGGCCGCGTCGATGATCGCCACATCGGTCCCGTCCGCGGCGAAGATCTCGTTCGGTCCCGGCACGTAGGCCATTCCCCATCCCCACCCCCCCAGCGTGATGTTCCGGACCCAGGCGTACGTGGTCGCGTTGAACACCGCGACCCGCTTCGCCCCTCCGTCGGTGACATACATGTCCCCGTTCGCCGGATCGTACGCGATGCCCGCGGGGCTGCTGACGCCGGTCAGGGTCCGAACGAGCGCGCCGGTCGAGCCGTTCAGGACCGCGATGCCTTCGGACAGGGGCCCCTGGAACAGGGTGACGAACAGATCGCCCGTGTCGCCGGCGTACGCGATCGAGGTCCCCCCGGCCGGGAGGGGAGCCGTCGTCTTGACCCGCAGGGTGGCCGGGTCGACCAGCTCCACCACGTCCCGCGTGAGGTCCGGGATCGCGTAGCATCCGCAGGCGCCGTCCCACGCGATCGCCTCCGGCTCGGTCCACGTGGGGAGCGACCGGTACACCGTGTGGTTCAGGACGGAGACGGCCTCCAGCGAGTCGGCGAACCCCGAGGCGAGGAAGACGGTCCCGAGGGCCGGCGATTCGACGGGCTGCCAGGTGTTGGAGGAGATCGGAAGATCGTTCGGGACCGCGACGGACCAGGCGGGCGAGGCGTTGGTCGCGTAGAACGCGCTGAGAAGGCTCGCGGCCGGGTCGGCGACGATCGCGACGCCGGTATCCGGGTCGAACACGAGCCCGCTCGGCCGGGTTCCGAAGTCGTGCCGGGCCATGACGGTCCCATTGACCACGTCGGTCCGTGAGAGGCCCAGGCCGGGACCCGAGGAGAAGAGGTCCACGCCGGTCGGGTCGATGGCGAGGCCGCTCACCGTGCCTCCCCCGACGTTCAGGGTTCCGACGACCTGGTCCCGGACCGCATCCAGCTCCTCCACGTCGGAGCTCGACGAGTTTCCTAGGAGGAGGTCGCCCAACAGGGGGTCGTAGACCCCGACGGAGAGGTCCGGGATCCCCGCGACGGACCCGACCACGGTTCCCGTCGAGGTATCGACCAGGAGCCCGCTGGCGTTGGGGGACGCGGCGGCCAGGAGCCGCTGGTGGTCCGGGTCGTCGACGAGGGCGCTGACCTGCCACGGGCCCGTCCCGACCGGCACGACGCCCGCGGACCGCAGCGTGGACGTGTTGAACTCGTAGATCACCCGAAACGAGCCGACGTAGAGACGCCCGTGGACCGGGTCGACGACCATCGGGCCCGACCCGTTGGGCGTGGGGAGCTCGGCCACGGTCTGCAGGGTGCTGGCGTCGAGGGCGACCACCGAACGGTCCGCGTCCTCCACGAACCACAGGTCGTGGACCGGGTCGAAGGCCGATTCCACCGGGTGGAAGTATCCCGGCAGCACCTCGTTCCCCGCCACCACGGTGCCGTTCACCAGCGAGGCGGTGAACTGGACGGCCAGCGGTCCCGCGGCGGGGGATATCCTACCGGCCCCTGTCGGCGCGGGTCCGACGGTCTGATGGGAGGGGGTCGGCCCGAAGGGGGGCGCGGGTCCCGCGGCGGTCGCCCCGGGGGCATGGAGCAACGTCGGGACCGCACCGGCGACGAGGAGCGCGAACAGGGCGACGCCCATCGTGCCATGGGGCCACCGAGCGTCCCGGGTGCGCCGGGTCACGGGCCCGCCATGGCCGGGTCGGCTTAACCCCCTGCGGTACCCCCCCGCGGGCCGAACGTCGGGGATCCCCCGCCGCGGCCGCGGGGAGGAGGCCGGGGGTGTTTTAGGCGGCAGCACTCTGGCGGGCCGATGCGGCGGGCGACCGGGTCCCTCCTCGAGCTTCTGGTGGAGCACGGGGTTCCCGAACGGGGGGCTCGCCTCTACCTGGCCGCGTGCCGTGCGGGTCCCCAGACCGCGAGCGCCCTCGCGCGTCTCGCGGGGCTCAATCGGGTCGAGGCGTACCGGTTCATCCGGCTCCTCGAGCGGGACGGCCTCCTGCAGGCGACCGGCCGGCGCCCCATGCGGCTGGCCGCGGTGCCGCCCGGGGAGCTCCTGGAGAAGTACGTCCGCCACGCGGCCGACCGTCTGGAACGGCTCGAGGGGGACCGGCGCCGACTCCTGACCGACCTCGAGGAGGAGCTGGCAGGCCCCGACCCCGATGACGACCAGAAGTTCGCGGTCCTCGAGGGCCGGGGCCGGATCCAGACGTTCCTGAAACGCCGGTTCGGCACCGCCGAGAAGGAGATCCTCCTCTCCGTCAGCGGATTCTCCCTCGGCTGGGCCATCGACGGGGGGGTCGACCGGGCCCTCAAGGACGCGGCCGCCCGGGGCGTGCGGGTCCGGATGGTCACGGAGGTGACCGGCGCCACCCTCGGGGATTCGAAGCACTTCGCGTCGTTCTGCGACACGCGACACGCCGCGGCCCCCGTGACGAACCGGGCCATCGTCGTCGACCGGTCGGGGGCCTTGGTGTTCGTGTCGGGCGAGGAGGGGCTCGGCCCCACGGGCGAGTCCCAGGTCGCCCTCTGGTCGACGGCCCCCGAGTTCATCGTGCGGACCCGGCAGTACCACCAGCGGCTGTGGGGGCGGGGAACCCCCGCCGAGCAGCGGATCGTCGAGCTGGAGTCGCCGGCGGCCGCGAGCCTGCCGGTGATGCAGGGCCACTTGGCCGAGCCGTTCCAGCGCCTTCGGGAGATCACGGAGCTCGGCATGCGGGCGACGGGGGTCCGGGAAGTGCGCTTCGACCTTCCGGAGATGATCGAGACCGTCGCGCGGCAGCTCGGATCGACGATCGCCACTCGCGTGGAAGGCGGCTCGCCGGAGCAGGTGGCCCGCTCCCTCGTCGAGTACTACTCCGCCCACGCGCTCGGGCAGCTGGAGATCTCCCGCCAGCAGCCGTTGACCCTGCGGGTGACCCAGTGCTTCGCCTGCACTCCCCAGTCCCCCGAGATCGGTCGCGTCCTGTGCCCCCGGATGCTCCGGAGCGTCCTCGAGACCCGGCTCGGGAGCGGCTGGGAGGTCTCACGCCCCGACCCCCGGCGCCACGCGTCGAAGGGGTGTCTCTTCACGCTCACCCCGGTCGCCTGAACGACCGTGCTAGGGCGAAGCATTGTGTTGCAACTGTGCAAACAACGGTGACAGTAACTGAACCAACCTATATATACGGGCCCTCCGATGAGCTTAAAGGTCCCATGAAGGCAGGCTCCCCCAAGAATCGCCCCGCGGCCCCGTCGGGCCGGGCGGCCGGATCCCGTCCCTCTCCGAAGGCGAAGGCCCCGAAGTCCCCCTCGGTCATCGCAGCGCCTCCCCAGGCCGACGCGATGGAGGTCCCCCGCAAGGGACCCACCACATCGTCCCCCGCCGAGGATGCGTGCCCGGAGTGCGGCTCGTCCCATCTGACCCGCGACGAGATGCGGGGCGAGATCGTCTGCGCGGACTGCGGTCTCGTCGTGGATGCTTCGGCGTTGGTCTCCGATCGGGGCCAGCGCGGCAGCAAGGAGGACACGGGCCGGGAGGCCCGCGGCTGGGGACCCGTCATCTCTCCCCTGATGCCGGACAAGGGCCTGTTCAGCGAGATCGGCGTGCCGACCCGGGACTTCCAGGGCAACAGCCTCTCCCGGAACACCTCGCTGAAGTTCTACCACCTGCGCAAGCTCAACCACCGCCTCCGGGCGGCTCGCACCCACCAGCGCAACCTTGTGGTGGCCCTCGGGGAGCTCAACCGGCTCGCCGGGGTTCTCGGCCTCTCGCGGGAGGTCAAGGAGTCGGCGACCTACATCTACCGGCGCGCCCTCGAGCACAAGGCGACCCGCGGCAAGAAGATCGTCGCGCTCGTCGCCGCCAGCGTCTACGCCGCGTGCCGGCAGTGCCACGTGCCCCGGACGATGAAGGAGATCATCGCCCACTCGAAGGCCACCAAGATCGAGGTCGGGCGCGCCTACACGCTCCTCGCGCGGGAGCTCAAGCTCGGGCTCAAGCCCGTGGAGCCCCGGGACTACCTCGTCCGGTTCACCCAGGACCTCAACCTCTCGAAGGAGGTCCGGCACAAGGTGCTCTCCCTCCTCGAGCAGGTGGAGCAGGTCTACTCCACCAGCGGGGTGCTCCCGAACGGGATCCTGGCGACGATCATCTACATCGCCTCGAACCTGATGGGAGAGCCGCGGAGTCAGGACCGGATCGCCCTGGTGGCGAACGTCACTCCGGTGACGATCCGGAACCACTACAAGGAGCTCCTGGACCTGCTGGGACTCCCGAAGAACCTCACGAGCCCCCAGGTGCGGGGGGCCCCCGGCCTCCCGCTCCCGCGCCCCGAGGGCGGCAAGGTCGAAGAGGACGCGCTGGCGGTCGGCCACTAGGCCGGCCGCCGCCATCCGGCGGGGAAACGGGTTAATCCCCCGCTCCTACGGGAGGGTCGTGGGGGCCAACGGCGCTCTCAGCTACTCGGCGGTCCGGGCGTACACGGAGTGCCCGCTCCGCTACAAGTTCCTCTACATCGACCAGCTCCCCGAGGCGCCCCGGGGGTACTTCTCGTTCGGCCGGACGGTCCATTCCGTCCTGGAGGAGCTCCTCAAGCCCCTCGTGGTGCCCGCGGCCCGTCGCCTCCCCGACGGAGAGCGCCAGCGGACCCTCGATGAGTTCCCCCCGGGTGCCCGCGGGCCGCTTCCGACGGGGCGGCTGCCCCCTCGGGAGACGATGCTCGCGTGGTACGACGAGCAGTGGGTCGGGGAGGGGTACAACTCCCCCGAGGAGGAGGCCCGCTACAAGACCCTCGGCCGCGAGCTCCTGACCGCGTACTGGGAACGGATCGCCAAGGCGCCCCCCGCTCCCGTCGCCGTCGAGCAGCACCTGGAGGCCACCTGGGAGGGCGTGCCCGTCCACGGGTACCTCGACCGGATCGACCGGACCCCGACCGGCGGCCTCGAGATCATCGACTACAAGACGTCCCGGGAGCTCTCCCAGGACGACGTCCGGGAGTCCGACCAGCTGACGGTGTATCAGGTGCTGGTGGAGTCGAACTACACGGAACCGGTCGAGCGGCTGACCCTCTACCACCTCCGGGGCCAGACGGCGCTGTCGGCCCCCCGACGCGTCCCCGAGACGGTCAACGTCGTCCGGGACCGGGTCGGCCGCACGTACGACGGGATCCGGAGCGCGTCGTTCGAGCCCACGCCGGGTCGCCACTGTTCGCGCTGCGAGTTCAAGGGGATGTGCCCCGAGTTCCGGAACGTCCCCGAGCCGGAGCGCCAGCGGCTCGGCGAGCTCGTGGACCGGTTCGAACAGTTGAGGGCCCAGGAGCTCCGCCTCGAGCGGGAGCTCCGCGCGGCGGCGGAACTGTTGCACCAGGAGGCCGAGCGTCTCGGCGTCCACCGGATCCCCGGGACGAGCTCCACGGTGGTCCGCCGGCGGGAGGAGACGTGGAAGTTCCGGGAGGAGTCGGTGGCGCCCCTCCTGGCGGCCCACGGCCTCGCCGGGCGGGTCCGTCCGGACGATCCCGACGGGCTCCGTCGCCTGGTGCTCGACCGCAGCCTCGACCCCGAGGTGCGGCGACGCCTCTCCGAGACCGGCGGACGGCAGGTCCGGTGGTACTGGGAGCTCGAGGGCGGAGGGTCCGGGGGCTGAGGCCCCGGCAACGGTTATCAATCGCACCCGGTAGGCGTCGGTATGGGGGTACACCTCTCCAAACCCGAACGTTTCGCCTCCCTCGAGGGGCGGACGCCTGCCGTCGCCACGCTCTGCTCGCACTCCTCGCTGCAGATCTTCCATGGGGCCCGGACCGAGCACTTGCCGACCCTGGGGATCTGCGTGGGCGCTCCGCCGAAGTTCTATGACGCGTTCCCGCTGGCCCGGCCGGACAAGTTCCTCACCGTGCCGAAGGTGAGCGTCCTCTCCACCCAGGCGAAGAAGCTCAACGAGGAGGCCGCGATCCTCGTCCCCCACGGGTCCTTCGTGGAGTACCTCGGCCCCGAGGCGTTCGGCCGGCTCGAGGTCCCGGTCTTCGGGAACCGGGCCGTCATCGCATGGGAGTCGGACCGGGAGAAGGAGCGGGAGTGGCTCGAATCGGCGGGGGTCTCCATGCCCCGCCGGTACGCGACGCCCGACGACGTGGACGGCCCGGCGATCGTGAAGTACTACGGGGCGAAAGGCGGGAAGGGGTTCTTCCTGGCCCGGAACCGGGAGGCCCTTTCCGAGTTCCAGCCCACGGGACCCCACGTCATCCAGGAGTACGTCCTCGGCACCCGGTACTACGTCCACTTCTTCTACTCGCCCCTCTCGGACCGCGGCTACCGGGTGGGCCACGGGTCCCTGGAGCTCCTCGGCATGGACCGCCGGGACGAGGCGAACATCGACGAGCTCTACAAGCTGGGCAGCCAGGACGAGCTCCTGAAGACGGGGATCCGGCCCACCTTCGTGGTCACGGGGAACGTCGGGGTGGTCCTGCGGGAGTCGCTCCTCCCGAAGATCTTCGAGGTCGGCGCCCGGATCGTGGAGCGTTCCATCGAGCTGTTCGGTGGGATGGTGGGACCGTTCTGCGTCGAGGGGATCATGACCGAGAACCTCGAGTTCAAGGTCTTCGAGATCTCCACGCGGATCGTCGCCGGCACGAACCTGTTCGTCTCCGGCTCGCCGTACTCGGACCTGATCGCCCCCAACCTCTCCACCGGTCGGCGGATCGCCCTCGAGATCCAGCGGGCCCGGGCCGAGGGCCGGCTCTCCGAGGTCCTCAGCTAGCGGGGCGGCGCCACCGTTAACGGAGCCCGAGGCTCGGAGCGCGCACCATGTCCCCTCCCGCGCTCCGGGCCCGGGCCCTCGGGAAGCGATACCCGGCCGGGAACGTCGCGCTCCAGGACGTGGACCTCGAGGTCCCGGCCGGCCAGGTCTTCGGTCTCATCGGCCGCAACGGCGCGGGCAAGACCACGTTCGTCCGGATCGCCGGCACCCAGCTCACGCCCACCAGCGGGAGCCTCGAGGTCCTCGGGCTCGATGTCCTCCGGCAGACCGGGGAGCTCCGGACCCGGATCGCCTCGGTCCCCCAGGAGTCCCGGCCGCTGTACTTCGTCAACGTCGATGAGCTGGTCTACCTCTATCTGCGGATGCGGGGGATGGAACGGGCCGACGCGCGCCATCGGACCGACGCGGCCCTGGAGGAGCTCGGCCTCACCCAGGTCCGGCGTCGCATGGTGAACCAACTGAGCGGCGGCATGCGACGCCGGGCGATGGTCGCCATGATCCTGGCCTCCGACGCCGAGCTCCTCTTCCTCGACGAGCCCACCACGGGGCTCGACCCCATGGCCCGCCGGGAGGTCTGGGGGGCGATCCGGCGGATCGAGCGGGAGGGGCGGACCATCGTCCTCACCACCCACTACCTCGACGAGGCGGAGGCCCTCTCCACGCGGCTCGCCGTCATCGACGGCGGGCGGGTCCTCCTGCAGGGGACGCCCGCCGACCTCCGGGCCCGGATCCGTCGACCGTACCGGGTCACGGTCCAGGGAGGGCTCACCCGGGCCGACATCGACAGCTTCGGGGACGTGAGCGAGATCGCCGGCGGGTTCCTGGTGTTCGCCACGGAGGCGGACGCCCGGGAGCTGGCCCTCCGGGCGATGCGGGCCGGCGCCCACGTCGCCATGGGACCGGCGAGCCTCGAGGACATCTTCCTCCAGGTGGTGGGCCGGCGGATCGACGAGGACGACGCCGCGGCGCCGGAGGCCGCGTGACCGCGACCCGCCACCGCCTCCGGGCCCTCCTGACCCTGACCTACCTCAACGGGGTCCTTCCGATCCGCACCCAGCCCCTGTACCTGATCAACGTCGTCGCTTCGCCGCTCTCGTTCCTGTTCTTCATCGTCATCGCGTCCAACAGCCGCCTCCTCGCCTACGGCCTCGGGGGCGGGATGCTGATGACGATGCTCTCCATCGGGACGTCCCTCCAGACGGACATCTCCCACTACCGGCAGGACCTCAAGCTCCAGGACGTGGTGGTCGCCTCCCCGGTGGAGGCCTGGGTCTACGTCGCGGGGATCGCCCTCTCGGAACTGGTCTACTCGCTCCCCGGCCTCGGGGTGTTCGTGGCCCTCTGGGCCTACTACGGGTCCGTGGGGGTCGTCGGCCCTCTCACCCTCGTGGCCGGCCTCTCGGTGGCCGTGGTGCTGATCGTCGTCTGGGCGTTCGCCTCGGCCCTCGGGTTCACCCTCGCCACCTTCCTGCAGGATGTGCGCGAGACGTTCGTCTTCTCCGGGATCATCTCCCTCGGCCTCTCGGTGCTGCCCCCCGTCTACTATCCGATCCAGAGCCTCCCGGGGGTGCTGGTCCCGCTGGCCTACGCCTCCCCCACGACGTACGCCGCCGACCTCCTCCACCGGGCGTTCGGCCAGCCGGCGATCCCCGGCGTGAGCCCCGCCATGGACTGGCTCGTGGTCATCGGGTTCTCCGTGGTCTTGCTGGGCCTCGCCGCTTGGAAGGCGCGGTGGCGGGAACCCTAGGCCGGGGCCGGATTCTCCGTCGACCGGCCGTCGAGGGACCCCCCGGCGACCAAGCCCTTATGTACCGCCACGGGGGTGCGCGACCCGCATGCTTCAGTTCGCCGACAACCGGAGCTTTTCTTCCATGGAGGACCGCCTCCAGCCGTGCACGTTCTGCGGCAAGGACCTGGTGGTCCTCCCCAACGACCGGCGCGGGGGCGCGTGCTTCGACTGCCTCTCCCTGATCGGGGCCGAGACGGTCCCGTGCCCCGACTGCGGCTCGCCGGTCCGCGCCGGAACCCCTCCGGGCGCGTGCCCGCGGTGCGACTGGTCCCGGGGCCGGCCCTAGGCGCCGCCGGCCGCTCGTCGCCCCCGCGACGACGCCTCCGTTCCGCCGCTAACCTTATCCTCCGTACCCGGTCCGTCGAGCGGGCGTGCCGAGGTGGCTCAGTCCGGTACGGCGCGAGTCTGGAAAGCTCGTGGCGGAATACGCCTCGGGAGTTCAAAGGCCGACGGCGGATCCGACCGCCCGGCGGGGATTCTCCCCCTCGGCGCTCCCCCCGGGGTCCCATGACCCTGCCGGCCCGTAGGGTCCCCGCCGCGCTGCTCCAGCTCGACGCGATCGCCGGACGGCTCGACGGCCGGGCCGCGCTCGACGAGTTCGCCCGCTACCTGCTGGCGGAGTTCCCGGAGCTGTCGGGGATCTCGTTCTACCGGGTGGACCCCGGCCCGCCCGCCTTTGCCGGCGGCACCCCCGTGGAGGGCCGCGCCGAGGGAGAGCTCCCTCCGGCCGCGGACGAGGCGGCCCGCCTCGGGCGCCGCGTCGACGACCCCGCTACGGGGGAGACCGCCGTGCCGGTCCGGGACGCCGAGCGGACCGTGGGCGTGCTCCTGGTCCGGCCGGCGCGGCTCCCCCTGGACCTGACCGACGGGCGGTTCCTCTCGGAGGTCGCCCGCCGCTCCGCTGCCTCGATCGACGGGGCCCCGAAGCGGCTGCTGTAGCCCGCAGCCCGTCCGACATGGCCCGCCGGGCGTCCCGGAGGGCCCGGGCGGCGTCGAACGGTCGGAACACGCCGCGGGGCGGCGCCGTCCGGACGGCCGCCACGCCGCGGCGGATCCCCTCCAACGCGCGGGTGAGCTCGTCGACGATCGGGAGGTCGGCGACCACCGACGTTCGGGAGAGGGGATTGAGGTCGACGGAGATCACCCGGAGCCCCCGTCGCTTCAGCGCCCGGGCCCGGTCCCCGTCCTCCAGGGGGATCACACAGACGTCGGCGCGGCCGATGCCCTCGGCGTCGATCCCCGCCCGGTCGGAGTCGAGGCCCGGGATGCGGGCCGTCGGCCGCAGCCCCAGCACCGGTCGGACGCCGGCCGCGGCGAGCCGACGCGCCACGGCCGCCACCCGGGCCGGCGTTCTATGGAAGAGGTTCACCTCGACCCGCAGGGTGGGGACGGCCCGGGCGAGGGCGGCGATCTGGGGCGCCGCCAGGGCCGCCACGTTCCCGTTCACGCTCAGGACGGGGTGCCGGGCGGCGAGGATCCAGGCCGCCGCCGCGCGCTCCGCCCGGCGGGCCGAGGGGGTGGTACGTTCTCCGAGGAAGTAGTCGAACGCCTCGCCCCGTCCGTGGGCGATGAGGCCCTCCGGGACGACGAGCCCCTCCCGGGCGGCGTCGGCGAGCCCTGCCCGGACCCGAAGGCTGCGGTACCGCGGGTGGGAGGGGGAGATCCGGGTCATCCGAACGCGCTAGGCCCCGTCCGCGGGCGACGCCGGGTGGTCCGAAGCGGCCGGCGCCGGGGCGGTCCCGTTGGGAGCGATGCCGGCGTGGGCCTCCAGGCTCGCCACGCGCTGCTCCAGCGGCACCAGGGCCTCCTCGATTGCCTTCGTGACGACCAGTTTGAGGCTGTCCTCCAGCGCGAGGAGGTCCCGGCTGAGGTCGGTGATGCGGCGGGCGTTCTCGTTCAGGAGGAGCCGGGTCTGGGTCGCGACCCGGTACGTGTCCGCCACGTCCTTGAGGACCTCCCGGGAACTGATGGCGAACGTCTCGATGGACTCGCCGATGGGCTTCCAGCGCTGGTCGAGGTCCTTCAGGACCCGGGTGCCGAGCTCCCCGGAGAGGCGGTCGAGCCCCGCGGAGAACCCCTGGTCCAGTCGTTCCCCGACGGCCGCCGAGACCGCATCGACCCGCTCCCGGAGGTCCCCCGTGGAGGTGGTGGCCTGCTCCTCCACCCGGGCGACCCGATCGTCCAGGGCCTGCAAACGGGACAGGAGGTTCGAGTACGCGGTGCCGATGAGGGTGTCGAAGTGGGACTGGTTCGACTCCTCGGCCCGGAGGAGCAGGTGGAGCACCCAGTGCTCCCGGCCCTTCGTCTCCGCCAGGGGCCCGCGGTCGATCCGGTCGCGGCTGTCGCGGTTGTCGATGAGCTGCTGGAGCTCCTTGAGGACCTCCAGCCGGAGGGCGGCGGCGGGGGCGGCCGGGGACGGCCTTCCGCTCATCGAACGGCATTGGAGCCGTGGCGGTTAAATATGTTCTCTCGGGCACCCTCGAGGACGGCCATCGGCGGCCCCCACCGGACCCCCTCCGGGCGCACGGTGAGCCGGTAGGCGGTGGTCCGCACCCCCGCGGCCCTCGCGCGATCGAACGCGGCCGCGAACGCCGGGTCGAGCGCCCGGTTCGGGGCGATCTCCTCCACGTCCGAGCGCTGGACCGCGAACACCACATCGGCCCGGACCCCGGCGCGGCGCGCCTCGGCGAGGGCATCGAGATGGCGCGTCCCCCGCTCGGTGGGAGCGTCCGGGAAGAGCGCCCGTCGGCCCTCCTTGAGGTTCGAGCTCTTCACCTCGAGCAGGTGGACCGGCCGTCCCGAGCCGGGGTCGAGGCGGGCGAAGTCGAACCGGTGGCGGCCCCAGGGGACCTCGGCCCTCCATCCGGTCCGGGGGAGCGGCCCGACCCCGCCGTCGGCGAGGGCCCTCGCCACGAGGCGGTTGGCCGCCATCGTATCGATCGATACCAGGGTCCCCTCGTGGATCACCGAGACCAGGGTAGCGGACGTGGCCCGTTGGGGGTTCCGCGCGGGCACCACATAGCCCCGGGTCACGCCGGGCACCAGGAGCTCGCGCATCCGGCCGGGGTTCGGGACGTGGACCGCCTGGGCCGGCCCCCCCGCCACGGGCCGGACGAAGGCCAGGAACCGGTTGGGCCGACGGAGGAACACGACCTCCCGGGGGAGCCCGGCGTACCGGATCCCGACGGTCCCGCTAGTACGCCTGGAACCCCGGGCCAAGGAGCTCCTGGGCCACGAGAAGGCGCCGGATCTCGGAGGTGCCGGCGCCGATCTCGAGGAGCTTTGCGTCCCGGGCCAGTCGTTCGAGCGGCAGGTCGCGCATGTACCCGTACCCCCCGAACACCTGGATCGCCTCCAGGGCGACCCGGGTCGACGCCTCGGAGGCGAACGTCAGCGCGGAGGCGCTCCACCGCATCGACCGCTTGTCGGTCTGCACGTGGGCGAGGGCCTGGTAGAGGAGCAACCGGGACGCCTCGAGGAGGGTGTGCATGTCGGCGATCTTCTGCTGGATGAGCTGGAACCGGCCAATGGCCCGTCCGAACTGCTCCCGCTCGCGGGCGTAGGCGATGGACCGGTCGAGGCACTCGGCGATGATGCCGACGGGGATCGCGGTCAGGACGGCCCGCTCGACGTTGAGGCCGCTCATCATCACCCCGACCCCCTCGTGAAGGCCCCCTACGAGGTGATCGTGGGGCACCTCCACATCGTGGAACGCGAGCTCGCCGGTGGGGGAGCCGCGCATCCCCATCTTGTCGAGGCTCCGGGAGACCGTGAACCCGGGCGTCTCCTTCGGAACGATGAACGCGCTGATCCCCCGGGCCCCGTCGGCCGGCGAGGTCTTCGCGTAGACCAGCAGGGTGTCGGCCACCGGACCGTTGGTGATGAACTGCTTCGCCCCGTTGATCACCCAGTGGTCCCCGCGGCGCTCGGCCCGGGTCCGGATGGAGACGGCGTCCGATCCACTGGAGGGCTCGGTCAGGGCCAGCGCCCCGATGGACGCGCCGGAGGCGAGGGCCGGCAGGTATCGGGACCTGAGATGGGCGGACCCGTTGCGGGCGAGGTTGTCGGCGCAGAGGTTCGCATGGGCCCCTACCGAGAGCGCGAGGGCGGGGCTCGCCCGGGCGATCTCCTCCAGGACCACGGCCTGGGCCAGGTACGACTGGCCCAATCCCCCGTCCGACTCCGGAAGGGTCACCCCGAGGAAGCCGTGCTCCCCGAGGCGCCGGAACAGGTCCCGAGGGAACCAGTCCTCCCGGTCCATCCGGTCGGCGATCGGGGCGATCTCTCGCGCCGTGAACTTCTGGGCGGCCTCCCGGAGGTCCCGTTCGATCGGGGAGAGCTCGAGGTCCATGCCACGCCGAGAACGCGGGGCGCATAACCCTAACCTTGGGGCCCCGGCGCTCCTCGACCCGCGCGGTCGCCCGACGGTCACCCTCGACCGGCCCCGAGGACGAGGCCGAGGTGCCGTCGCCAGGCGGGCCGGGGCCGGGGGTGGTCGCGGCGGTAGTGGGCGCCCCGACTCTCGGACCGGGCCAGGGCGGCCCGGGAGATCAGCGTCGCCAGCAGGGCGTGGTTGGCGGTCGCGCCCGGCAGCTCCGCCGGGGACCCCGGTTCCATGGCCCGGCGGAACGTCCGGAGCCGCTCGACCGCGCCGGCGAGGCCCTCTGCATCGCGGACGATCCCGACCTTCTCCCACAGGAGGTCCTGGATCGCCAGGGTGGTCCGCGCGTCGTACCCGATGCCTTCCCCCAGGACCGGGTCGATCGGCAGGCACTCCCGGGGCGGCGCGGGGCCGCCCGGGGCGGGGCGGTGGAGCACCCGGGCCACCCGCTCCCCGAAGACGAGCCCCTCCAACAAGGAGTTGCTGGCGAGACGGTTGGCTCCGTGGACCCCCGTGCTCGCCACCTCCCCGCAGGCGAACAGCCCGGGGAGGCTGGTCCGGCCCATGCGGTCCGTGGCGACGCCGCCGATCATGTAGTGCGCCGCCGGGGAGATGGGGATCATCTGCTCGGCGGGGTCGATGCCGTGGTCCCGGAGGAACTGACAGACCTGGGGGAAGCGGGCGTACAGCCGGTCCCGGGGGATCGAGGTGGCGTCCAGGAACACCTGCCGCTCCCCCGACCGGCGCAGCTCCGACCAGATGGCGCGACAGACGACGTCCCGGGGCGCCAGCTCCGCGGCCGGATCGTACGCCGGGAGGAAGCGGCGGCCCGCCGCGTTGCGCACCAGGGCCCCCTCCCCCCGGACCGCCTCCGTGATCAGGTACCGGGGGGCCCCGCGCCGCAGGAACACCGTCGGGTGGAACTGGAGGAACTCCATGTCGGTCAAGAGCGCCCCGGCGCGGAAGGCGACGGCGACCCCCTCGCCGGTGGCGATCGATGGGTTGGAGCTCTCCCGGTACAGGCCGCCCGCCCCTCCCGTCGCCAGGACCACCGAGGGGGGCTCCACCTCCTCGACCCCCCGACCGTCCGGGCGCGAGAGGACGGCGACGACGCGCCGGCCGCGGACCCGGAGGGCCCGAAGGACGCATCGCTCCCGGGTCTCGATCCCTTCCTCGACGACGCGGGCCCGCAGCGTCTCCTCGATCCGCAGACCCGTGGCGTCCCCCCCCGCGTGCAGGATCCGCGCCCTCGAGTGCGCCGCCTCGCGGCCGAGGGCCACGGAGCCTTCGACGGTATCGAAGGGTACCCCGTACCGGACGAGGTCCGCGATGCGGGCGGGCGCCTCGGAGGTGAGACAGCGGGCGGCGGCCACATCGACGAGCCCGGCCCCGGCCCGGAGGGTGTCCCTCAGGTGGGACTGGACCGAATCGCCCGGCCCCACCGCAGCCGCGATCCCACCCTGGGCATACCGGGTGTTCGACTCCTCGAGGCGGGATTTGGTGACGACGGTGGGTCGGAGGCCGAGCTCGCGGCTCCGCAGGGCCACGTACAGCCCGGCGATCCCGCTCCCAATGATCAGCGGACCGCGGGCCGGCGCCGGCAC
>Ga0209060_10001466_pt1 | contig 25915 bp, 27 predicted proteins | sample Coa_R1_8_FD_187155 | JGI IMG/M metagenome (GOLD analysis project Ga0209060, IMG submission 187155) | Surface soil microbial communities from Centralia Pennsylvania, which are recovering from an underground coalmine fire - Coalmine... | ecosystem: Environmental > Terrestrial > Soil >...
CACCCGGCGGACCGCCATCAGGCGGATCGTTTCTGACACCTCGTGCGAGAGCGTCCGGCCATCGACGGTCACGCGCCCGCATATAGCAGGATTTCCCTCTGTAGTCTATACTACGGACTGATTAGTAAGTCCCACGCCGGGCAGTACGTGGGGACGAGCTGCGGCTGCCAGGCGATCCCGGCGCCGCCGCCGCCAACGGGAACCACCACGACGACGTTGCCCGGCTCGGGGGGCGAGGCCCTCGACCAGGCCATGGACAACCTCGTGAACGCCTTCCTTCCGGTGCCGCTGCAGACTGCGCTCCGCCGTCTGGTGCTGTCCGGGCATGCCGAGTTCCCTGCCAAGGGCACGCTGCGCGGCGAGGCAACGATGGTCGCGCCGCCCGCCGGCGGCGCCGCCGTCACGGCGAGCGCCTCGTTGGGAGCCGTGGTCGTCTTCAAGGGGAAGAGAAAGCTCCGCAAGCCCGGGGTCGCCACGCTGCGCCTCAGGCTGACTCCCGCCGGGCGACACCTGCTGCGCCGGGGACGCGTCACGTCCTTGCCGCTCACGTTGACGGTGACGTTCTCCGGACACGCGGGGACAGTGACGAAATCGAGGACCCTCACGCTCACGCGCTGACGGGATGGCGGTCACGATCGACCTGCGGGGACGCGCGGCGTTGATCACCGGGGGCGCGTCGGGGATCGGGCGCGCCGCGGCCGTGCGGCTCGTCGAGGCGGGCGCGCGCGTGGCGCTCCTCGACCGCAACGCGGACCTCGCGGCGGAAGCGGCCGGCGTGCTGGGCGACGGGCAGGCGATCGCGCTGGCGGGCGACGTGACCGAGGTGGCCGCCGCCGAGCGCGCGGTCGCGGCGACGGTGAAGGCCTTCGGCGGCGTGGACCTCGTGCTCAACGCGGCCGGCACGGGGACCGTCGGCCGCTTCTGGGAGCTCGACCCGGCGCTGTGGGACTTCGTCGTGGCGGTGAACCTGCGCGGGACGTTCGTCGTGTCGGCCGCTGCGGCGCGCTGGATGGTCGGCGCCGGGCGGCGTGGCCGTATCATCAACGTCGCCTCGACGAACGCCACCGTGCCCACCAGCGGAAACGCCGCGTACTGCGCCTCGAAGGCGGGCGTGATGGCGTTCACGCAGGTGGCCGCGCTCGACCTGGCGCCGCACGGCGTGACCGTCAACGCCGTCGCTCCGGGCCCCACGGACACGCCGCTCACCGCGCCGCTCTTCGGGCATCCCGAGGCGCGCCGCGAGTTCCTCGCGCACGTGCCGCTCGGCCGCCTCGGCCGTCCCGAGGACATCGCCGACGCCGTGCTCTTTCTCGCCTCGGACCTCGCGGCATGGGTGACCGGGCAGCTCTTCTACGTCGACGGCGGGCAGTCGCTGGTGGCGCTGCCGTCGTACGCCGAGCTGGTCGAGCGGACGAGCGGGACGCGGCCGCCGCGCTGAGGGCGGTCGCGGCCTAGGTCGAGAGGGCCTTCTGGAACCCCGGCCGCGCCGCAGGGCGTTCCCAGTACGCCGCGATGTTCGGATGCTCGGTGCCGATCGCGCCGAGCATGCGGGCCGCCATCAGGAAGTACCCCGTCATGATGTCGGCGCCGGAGAGGTCGTTGGCGACGAGGTAGTCCTTGCCGGCGAGCCCGCGCTCGAGCACGTCGAGCGCGTTCTTGGCGCGCACGCGCGCGTCGGCGGCCACCTGCGGGATGCGCTCGGCCTCGGGAAGAAACAGGGTGTGGCGGGCGAGATCGGCGATCGGCGGGAACGCCGTCGCCTCGGCGAAGTGCACCCACTGGAGATACGGGCCGCGGTCGGGACTGCCGACGGGCGGGGCCAACCGCCCCTTGCCGTACTTTTCGATCAGGTACTCGAGGATGGCGCCGGACTCGAACAGCACCACGCCGTCGTCCTCGAGGGACGGAAACTTCCCGGTGGGCGTGTCCTGCTCGAAGGAATGGCGCGGCGGCTTGAACGCAACCGTCACCAGCTCGTACGGAACGCCGAGCTCCTCGAGCAGCCAGAGGATGCGGATCGAGCGGGTGAGCTGCGCGTGGTAGAGCTTGATCATGCGACCTCTCGCCGTCGGTGCCTGATACGCCGCGCCCGGGGACGCGTCAAGAACGTCGGCTTGCGGCTGAGCCCCTCGCCACGGTCCGGGTTGCCCGGCGCGGGCGATCGCTGTATGTGCCTGACTTCGCCGCACGCGCCCGTAGCTCAGTTGGATAGAGCGTCAGGCTTCGAACCTGCAGGTCCCCCGTTCGAGTCGGGGCGGGCGCGCTCTGCCCTGGTGGCACGACGCGCAGGACGCCGTGAGGCATGGGCCCGATGTCCTACGACGTGCCGCGGCTTCCGCTATGCCGGCGCCCTCTGCAAGGAGAAGTCGACGATCTCGGGATGACGACGTCCGACGGGGAACGACCCCGTCAGTGTCTGGGTGGCTGGATCGAAATGGACGATGACGATGGAAGCGGGCCGTCCGGCGCACCGCGGATGAAGAAGCAGGTTCTTCCGATATTTGGCGGTGAACGCGCAGGAGAGCGTCTGCCCCTCTGCCGCGAGCGTCACGGTTCCCGTGAACTTCCGCAAGTTGGCCGTCGCCGTGAAGTCCGCCGTGATGGTGCCCGTCGCTCCGCTCTTCCGCGCGGTCAACGTGCCGCCCCATGGCCCCGCAAAATCGTAGGGTGGCGCCGCCAGCGCCAAGGTCGCGGAGAGCCCAAGGAGAACGACCGCTCGTAGCAGCGTCGCGTGGTGGCCTCGCATCGGATGGCTCCTTCCGGCCGGACACTTGCCAGATGGGCAGCGTGTTGTCCAGCCCTGTAGACCCCTACGGACACAGCGAGCTGCCGCAGGCGTTCTGGCCCAGATTGACGCCGCCGAACACGTCGCGTCCGTTCGAGTCGAGGACGTTGTTCGAATAGCCGCCGCGACCGGTACCGAAGCTGATGCCCGTGCCGTTGTTGTTGATCGAGTTGCCGGTCACCAGCGTCGCGGTAATGGCGAAGACACCTGCGCTCCCGTTGTATTGGATGACGTTGGACGAGACGACGCCTCTCCCGTTGTTGTCGCTATCCAGAAGAAAGATGCCGTAGCGCGTGTTGTTGTTGATGATGCAATCCGTGATCTTGCAGCCGTCCGTGCAGTCGATGCCGTCACCGTTGCCAAATACCCGGACACCCTCGATGCGCGAGCTGTGGCCGGTGGTGATGCCGGCGGCGAACGCGCCGGAGACCTGGCCGTTGAGAATCGTGATCAGCGGTTGGCCGCCGGCATCGATCCCGAACTGCCCGCCGATGATCGAGAAGCCGTTGAGGTCGATGGTGACGTTGGGCGTCGTGACCTTGATCGCGGTGCCTCCGTTTTGCAGATTGCTGGTCAGGCGGTAGCTTCCCGGAGCGCTGATGGTGAATGGTAGCTTCGATTGATCGATGTTCACTATGCCGCCACGCACGCGGCGGGCAGCGGCCGGGTGGACGGCGAGCGATGAGAGGATCAATCCCGAGAGAAGTCGCTTCGTCATGCTTCACCTCCCCAACCCCGCGGGCGACGCCTGGCAGAAGCCGTGCGGGTGACCAACGCGCGGCGGGTCACGAGCCGCCGCGGACCGCGCGCACGTCGAAGGCGTTTGCCTTGCTGGAGTTTGCGGGCACGTTGCCGTCGCTGAAGTCCACCGGCCAGGCGTCCTGCGTGAAGGTGGCCAGGTTGCTGGACGACCAGTAGAGGCCGCCCTGCGTGCAGCTGCAGGTGAGCACCGTGCAGGGCGAGGTGCAGCCCGTGTTGAATGCGCTGGACACCGCGGGCGCCGAGTTCTCGAGGTTCACGAGGCTCTCCAGCTCCTTGAGGTTCGGCGCACGCCAGTCGCAGTGGCCCGCAAAGCACGGGGGCGTGTTCAGGGCCGTCACGTGCATCGAGAAAACCTGATCCCACGTGTAGGTGTTGGCGATGTCGTGGACGCTGCCGTCGCCGTTGCTCTGCTTCTCCCACGTGAGCCGGGTGTTCACGTCGGTGATCGTCCCGTCGCCGTTGTCCACGTAGGCGAGCGTCGCCCCCGCACGCGTGTCGCCGTCGTGGCCGGTTCCCGCGCAGGGGATCATGCTGCCGCCGCTGTCCCAGCACGTCGTCTGTCCGGTGGCCGGGAACGCCTGGCTCCTGCAGCCGCTCACGTCGAAGCCGCAGCCCGGAGTGCAGGCGAGCGTCCCGCCGCCGGTGAAGCCGAGCGACGCGCACGTCGCGCCCCCCAGGTCCGTGCCGTCGCACTCCTCGGGGCCGTCCTTCACGCCGTTCCCGCACGCGGGCACGGTCGAGGTGACGCAGCGCCGGGTGTTGATGGTGCAGGCGGCGGTGCAGCGGAGCGTCCCCCCGAGCGGGAAGCCGAGCGAGGCGCACGTCGCCCCGCCGAAGCTGGTCCCGTCGCACTCCTCTCCGGGGTCGATGACGCCGTTGCCGCAGTACGCCGTGCAGGCCGCCGTCCCCTTCCGCTTGCACTGTTTGAGCACGCTCTGCTTGCACGCCTTCGTGAGGTCGCCGTAGCCCGCGGCCGCGGTGTCCGCGGCGCACGCGGCGATGAGCCCTCCGCACGCCGCGCGGCACCGCGTGGCGCGCGAGGCGGCGCGGGCGCTCCCGACGATGCACGCCGCCAAGGCCACCACGATCAGAAGTCGTTGCATGGCTCCTCCTCCCCACGCAGTCAGAGCGCCGGGACGCCGGGCCGGCGATCGCGCCACGCTGCGGTGTCGGCGTGGCCGGCGAGCGCGTCCGCGCGAGCCGCGGCGTCGCAGCGGAGGAAGCGTGAATGGGCGAGCCAGCGCGGGTCGGGGTAGTATGCGAAGAGCGCCGTCCCGCCGCGGATGCGCTCGATCACACGCCGGTCGACGCCGCGCTCGAGCGCCGGGCATCCCCAGCTCCGCCCGAGCTGCCCGTGGGCTTTGGCGACGGCGCGGCTCACGTAGGGCGCGCCGTGCATCACGATCTCGCGCTCCATCGCCCGGTCGTTGACGCCGGGCTCGAGGCCGGCCAGGCGCAGCGACTCGCCGTGCCCGCCCTCGTACACGTCCTCGGTGCGGAAGAGGCCGAGGCTCGACTGCCGGGAGCCCGGTTCGTTCGAGAACGCCGCGGCGTAATTCCCGCCGCTGCCCGCGCCGTGCGCCACGAGCTCGTTGAAAAGCACGCGCTGCGCGGCGACGTCGATGACCCAGAGGCGCGGGGCCGTCGACGGCAGCGTGTAGTCGATGATGGTGAGGAGGCTGCCTGCGAAGAGCCCCGGCGGCGCGCAGCGATAGGCCGCCAGCGCGAGTCGCAGCACCTCGGGGCGCGGCCACGGCAGCCGCGCCCGGGCGCGTGAGGTCACGGCGCGCGCGGGGAGGTGCCGCCGGCGCGCGGCGGCGGGCGAGGGGAGGAGGCATCCCGCCACGAGCACCGCGAGCCACCGTCCCGTCCTCCGTCCGCCCATCATCGCCCCGGCGAGAGATCCTTGTAGCGGTTCGCGCTCCGGCATGCCAGCGCCGCGTCACGGCACGAGGACGGCGGCGCCGTGCAGCCGACCCGCGCGCAGGTCCTCGAGCGCCGCGTTGGCCTCGGCGAGCGGGTAGGGCGTCACCGTCGTGCGCACCGGCACCTCGGGCGCCAGCGTGAGAAAGGCCGTGCCGTCGGCCCGCGTGAGGTTGGCGACCGAGCGCACGACGCGCTCCCCCCAAAGGAGGGCGTAAGGGAAGGAGGGAATGTGGCTCATGTGAATACCCCCGCACACGACCACGCCGCCGGGCGCGACCGCCTGCAGCGCCGCGGGCACGAGCGCGCCCACGGGCGCGAAGATGATCGCGGCGTCGAGCGGCACCGGCGGCGCGGCATCCGAGTCGCCGGCCCACGTGGCGCCGAGGTCGAGGGCGAAGCGGCGCGCGGCGGCGTCGCCGGGGCGGACGAAGGCGTAGACTTCGCGGCCCTCGTGCCGGGCGACCTGCGCCACGATGTGCGCCGCCGCGCCGAAGCCGTAAAGGCCGAGGCGGCGGGCGTCGCCGGCCATGCGGAGCGCGCGGTGACCGATCAGGCCCGCGCACAGCAGCGGCGCGGCGTCCACCGCGGCGTAGGCGGCGGGGATCGGGAAACAGAAGCGCGCGTCGGCGACGACGTATTCGGCGTAGCCGCCGTCGCGCTGATATCCGGTGAACTGCGCGCGCTCGCAGAGGTTCTCGCGGCCGGTCGTGCAGTAGCGGCATCGCCCGCACGTCCAGCCGAGCCACGGCACGCCCACGCGGGCTCCGGGCGCGAGCGCCGCGGCGGTCCCCGCGGAGGTCACCGTGCCGACGATCTCGTGCCCCGGGACGAGCGGCAGCTTGGGCTCCGGCAGCTCGCCGTCGACCACGTGCAGGTCCGTCCGGCACACCCCGCAGGCCTCGACACGCAGCAGCACGTCGTCGGGACCGAGGCCCGGCACCGCAAGCTCCGCGGCGCGCAGGAGCCGTCGCGGCGCGTCGAGCACCATCGCGCGCATCATGGGCATCATGGGTTCCATTAGCGCTGCGGCCGGCCGCTGTCAGCGCCCCCGGATCGCCTTGCGAGGGCGGGGGCGTTCGGCCATGAGAGGACGGATGGCCGATCGCCGCGCGCTCGCCCAGGCCCTGCTCTGGTTCGTGGTCGCTAACGTCGGCGTGCTCTTCCTCGACGGCTACGGCTATATCCTGGCCGCCGGCGGCACGCGCTGGACGCCGGGCTGGCTCTTCGTCCACGTGGCGCTGCTCGCGCAGCTCGCGAGCGCGATGCTGCTCCTCGGCGGCCTCGTCCTCGGCATCGTCTTCCTGCCGGGCGGGCGGGTCCTCGCGCCCGTCGCCGCGCCCGTGCTGGCGACGGCGCTCCACGTTCTCCTCTACGTCGACCGCACCGTCTACGCCTACTACCGCTTCCACGTCGGCGGTCTCGCGCTCCATCTGCTCTGGATGCCGGGCGGGCTCGCCGCGCTCCACCTGCGGCCGGACGCTCCACTCGCGTTCGCCGCCGCCGTCGCCGCGCTGCTCGGGCTCGAGGCGGTCGGACTCGCCTGGCTGTGGCGGCGCGCGCGCGCCCGCCCGTGGCCGCGACGGGCGCTCGGGCGCGGATGGGCGGTTTTCGCGGGTGGCGTTGTGGTGCTCGTGGTCGTCGACAAGGCGGTATACGCGGCGTGCGACCTTCGGGAGGCGCGCGACGTGACCCGAGCGGCGCGGCTCGTGCCCCTCTACCAGCCGTTCACGATCGTCGGCTTCGCGCGCCATCACCTCGCATTCGGCGCGCCCGCGATCGCAGCCGGCCGCGGGGCGCTGCCCCACTATCCGCGCGCTCCGCTGCGCTACGCCGCGGACGCGCCCCGGCCGAACGTGCTCTGGGTCGTGCTCGACAGTTGGCGCGCCGACAGCTTCAATCCCGACACCACCCCGGCGCTGTGGCGCCTCGGTGAGCGGTCGCAGGTTTTTCTCCAGCACGTGAGCGGCGGCAACAACACGCGCTACGGGATGTTCAGCATGTTCTACGGGCTCTACGCCGCCGCCTTCGACGCCTTCGCGGAGGAAAGGCGCGGGCCGGTCCTCTTCGATGCGGCCCGGGCGCGGGGCTACCGCCTCGAGGTGCTGTCGACGAGCCCGCTTGCGTTTTCGGAGCTCCGGCGCACCGCGTTCGTCGACGTCCAGGACGCGATCGGCCCCACGTTCGACGGCCCCGGGATCGCGGCCAAGGACGCACAGGCCGCCGGGGCGTTCGCGCGGTTCGCGGCTGCGGCGGACCCGCGGCCGTTCTTCGCGGTGCTGCTGCTCGAGTCGACGCACGCGGGCTACGACTTCGATCCCGCGCGCGCCCGCTACCGCCCGTACTCGGCGCGCATCGGCTTTCTCGGGCCCGGCGCGGGCGTGCGGCCGCCGGCGGTGTGGAACCGCTATCGCGACGCGGTCGCCTACGCCGACGACATCGTGGGCGGCCTCGTGCGCGGGCTCGAGGTGCGCGGGCTGCTCGCGAGCACCGTCGTGGTGGTGACGGGCGACCACGGTGAGGAGTTCAACGAGCACGGCTACTGGGGCCACAACGGCGCGTTCACACCCGAGCAGATCCGCGTCCCGCTCGTGCTCCACGTGCCGGGAGTGGCCCCCGCCCGCCACCCGGGCCTCTCGAGCCATCACGACCTGCCCGCGACCATCCTCCGGCTGATCGGGGTGACGAACCCTCCCGACGACTACTCGCTCGGGCGCTCGCTGCTCGATTCGTCCGGCGATCCCTATGCCGTCGCCTGCGGGGCGGACGAGTGCGCGCTGGTCGAGGAGGGCCGCACGGTGACGTTCGGCGTCGGGGTCCACGATCCGGCCGGCATCCGGATGACGGACGCCCAGTACCGCCCGATCGCCGTCGGCCGCGCCGAAGGCGAGCGGCGCTCGGTCGAGGTGCTCGGAGTGCTCACCCGCCTGAGCGCTTTCCTGCGCTGATTCGCCGGACCCGGCGCAGGCATTCGTCCGCGGGCTTTCGCGGGCGGGCCGAGGGTTGACAGCGGCGCGCTCGGATCTACGTTGCCCGCAACGTCAACAGGAGGTGCAGGATGGCGACCTACCGCGACCCGTTCGAGCGGCTCCAAGGGGAGCTCGAGCGCATGTTGGAGCAGGCGTTCGCGGCCTTCGGGCCGGGGGGCGTCTCGCCGTCGGTCGACGTCTTCGACGCCGGCGATGCGTTCGTCGTCAAGGCGGAGCTGCCGGGGCTCGATCCGCGCTCCGTCGAGGTGAGCGTCGAGGACGGGGCCCTCACGCTGCGCGGCGAACGGAAGCTGCCGGAGCCCCAGGCTGGGGCCGCGTTCCATCGTCGCGAGCGGGAGGAGGGGGCCTTCCGGCGCGTCGTTCGCATGCCCGCCCGGGTGGCCGCCGATCAGACGCAGGCGGAGTATCGCGACGGCGTCCTGACGGTCCGCCTGCCGAAGGCCCCGGAGAGCCGGCCGCGGCGCGTCGAGATCCAGGCGGCCTGAGGAGGAGACAACATGACGACCACCGAGATGGAGGCAAGGCCCAAGCAGAAGGTGGAGCGGCGGGAGGAGAGCACGAGGCCGGGACGCTACTTCGCGCCCGCGGTCGACATCCTGGAGACCAACGACGAGATCGTGCTCCTGGCCGACATGCCGGGTGTTCCCGCCGATGCGGTCGACGTGCATCTCGACGGCGACCAGCTCACGATCGAGGGCCGTGTTCGCCCGGAGGATTACGCGGGCCTCAAGCCGCTGCACGTCGAGTACGTCGTCGGCGGCTACCACCGCACGTTCGCCCTCGGCGAGGCCATAGACCGCGACGGTATCCGGGCGGCGATGCAGCAGGGGGTGCTCACGCTGCATCTGCCGAAGGCCGAGCACGCCCGGGTCCGCCGCATCGAGGTGAGCGTCGGCTGACGCGGCGAGATCGGGGAGAGCGGGCGGTCGATCAGCGGTGCGTGGCGGGAGCGCTGCTCGACCCCGCACCACCTTTGGCCCAGCCGCTCGCGCCGCCGCCGTGCCCGCCGCCTGCCGAGGCCCAGCCGCCGCCGGCGCTCCAGCTGCCGCTCCCGCTGCCGTGAGCGGCGGCGCTCGCCGAGGCCCAGCCGCCGCCCCCGCTCGGTCCTCCCGCCCCCGCGCTCGCGCCAGCAGCCCAGCCGGCGCCCGCCGCGGAGGTGGCGTGGTCGAGCGCGCTGCGGGTGTGGTCGAGCGTCGATGCAGCGCTCGGCGCCGCGGTGCCCGCGAGCGTGTTCTGCACGCCCATCGCCGCCGCGCCGTCCATCATCGTCTGCGCCGAGGCGGCCGTCGCCGCGAGCAGCAGCGCCGCCAGCGCACCCAGCGTCCCCACCGTCGTGCGTGCCATCATCGCGTTTCGAGCATAGCGGCGGCCGGTGGATGTCGAAAGCCGCCCCGGGGGGCTTGCTCAGTGCCGTGCGCTTCGCGTCAGCGGGCCGGCGCGCCGTCGAGCTGCAGGCCCCTGGCCGCGTCGTAGCCGGTCGTGTAGCCGCGCACCGTGCCGCTGCCGTCGACCAGGACGAAGGTCGGGGTGCCGTTGATCCCGTAGGCGATGAAGGCCGCACGGCTCTCGTCGAGAGCGACGGTCTGGGGGAAAGGGGCGGTGAAGGCGCGGAAGAACGCGTCGAGGGTCTCCCGCGCCTCGTCCGTGATCGCGATCGGCGCCGCGCGGTGCGCGTCGGCGAAGGCGAGCAGCGCCGGCAGCGATGCTTTGCACGGAGCGCACCACGTCGCCCAGAAGAAGAGGACGTGCGACGCGCCGTCGGCGAGGTCCGGGCGCGGCAAGGTCCCGCGATAGGCGGTGAGGCTGAGGCGTGGGGCGCGGCTACCGATCTTCACGGGGCCGGGCAGGGAGGGCCACTTCGTCGGGAAGGCGCGCGGCACCAGCGTCACCGTGCGGCGCTCGCCGTCGCGCAGCACGACGAGGGTCGCGGCGCGGTCGATCGGCGCGAGCAGCGTCCAGGTGCGGATCTGGTTGCGCTCCGTGAACGGCCTGCCGGGCGGCCCGAGCACGACGTCCCCCGGTCGCAGGCCGGCGGCGAGCGCCGGGGAGTCGGGATAGACCGCCACCACCTGGGCGGCGCCCGCGGCGAGCCCGTGATGCGCCCGCAGCGCTTCGGGTGCCTCCTCGAAGTTGATACCCATCCATGCCGGCAGGGCGGAGCGGGCCTGCGCCACGTCCTCGGCCCAGCGCGGCAGCGGCGGCTCGACGTCGAGGGCGGGCGCCACGCCGGCCGGGAGGCCCGGCAGCGTCAGCTTCTCACAGGCGACCAGGCCGGCGTAGGCCGCCCGCTCCGCCGCGCTTCCTCGCGTCGCCAGGTACACGCGCCCGGCGATGCTCTCGAGGAGCGCGCGCAGGCGCAGCACGCCGCCGAGCCGCACGTCCATGCGGTACGCCGCGGCCGCGGCGGTCTCGGCCCGGTCGTGGAGGCGCTCCAGGCGTCGCGCGACGGCAGGGTGCGCCTGTACGAACGGCGCGAGCGCGGCCAGCAGCTCGCGCGTCACGCGCCGGCGATCGGCCGGCGCGAGGGCCGCGAGCGCCTCGGGCCGCAGCCGCTCGCGCCACGCGGGGTGCATGGCGACGAAGCGGGCGAGGTTTGCGGTGCTGGCGTCGCCGAGCCCGTTGCGCCACGCGCGAGCGTCGTTGCGCAGTTGCTCGCCCATGCCCGGCAGGCGCTGCGCCTGCTCGTCGAGCTCGGCGAGCGAGCGTGGGCTGAACATCCCGAAGCCCTGGGCCACGCGGTCGAGCAGGCGGATGTCGGGCTCCCAGGCGTCGCGGTTCGCCCACGCCTCGCGCAGCAGCGCGTCGGCGAGCGCGGTCGTGCGGGCGTCGTCGCCTCCGGCGGCGGCGTGCAGCAGCCCTGCCAGGTAGAGGTCCGAGGTGCGCAGCGGCACGTCCGGTGTACGGTCGGCGACGAGCACGGTACGGTGCGCGTCGGCGAGCCCCGCGCCGGCGGCGAGCGCGGCGAGGAAGTGGAACGAGTGCCCGACGTTGTTGCGCCCGCGGTTCTCCGGATAGCAGCCGTAGGCGGGCCGGTCGGCGGTCGACGAGAAGTAGCCGCACACGCCGCCGGGGTGCGCGGAGTCGGGGGGCACGCGCAGGCTGGCGAAGCCGCCCGAGTAGCACTGCGACATGAGCATGACCACGCGCACCCCGGGGTCGAGCCGCGCGAGCAGGTCGCGCAGCTCGTGCACGGACACCGCCTCGTCCACCCCCCAGAGCGTGATCCTGTTGTCGCCGCCGTTCGCGGGGTCGCGGCTTCCGTGGTCGGTGACGTAGAGCAGCAGCGTGTCGCCCGCCCGCAGGCGCCGCGCCGCCTTGGTGAACCACGCCGTCAGGCTCGCCTTGGTCGCGGCCTCGAGGCGAACGCCGGGCAGGACCGAGTTCGCGTACGTGACGGGAGTGGCGAGCGCGCCGCCCGTCGGGGTGTCCTCGAGCAGCCAGAAGGCGCGCTCGGGCTCGACCTCGCGGACCGCGAGGTCGGCCTCCGGATCGGGGCCGTCGCTGGCGAGGACGGTGACGTGGTCCGGCGGCACGCCGGCCGCGCGCAGCAGCGCGAGCATCTGCTGGAGGTGGAGGAGGTGCGACTGGTAGTTGCGGGCGCGGTCCGCCCCCCCGTTCACGAGGAGCGCGTAGAGATGTCCGGGAGTCGCTGGCGGCGCGAGGGGCCGGCATCCGGCCAAAACCGCGATCAGCGCGACGAGGAGGGCGCGCGGCGGACGATGCGATGCGACGGCCGGCATGCGGGGCGGGGAGCCGAAAGTCTAGCAGGCCGCGCCCGCGAACGCTCGCGTTGCCTCAGGCCCCCGGCGGCGGCGGTCCCTGGGACGTCTCGACGAGGGGCGCCACCGTGTCGCGTGGGCGCGGGTCGCGCAGCCGCCCGAGCGTGCGCAGCAGCTCGGGACCGAAGGCGATCGAGACGGCCGCCCACGCCAGCAGCCCGCCCACGATCACCCGGTGCAGGACGACGTCCATCGAGCGCGCGGATGATCGCGCGCGTCGTGTGGCGCCGTCAAGAAAAAAACGCCGTCGCACCGCGTCGAAGACGGCGCTTGCGCTTCCATACCGCGGACGTCAGATGGCGCGCATGAAGCCTCGCCGCCATGCGCTCCTCCTGCTCGTTCTCCTCGCGGATGCTGCGGGCTGCGCGCGGCACCCGCCGCGCGCAGCCGTCGGCCTGCTCGAGGACGGCGTCGCCGTCTTCGTGGCGCACCACCCGCTCGCCGCCGGGCAGGCGCTGCGCGTCGACGAGGTGGCGCGCACGCCAGGGGCGAGCTACCACGTGGTTCAGGCGCGCGGCGCCGAGGCGCCCCACCGTCACGTCGCGCACGACTTGACGGTGCACGTGCTCGCGGGCGAGGGCGTGCTCGCGGTCGGCTCCCGCCGCGTGCGGCTGCGGGCCGGCGACGTGGCGCTGATCGCGCGCGGCGTCACGCACTGGTTCACCCCGGCCGGGGGAAGGCCGGCGGTGGCGCTCGCGGTCTTCAGCCCGCCGCTCGACGCGCCCGACCTCGTACCCGTCGACGTTGACTCCTCCGGGGACGGCGGTTAGACCCGGAGGAAACGCGCGCGGCGCGGAGGAGGTTGCATGACGACGATCGGGAGCGTTCGACTGTTGGTGATCGCGGGCACGACGGCCGCGCTGCTGGCCGGCGGGTCGGTCGTGCGGGCGGCCGACAGCGTGACCGGCGAGGTGGTGGACCTCGCCTGCTACATCCCGCACGAGAGCAAGGGCGCGAGCCACCGCAAGTGCGCGGACACGTGCGCCAAGAAGGGCATGCCCCTCGGGCTGCTCACCGACGACAACCAGCTCTACCTCGTCCTCGAGGACCACGAGAATCCGAAGGCCTACGCCCAGGTGAAGGAGAAGGCGGCGGAAAAGATCACCGTGGAGGGCGAGAAGGTGAGCCGCGGCGGGATGAACGCCATCGTCGCCGAGGTGGTGAAGTAGACGCGCCGCCGGCTAGAAGAAGGCGTGCAGCTCGAGCCACAGCTCGGGCTGGTTGAGCAGCGGTTGGTCCCGCGGGCCGTTGTTGATGCGGTACTGGATCCGCGGCTGCAGGAAGCGGTCGATGAAGGGCTCGGCGCCGATCGTGTATCGCGTCTGATCGTTGGCGTTGGAGACCTTCACGAACTCGGCCGTGCCGCGGAGGTTGAGCCAGTCGAAAAGGAGCAAGTCGAGCTCGCCGTAGGTCGCCCAATCGTCGCGGCGGCCGACCGTGGCGAGGTTGCGGTCCTCGATCTTGTCCGCCTCCGCGAGATACGTGAGGGGGCCGTAGTTCGAGCCGGCGTAGAACGCGAAGACGTCGCGCTTGTTGGTCTGCCGGGCGTAGGACCCGCCGGCGATGACGTTGCGGACGACGGGGACGTCGGTCACGACGGTGTAGCCGTTGAGGGTGGCCGCCACGTCGTTGTCGCCGGACTTCCCGTTGGTGATCGAGCTGGCGATGAAGAACGGCCCGGGCATGGTGCCGATCTCGATGCCCTCGTCGGGGTTCTGGAACGTGTAGCCGCTGCGTGCGCGGATGAAGGCCTGGTCGTCCTGGACGCGCAGGCCGTAGGTGGGAAACAGACGGCCACCCTTGAAGTAGGTGTCCCAGGGCAGGAAGCCGCGCAGCAGGGCGAAGGCCTCACGGTTGTTGGCGACGCCGTTGAAGTTCTCGTCGGCATAGATCGACAGGATGTCCGGATAGAGGTCGACCTGCAGGTAGGTGAGGAACTCGTTGACGTTCAAGTCCGTCGAGTGGAGCTGCCGGCGAAACGCACGATCGCCGTCGACAGTGCCCGCCGCGCTCGGCTGGTCGCGGAAGGTGAGCGTCGCCCGCGTGCGCAGGTCGCCGCCGATCGACACGTAGGGAGTGATCTCCCCGGTGAAGGGCTTGGTCCCCGGCGGGATGGGCAGGATCTGCAGGTCGTGCAGGATGTCGTGCGCGTGGATCTGCGCGAACGCCGTCCGCTTGCCGCCGCCGGTGAGGTTGGTGTGGCAGTCGCTGCACTTGGCGCCCTCGCGGACCATGAGGTACGGCTCGGCTCCGGCCCGGGACGGCGGCAGCGCACCGGCGAGCCCCGCCGCGAACAGAATCAGCGCGTGGATCCTCATCCCCCACCCCCCAGTGCCACGGTCGCGGGATCGGCGATGTGCCGCCCGCGGCGGTGACGGATCCGAGCTCAGGCGCGTGCTGCGGTCCGGTGTCTCAATGCCCCGTCTCGAGGGCCGACTTGAGGGCGGCGAGGTGCTTGAGCTCCTCGGAGAGCTGCTTGAGCGTGTCGATGACGCGCCCCACCTCGCTCTGCGCCCACTCGATCTCCTGATGGCTCACCTTCGCGAGCGCCCCGCGGAGCTGGTCGTAGAGACCCACCAGCCCCTCGACGCCCGAGATGCCGGACTCCGCGATGCGACGGTTGATGTCGCGCGTGAAGTTGATGATCTGATCGGTCTGACGAAGCATCTCCTCCATGGTCTTCCTCCGGCGGCCTGCAGCGGTTCGAGCGGCGTGCATAGCACCACGCCAGGCGGGTGACAACGGGGATGCGCACCATCGCGGGCTTCGCCGCCACGTGCGAGGCGCTGACGGTCGGCGACGACACCATCGCCCTCTGGCGCGTGGCCGACCTCGAAGCCCACGTGGACCGCGCCGCGCTGCTCGCCGGCGACGATCCGGCCGAGCCGCCGTACTGGGCGCATCTGTGGACCGGCGCGCGGGTGCTGGCGGCCGCCGTGCCGCGCGGCCCGCGGCGCGCGGTCGAGCTCGGCTGCGGCCTCGGCCTGCCGGGTCTCGTGGCCGCGCGGCGGGGGGCGCGGGTGACGCTCGTCGATCGCGTGCCCGCGGCCCTCGCCTTCGCGCGCGCGAGCGCCGTGACCAACGGCTGTGCCGTGGACGCCGTCGCCGCGGACGTCACGGCGGGGGCGGTGCGCGGTCGCTTCGACCTCGTGCTCGCCGCCGAGCTGCTCTACGAGCGCGAAGCGTTCCCCGCCGTCGCGTGGGCGCTCGCGGCGCTGCTCGCGCCGGGCGGCCAGGCGCTCGTCGCCGACGCGGGGCGCGTCGACACGCGGGCGTTCTACGAGGCGCTCGGGGCGGCCGGGCTGCGGTGGCGGACGACGGAGCACCGGGTGCTCGAGGAGGGCCTGTCGCTCATCGTGCGGCTCGTGGTCGTCGGGCCCCGGTGAGCCGCCCGCTCAGGCGAGGTCGTACTTCTCGATTTTGCGATACAGGCGCTGGCGGTCGATGCCGAGAAGCCGCGCGGCTTCGTTCTTGTTGCCGCCGCTCTGCCGCAGGGCCGCCGCGATCGCGTGCCGCTCGACCTCCGCCAAGGGCATCACCGAACCGGGAGCGGGCTCCGTCCGGGTGGCGATCCCCGGCGGCAGGTCGGCGAGGGTGATCGTGTCGGCGCTGGAGACCGCGAACGCGCGCTCGATCGCGTTCTCGAGCTCGCGGATGTTGCCGGGCCAGTCGTAGTCGCGGAGCCGCGCGAGCGCGTCGGGGGCGACGCGCTTGGGGGCGACCTGGTACTCGGCCGAGAAGCGCGCCAGGAAGTGGTCGACGAGCGCCGGGATGTCTTCGCGGCGCTCCCGCAGCGGGGGCAGCTCGATGCGTACGACGTTGAGCCGGTAGAAAAGGTCGGCACGAAACCGGCTGGCGCGCACCTCGGCCTCGAGATCGCGGTTGCTGGCCGCGATCAGCCGGACGTTGACCGCCACGGCCCGGCTCGAGCCGAGCGGGGTCACCTCCCGCTCCTGGATCGCCCGCAGGAACTTCGCCTGGAGGGTCGGGGGGATCTCCGCCACCTCGTCGAGGAGGAGCGTCCCGCCGTCGGCCGCGCGGAAGACCCCGTCGTGGTCGCTCACCGCGCCCGTGAACGCGCCGCGGCGGTGGCCGAAGAGCTGGCTGTCGAGGAGCGTCTCGGAAAGGCCGGCGCAGTTGATGGCCACGAACGGCTTGTCCGCCAGCGGCCCGCGCCGGTGGATGGTGCGAGCGACGAGCTCCTTGCCCGTACCGCTCTCGCCGGCGAGCAGCACCGTGCTGCGGTTCTGGCTGACGGCGTCGATCAGCTGGTGGACGCCCTGCATCGCGGGGCTCTGCCCGATCAGCTCACCGACGTGCCGAAAGCGACCGATCTCCTGCCGGAGGCGGGCGTTCTCGCGGCGCAGAGCCTCCATCTCGAGCACGCGCTCGAGCGTCAGGAGAATCTGCTGCGGCGGCGCGTCTTTGATGAGGTAGTCCGCGGCTCCGAGCTTCATGGCCTCGACCGCCGACTCGATCGTCCCGTAGCCGGTGAGCACGACCACGGCGGCCCCGAAGTTGCGCGCGTGCATGGCGCGCAGCAGCGCCATGCCGTCCATCACCGGCATCTTGAGGTCGGTGAGGACGATGTCGACCGGAGCCTCGGCGAGGCGGGCAAGGGCGGCCTCGCCGTGCGGCGCGCACTCGACGCGGTAGCCGGCCCGTTCGAGATTCTTCGCCAGCGTGCGCGCCATGTTGGTCTCGTCCTCGACGAGCAGGACGCGGGCGCTCATCGCGGCCTCAGGGCTGTGCCGCCGCGTCGTCGTGGCACGGGCACGGCAGCTCGATGGTGAAGGTCGTGCCGACGCCGACCTGGCTCCTCACCTGGATCTCGCCGCGATAGCGGCGGACGATCGAGTGCACGACCGAGAGCCCGAGGCCCGTGCCCTGGCCGGGCGCCTTGGTGGTGAAGAAGGGGTTGAAGATCTCCTGGAGGCGCCCGGCGGGGATGCCGACCCCCGTGTCGCGCACCTCGAGGCGCACGCGGTCGGTGCTCGCCCGCCCGGTGCGCAGCAGCAGGTCGCCGCCCTCGGGCATGGCCTGCACGGCGTTGGTGATGAGGTTGAGGAGGATCTGCCGCATCGCGTTGGCATTGACCACGCACGGCGGCACCGGCGCGAGATCGGTCGTCGCCCGCACGCCATGGTCCTGGAGGTACCTCTGCAGGAGCTGCAACGTGCGGCTCAGCAGCTCGTTGACATCGACCCGCTCGAGCTCGGCGCCCGATTCGCGCGAGAACTCGAGGAGGTTCTTGATGATCGCCTGCGCGCGGCCGATCTCCTCCTCGGCGATGTGGAGATCGTCGGCGACCTCGGGGTGGCCGGTGTCGACGAGCTGGCGCAGGTCGTAGAGGGCGTTCATGACGATCGCCAGCGGGTTGCGCAGCTCGTGGGCGATGCCGGCGGCGAGCTGGCCGATGGCCGCCATCTTCTCCGACTGGATGAGCTGGCTCTCGAGGCGCTGGCGCTCCGAGAGGTCGACGCACATGAGGAGCACCCAGTGCCGGTCGCCGTACTCGATGAAGCCCGCATTGGCGAAGACCGGGATCGCTCGCCCGTCCCGCGTGACCAAGTGGAGATCGTCGCGGGCGGCCTGCCCCTGGCGGACGGCGGTGCGCCACAGGGCCTCCGCCCGGGGCCGCTCGGCGAGCGGCATGAGATCGTGCAGCAGCCGGCCGGCGAGGGCGGCGCGCGGCTCACCCAGCAGCTCCTCGGCGAGCTGGCTCGCGTCGAAGATCCGCCCCTCGCGCGCGTCGGCCATGAGGATGCAGGCGGGCGCGCGATCGATGGCGCGGCGATAGCTCGCCTCCTGCGCGAGCATGTCTTCCTCGCGCGCCTCGACGAAGAAGTCGGTGATGTGCAGGACACGCGCGCGGAACTCCTGGGCGAGCAGCTCGGACAGCTCGTGGGCGTGCACGGGATCGGCCGCGTACTCGGCCCGTAGCCCGTCCTGGAGGTGCTGGATGAACCGCATCTGCGCCACGAGGAGGCGCGACGCCGGGAAGTGGGAGATGAAGCCCCGTCGCGCGTGCTCGCGCAGGAGCTGGTAGGTCTCGATATCCTCCGGGTCGGCGATGTGCCGTGCCCACCGGGCGATGGCGGCGGCCTGGTCCGCCTTGAGCTGCGGCCAGTCCTGCTCCTTGATGCCGAGCGCGCGGCCGACCTCCGGCATCCAGGAGTCGAGGACGGCAGGCGTGCGCTTTTCTATGAAGGCCGCCAGCTCACGGCGCAGGTCGCGGCGGTCGTCGGGGGCCCGTAGCAGCCCGCTCTCCCGCATGTAGGCCTTGATCCGGTCGAGGTGGCGGACCAGAACCGGATCGGGGGGACGCTGGCTCACTCCTCGGCGATTAGCAGCTCCCGGGACCAGTGGCCAGCCGACCCCCCCCGCGGCCGCAACCGCCGTCTCTCTGCGGTGTTGCATACGGTCATGTCGGGCTGCGCCCTCGCCTGGGAAGCCGCGGTCGGTTGTCCTAGAATCCGGCCACCCATGGTGCCCGCCGGGGTGGGGGAGGTTAGACGCATGGATCGAGAGCCGGGGCCCCCGGCTCCAGAGAGCGTGGTGGTTGCGCCGGTGTCCGTCGATCCGGACGTGGCCCTCATGCTGCGGGTGCAGGCGGGCGAGCAGTCCGCCTTCCAGGACCTGTTCCAGAAGTACAGCCCGCGCATCTTGCAATACGCCCGGCGCATGCTCGCCAGCGACGCGCGCGCCGAGGAGCTGACGCAGGATGTCTTCGTGCAGGTGTTTCGGTTCCGCGCGCGGTATCGCCCGGAGAGCCGCTTCTCGACCTGGATCTTCACCATCGCCACCAACCTGTGCCTGAACGAGCTGCGCCGCCCCGAGCGGCAGCTCCGCGTCGATCTGTGGGACGACCGGCAGGACGACGGCCGGCGCGAGGGGCCGAGCCTCGCCGACCCCGCGGCGGTCGTCCCGGAGGAAGGCGCGTCGAGCCGCGAGCTCGCCCGCCGGCTCGACGCCGCGATCCGCCGGCTTCCCGAGAAGCAGCGGGCGGCGCTGCTCCTCTCGCGCATGGACGGGCTCGCGTACCAGGACGTCGCCGGCGCGCTCGGGTGCAGCGAGGGAGCCGTCAAGGCGCTGGTCTTTCGCGCCACGCAGAGCCTCAAGGCGGCCCTGCGGGAGTTTCTCTGAGAGGGAGGTCGCGTACGATGCGTTGTGGACGTGCCCGGCGGTGGATGGCGGCGGCGTTCGACGACGAGCTCGGCCCGCGTCGGCGACGTGGGCTCGATCGTCACCTCGCCCGCTGCGAGGCGTGCCGGGACGAGATGGCGGTGAGCGGACGCCTCGCCGAGGCGCTGGCGCGGCTGCCGGCGACGGCCGAGGTCCCGGCGGCGGTCGAGCAGGCCACGCTGCGGCGGGTGCGGGTGCTGGCCGCCGAAGACGACGAGCGCTGGAGCGCGCGCGCCCTCTGGCTGCGGGTGCTGCTGCCCGCGCTGGCGACCGCCGGCGTCGTCGTGGTGGCCGCGCTCGGCACGTTGCGGATGCCCGCGGGCCGGCAGGCCGAGCGCCGCGTCGCGGAGCGAGCGCCCGCGGCCGTCGCTGGCCGTTCGGAGAAGCGCGTCGAGGTGGCCGACGCCGACGAGTCGACGCGAAGAGCGGGCCACGGCAGGCCGCCCGGGCCGCCGCCCGCGCTGGCCGCGGCCCCCGAGCTCTTCGTCGACCTGCCGCTCCTGCACAACATGGAGAAGCTCGAGCACTTCGAGGCGATCCGGACGACGACGCTCGACGACGACACGCCGGGCGAGGAGCCGCAGTCGAACGGATGAGACGGGCGGTGATCTTCGCGGCGCTCGCCCTCGGAATCGGCGCCGTTTCCGCGGTGCGCGGGCAGTCGCGCGGTTGGGATCAGCTCACGCCCGAAGAGCAGTGGCGCGCGTGGCAGAACTACCAGCGCTACCAACAGCTTCCCGAGCCCAAGCGGCGTCTCCTCGACCAGCGCTTCCAGCAGTTTCGGGCGATGCCGCCGGAGGAGCAGCAGCGGCTGCGCCAACACTACCAGGAGTACCAGCGGTTCGACCCCGGCCAGCGGCAGCGCTTCGACGAGAAGTACCGCCGCTGGAAGGCGCGCCCTCGCTAGCTAGGGAAGCACCACGATCTGCCCGCCGACGTGAGCGGGGTGGAGCTGACACAGGAAGGGGAAGATCCCCACCTTGTCGGCCGTGAACTCGACGGTCTTGGGCTCGCCCTTCTGCACCACTTCGGCCACGTTGAACGCGGGGATCGAGAAGCCGTGCTCCCCGGAGGGCGCGTTGTTGATCAGCTTGAGCGTGACCTTCGTGCCCTTCTTCACCGTGATCTCTCCCGGCAGCCAGATCTTCGTCCCCTCGTACTCGAGGTTCACGAGCGTGAAGTTCGCGGCCGCCGGTGCCGCCGTCTTGTGCGCCTTGGCCCACCCTGCGCCCGCGGAAAGCACGAGCGCGAGCCCCATGACAACGCCGAGTCGTCGCATCCAGACCCTCCTTGGCCCGAAGTCGATTCCCGCCGACACCATCACACCGCCGCGCGCAGTGCAACGCCGCGCCGGCCGCTGCTATGATGGCGGCCCATGCGGCGCGAGGGACGGTTCACGGTGCGGGCGGACTTCGCCCCGCAGGGCGACCAGCCGCAGGCCATCGCCGCGCTCACCGCCGGCGTGCGCGCCGGCGCGCCGCACCAAGTCCTGCTCGGCGTCACCGGCAGCGGCAAGACGTTCACGGTTTCGCACGTGATCGCCGCGGTCAACAAGCCGACGCTGGTGATCGCGCCGAACAAGACGCTCGCCGCGCAGCTCTACCACGAGTTCCGCACGTTCTTCCCCGACAACGCCGTGCGCTACTTCGTGAGCTACTACGACTACTACCAGCCCGAGGCCTACGTGCCGGCGACCGACACCTTCATCGAGAAGGACGCATCGATCAACGACGAGATCGACAAGATGCGCCACGCCGCCACGAAGGCGCTGCTCGAGCGCAACGACGTGATCGTCGTGGCGAGCGTCTCCTGCATCTACGGTTTGGGCTCGCCGGCGTCGTACTTCGACATGCTGGTGGTCGTGGAGCGCGGGGACACGGTCGAGCGCGACGCGGTGCTGCGCAAGCTCGTCGACATGCAGTACCAGCGCAGCGACCACGATTTTCACCGCGGCACGTTTCGCGTGCGCGGCGACGTCGTCGAGATCTACCCCTCCTACGAGGAGGGCCGGGCGCTCCGGATCGAGCTCTTCGGCGACACGGTCGACGCGGTGAGCGAGATCGATCCGTTGCGCGGCCAGGTGCTGCGCCGGCTGGCGCAGGTCGCGATCTACCCGGCGAGTCACTACGTCGCGACGGCGCCCACGATGAAGCGCGCGGTCGAGGGCATCCGGGCGGAGCTCGCGGAGCGCCTCGCCGCCCTGGAGGCGCAGCACAAGCGGCTCGAGGCGCAGCGGCTGCGCCAGCGCACGCTCTACGACCTCGAGCTGCTCGAGGAGATGGGCTTCTGCCCGGGGATCGAGAACTACGCCCGCCACCTCGACGGCCGCGCCCCCGGCGCGCCGCCGTACACGCTGCTCGACTACTTTCCGAAGGACTTCCTCGTGGTGATCGACGAGAGCCACGTCACGGTCCCGCAGATCGGCGGGATGTACCGTGGCGACCGGTCGCGCAAGGAGACGCTCGTCGAGTTCGGCTTCCGCCTGCCCTCAGCCCTCGACAACCGGCCGCTCAACTTCGAGGAGTTCGTCGCCCGGGTGCCGCAGGCCATCCACGTGTCGGCGACGCCCGGCGACTGGGAGCTCCGGCGCGCGGGCGGCCGGGTGGTCGAGCAGCTCATCCGCCCGACGGGCCTCACGGACCCCGCCATCGTCGTGCGCCCGGCGCGCCATCAGGTCGACGACCTCCTCGCCGAGGCGCGCACGCGCATCGCCGCCGGCGAGCGCGTGCTGGTCACCACGCTCACCAAGAAGATGGCCGAGGACCTGACCGACTACCTCCAGGACGTGGGCGTGCGGGTCCGCTACATCCATGCGGACGTCGAGACCATCGAGCGCGTCGAGATCATCCGCGATCTGCGCCGCGGCGCCTTCGACGTGCTCGTCGGCATCAACCTCCTGCGCGAGGGCCTCGACCTGCCCGAGGTGTCGCTGGTGGCGATCCTCGACGCCGACAAGGAGGGCTACCTGCGCTCGGAGCGCTCGCTCATCCAGACGATGGGGCGGGCGGCGCGCAACGTGCGCGGCACCGTGCTCATGTACGCCGACGCGATGACCGAGTCGATGCGGCGGGCGATCGAGGAGACCGAGCGCCGCCGGGCCGTGCAGGAGGCGTACAACCGCGAGCACGGCATCACGCCGCAGACGATCCGCAAGGCGATCAATGAGTCGCTGGTCGTGGCGTGCGAGGGCGACTACGTGTCCGTCCCGCTCGCCGGCGACGGCGAGGCGGAGGACGGGGCCGAGCACGACCCGGCGGCGATGGCGCGGCGGATCGCCGCGCTGCGACGCGACATGGCGGCGGCCGCGCGGGCGCTCGACTTCGAGCGCGCGGCCGCCTTGCGCGACCGCATCCGCGCGCTCGAGGGACGCTTCCTCGGCCTGCCCGCGAGCGAGGTGGAGCCCGCTTGACTCAACCGCCGCCGCCCGCCACCGTGTGCCTCCCGCCCGCGCGCCCGTGAACGCGAGCACCGCGATGGCACCCGAGGACGTCCCGTCGCCCGCGCCGCCGCAGGCCGCCCCCGGCCTCGAGCAGCGCCTGGCCGCGGTGCCCACCGCGCCCGGCGTTTATCTGCTCAAGGACCGTCACGGGAAGGTGATCTATGTGGGCAAGGCGGTGAGCCTGCGAGCGCGGCTGCGCACCTATCTGCGCGGGGGCGACGAACGCAGCCAGGTCCGCTTCCTGGTCGGTCGGCTCGCGGACTTCGAGACGCTGGTCACGGCGAACGAGAAGGAAGCGCTGATCCTCGAGAACAACCTGATCAAGCAGTACAAGCCCCGCTACAACATCCGGCTGAAGGACGACAAGAGCTACGTGAGCGTCAAGGTCACGGTCGGGGACCGCTGGCCCCGCGTGCTCGTCACGCGCCGCATCGTGAAGGACGGTAGCCGCTACTTCGGCCCCTTCCACAGCGCGTCGGCGGTGCGCGACACCCTCGACACGATCCGCAAGGTCTTCCCGCTGCGCACGTGCAGCGACCCGGTCTTCCGCAACCGCAGCCGGCCGTGCATCGAGTACGACATCCGCCGCTGCCTCGCGCCGTGCGTCCTGCCGGTGGACCCGGCGGCCTACGGCGAGCACCTCCGTCAGGCGATGCTCCTGCTCGAAGGGCGCAACCGGGAGGTCACCACGACGCTGCGCGAGCGCATGGCGGCGGCTGCGGCCGCCGAGCGGTTCGAGGAGGCGGCGCGGCTGCGTGACCAGATCGCCGCGATCGAGAAGACGCAGGAGCACCAGCAGGTCCTGGCGCACTGGGGCGGCGATCAGGACGTCTTCGGGATGTACCGCGAGGGGGGGGCGATCGAGGTGCGGGTGCTCTTCGTGCGGCGCGGTGCCCTGGTGGCGAGCCAGGCCTACGCTTTCGACGACTGCGAGCTGGCCGACGCCGAGGTCCTGGAGGCCGTGCTCACGCAGTTCTACCAGGCCACCGAGCGCGAGGTGCCCGACGAGATCCTCCTTCCGGCGCCCGTCTCCGATGCGGACGTGCGCGCCGAGTACCTGAGCGAGCGGCGCGGGCGCAAGGTCGCCGTCGTCGTGCCCCAGCGCGGGGACAAGCTGCGGCTCGTGGCGATGGCGCAGGAGAATGCGCGGCAGGGGTTCGCCGAGCGTCGGGCCGCGGCGGAGCAGGGTGTCCGGCAGGTGGAGGAGCTCGGCCGGCGGCTGCGTCTGCGCACGCCGCCGCGGCGCATCGAGTGCGTGGACATCGCGACCTTCCAGGGCGGCGAGACGGTGGGCGCGGTCGTGGCCTTCCGCGACGCGCGGCCCTTCAAGGACGGCTACCGGCGCTTCCGCATCCGCTCCGTCGAGGGCACCGACGATTTCGCCTCGGTGGCCGAGGTGCTCCGCCGGCGCTTTCGTGCCGGGCCGTCCGCGGACGATCGGCCGGACCTGCTGATCATCGACGGCGGCGCGGGCCAGCTTGCCGCCGCCCGCGCGGCGCTCGCCGAGGCCGGCGTTCCGGACCTGCCCGTCATCGGCCTCGCCAAGGAGCGGGTCGAGCGCGATCCGAGGGCGCGCGAGGTCGCGCGCCGCCCGGAGCGGATCTTCCTGCCCGGACGCAAGAACCCGCTCCTGCTGCGCGCGAACTCGACCGCGCTCTTCCTGCTGCAGCGCGCCCGCGACGAGGCGCACCGCTTCGCCAACACCTATCACCGCGCGCTGCGCACCCGGGCGCGCGTCGCCTCGGCCCTCGACGCCGTGCCCGGCGTCGGGCCGCAGCGCCGGCGGGCGCTGCTGCGGCACTTCGGCAGCGTGCGGCGGCTGCGCGAGGCGAGCGCCGCGGAGCTCGCAGCCGTCCCCGGTATCACGCGGGCGCTGGCGGCGCGGATTCAGGAGCACCTCGGGCGTCGCTGAGCCGTACGAACGATCGCACCCGCCCCGCGGAGGAGAGGTATGGTGGACGTGCGCGCAGGGCTGGGAGTCGTCACGGCGGGCGTGCTGGCGGGCGAGCTGCTGGCCGCCAACGGCGGGCCCCCAGCGAGCGCGCTCGCTGCGGCGGCGGGTGCGGCGGCGCTGTGGGGTCTCACGGGCTGGCGTCGCCGGGAGAGCCTCTGGGCGGCGCTCGCGCTCGCGTCGGCGGCCGTGGGGGCGGGGCGCGCCGGCGCGTTGCTCGCACCCCCGGCGGGGGACGACGTCGCGCGCCTCGCGCTTCCGCGTCACGCGGTGATCGTGGGTCGGCTGGCGGCCGCACCCGTTCGGCGGGGCGAGCGCAGCGTGCTCGTGCTCGCGGCGGAGTTCGTGGACGGCCGTCGCGCGTCGGGCCTGGTGCGGGTCGGCGTGGGCGCGGCGGCGGTCCCCTTCGGGTACGGGGACCGCCTGCGCCTGACCACGACGCTACGGGCGCCGCGCAACTTCGCCAACCCGGGGAGCTTCGACTACGTCGCGCACCTCGCCCGCCAGGGCATCCGCGTGACCGCGTTCGTCCGCGACGTCGCGGCCATGGAACGTCTGCCGGGGCGGGCCCACGGCCCGCGGGCGCGCCTCGAGCGCTGGCGCGCACGGCTCGGGCGGGCGATCGCGTCGGCGGTCCCGGCTCCCGATGCGGCCGTCCTCCAGGCGCTGGTGGTCGGCGACGAGGGCGGGATCCCCGCGGAGCTGCGCGAGGCGTTCAGCCGCGCCGGCGTGGTGCACGTGCTCTCCGTGTCCGGGCTGCACGTCGGCATGGTCGCCGCCGCGAGCGTCCTCGTCGCGCGCTGGCTGCTGACGCGCGTCGATCGGCTGCTGCTCTTGGTCGACGTCGAGCGCCTCGCGGCGGTGCTCGGGCTCGTGCCCGTGGCGCTCTACGCGGCGCTCGCGGGACTCGGCGTGGCGACGCTGCGCTCGGCGCTCATGGTCGCGGCGGCGGTCGTCGCGGGGCTAATCGGCCGGCGGGCCGACGTGCTGCGTGCGCTCGCGCTCGCGGCGCTGGTGCTGGCGCTCGTGTGGCCCGGCACGCCGCTCGACGTCTCCTTCCAGCTCTCCTTTGCCTCCGTGCTGGAAGGAGACGTCGAGCGG